>WNFR01000693.1_pt1 | contig 63244 bp, 53 predicted proteins | sample 5400221 | NCBI WGS metagenome assembly WNFR01 (sample SAMN13153357, study PRJNA577476) | soil metagenome | isolation source: 40 cm soil under Madrone tree | place: USA:California | collected 2016-06-14
ACGGGCGCAGCTACGGCGGGCTGAGTCTCACGGCCAGCAAGGCGGTCCAACGATCGGGGTTCGCGCCGTTCCTGCCCGAAGTCCATCACGTCCCGTACGGCTATCGCTATCGCTGCGAGTACTGCCGCGGCGAGTCGGCCTGCACGACACGCTGTACGTCGTGGATCGAGGAAGAACTGTTTGCAAAGAAAGTGCCGCCCGACAGCGTCGCGGCGATTTTTGTGGAGCCGATCCAGGGCGAAGGCGGCTACGTCGTCCCGCCGGCGGGCTACCTGAAGGACCTGCGCGCGATCTGCGACCGCTATGGCATCCTGCTCGTCTGCGACGAGGTGCAGTGCGGCGTAGGCCGCACGGGGAAGATGTGGGCCTGCGAATACGAAGGGATCGAGCCTGATATTCTGCTCTCCGCGAAGGGGTTGGGAAGTGGCATGCCGATCGGCGCGATCATCGCCAAAGAGTCGATCATGAAATGGCAGCCCGGTGCCCACGGGACGACGTTCGGCGGCAACCCGGTGTGCTGCGCGGCAGCGCTCGCCACGCTCGACATCGTCGAGAAAGAGCTGCTGCCCAATGTCGTGAAGATGGGCGACCGCCTGATCACAGGCGCGCGCAAGCTCCAGGACAAGTACGCCGCGATTGGTGATGTGCGCGGGCGCGGGCTGATGGTGGGCGTCGAATTCGTGAAGGACCGCGAAACCCGCGAGCCGGCGCCTGACATCCCGCATGAGATCGTGAACCGCGCCTTCAAGAAAGGCCTGCTGCTCCTCGGCTGTGGGAAGAGCTCGCTGCGGCTCGCGCCCCCGCTCGTTGTGGACGAGTATGACGTCGACACCGCCCTCCGGATCATCGACGAGTGCCTGCACGAGATGTCGGACTAGCGTCAAAAGTCATGTCGATGCAGGACGCCGTCGCGCGACACGTGCGCGACGGCGACGTCGTCGTCATTGAGGGATTCACCCACCTGATTTCGTTCGCCGCGGGCCACGAGATCATTCGCCAGCGGCGGCGCGACCTGACGCTGTGCCGCCTGACGCCGGACTTGATCTACGACCAGATGATCGCCGCGGGCTGCGCCAGGAAGCTCGTGTTCTCGTGGGCCGGCAATCCCGGGGTGGGCTCGCTGCACGCGTTTCGGCGCGCCGTCGAAGGACAGACGCTCGAGATCGAGGAATACTCGCATTTCGGCATGGTGGCGCGCTTTTCGGCCGGGGCCGCGCGGCTGCCGTTTTGGACGCTGCGCGATTACGCCGGCACCGATCTGCCGCGCGCCAATCCCCGCATCAAGTTGGTGACGTGCCCCTACACCGGCGAAAAACTTGCGACTGTGCCGGCGCTCAATCCCGACGTCACGATCGTGCACGCGCAACGCGCCGACGACCAGGGCAACACGCAGATCTGGGGACTGCTCGGCGTCCAGAAAGAAGCGGCGTTTGCATCACAGCGCGTGATTGTCGTCGTCGAGGAGCTGGTGGAGGAGCGGGTGATCCGCTCGGATCCGAACCGGACGCTGATTCCGGCGATGATCGTGAGTGCCGTCGTGGTCGAGCCGTGGGGCGCGCATCCGTCGTACGCTCAAGGGTACTACGACCGCGACAACGAATTCTACATCGGCTGGGACGCGATCTCTCGCGAGTCCGCAGGGCTCAATCATTATCTAGACGAATTCGTGTACGGCGTGCGCGATCGCGCCGAGTACATGCAGAAGCAGCCGCGGCTGGCCGAGCGGTTGAAGGCAGGCGAGCAGCGCTGCGCGGGAGTCAACTACGGCTTCTGACTACACGCCCGACGAGATGATGGCTGCCGTGGCCGCGCGCGAGCTGGCCGACGGCGAGGTCGTGTTTGTCGGGATCGGCCTGCCGAACCTCGCCTGCAACCTGGCGCGCCGCACGCACGCGCCGAATCTCGTGCTCATCTACGAGTCGGGCGCGGTCGGCGCGACGCCGTCGCGCCTCCCCGTCTCGATCGGCGATCCCGCGCTCGTCACCGGCTCGCTGATGGTCTGTGGCATGGCGGACGTGTTCCAGCTCTTTCTCCAGAACGGACGGATCGAGGTCGGATTCCTCGGTGGGGCGCAGGTAGACAGACGCGGCAGCATCAACACCACGGTGATCGGGTCGTACGAGCGCCCCAAGGTCCGCCTCCCCGGCTCAGGGGGCGCGGCAGAGATTGCGATTCACGCGCACCGCATCCTGATCGTCGCGAAGCTGTCGCCCCGGGCGTTTCCCGAGCGTGTCGATTTTCTGACCAGCCCCGGCCAGCGCGTCGCCAAAGTGATCACCGACAAGGCCGTGCTCGAACGTGACGACGCGAGCGGCGATCTCGTGCTCGCCGGACTGTATCCTGGTGTCGAGGCGGGCGAGGTGCGCGCCGGCGTCGGCTGGAAGCTCGAGTCCCGGTCGCGGCTGCATCGCCTGGACCCACCTACCGCCACGGAGCTGCAGTTGATGCGCGACGTGCTGGACCCGCAACGGCTCTATCTCAAGTCGTGATCCTCGCCCTCGCGCTGGTGCTGCAGACGAGCGGTGATTCCCTGGCGGTCCGCGTCCGCCGGCTCGCCGACACGTATCTCACCGCATACTTCGAGCAGCACCCCGACGAAGCAACGCTCGATGGTGTGGCGAATACGCGGCACGACCGCCTCCCCGATAACTCGCCCGCCGCGCTCGCGCGCTGGCGGGACCGTGAGGACGCCTGGCTCACGGTGCTCAAACACATCGATCCGAAGCGATTGGCGGACCGACCGGAGTGGGTCGCGTACGGGATCATGCGCGACGCGATCGAAGGCTCCGTAGCAACTCGCGTGTGCCGCTACGAGCTGTGGAGCGTGGCGCACACCGGTGGCGGCTGGCTGTCGACGATTACGTCGCTCGCGGCGCTCCAGGGCGTGGGCACCGACGAGGCGCGGCGCCAGGTGCTCGCGCGCTGGCGCGCCATTCCCGCCTACATCGCGACGGAGACGGCGAACCATCGAGAAGGGCTGCGGCGTGGCTATACGGCCCCCCATCACAATGTCGAGATCGCCTTGAGCGAAATCGACACGCTCCTTGCGGCGCCGATCGAGCGCTCACCGCTCTACGACCCCGCCCGCCGCGACTCCACCCCGGGGTTCGGTGCCGAGCTCGCACAGGTGATCGGGCGCGAGATCGTGCCGGCGATGCGGGAGTACCGGGATTTTCTCGCCACCGAGTACCTCGAACACGCACGTACCGAGATCGGCGTGTCCGCCAACCCTCATGGCTCCGATTGTTATCGCGCGAGCATTCGCGCGACGACCGGTCTAGCGCTGACGGCGGACTCCGTGCACGAGCTGGGCATTCAGACCGTCGAGGAGCTCGAGAAAGCGATGCGAGTGATCGCGATCCGATCGTTCGGCACGAGCGACGTCTCGCGGTTGCTCGAGCGGCTGCGCAGCGACACGGCCTACACGTTCCACACGCGTGAAGAGATGCTGGAGCGGGCCCGGGAAGCGCTGGCGCGCGCGCGCGACGCCATTCCGCGCACGTTCGGTCGGCTGCCGCGCGCGCCCGTCATCGTCGAGCCCTACCCGGCGTTTCGCGAGCGCCAAAGCGTGGGCGAGTGGAACCCGCCTGCCGAGGACGGCAGCCGGCCCGGGATCTACTACCTCTCCACGTATGACCCGCGGCACAAGTCGCGCGCCGACCTCGAGCCGCTGTCGTTCCACGAAACGATCCCCGGCCATCACCTGCAGGGGACGATCGCGCTCGAGCGCGGCGACACGATCCCCGCCATCGCGCGCTATTTCTGGTCGCCGGGAATGGGGGAGGGGTGGGCGGAGTACGCCGAGCAGCTCGCGGACGAGATGGGATTGTATTCGTCGGACACCGCCCGGTTCGGCATGCTGGCCGACATCACGCTCTCGGCGACGTTGCTGGTGGTGGACACGGGCATCCACGAGTTCGGGTGGACGCGCGCGCAGGCGATCGACTACATCCGCGAGCACACGCACGTGCCGCTGCTGCGCGCGGAAGTGGGGGTCGATCGTTATCCCGTCTGGCCCGCGCAAGGCTTGTCCTATGGACTGGGACGGCTGGAAATCCGGCGGCTCCGCGCGCTGGCGGAGCAGCGACTGCGCGCGAAGTTCGACATCCGCGCCTTCCACGACCGGGTGCTGGAAAACGGCGCGGTGCCGCTGCCTCTGCTCCGCGCGATGATTGAACGATGGATCGACGCGTCGCGGTGATCGTTGCGGTGATTGTAGGGGCGCAGCATGCCGCGCCCCTACGTCTGGACGCGCAACGAACACCAGTTCTCAAACAGGTCGACCTCCCGCACGCCTACTACTGGCGCGAGATGTACGTTCCCCAGGTCACCAGTGGCCCCAGCTCGGCGACGTGGTCACCGGACGGGACTGAGCTGATCTACTCGATGCAGGGGACACTCTGGCGTCAGCGTATCGGCTCACCGGTCGCGACCCAGCTGACCTCGGGGCCGTCGTATGACTATGAGCCCGACTGGTCGCCCGACGGCCGGACGATCGTGTTTGCACGCTACGCGCACGACGCGATCGAGCTGCAGCTGCTCGACCTGACATCTGGCAGCGTCACGCCGCTCACCTCCAACGGCGCGGTGAATCTCGAGCCGCGCTGGTCGCCGGATGGATCGCGCATCGCGTTCGTTTCGTCGCTGTACCACGGGCGCTGGCACATCTTTATCCTGAGCCACGCAGGGGGCGATGTAGGGGCGCAGCATGCTGCGCCCCTACGGATCACCGAAGACTCGGGCAGCACGCTGCCGCGCTATTACTACAGCAAGTGGGATCACTACATCTCGCCGGCGTGGTCACCCGACGGCAGGGAGATCATCCTCGTCTCCAATCGCGGCCACATCCACGGCACCGGCGGGTTCTGGCGGATGGAGGCGCGCCCCGGAGCGCCGTTGCGCGAGCTGCGCTACGAAGAGACGACGTGGAAGGCGCGGCCCGATTGGTCGCCAGACGGTACGCGCGTCATCTACAGCTCCTATCTCGGCAGGCAGTGGCATCAGCTCTGGCTGATGACGAGCGAGGGCGGGGATCCCTTCCCGTTGACCTACGGCGAATTCGACGCCACCGCGCCGCGCTGGTCGCGCGACGGCAGCCGCATCGCGTTTGTCTCCAACGAAAGCGGTAATACGTCGCTGTGGGTGATCGACGTCCCAGGAGGACGAAAGCAGCCGGTCGCGGCGCGCGAGCGGCATTATCGAGGAGCCGTGGGAACGTTGCGCATCGACGTCGTCGATCGCGCCGGGCGGCCGCTCTCCGCGCGGATGTCGGTCACCACTGCCGAAGGCCGTGGCTACGCCCCCGACGATGCATGGCGCCACGCGGACGAGGCGTTCGACCGCTCCGAGCGCCAATTCGAGTACTCGTATTTCCACTCGGCTGGCGCCGCTGAGCTCACGGTGCCGGCCGGGCGAGTGCACGTCGAGGTGTGGCATGGACCGGAGTATCAGGTTTTTCGTGCCGATGTGAACGTGCCGACGGGTATCCCTACCACGCGGCGCGTCGTTCTCAACCGACTAGACAATCTTCCGGCGCACGGATGGTGGAGCGGCGACGTGCACGTGCACATGAACTACGGCGGCGCCTATCGCAACACGCCTCCGTATCTCGCGTTCCAGGCGCGGGCCGAAGATCTGCACGTCGTCGAAAACCTGATCGTGAACAAAGAGCAGCGCATTCCGGACATTGCGTATTTCCGTACGGACGCCGACCCGGTGTCCACGCCGACGTTCCTACTCCGGCACGCACAGGAATTTCACACCAGCGTCTGGGGCCACCTGGGACTCCTCGGCCTTGACTCGCACTACCTCCTGCCCGAGTACGCCGGCTACCCCAACACGGCGGCGTCGAGTCTCGCGCTCACGAACGCGACCGTGGCCGATCTCGGCCATGCACAAGGCGCGCTCGTCGGCTACGTCCACCCATTCGACACGAAGCCCGATCCCGCCGATACCACCGCGCCGCTGTTCTACGAGCTTCCGGTCGACGTCGCGCTGGGCAAAGTGGATTATCTCGAGGTCATGGGATACTCCGATCACCTCATCACATCCGAGATCTGGTACCGACTGCTCAACTGCGGATTCCGGTTACCGGCAGCCGCGGGGACTGATGCGTTTCCCAATTTCGCCAGTCTGCGTGGACCGCCCGGGCTGGTGCGAGTATTCGTGCACTCCGGCGCGAAACTCGATCACAAGAGTTGGCTTGCGGGACTCAAGGCGGGACGAACGTTCGTGACGAACGCGCCGTTGCTCGAATTCTCGCTCGCCGGCCATGGCGTTGGTGACGAGGTCCGCCTTCCGGCCGGGATCCCTCAGTTGAAGGCGATCGTGCGGTTGCGATCCAGCGTCCCGATCGATCACGTCGAGATCATTGGGAATGGGAGGGTCGTTGCGACGGTCCCGCTCGATTCGGACCGCACGACAGCCAACGACACGGTGTCGGTTCCGGTGAACGGGAGCGGCTGGTTTGTGCTCCGCGCGTACAGCGATCGTGCCGAGATGCCCGTGCTCGATCTTTATCCGTTTGCTTCGACGAGCCCCATCTACGTGCGGGTCGGCGACCAACCGGTGCGCTCTGCCGGGGACGCCGCGTTCTTTGTGCAATGGATCGACCGGGTGGAGGCCGCGGCGCGGGCGAGCACGGCGTGGAATACGCCGGATGAAAAGGCCGCGGTGTTGCAGACGTTCGCGCGGGCCCGCGCGGTATTCAGTCCTAGTTCGCCGACTGCACCGTAATCCGCGCCGGCGCCGAGCGGTGGGGCCGGATCATTCACCCATCCATAGAGCCTATACCCCCGGTGGGCGGGGGCCCGTCACTCGCGGTTGACCGGGTCGTCGTCTTGATCAGCCTCTGATGTTTTTCGCCCAGCCGCTCTACCGCGTCGTCGCGCTCCTTCTCCTTCTTATAGACGGCCGCGACGGCGCTCCCCGACCCACATAGGCGTACCCAGACCGGCCCTGTTCCGGCGACCCGCTCGTAGAGCGCGCGCAGCTCCGGATGCTTGGCGAATACCACCGTTTCGAACTCGTTGCCGCCGAGCCGCCCAATGCTTCCCCAGGTGCTGAGCGCATCCGCATCCAGGGTGACCGGCCCCCGCGAAGCGGGGGAGCGATTCTGCGCGTCCCACCAGGCGTATGCGTCCGCGGTCGCCACCGGAATCGGCGGGACCGCCACCAGCGTCGGTTGTGACGGCGGCGCGGGCACACGGAACTGGCGCTCGCCGCGGCCCCACGCCAGCGCCAACGCCGCACCGCTCGCGAAGAACGAGACATCGGAGCCGAGTTTTGCCGCGAAATGGTGGAGCTCGTGACGCGGTACCGCGTTGCCGGTCAGCGCGTTCACCGCGTGCAGCGCCGCGGCCCCATCGCTCGAGCCCCCGCCGAGGCCCGCCCGTACGGGAATCCGCTTGATCAGCTTGATCGCGACGCCAAAGCGATTGCCGGTCGCATCGAGGACCATGCGGGCGGCTCGCACCGCCAGGTTCTCGTCACTGGGGCCGAGATCAGGTCCCTCTACCTCGAGGGTCACACCCGAGTCGATGCGCTGCACGACGAGCTCGTCCGCCAATTCCAGAAGCGCGAAGGCGGTTTCGATCTGATGAAAGCCGGATGATTCGCGCGCGAGAATCCGCAGGAAGAGGTTGACCTTGGCGTGCGCCAGGATGCGACGCGCGTCGGTCACTCGGCGCTCCCGCGCGCGGCACTGCTCAGCTCACCCAGCCGCAGGTGCAGGCGCGACAGCGACCACAGGCCGAGCAGGGTGATGGGGATGAACGTCGTGAGGTGATACGTCAACGCGTAGGCGAGGGCCAGGCTCGAGTCCACACCGTACAGTTGCAGGGTCACGAGTGTCGCGGCCTCGAAAACCCCGCCGTACCCCGGTGTCGACGGAATGGCGACGCCAAAACCGATGATGCCCTGCAGGAGCAGCGCCGCCTCGAGCGGGACGTGGAGTCCGAAGGCGCGAAAGCAGATCGCGAAGGCTGCGGCGTTCTTGATCCAGAGCACCAGCGACCACAGGACGACACCCGCGAATCGCCCGGGACTCTTGAGCACCGCCAGCCCTTCGACGATGCCATCGAAGACGCGAACCACCCGGTCCGCCGCGCGGACCGGCAGGACGCGCCGCGAAATGCGCTCGACCAGCACCATCCAGGGCCCCGGCCGGTTTGCGATGAGCAGTGCCAGGAGCAACACCACGCCAAACAGCGCCGCCGTCGATGCCGCGATCGCCGAGACCGACCGACCACCGACGAGGGCGTGCGTGGGGAACGACGGCGCCGCGATCGCCACGGCCATCAGCCCGAGCATGACGAGCGCGTCGAACACCCGCTCCACGGCGATCGAGCCGAGCGCCGTCGTGAATCGCACCGGGAGCTGGCGTGAGGCGACGTACGCGCGCGCGAACTCGCCGGCGCGGGCCGGGAGCAGATTGTTCGCCATGAAGCCGATCGTCGTGGCGTGCCACAGCGGCATCCAGGGGAACGGCCGGCCGTCGGCATCGCGCAGGATCAGACGCCAGCGGATCGAGCGCACCGGAAACGTGATGGTCGCGACGACGATCGTGAGGAGCAGCAGCCAGCCGTTGGCGTGCTTGGCGTACTGCCAGACTTTGTCGGGGCGGCTCTTGGACAACACCCACGCCAGGAGGGCGACGCTGATGACGAGCCCGATCAGCCAGGCTCCCCTCCAGCGGTTTTTCTTACTCGGGTTCGATGGCGAGGACAACGAGATCGCAGACTTCGTCGATGATCGCGCGCAGGCTTTCGCCGCTCGCGCGCTTGGCCGCCTCGCGCAAGTCCAGAGCGCGCTGACGGGCACTGGCGCCCTTGTAGAGCAGAGTTTTGATGTCTACCGGTTCGTTCCCGTTACCGCCGGGCGCCGCCCCGGGGTCAGCCGCGACTCGAGACGCTCCTCCGGCGATCAGCTCGTCGAGCGACGCCGGTCCCACGCCCGCCGCGACCATCTGTTGGTATCGCGTCCACGTGCCTGCCAGATCGGACGATGACTCCGTGCCGATCGGCGCCGACGGCGCCGCAGGTTTTGGACGCGCGACGGCACTTGGTGGAGGTTGTAATGGAGATCGTGAAGGGGTCGCTGCAGCGCCACCCAGCCGGCGCACTGCGAGCGTGACCCCCGCCAGCGCCGCGGCGATCGCCGTCTCATCGCTCGTTCCGGATGCGGAGAGAATGTCTCCCGCCTTGCGCACCTCAGCAGCGAAGAGCGCGGGCTGGTTCACAGCGATCCTGCTCGTCACGGCCTCACGCGCCGCCTGCGCGAACTCGGCGACGCGCTCGGCGACGGACCCGCCGCCGGCAGACCCGAGCGCGCGGAATGTGCTGGCCAACGTGTGCGCGCGCAGCTCGCGTTGGGTCGCGCTGGCCGCCCGTTCCAGCGAGTCGGCGGCCTGCCGCAGGTGCTCCCCGTGGCTCACCAACTCGAGACGGCCGAGATTCGCGGGCCTGGCACTCTCGCCGCCGGGCGGCGTGCCGCGTCGGACGATCGTTGCCACGGTCTCGATCGAGACGACGTCGGGCTCGCTGTCCATGAACTGCACCAGCAGCGCCGCGAACTTGCGGAACTCCGCGCTTTCTGGATCGGGGCGGCCGCGCTCGGCGACTTCACGGGCTGCGTGCGCGATCGACGTCGCCGCCATCTGGAACAGCTCGGCGATCGTGTCGCCGACGCCGGCGGGTGGTGCGCCACTGGTCCGGCCGATCTCGCCGATCGCTTGCTCGATTCCTTCGAGGAGATCCGGCAGCGGGGGGAGATCGGTGAGCGCGGCGAGGCCGCGCAGCGGCTGCAGCGCCTTCAGGACCTGCTGCAGCGGATCATGCGCCACCGGATTGGCGCGTATCGCCCGGCCGGCGCGATCGAGCGCGCTGGCAATCGCGGCGCCCTCGCGCGCGACGAAGGCGCGCGCGCCCGCGTCGAGGCCCATCGCCTCCGCCGCTCGAACCTGGGCCGAGGGACGTCCGCCGAGCTGCTCGAGCTGGCTGGCCAACGCCTCCGCCTTGGCGGTATCGGCGTCGCTCCAGCTCGCCGCCTTGCGCACGAAGATCTTGAGATCATCGACCGCGCGAATTGCGATCTGCTTCGTCGCCGCGTCCCAGGGCCGCCGGCCCTCGCGGACGCCGCGCGCGAGCGCCTCGAGCCCCATAGCCGCGCGCGCGATCCCCTGCTGGCTGGCCATCAGCGCGCTGCCGCGGAGCGCGCGCGCCAGGCGTACCAACTCCTCGGCTGCCGGCGGGGCCGGGGGCTGGAGCAGGGCATCGAGCCGGTCGAGATACTCCCCCGCCTCGAGGGCGAAGAAGTCCGACATGCCGAGCGGCTGAGTCATGGTTGGAACAACATAAGTAGATTAGGCGCTCGGTGGCCATGGTGCTGGATGTAAAGGACTTGCGCTATCACCTCCCCGCGAACGGGAGACCCCTCGTCGATGGGATTTCCTTCGCCGTGCGAGCTGGTGAGACGCTGGTCCTGCTCGGCCGCAGTGGCTCCGGGAAGACGACGACCCTGAAGCTCGTGAACCGCCTCCTCACGCCGACGGGCGGGGCCGTGCTGATCGCGGGCGAGCCCGCAGCGGCGGCCCGTGCGACCGCGCTGCGGCGCCGCATCGGCTACGTGATTCAGGACGTGGGACTCTTCCCCCACTTTTCCGTCGCCGCCAACGTCGGATTGTTGCCGCGGCTCGAGCAGTGGCCCGCGGATCGCATCGAACGTCGCGTGCGCGAGCTCCTCGCGCTCGTGGGACTCGACCCCGACACCTTCGCCGCGCGGTTGCCGCACCAGCTCTCCGGCGGTCAGCGCCAGCGCGTCGGCATCGCCCGCGCCTTGGCCCTCGATCCACCGCTGCTGCTTCTCGACGAGCCATTCGGTGCGCTCGACCCCATCACACGCCTGGAGCTGCAGCGCGAATTCCGCGCTCTCGAAGGCACGCTCGGCAAAGCGATGGTCCTCGTCACGCACGATGTGCGTGAGGGGTTGTTACTCGGTACGCGGATCGGGCTGCTCGACGCCGGACGACTGGCGTTTCTCGGAACGCCGGACGAGTTTCGCGCCAGCACGCTGTCCGAGGTCCGCAAATTCATGGAGGCCGCGTGAGGCTGTTCGAGTTTTACGGCCGTCACGCAGGCGAAGTGTGGTTGCTCCTCGGGCAGCACATCGCCCTCGTCGCGATTTCCACCGCTCTCGCCGCGCTGATCGGGCTGCCCCTCGGTGTCCTCGTGGCCCGCCGTCCTGCCTGGCGCCGGCCGGTGCTCGGTTTCGCGAATGTCTTCCAGACCATCCCCAGTCTCGCGCTCTTCGGGCTCCTGATTCCGGTCTTCGGGATCGGCGCGTGGACCGCCATCACCGCGCTCGTCGTCTACGCGCTCCTCCCCATTGTCCGCAGCACCTACGCGGGGATTGCCGGCGTTGACCCTGCGGTGCGCGAGGCGGGTCGGGGAATGGGCATGACTGATGGCGAGCTGCTGCGGCTCGTCGAGCTTCCCCTCGCCGCCGGCGTCATCCTCGCCGGCGTGCGCATCGCCACGGTGGTGAGTGTGGGCATCGCGACGATCGCCGCGGCGATCGGAGCGGGTGGGCTCGGCGTCTACATTTTCCGCGGCGTGGCGACGGTGGACGACACCCTGATCCTCGCAGGTGCCATTCCCGCCGCGCTGCTCGCGCTGCTGGCTGACGCATTGCTCGGACTCGCGGAGCGCAGGCTCGTTTGGCGGCAGCGATGAAGTGCGTGTTGCTGCTGGCGCTCGTGTTGTCGAGTTGCGCGAAGCACGAGCGCATCGTCGTCGGCGCGAAGAACTTCACCGAGTCCGACCTGTTGGCCGAGATCGTGGCGCAGCAGATCGAGCGACGGACGCAGGTACCGGTCGAGCGCCGGTTGCATCTCGGCGGCTCGTTCGTGTGCCACCAGGCCATCCTCGCCGGCGAAATCGATTTGTACGTCGAGTACACGGGCACGGCGTTCACGGCCATCCTGAAGCAGCCGCCGATCGCAAATCCGGACAGCGTCTATCGCTACGTTGCCGCGGTGTATGCACGCGATTTCACACTGCGCTGGACCGCCCCGCTGGGCTTCAACAATACGTTCGCGATCCTGGTGCGACGGGCTGATGCGGAGCGCTACGGCTTGCGGTCGATTGCCGATCTCGCGCGCGTGGCGCCGCGCTGGAAGGCGGGATTCGGCTACGAGTTCCTGGAGCGCGCGGACGGGTTCACCGGTCTCGCGAAAGTGTACGGCCTGACCTTCTCACAACCGCCGACCGCGATGGACCTGGGGCTCACCTACCGCGCGCTGGCCGAGCGTCGCGTCGACGTCATCGCGGGGAACTCGACCGATGGACAAATTGCGAAGCTCGACCTGGTTGCCCTGAGCGACGATCGGGGCTACTTCCCACCGTATCAGGCGGCACCAGTCATCCGAGCGGCAGTGCTCGAGAAACACCCGGCCGTTACCGCAGCCCTCGCCGAGTTGGGCGGCAAGATCTCGGATGCGGAGATGCGACGGCTGAACGCACTGGCCGATGTGGAGCATAAGGACATCGCGGACATCGCGCGCACGTGGCTTGCCGAGCGAGTCCCCTAAGGAGGCTTCCGATGGCAGAAGCAGAGGGTGTGGTTGTCGTTCGGGGCGGAGCGAAGGGGTTTGTCCAGGAAATCAGCGCCGGCCGTCATCATCTCGTTGCGGATGAGCCTGTTGCCTCCGGCGGCACGGACCGTGGACCCGGTCCGTACGACCTGCTCATGTCGGCACTCGGTGCCTGCATGTCCATGACCATCGCGCTCTATGCCCGAACGAAAAAGTGGCCGCTCGAGAGCGTCGAGATCCGCTTGAGTCACTCGCGGGTGTATGCCAAGGACTGCCTCGACTGCGTGGTTCGGGACGACACGTTGCTGGATCGGATCAACACGCAGGTTAAGCTCTCGGGCCCGCTCACCGCGGAGCAGGAGCAGAAGCTGATGGAAGTGGCGCACAAGTGTCCGGTGCACCGGACGCTCAAGTCCGACATCGACATCCGAGAAGTGACCACGTCTACGGCGTAGAGTCGCCCGTGGGGGACAACGCGATGTAGTGCGTGGTGCGTTCGCGACCGACGACGAGCGCCCCGATGCGCTCCTCCACCTCGCGGTCCGATTGCGTCGTCCGATCATGTTGGCGAAGATGCTCCGCCCACGATTCCACGAGCCAACACTCCACGCACCGCCGCGGATCCGCGGAATCCACGAACAGCTCCCAGAAGACGGCGCCGTCGCGACTGCGGATCGGCCGCAGCTGGCTGCGCATGGCGTCGACGAACGCGGCGCGCTGATCCACTTGGACGATATACTCGACCGTGACGAGCACCGGGCCGGCATCGGCGTCGAGGTTCCCGGCTACGACCGGATCGGGCCAGTTTTGGGAGTGTTCCAGGTTTCCGGCTTCGGCGGCCGCGAGGCGAAAGCGCGGGATCAGGCCAAGGCCAAGCAGCAGAGCGATCCCCGCCCCGGTGAGTGCCCATTGAGTCCCGGCTCGGGACGCGACGGTACCCCACAGCAGCGCGCCGATCGCGAGCGACCCGTACAGCGTCAACGTCGAGATCGAAAGCGCCCGGCCGCGCACCCATTCGGCCGCGCCGCGCTGGGCGGCGAGAATCAGACTCGACAAGGTCGTAAGCCAGCCCGCGCCCGCGATGACCATGGCGCCGATCAGCAAGGGAAAAGCTCTCACCCACGCGAGCGACAGACAGCCGAGCGCGAACGCGGCGGTGGCCACCGCGGTGATGGCATCCGTCGACCAGCGCTTGCGCCAGGTTGGTAACAACGACGCGCCGAGCAGTCCACCGAGGCCGAGGCTGCCGACGAGAGCACCGTAGGACACGGGCCCGCGACTGAGCGACACCTTCACGACGAGGGGCAGCAGCGCCCAGAGCGCGCTGGCGAAACCGACGAACGCGGCGGGCACGCCGGCTCGCATCGCCGAAGCGAGGCGCTCCGCCGGCAGCGTCGGGCGCACAGGTTTGCGCCTCCAGCGCCAGAGGACGAAGAACACGCCCAGCACCGAGACTGCATTGATGAAGAAGACCGGCCCCGGTCCGCCGGCGACGATGATCACGCCCGCCAGAGCGGGTCCAATCGCGCGCGCGATGTTGATCGCGATGCTGCCGAGGCCGATCGCCGCGGGCAGTTCTTCGCGTGGCACCGTTTCGGGAATGAGGGCCTGCCAGGCGGGCAAGTCGATCGCGCTGCCCGTGCCGATGGCGAGCGTGATCACGAGCAGCATCCACGGTTGGATCACGCCGGTGATCGTGAGCACGCCGAGCAACGCGGTCGTCAGGAACCACCACACCTGCGCGATGAGCAGGATCCGGCGCCGGTCGAAAATGTCTGCGAGGGCCCCGGCGGGAAGCGCCAGCAGGAACAGTGGTAGCGTGGTGGCCGCCTGGACGAGCGAGACCAGGAGGGGCGAGGGTGCGAGCAGCGTCATCAGCCACGCCGCCGCCGCGTCGTGCATCCAGGTGCCGATGTTGGACGCGACGTCGGCGATCCAGAGACTGCGGAAGAGGGGCCGGCGCAGCGGACTCCAGGCGGAGGCCGGGGGGGGCGCGGTCACGACAACGAATCTACGCGCGCCCGCGCGCCTGGGAACCGCTATAATCCCCCGATCCTTCTGGAGCAGCGCCGATCTATACTTCCTACAATTGGCGATCGCTCGAAACATCCCGGAAAGGGACTTTAGTATGACGGATACGACCGAACGTGCCGTGCTCGCGGGTGGCTGCTTTTGGGGAATGCAGGATCTGCTCCGACGCTACCCGGGCGTGATCAGCACGCGGGTTGGCTACACGGGCGGCGACGTTCCCAACGCCACCTACCGCAATCACGGCACTCACGCCGAGGCGATCGAGATCATTTTCGATCCGCGGCAAATCAGCTACCGGCGGTTGCTCGAGTTTTTCTTTCAGATCCATGACCCGACGACGAAGAACCGTCAGGGCAACGACGTCGGGGCCAGCTACCGTTCGGCAATTTTCTTCACAAATGAGAGTCAGAAGCAGACGGCGTACGACACCATTGCGGATGTCGAAGCCTCGGGCCTGTGGCCGGGAAAAGTTGTGACGGAGGTGGCGCCCGCCGGTCCGTTCTGGGAGGCGGAGCCCGAGCATCAGGATTATCTCGAGCGCTATCCGGACGGATACAGCTGCCACTTCATTCGGCCCGATTGGGTGCTGCCGAAGCGAGCCGTTTCGTCGCCGGCATAGAGCTCAGGTGTAGCTCTTGATCGCCTCCCGCAGGCTGCCCTCATCGCGCTTGCCGCGATACCGCTCGCCATTGATGAAGACGGACGGCGTGCCCTCCACGCCGTTCGCGCTGCCGCTCTGCACGTCCCGTTCGACTCGCTCGGCGAATTGGTGTGTCTGCATCGCCGTGAGATAGGCGCGCATGTTCACGCCGGTGGCCGTCGCGCGGTCCTCGAGGTCGGGAGCCTCGAGGTGGTACTGATCGGCGAACAGGGTGTCGTGCATGCGCCAAAAGGCGTCCGGCCCCGCGAGCGCCGAGACCGTTTCCGCCGCCTCGGCGGCCATCTGCGCATGCGGATGGATCTCCCGCAGCGGGAAGTAGCGATACACGTAGCGGAATCGATCGCTGTCCCGACGCCGCAGCTGCAGGATGACCAGCTCCAGCGCGCGCGTGTACGGACATTCGTAGTCGCCGTAGACGAGGATCGTCACTGGCCCCGATCCCCGCACGTGATCGTCTTTGTCTACGGTCACCGTCATACAGTCTCCTTCGCGACTTCCTCGCGTAATGCCGGCGCGACGTGCGTGCCGACCAGCTCGATGGCACGCATGAGCTTGGCGTGGGGCAGGGAAGAGGCGTTCATCTGAAAGGTGATGCGGGAGATCCCCCCCAACGCCTCGCTGTGCCGCATGATCTTCTCGACCACCTCGTCGGGCTCGCCGATCAAGAGCGCGCCGGTGGGCCCGCGCTGCGCGTCATAATGCGCGCGGGACATGGGCGGCCAACCGCGTTCTCGCGCGACGGAATTCATGGCGCGAGCATAGCCGGGGAAGAAGTCATCCGCGGCCTCTTGCGTCGTGGCGGCGACATAGCCAAGGGAGTGGACACCGACCTTTAGCTGATCGCGCGGATGTCCGGCGCGCTCGGCGGCTTCCCAATAGAGGTCGACGAGCGGACGGAACCGATACGTCTCACCACCGATGATCGCGACCATCAGCGGAAGCCGCAGCGTCCCGGCCCGGACGAACGATTCCGGCGTGCCGCCGACACCCAACCAGATCGGCAGCGGATTCTGCACGGGCCGCGGGTAGACGCCCTGACCGGTCAACGCCGCGCGGTGTCGGCCCGACCAGTGCACATGCTCGTGCTCCCGGATCTTCAGGAGCAGATCGAGCTTCTCGGCGAAGAGAGAGTCGTAGTCTTCGAGCCGCAGCCCGAAGAGCGGAAATGCGTCGATGAACGAGCCGCGCCCGACCACCATCTCCGCGCGTCCCTGTGACAGGAGATCGAGGGTCGCGAAGTTCTGGAAGACGCGGACCGGATCGGCGGCGCTCAGGACGGTAACGGCGCTCGTCAGCCGGATACGCTGCGTGCGTGTCGCCGCCGCCGCGAGAATGATCGGGGGAGCGGAATCGAGGTAGTCCTTGCGGTGGTGCTCCCCCACCCCGAAGACATCGAGACCCACCTGATCGGCATGTTCGATCTGCTCGACCAGATCCCGCAGCCGCTGCGATGGACTGACCGCGAGGCTTGCTTCGTCGTACGCTGCTGCGAAACTGTCGATGCCAACTTCTATTCCCGTATTACCCGACACAGCAATCACGCTCCAATTGTGTTTTATCGCCGGTGTGGCTTCGCCTCTTGCATGAGCTCTCGCCCCCAGCGCTCGATCGCTTGCGCGAGGTCGCCGAAGGTGCGCCCGCTTCTCGTCAGCTCGTAGCTGACCCGCACTGGCGGGCCTGCGTCGACACTGCGCACCAGCAACCCGCGCACCTCCAGGTCCTTCAACCGCGCCGACAGCACCTTATCCCCCGGACCCTTGGCGCGCTCGGAGAGCTCGCTGAACCGCAGGGGCCCCCCCTGCAAGACATTGAGGATCAGCGCATTCCAGGAGCGACCCAGCACCTGGATCGCAGTCTGGAACGTCTGGCATTGGGAATCCACCGGCTTCGTCATGGTGCCAAGTGTACCCCAAACACTTCCCAAAAGAAAGCCCCTTGACATCGGGAAGCGAGCTCGCGATCATACTTCCCGTGTGATAGTTCCATTCCACAAGAAAGTACGAGGCTATACATGAGTATCGGAATCCTGATTCTGCGCCTGGTGGTCGGTCTGACGCTGGCCGCGCACGGCGCGCAGAAGCTGTTCGGTTGGTTCGGCGGATATGGTCTGACGGGCACGGGGGGCTTCCTCGAGCAGCTGGGCTTCGTTCCCGGCCGGCGCAATGCCCTGGTGGCGGGACTGGCCGAAACGGGAGCCGGCGTGTTGCTGGCGCTCGGCTTGGCGACCCCGGTCGCGGCGGCGGTGGCGCTCTCCGTCATGGTCGTCGCCGGCGTGAGCGCGCATGCGTCAAAGGGCTTCTTCGCGCACAACGGCGGCTACGAGTACACGCTGATCCTGGGAATCGCGGCCTTGAGCGTCGCGTTCACGGGTCCCGGCGCGCTGTCGCTTGATGCCGTGCTCGGCGTGCACGATGCGGGAGCGGGGTGGGGACTGGCCGCATTGGTCGTCGCTCTCGCTGGCGCGGGTTTGCGGCTCGCTCGGCGGCGGTTTCCGGCACCCAGCACCGTGAGCCCTGGCGAGCCTGTTCGAGGCGAAACTGTTGCTCGTGACTAAGCGTTCAGTTTGGCAGTCTCCATGAGCACAACCGTATGAGCGCAACCTTACGTCTGACCCGAGCGGCCTTCGGCGCCGTGCAGCGGGCATCCCCCCGCCTCGCGGCGCTGTGGGCCGCGCGCATTTTCTGCACGCCCCCACGCCGTCCGATCAGCGAGCGGATGGCCGGCTGGCTGCGCGAGGCGCAGCGCTTCACGGTTGTCGTCGGCGGGCGACGCGTCGTGGCGTGGTCGTGGGGAGAGCGCGGACCGGGGGTTCTGCTGGTCCACGGGTGGGGGAGCCGCGGCGCGCGCTTTGTGGACCTCGGCAATGCCCTGCTTACGGAGGGGTACCGCGTGGTGACGTTCGATGCGCCGGGACACGGCGCTTCGGCGGGCCGGCTCAGCTCTGGACCGGAGTTCGCCCGCGCCGCGCACGCCGTCGTGAACGCGGTCGGGCCCGTCAGCCACGTCGTCGGGCACTCCCTGGGCGGGTTCGCGTCCGCGCTCGCGATGGGGCGGGGACTCGCCGTGCGCCGCGCGGTGTTCCTCGCTCCTTCAGCCAACGCGAACAGTTATAGCGCGCAGTTCGCAGCGGTGCTGGGCGTCGATGGGCCGGTCATGGCGTCGATGCGGGGTCGCCTGGAGCGGCGGCTAGGCTTCTCCTGGAAGGACCTCAACATCCCTGCACTTGCCCCCGGCATGCGTGTCCCGCTCCTGGTAATCCACGATCGCGATGATCGCGAGGTGGGTTGGGGCGATGGCGCGGCCATCGCGCAATCCTGGCCCGGTGCTGAGCTCGTCACGACCACCGGGTTAGGGCATCATCGGATCGTCAGCGATCCGGCCGTGATCCGTCAGGTTGTAACGTTTCTCGGCCGGCCCTGAGTCCTCTACCGGGACGCGGGCCGGTCCTCCATGTTTTCGCATGCCTAATAATCGCGGAGCAGACGAAGACCGCGCCGCCGCTGAAGTTGCTGACCGGCTGCGGCAGCGCGGCGTTGCGGTGACCGGAGCCGAGCGTTCGGATGATCTCGCGGATCTGCTGTCGGCCGTCGAGCGCTTCGAGAAAACGGTGGAGGCGCACGGCGGCGACTTGATGGTCGACGATCTGAAGAGCACGCAGCCCGACGATCGTCATTTCGTGTTGCCGCGCCGCGAGCACGGCGAATCGATCCGGACTTACATCATCCGTATCGACCAGGCCGCCGCGGGACTCGGTCGCCATCCGCGGCGGCCCGACTAGAGCGGTCGCGGCGCGGGCTCGAACATGAGCTGGTCGACATAACAGAATCCCCAGTCCTCGCCCGGCTCGAAGCTGCGCATCACGGGGTGCTTCGTCTTCTGGAAGTGCTTCGTGGCGTGCCGGTTGCGCGAGTCATCGCAGCAGCCGACGTGACCGCACTCGAGGCAGAGTCGCAAATGCACCCATTCATCCCCGGTCTCCAGACACTCCTCGCAGCCGTCGGGCGTCTTCGGCTTCACGTTGCGGACTTGCGGGAGATGCTTGCATTGTTGGGCCATGCTGGAAGCTCTTCCGTAGGCTGCTAGTATTCAAGCCATGACCGCTGCCCCCGTTGCCCCCGTTGCCCCCGCTGCCCCCGCCGCCCCAGCCACCCCAATGACTCCGGCCGCCGCCGCGCGTCAGGCAGAAGCTTTTCCGCGGCTCACGCCGGCGCAAATCGCCCGCATCGACCCCCGGGGCCGGCACCGCACCGTTCCGGCGGGTGAAGTGCTCGGTGAGGCGGGGGAGCCCGTCACAAAGATATTCGTCGTGGTGTCGGGACGGCTCGACCTCGTCGGCCCCCCGCGCTGGCTGGGCGAGGATGTGCCGAGCTTCAGCGAAGGGATGTTCACGGGCGAGCGATCGATCCTCGCCGGTGGGCGCTTCCTCGCCCGTATCCAGGCGGGCACGCCGTGTGAGGTGATCGAAGTCGCCCGGGAGGCGCTGCTGGATCTGATTCGAACCGATCCCGAGCTGAGCGACATCTTTCTCCGCGCATTCATCCTGCGTCGCCTGCAGCTGATCGATCAAAACCTCGGCGACGTGCTGTTGCTCGGCTCGAATCACTGTCAGGGATCACTGCATATCCGCGAGTTTCTGACGCGCAACGGGCATCCCTACAAGTTCGTCGACCTCGATACGGATGCCGACAGCCAGGCGATGCTCGATCAGTTCCACGTACAAGCCGGCGACATCCCGGTCGTGATCTGCCGCGGCACCATCGTGCTGCGCAATCCGACCATCCAACAAGTCGCCGACTGTCTCGGCTTGAATCCCACCATCGATCGGACGGCGGTCTACGATCTCGTCATCATCGGCGCGGGGCCGGCGGGGCTCGGCGCCGCCGTGTACGCGGCGTCGGAAGGCCTGAACGTCGTGATGATCGAAGGGAACGCGCCCGGCGGCCAGGCCGGGACCAGCTCGCGCATCGAGAACTACCTCGGCTTCCCGCTCGGCATCTCCGGCCAGGAGCTGGCCGGCCGCGCATACGATCAGGCGCAGAAGTTTGGCGCCAAGATCCTCATCGCGAGAAAGGTCGCGCGGCTCGACTGCAGCACGAAACCGTACCGCGTGCAGTGCAGCGCGGCTACCGGCGAGCCGTTGCTCACCCGCGCGATCATCATCGCGAGCGGGGTCGAGTATCGGCGCCTCGCGGTCGAAAATCTGTCGCGCTTCGATGGTGCCGGCGTGTACTACGCCGCTACCCGCATGGAGGCGCAGCTCTGCGCGGACGAAGAGATCGCCGTCGTGGGCGGCGCAAACTCCGCGGGCCAGGCCGCCATGTTCCTCGCGGAGACCGCGAAGCGCGTGCACATGCTCATTCGCGGCGACGGCCTTGCCAGCACCATGTCGCGCTACCTGATCAGCCGCATCGAAGCGCATCCGAAGGTCAAGCTGCACACGCGGACGGAGATCGTGGGTCTGGAAGGGAATGGCCACCTCGAACAGATCGCGTGGCGTACCGGTCGAAGCGGACCGGTGGAGAAACAGAAGATCCGTCACGTCTTCACCATGACCGGCGCCGAGCCGAGCACGAAGTGGCTCGCCGGTTGCCTAGCGCTCGACGACAAAGGATTCATCAAGACCGGAGCCGCGCTGACCACCGATGACCTTGCCGCCGCGAAGTGGCCGCTGCGCCGGCCGCCACACCTGCTCGAAACCAGCCTCCCCGGTGTCCTTGCCGTGGGAGACGTGCGCAGTGGGAGCACCAAGCGGGTCGCCTCGGCGGTGGGCGAGGGCTCGATCGCGGTCGCGACGGTGCATCAGATCCTGGCGGAATAGGCCCTTCACGACCCGATTATGATTCACACTGACGCGCGGCGACGCGCGTCCCAGGCTGGGAGCGGTTCGTCATCCCCGACGAACCGAGGCGTTACCCAATCGGCCCCCCAGCCGCCGGCACCAATAACAATGGGAGCTGCATTCGATGGGCGCCTCCGCACTGACCACTGCCACTCGGGATCTCATTGCCGAGATCAACGAGCTTCGGACGCAACGCCACGCCGCGATTCTCGCACATAATTACCAGCGGCCTGAAATCCAGGACATCGCCGACGTCGTCGCCGATTCACTCGCCATGGCTCGACGCGCGACAGAGCTCGATGCGCCGATCCTCGTGATCTGCGGGGTGCATTTCATGGCCGAGACGGCGGCGATCGCGAATCCGGAGAAGCGGATTCTGATTCCCGATCCTACGGCCGGCTGCTCGCTCGCCAGCACGATTCAGGCGGCCGATGTGCGCGCCTGGCGTGCGACGCACCCCAACGGGCTCGTCGTCGCGTACGTGAACACCGCAGCCGCTGTAAAGGCTGAGGCCGACTACTGCTGCACCTCGGGGAATGCGGTCGCCGTGATCAATGCATTGCCGCCCGACGTTCCCGTGCTCTTCCTTCCCGACCTGTACCTGGGCAACTACCTGCGCAAAGTGACGGGCCGACCGCTCGACGTATGGCTCGGTGAGTGTCATGTGCATGCCGGGCTGACGCGGGAGACCCTCGAGCAACGTCGCGTCGAAAATCCCGACGCCGAGTTCCTGGTGCATCCCGAGTGTGGCTGCGTGACGAGCGCGATGTACTACGCGGAGACCGAGGGCGACCGGGCCGCGGGGCGCATGCAGATCGTTTCCACCGAGCAAATGATGCGGCGCGCGCGCGTCTCTCCGGCCCGGCGGTTCGTCGTGGCGACGGAGACGGGCGTGCTGCATCGATTGCGGCGCGAGAATCCAGGGAAGGAGTTTATCGCCGCCCGTGAATCGGCCGAATGCCGTTACATGAAGCAGATCACTCTGGAAAAGCTGCGCGACGCGCTTCGCGACCTGCAATACGACGTGACCGTCGCACCCGAGGTCGCGTCGCGGGCGCGGCGCGCCATCGACCGGATGCTCGCGATTGGCTGAGCCGCTGCCATTCGGCCTGCATGAAGTGCGGCGCGCGCTCGCCGAAGACCGCGCGACCGAGGACGTGACGACGCCCCTCTTGGGGGCTCTCGGCGAGCGCCGCGTCGCAGCGCGCTTCGTCGCGGAAGGCGGATTCGTGGTCGCGGGTATCCCAATTCTGGCGACGGTCTTTCAGGAGCTCGACACGGGCGCCGAGATGACGCCGTGTCTCCCGGAAGGAGCGTGGGCCAACGCCGGGGCGACGATCGCCGTGGTCCGCGGCACCGCCGCGGCCCTGCTCGCAGGCGAGCGTGTCGCGCTCAACTTCGTCCAGCGACTGTCGGGGATCGCCACGCTGACGCGACGCGCGGTGGATGCGGTGCTGGGGACCTCTGCGCGGATCACCCACACGCGCAAGACGACTCCTGGTCTCCGCGAGCTCGAGGTGTATGCCGTGCGGGCAGGTGGAGGCGTGGAGAACCGCGCGTCGCTCGCCGCTGCCGTGCTCTGGAAGGACAATCACTGGACGCTGTTGACGCAGGCCGGTAAGTCGCTCGCCGGCGCGTTGCGCGCCGCGCCCCGCGGGTTGCCGGTGATCGTCGAGGTGGAATCGGATGCGCAGCTCGCGGCGGCGCTGGCCGCTGGGGTCGCGCATCTGCTCGTGGACAACCAGCCGCCCGAGCGGGTCGCCGCATGGACCCAGCGGGCCGGTCGCGCCGTCACGATCCAGGCTTCGGGCGGCATCACCCTCGATGTCGTGCGCGCCTATGCCCAGGCGGGTGCGTCACTGATCGCCATCGGCGCGCTCACGCACTCGGCGCCCGCCGCGCCGATCCGCTGCGACATCGACGCGGAGAGCTGAAACCAGATCGACTAGGGGGATTTCACAAGCGCTACCATCCGCCGCACGGCTTCTTCCAATCCCCAGAAGATCGCGTTACTCACAATCGAATGCCCGATGTTGAGCTCCTCGATCTCCGGAATCGCGGCGACCGGCTGAACATTCTGGTAGGTAAGACCGTGGCCGGCATGGACGGCGAGCCCGATCTGCTTCGCGTGTGTCGCCGCCCGACGCAGTTCCTTGAGCGCGGCGTCGCTGCGGCGCCACGTGTGCGCGTAGCGACCCGTATGGATTTCAATCGCAGGGACACCGAGCTGCTGTGCGATATCGATGGTCTTCAAAGACGGGTCGATAAACAGACTCACACGAATCCTCGCGCCTTGCAGCCGCGCGATCGCGTCCTTCAGGCGGCGATCCCCTTTGCGCAGCGCCAGCCCACCCTCGGTGGTGATCTCCTGTCGTTTCTCCGGCACGAGCGTCGCTTGAAACGGCGTGGGCTTCAGGCGCACCGCGAGTCGCACGATCTCCGCATGCGCGCCGAGCTCCAGATTGAGGACGGTGCGCACGCTGCGCGCGAGCGCCGCGACATCAGCGTCCTGGATATGGCGCCGATCCTCGCGGAGATGGACCGTGATTCCGTCGGCGCCCGCGCGCTCGGCGGCCGCGGCCGCCTGGACTGGATCGGGCTCATCGGTTTTCCGCGCCTCGCGGAGCGTCGCGACATGATCAATGTTGACGTAGAGACGCATGGTGTCTTACCTTCGGGTCACCTTGACCACAGGTCTTGCCTCGTGAAGCGACGGCTCGCGCTTGCTCTGCTCCTGCTCGCCGGCAGCGCCGCCTGCGGGAAAAATCCCAGGGCGGGCGCGCCGGTCCCACAGTCGATGAATGAGTCCGTCGCGCAGTTTCTCGCCGCGGTCAAAGCAAACGATCTCAAGCGCATGGGTGAGCTCTGGGGCACCGACCGAGGCCCCGCGGCGGACAACATGAACGCCGGCGTCATGCAGCAGCGCGTCACCGTGATCCAGAAATATCTCGACCACACCGGTTATCGGATCATCGAAGGACCGCTGAACGTGCCGGGTCACGATGAGCTGCGGACCTTTCGGGTGGAGCTGCAGCGTACGAATTGCAATCAGGTGCTGCCGATCGACGTGGTGCGCACGCGCAGCGGCGGCTGGCTGGTCTACGACGTGCATCTCGAGAGTGCGGGCAGTCCGGCCGGGCGCTGCCAACCGGTGGGGACGGGAACCAGGCCTTAGGGGCGGGCGTTCCACCTACTCAGTCAGCTCCAGCAGGATGCCGTTGGTGGTCTTGGGATGCAGAAACGCGATGCGTCGTCCGCCGGCCCCGCGCCGGGGCGCCGCGTCGACCAGTTGATAGCCGGCTGCCCGGCAACGCGCCAGGGTGGCGTCCAGATCGGACACGCGGTAGCAGATGTGGTGGATGCCGGGCCCGCGTTTCGCAAGAAACTTCGCCACGGGACTCTTCGGGTCGCTCGGCTCGAGCAGCTCGACGTCGACGTCGCCGAAATGCAGACTGACGATCGTGGCGCCGTCGGCGGTTTCGGGTCGTCCCGGAGTAAGGCCCAAGATGTCGCGATAGAATGCCAGTGCCTCGGTGATGCTCGTGACTGCGATACCGACGTGAGCGACAGACGGGTTCATAGAAAGTCAAACTAACGTCTCGAGAGGGAGCGTGAAGGGTTATGGAAGATGTGAAGCATCTCGTCGCGGTCACGGACGCGACGTTCCAGGCGGAAGTGGAGCAGCACGTGGGGGTCGCCGTCGTGGATTTCTGGGCGACGTGGTGCGGTCCGTGTCACAGGGTCGCGCCGATCCTGGACCAGCTGGCCGGGAAGTACAACGGCAAGGTGAAGATCGTGAAGCTGGACGTGGACGCCAATCAGGCGACGGCGATGCGCTTTAACGTTCGCTCGATTCCGAGTATTCTATTCTTCAAGGACGGACGCCACGTGGATTCGATCGTGGGTGCGTATCCGTCGCAGGCGTTCGAGCAAAAGATCGACCAGCTGCTCCTGTAGCTTCCTCGCCGGAGGACGATGCGCGCGAGCACCGCCCGCCTGACGAATTCGCCGGTTCGCCTCGCGGATCTCCAATTTCCGCAGGTGAACCGGCTTATTCATCGCACGCGCCTCGCCTTCATTCATCTCGACAACCTGCTCGCCTACGCCAAGCGCGACCGCGATGGCCGCATCGACGGCTACCTCGCGGCGCACCTGCCCGACGAATGCGTGTTGCTGTTCTTCCGGAAGGGCGAGGCCGTCAACGCGGCGTCGCTGCATACCGCGGGACGGCACGTCATCACGATCACCGAGGCGTTGAAGCGCATGCGCACCGAAGTGGAACGCGGCGATCTCACCTATTGCGCCGCGCCCATGGAGCAGCTCGCGTGGATGTATGCAGCCTGCTCCGGTGCCTACCAGCCGCGCGTTATCGACGTCAAGCAGCCGGAGCGATTCTTCCCGGTGTTGCAGCAGGAAAAGGTGACCGGCGTGCTGGAACTGATCTCCAACGGCCGGGTCTCCTACCTGAAGTTCGATCAAGGCAAATATCTGAGCGGGCATTTCTGCGACAAACCCGACAACGTGCCGCCCGCCCGCTATCTCGAGTCGTTGTTCGATCCAGGGCCCGACGGTGCCGCTCCCGCGATGTCCGCGGGCACATTCCCCGCCGCCGACGATCTCCCGGCCCAGGCCGCGATCGCGCTGGTCAGCACGTACCGCGAGCTCTACTGGCGCATCGTGGACGCGGTCGAGCGCGAGTTTCCCGGCGAAGCCAGGAGACGCGCGCAGAAAGTCACGGCCGCCATCGTCGACACGCATGAGGCGCTCGCGCTGCTCAGCGTGCCGCGCGGCACCGACACACCCGACGCCGTGGTGCGGCCCGAGGACCTGTCGGGCGCGCTGACCGACTGGGCACTGCAGCTGCTCGAAGGCGCGGAGGTGATGATGCCGGGCACCGCGACGAAGGTGCTGAAGGACGCAACGCGGGAGCACCGCTACGTTCTCCAGGCCGCCGGGTTTTATGGGAAGCTCCCCTGGCGGGTGACGTGGTGACGTGGCCGGCACCCTCTACGTCGTCGCGACGCCCCTCGGCAACCTCGGCGACCTCTCGCCGCGCGCCGCCGACACGCTGAAGCGGGTGGCGGTGGTCGCCGCCGAGGACACGCGCCACAGCAAGCCGCTGCTCCATCACGCCGACTCGCACGCCGAGCTGATCAGCTTCCACGAGCATTCGTCCGACCGCGCCCTCGAACGTATCCTGCGCATCCTTACAGATGGCCGTGACGTCGCGCTGATCACCGATGCCGGCACACCCGCGATCAGCGATCCTGGGGTCGCGCTGGTGGCCGCTGCCAGAGAACGAGGCATTCAGGTCGTCACAATCCCTGGTCCCAACGCCGTCGCTGCGAGTGTCTCAGTATCAGGGATCAGCGGCGACCGCTATTTGTTTCTCGGTTTCTTGCCCCGCAAAGGGAGCGACCGGCGCCGTTTTCTCTTGACCGCAGCTCAGTCTGAATGGACCGTCGTGATCTTCGAGGCCCCCAATCGCGTCAGGCAACTCCTCGCCGATTTGGTCGAGGTGTGTGGTCCTGAACGACAGGCAGCCGTCTCTCGAGAGTTGACCAAGGTGTTCGAGGAGACACGTGCGGGGACGTTGCAGGAATTGTCAGAGCACTATGCGGAGGCCCCCGTGCGGGGAGAGGTTACTGTAGTGCTCTCGGGGACCGGCAAGGAGCACGTCGAGGAACGGCCCCCGGATCCGGGTGAGCGCGCCAAGGCTTTGCTCGCCGAAGGAATGTCACGCAAGGATGTAGCTGATCGTTTGGTGGAGGAGACAGGGATCTCTCGGAATAAGGCCTATAAACTGGTGAATGAACTATGAGGATCGGCGGATCGTCGGTTTGGCGGATGGTCGGATCGCTACTGCTCGTGGCGTTCGTGTTTCCATCCGCCCACCCGGCCATCCGCCCATCCGCCGCGTCTCTCACCATAGGTCGCCTCCACTACGACGGCGGCGGCGACTGGTACGCCAATCCCTCGAGCTTGCCGAACCTGCTGACCGCGCTGCGCGAGCGAACGACGCTCCCGGTCGCCGATCGCGAGCGCGTGGTGACGCTGACCGGGCCGGAGCTGTGGGACGTCCCGTACATCTATATGACCGGCCACGGGAACGTGCATTTCTCCGACATCGAGCTCCGCACCCTGCGGCGCTACCTCGAGCAGGGCGGCTTTTTGCACGCCGACGACAACTACGGGATGGACAAGTCGTTCCGCCGCGAGATCGCGCGCGTCTTTCCGGACCATCCGCTGGTTGAGGTGCCGTTGACTCACCCGATTTACAACCTCGTGTACGCCTTCCCAAAGGGTGTCCCCAAGATCCACGAGCACGACGGGCTGCCCGCGCAGGGGTTCGGCATTTTTTTGGGAGACCGGCTTGTCGTATACTACTCCTATCAATCGGATCTCGGGAACGGGTGGGAAGACCCCGATGTCTATCACGACCCTCCCGAGCTTCACGAGGCGGCGTTGCGCATGGGTGTGAATCTCTTCACGTACGCAGTGAGCGAAACCAAATGACCGAAACGGCGCGCCGGCTGCGTCGCCTGGGGGCTCCTCACGCACGCGCGCGGGCGCTCGCCGTGGTGCTCGGCGGCCTCGGCGCGGCGCTGGCCGCGGCTGCACTCGGGCTCGCGCTGTCGCCGGCTGTGTCGGGAGTCGCCCTCGCGTGGGCCCTCATCGTGGCGAGTGCGGGAGCGGCGATGTGGGTCGTGCTGCGTACGCGTCGTGAGGCCGACGCGCCCGCGTTGGGCAGGATGATCGAGAGCGCCGCCGGCAGACGCGCCGGCAGCATCGTCGGCGTGGTCAGTCCGACCGCTGGCAAGGGCGCCGGTTCGAGCGCTGCGCTGCTGCTTGCTGCCGACACGCGTGCCGCCGCCGTGGTCTCGTTCGCGGCGCCGGGCGTCACGAGCGCACTGCGCCGCACGACACTGCGGCGCATGTCTTACGGTGCAGGGGTGGCGCTCACCGGCGTGCTGCTCTTTCTCGCGGGCGCGCCGGCCTCGGGCCGCGCCGCCGCGTTCTGGCATCCGGTGCGCACCTGGCGAGAGGCGCACGCGCCGGTACGCCTGGTCCTAGATCAGCGGACCGTGCGGCGCGGTGGCAGCGTCACGGCGACGATCACGGTCCCGGGCGCGGTGCGTGCGACGCTGTGGACACGCGGGCGTGGGGAGCCGTGGAAACCGATGCTGCTCACCCTCGATACCGACGGCCATGTGGTCCAGCATCTCGGTCCGATCGAATCGGACCTGTACCTCCGCGCGTCCAGCGGCGGACGCCGCAGCGCCGAGGTCAAGATCGACGTCGCGCTGCCCGCGTTTCTTGCAGATCTCGGACTGACCGCCCGCTTTCCTTCATACCTGGGCCGCTCCGATGAGCCGCTGCTGGTGGGCCCGGACGTGATTCCCCTGCCCGCCGGTACCACCGTCCTGACGAGCGGGACCGCGAGTGTGCCGCTCGCAAGCGCTGCCTGGACGCTCGAGTCGCGCCTTGAGCAGCTGCGCGTCGCCGGGACGCGCATCGATGGTCGCTTCACGCCCTCCGCGAGCGGCACCTGGCGGTTGCGAGCGCTGAGCGCCGACGGGTCCGCGCTCGAGGGCGTCGCGCCGGAGCTGCACCTCCTGATCGTTCCCGATTCCGCACCCGTCGTCACGTTGCCGGTCCCCGCCCGTGACACGACGCTGCCGATTTCGCTGCATCAGCAACTCGTCGCGGATGTGCGGGACGATCACGGCATCACACGGCTTTCCGTGGTGAGCTGGCGGGTGAGCCGCACCGGCCGCGTCGGGGAGGCGGTACGCGAGTCGCTCGACGTCAGCGGGGTCGGGGATCGCGCGATCGTCCAGGGACGGCTCGATGCCGAGCACCGCGGGCTCCTGCCCGGCGACACGCTGCGGCTCTATGTCGAAGCGCTCGACAACGCTCCAACGCCGCACAGCGGCCGCAGTGCCGAGATCGCGTTGCGTCTCCCGAGTATGGAAGAGCTGCGCGCCCAGGCGCGTCCGGACGGCCGGACGGCCGGACGGCCGGACGGCCGAGCTGGCAGTCAACAAAACAGCGCGATGTCGTTCCAGTCCACACAACGCGCGGAAGAAATCGCGCGCGATCAGGCAGCGATGTCGCAGCGCGTGCAGGAGCTGGCGCAGGCAGTCGAAGAGATCGCGCGCGCCGCCAAAGCAGCGGGCGTGGACGACAGCGCGTTCCAAAACCGCTTGCGCGAAGTGCAGGAGCTGCTGCAGCGGGCCCTGACGCCCGAGCTGGAGCAGCGGCTCCGGGAGCTGCAGGAAGCGCTCGCGCGCCTCGATCCCGAGGCGACCAGACAAGCGCTGCAACGCCTGGCGGAGGCGCAGCAGGAGCTGCGGCGCGAGCTGGAGCGGAGTCAGGAGCTGTTCAAACGCGCGGCGCTCGAGGGAGAGCTGGCGTCACTCGCCAAGGACGCCGAAGACCTGCAGCGCCGCCAGACCGACTGGACGAAGGACGAGGCGCAGCATCCCGATTCGGCGGCAGCCGCAGCGGAGCGCGATCTCGCTGCCGCGACCGATTCGCTCGCCCGCGGTGTGGAGCGCGCCGGGGAGACCGTGCCGCTGAAGAACTCGCAGAACGCCGCGCGCCGCGCCCAGCGCGCCATGCAGGAAGCCGCGAACGCCGCGAGCCAGCGAAATTCGCGTGGCGCGAGAACGTCGGGACAGGAAGCCGCCGACTCGCTGGCGCAGCTCCCGAACGAGCTGCGGCAGCGGCGCGATTCGCTGGCGTCCGTCTGGAGGCAGGAGACGCTGGACGCGTTGAATCGGGCGCTCGCGGAAACGGCGGCGCTCGCCCGGCGCCAGCAGGAAGTCGCCGACGCGCTGCGCGAGGGTGAAGCAGGGGCGTCGACGCGCGCGCGGCAGGCCGCCGTCGAAGAAGGAACGCATGCAATCGAGCAGGAGATCAGCGCGGCGGCCGGACGGCATGCGCTGGTATCGCCGCAGCTCGAGGCCGCGCTCGGGTACGCGCAGAACCAGATGAAGCAGGCGCGCGAGCAGCTGGAGCAAGGCGACCCCAATCCCGCGAACGCCGCGCCCTTTGCGGAGCAGGCGCTCGATGCGCTCAACGCGACCGCACACGCACTCGTGCGGACGGCGGAGCGCGTCGCCGGGGCGCAGTCGGGATCCGGCTTCCAGGAGGCAGTGGAGCAGCTCGCCCGCATGGCGCAACAGCAGCAGGGAATGAACGGCGACGCGCAGGGACTCCTGCCGATGATGGGAATGAGCGGCGATGCGGTGATGCAGCGCCTGCGGGAGCTCGCCAACCGCCAACGCCAGCTCGCCGAGCAGCTCGAGCGCCTGCAGGCGGGAGGCGATGCCGGCGCCGCGGGCGCCTTGGCGCAGGAGGCCCGTGAGCTTGCTCGTCAGTTGGAGGCCGGACGCCTCGACCGTCGAACGATCGAGCGGCAGGAGCGCCTCTATCGCAAGCTGCTCGACGCCGGCCGCAGCCTGTCCGGCGAGGAGCCGGATGAACAGAAGCAGCGCACCAGCCGCTCCGCGACCGGTGACAGCATCCACATTCCCGCCGCGCTTCTCCCGGGAGCGACCGGCACAGGGCCAAAAGTCCGCTACCCGACGTGGGACGAGCTCACCGGTCTCACGCCCGAGCAGCGGCGCATGGTGCTCGAGTACTTCCGCCGGCTAAATGAGACGAAGCATTAAGCTCGCGCTCCGCCTGATCGTTGCACTGCCGGCGCTGGCTCAGGCTCAAGCCATTGGCCCCGGCTTTGAGCTAGAGCGCTCCGGTCGCTACGCCGACGCCGCGTCGATCTACTTCACGACTGTTCGCAGCGATCCGACGAACATCCCCGCGCTGCTCGGTCTCGAGCGCACGCTGTTCGTGTTGAACCGCATGTCCGAGCTGTTGCCGCTCGTCCAGAACGCGCGCGCGCGCCAGCCCGACAGCCCAGCGCTGCGCAGTCTTGAGCTGCGAGTGTATGCGGCGTTGAACGAACCCGATTCGCTCGAGGCGATCGCGCGCCGCTGGGCGGCGAGCGCACCGCATAGCGAGGCGCCGTATCGCGAATGGGGCTTCGCGCTCGCCGATCGCCGCATGTGGAATGAGGCACGGCGCGCGTTCCTCGTTGGCAGGCGGACGCTCGGCGGCGATGGCACGCTTGCGATCGAGCTGGCAGAGCTCGAGCAGCGCGTGGGAAACTGGGAGGTCTCGGCGACGGAATGGGGACGCGCCGTCGCCCGCTCGCCCGACGTCGAACCCAATGCCGCGAGCCAGCTCGCCGACGCCCCGGCCCCCATGCGCGATCGCGTGGCGCGAGCCCTGACGGCGCCCGGCGTCTCCGTGGGCGCGCGCCGTCTTGGCGCGGACGTACTGCTCACCTGGGGACGGCCGAGCGAAGCGTGGGCCGCGATGGAGCCGACGCTGGTCACGGCCGACAGCGACACCCCGACCGCGTTGCGGCGGTTCGCCGATCTCGCGGGCACGCTCACGACCCCGGAAGGCCATCGCGTGCGCGGCCTGGCACTGGCGCGGTGGGCCGACATGATGCCGGAGTCTTCCGGCGCGCGCGCGCGCGCCGAAGCGGTGCGCGAGCTGCTGGACGGCGGCGACAAGGCCGCGGCACGGCGTGTGCTCGAAGCGCAATCGGATTCGAACGGCGTCGCGCAGTCCGCGCTCATCCAGCTGCTGATCGCGGACAGTCAGCTCGACCTCGCCGAAGAGCGGCTCTCCGCCGCATCCACGGCGATCACGGCCGACGATCGCGCCGTGCTGCGGATGGAGCTGGCCAGAGCGCGAATCGCGCGCGGCGAGCTGGACCGCGCCGCGGCGGCGCTGGGCGATGATTCGAGCGTGGCGGCGATCGCGCAACGCGGCTGGATCGAGCTGTATCGCGGCAATCTGAAGAATGCGATGGAAGCGTTCCGCACCGCCGGTCCCTATGCCACCGACCGTGCCGCCGCCACCGAACGCACGGCGATGATGGCGATGCTGCAGCGTATTCAGGACGAAACGAGCCCCGAGTTGGGCGCGGCGTTGCTCACGCTGGCGCGTGGCGACTCGATTGCGGCCATCGCGGCGTTACGTCGGGCCGCCGCGCGGTTCCCGGAGCAGGGAGGACGCCTCGAGGTGCTGCTGCTCGCGGCGCAAGTCGCGGCGCAGAACGCCGGCGATCAAGAGCTCACGGCCATCGCGCTGTTCGATGAAATCGTGCGGGTCGGCGGCGAAGGAGCCGCGCCCGCCGCGGCCGAGCTGGACTGGGCGCGGTTGCTCGTGCGCGAGGGTCAGAACGCCGCCGCGATCCCGCATCTCGAACATCTGATTCTCACGTATCCGAACAGCGCGTTCGTCCCTGAAGCACGGCGCGTGCTCGAGCGGGCGAAGGGGGCGATTCCGAAATCGTGAAACGGCGAGAATTTTTATCGGCGGTTGGGCGGATCGGCGGATCGGCGGTTGGTGCACACCTGTTTGGTTTCCATCCGACCATCCGGCGATCCGCCGTTACATCTCTCCTTGTCCCGATGGACGACTCCCAAACCGACCATCTCAAGGCGTACGGTCTCACGTACAAGGCCATCCAGGCCGGTCTCAAGGCGGAATGGCTGCTCAACTATCGCGGCGGTTCGTTCGTCATTCCCGATCTCGAGGCGCTGCGGCGCGATGCGGCGCTCAACGGCATCCGCACTGAGCCCGTCGACAGCGCCATGACGGCGGTCCGGGGTGAGATCGAAGCGAGCAACATGGACGCGGTGCCGCTGGAGAAGGCGCCCAAAGTCGCCGTGTACGCGCCGCCGAACGCCGCGCCGTGGGACGACGCCGTCACGATGGCGCTCCAGTATGCCGGTATCCCATTCACCAAGATCTGGGATCCCGAGGTGATGAACGGCTCGCTCAAGGACTACGACTGGCTGCACTTGCATCACGAAGACTTCACCGGCCAGTACTCGAAGTTCTTCCTGATCTACTCGGGGATGGCGTGGCTCGCCGAAATGGTGCAGCGCAACAGCGACACGGCCAAGCGGCTGGGCTTCCAGACCGTGCCTGACCTCAAGAAAGCGGTCGCGCGGAGCATTCGCGCGTACGTCGACAACGGCGGCTTTCTGTTCGCGATGTGCACGGCGACGGAGACGATCGACCTCGCGCTTGCGGCGCACAACGTCGATATCGCCGCCACCTTTGCGGACGGCACGCCGCTCGATCCCGATGCCGACGCCAAGCTCGACTGGAGCCAGGCGTTCGCGTTCACCGGCGGGCACATCGAGACCAATCCGCTCGTCGCCAGCTTCTCCGATATCGACGGTCACCAGGTGAACGGCGGCGCGCGGCGACAACCGCTGGGCGCGTTCACGCTGTTCAACTTCAGCGCCAAGATCGACCCGGTCCCCACGATGCTCGTGCAGGGCCACCGGCAGGTGATTCCCGATTTCTACGGCCTGACGACGTCGTTCGTTCGCAACCGGCTGAAGCCCGGCGTCACGGTCCTCGCCGAAGAGGAAGGCGCGCCCTGGGTCAAATACATCCACGGTGATCTGGGGAAGGGGACCTGGACCTTCTTCGGCGGGCATGACCCCGAAGACCCGCAGCACCAGATCGGCGATCCCCCGACCGATCTCTCGTTGCATCCGCACTCGCCGGGGTACCGGCTGATCCTGAACAACGTGCTGTTTCCCGCCGCGAAAAAGCGCGAGCTCAAGACGTGAGCGTCGAGCGCCTGACGGCGGCCGCGCGCGCCCTCTTCCAGGAGGAGATCGCCGCGGCCCACGGGCGCGAGGTGTCGTTCGTGGTGCGCGCCGATCCCAATGGCACGCTCACGGACGCACGCGTCGTCGCGCGCGGCACGATCGACGCGGTGCTCGCACTGCCCGGCGTCGCGCAGCGCGGCGAGATGCTGCTCCACAACCATCCCAGCGGCTTCCTCGAGCCTTCGGGCGCCGATCTGCACGTCGCCGCGCGCCTGCACGATGAAGGCGTCGGCTTCGGAATCGTCAATAACGACGTTTCGACGCTCTACGTCGTCGTCGAGTGTCCCCGCGCGCGCAGTGTCACGCGTCTGGATGCACTCGCGATCGCGAGTCTGCTTACCGCATCCGGTCCAGTGGCGAGCGTGCTCGGCACCACGGCGTTCGAGGACCGGCCGGGCCAGCGCGACATGGCGGCGTACGTCGCCGACGCGTACAACGATGGCGGGATCGCGCTGCTCGAAGCGGGAACGGGCGTCGGAAAATCGTTCGCGTATCTCGTGCCGGCGCTCGAGTGGGCGCGCCTCAACGGCGAGCGCACCGTCGTTTCCACCAACACGATCAACTTGCAGGAGCAGCTCGTCGGCAAAGACTTGCCGATCCTGTCGCGCGCCTTCTCGACCGGTGAGCGCGGCGTCACGTTCGCACTGCTCAAGGGCTGGCGGAACTATCTCTGTCTCTCCCGTCTGGAGCAGGCGCGGGCGGGGCAGGAGTCGCTGTTCGACGAAGGCCGGGGCGCGGAGCTCGAGTCGATCGCAGATTGGGCCGCACGGACCGCCGATGGGAGTCTCTCCGATCTCGTGGAGGAGCCGTCGAGCGATGTGTGGGATGCGGTCGCCGCCGAATCGGACCTCTGCACGCGGCTCAAATGCCCGCACTTCGATCGGTGCTTCGTCTTTGCGGCGCGGCGGCGCGCGGCCGAAGCCGACGTCGTCGTCGTCAATCACCACCTCCTGGCGTCCGACCTCGCGGTGCGCATCGCCTCCGACAACTGGCAGGAGGCGGCCGTGCTGCCGCCCTACCGGCGGCTCGTCCTCGACGAGGCCCATCATCTCGAGGATGTCGCCGCCCACCACCTCGGCACCCAGGTCAGCATGCTCGGCGTGCAGCGGCTGCTCGGCCGGCTCGAGCGCAACGGTCGCGGCTTGCTGCCGACGCTCGCCGCCGAGCTCAGCACCCACGACGATCTGCTGGCGTCGGCGAGCCGCGACCTGTTGACGCGGAGCGTGCTCGACGCGCTGGTCGCGGCGCGGCGCTGGGCCGAAGAGCTTTTCGGTCGCCTGGGCCGGCGACTCGACACCGATCAGGTTCTGCGCCTCACCGATTCTTTTGCCGCCGACGGCGTCTGGCGCGAAGGACTCGACGTCGCGCTCGACAACCTGCTCGTCGCGTTCAGCAAGCTGCGCGACGGCGTCGAGACGATCGCCGACCGACTGTCGATCGACGATCCCGCCGAGATGCGCACGCGACTGATTGGCGAATTGCGCGGCGTCGTGCGCCGCCTCGACTCGGCGGCGGAGGGACTCAAGGCGACGCTGCAACCGGTCGGTTATCGCGCGCCCGTCGGACCGTCCGTCAGATGGATGGAACGTCGCGGCCGGCGCACTCCAAACCTGACGCTGTCTGCCGTGCCGCTCGATCTGGCGCCGGTGCTGAAGGAGGCGCTGTTCGACCGCGTCGAGACGGTGGTGCTGACGAGTGCGACGCTCGCGGCCGGGGGCGAGTTCACATTCCTCGAGGAGCGCCTCGGTCTCTCGTTGCCGCCGTCGCGCGTGACGGTGCGCGAGATCCTGCCGTCGCCGTTCGACTTCGGCGCGCAGTGCGTCTTTGGCATCCCCACCGACATCCCCGAGCCCCGCGACGATGAATCGGGACATGGGGCGGCCGTCGCGCGCGTGCTGCTCGAGCTGGCTCACGCGTCCGACGGCGGCATCTTCGCGCTGTTCACGAGCCATGGGGCGTTGCGTCGCACCGCCGACGCGATTCGCGGCGAGGTCGGCGCGCGCTGGCCGCTGCTGGTGCAGGGCGAGGGACAGCGCGACCAGCTGCTGCGCCGCTTCCGCGATGCCGGCTCGGCGATCCTGCTCGGCACCGATTCGTTCTGGGAGGGTGTGGATGTGCCGGGGCGGGCGCTCCGCGTGCTCATCCTGGCGAAGCTGCCGTTCAAAGTGCCGACGGAGCCACTAACCGCAGCGCGGCTGGAGCGTCTCACCGAAGCGGGGGTGGACGGCTTCACCCACTATCTCGTTCCGCTCGCGGCGCTCAAGTTGAAACAGGGTTTCGGGCGGCTGATACGAACCAAATCGGATGTCGGCGCTGTTGTCTTGCTGGACCGGCGGGTCGTGACGAAGCGCTATGGGGCCGCGATGCTGGAAGGCCTGCCGCCGGCCTCCAAGGCGATCGGCAACTGGCAGGACGTACGGCGGGAGCTGGAAGAGTTCTTCGCGATGCACAGCATCGGCACGCCCGTTTCTTCGAGTTAGGTTTCAGGTGCGTACTGGGCGGGTGAAGGTCCGTGACTTCGAGACGAAAAAAGAGGAGCGCAAGTGACGGGGTTCACTAGGCGCGTCGCGCAGCTGCCGGCCTATCCGATGGCGGAGCTGCCGGCGATCAAGCGGCGGCTGATCGAGCAAGGTGTGGATGTGATCGATGTCGGGGCGGGAGACGCCGACTTCCCGCCGCCCGAGGTCGCCGTGAAGGCCCTCACGCGCGCGGTGCAGGATCCCGCCATGAGCCGCTACGCCTTTCAGCTCGGCCTGGTCGCGTTTCGCGAAGCCGCCGCAGGATACATGCGGCGGCGTTTCGGCGTATCGGTCGATCCGTTCAAAGAACTGCACCCATTGCTTGGCTCGAAAGAAGGCATCGCGCACCTCGCGACGGCCGTGCTCAATCCCGGCGACGTGGCAATCGTGCCGGTGCCGGGCTACGCCGTCTATCACGGCGGCACTGTCCTCGCCGATGCCGAGCCGTATCTCTACGATCTCACGCCGCGCACCGATTTCCTGCTCGAGCTGGAGGAGATCCCGGCCGACGTGTTGAAGCGCGCCAAGCTCGTGTACCTGAACTATCCGAACAATCCGACGGCCGCCGTGGCGCCGCGCGAGTATCTCGAGCGGACGATCGCCGCGTGCCGGAAGCACGATCTCGTCCTCGCCTACGACAATCCCTACTGCGAGATTACGTTCGACGGCTACGTCGCTCCCTCGATTTTCGAGATTCCCGGCGCGATGGACGTCGCGGTCGAGTTTCATTCCTTGAGCAAGAGCTTCTGCATGACGGGCTGGCGGCTGGGGTGGGCCGTGGGTCGTCCCGAGCGCATCGCGGCGCTCGCGCGCGTGAAGAATTACGTGGACACCGGCGCGTTCCTCGCGGTGCAGGCCGCTGGCGCCGAGGTGCTCAAGCAGGCCGAGCGCATCGCCGCCGGGTACGCCGCGCAGTTCAAGGAGCGGCGCGACGCGATCGTGCCGGCGCTCAAGGCGAACGGATTCGAGATCGAGGCACCGCGAGCGACGCTGTATCTCTGGATTCCGTTGCCCGAGGGGCTGCGGTCGGCCGCGTTCCAGAAGCGCGCGCTCGAGGACGTCGGCGTCGTGACCTTGCCCGGCAGCGCGTTTGGCGCTGGCGCTGAGGGATTTTTCCGGATTGCTTTGACGGTGCCCATTCCGCGACTCATCGAAGCAACGGAGCGGTTAGGAAAGGTGCTTGCCACTGTTTGACCGCGAGGTAGGAAAGGTACCGATCGGGCGTGCGTGGCTCGTCACCGCGGCCATTCACGTCCTCGCCGTGGTGCTGTTTTTCACGGTGAACCTGGCGGCGCCGTGGCGGAAGGCGGAGTACGTCGTGCTCCCGCCGCGCGACTTCGGCGATTCGCTGGTCTTTGTCCCGGGCACGCGTGAGCTGCGGGCCAAGGGTCCAACCATCGTTTCCACTCGCCGCGAGCCACCGCCGGATTCCGCCGCCCCTGCGCCGCCTCCCGCCGCCCCTTCGCTGCCCGACACAGGATCTACGCTTCCGGCCTACGATCCCAACGCCAGTCGCGTCTCGCCCGCCCCGCAGGTCGGCGACGGCCGGCTCTGGGTCAGCCCGCGGCCCGGCCTGCCCGCGGCGGTGGCGGACGCGATCTACGGCGACACGACCCAGCGGCGCACAGCGGCGATCGAGCGGCTGAAGGTGATGGTGGACTCGCTCAATCAGGTGCTCGACCAGATGCAGCGCGATCACCAGCGGCCGAAGTGGACCATCGGCGGGACGCCGGACAAGCCGCAGTGGGGGATCGATTCCGCCTACATCCACGTCGCCGGTATCAAGATCCCGACGATGGCGTTGGCGTTGCTCGGCAATCTGCTGCCGCAGGGCAACTTCGACGAAGACATGCGGGCCCGGCAGCTCAACGACATGCGCGCGGACATCCTGCGGGCCGCCGACCGCGCGCAGACGCTGCAGCAATTCCGCCGCTACGTGCGCGAGCTGCGGGAGCGGAGACAAGCAGAGCGCGACGCCGAAGAACGGCGCCAGGCTCAGGACACCGTCAAAGCAGTTCCGTAGTGCTGCTGACCCTCCTCGCCCTCGCCGCGGCTGTGGCGCCGCAAGACACCGCGACCCGCACCGTGCTGCGAGCGGGGACCGTCCTCGACGGCCGGGGCGGGGTGCAGCACAACGTCGACATCCTCGTCGTCGGGAATCGCATCGCGCGGATCACTGCGCGCGGGCCCGCGCCCGCGGGGGTGCGGGTCGTGGACCTGGGCGACCGCACGGTGCTGCCGGGCTTGATCGACGCGCACACCCATCCGGTGTGGTACTTCAATCGGCAGAACCGGCTGCACACCGCCAACGACGGCGACACCCCCGCGCAGTCGATGCTGGCTGCGACGGCCAACGCGTATGCGACGCTCATGGCGGGGTTCACGACGATTCAGAGCGTCGGATCGCGCAGCGACGCGGATTTGCGCGACTGGATCGCGACGCAGGGCGTGCCGGGCCCGCGGATTCTCACGTCGCTCGATCCCCTCACCGATCGCACCTTGAGTCCCGACTCGCTCCGCGCGCTGGTGCGCCAGCGCAAGGCGCAAGGCGCCGATCTGATCAAGCTGTTCGCCTCCGCGAGCATCCGCGAAGGCGGCCAGCAGTCGATGTCTGACTCGCAGCTCGTGGCGATCTGCGGTGAGGCGAAGGCACTCGGCCTGCGCACTGTCGTGCACGCCCACAGCGCGGCCGCGGTCCGCGCGGCGACGCTCGCCGGCTGCACCCAGGTCGAGCACGGCATCTTCGTGACCCAGGACGTGCTCACACTGATGGCGCAGCGCGGTACCTACTTCGATCCTCAGTGTGCGCTGGTGTTCCGCAACTACCTCGACAACCGGACCCGCTATCAGGGAATCGGCAACTACACCGACTCGGGATTCGCGGTGATGGAGCGCGTGTTGCCGCTCGCCGCGGCGGACATTCGCATGGCGCTGGCGACAACAGGGCTCAAGGTGCTCTACGGCACCGATGCCGTCGCCGGGGCGGACGGCCACAACGCCGAGGATCTGATTTGCCGGGTCGAGCGGGCGGGGGAAGCACCGATGCATGCGATCGTGGCGGCGACCTCGCTCAACGCCGAGGCGTTGGGACTCTCGGATCGGATCGGCGCGATCGCGGCGGGGCTCGAGGCGGACATCATCGCCGTGGATGGCGATCCGCTCCGCGACATCGCCGCGCTGCGGCGCGTCAGTTTTGTCATGAAGGGTGGACACGTGATGCGGTATGAATAAGTAGGGGCGCAGCATGCTGCGCCCCTACGCGTGATGCGTTACTGCTTTACCAGCGTGCCGCGGATTTCCCCGCCCGGATTCTTTTTCGTGTGGATGTTCACGTAGGCTCTCCCGGCGCGCATCAGTACTAGAATCGAGTCCACAACCGTGGCCGATCCCACCGCAGCGGTTCCTGTAAAGCCCACACCCGACGCGGTGACTGCGAAGGGCACTTGCACATTACCTGCGACTGAATCGGCGGCATGGCGGTGAATGTGGCCGGCAGTCATGCTGTCGATAGCCGCGTCGATATCAACCTTCCAACTCACCAGATTGCCGAGGACCGTTACGACGGCGTGCCCGGTGGCGGTCGTCGTGACCGCTGTCGGCGCCTCGTTCGCTCCGTTGAGTTGCGCGGTGTAGATCTCCACGCCCGACGGAATTCCCGTCGTGTTGTCACTGCAGGCTACCGCGACCAGCGCGGCCGTCGTTAACAGCGTGGCGAACCTCATAATCGCTTGCGTTACACGCATAGCAATCCTCCTTTAACGACTTCAGGTTAGACCGCACGAACCTTCGGAACAGGCTCGGCCCTCCTTTCAGACGGCGAGAGTCATTGCACGACAAGCTTCCCCACCATGCCCAAGTCTCGATGTGGAATGCAGTGGTACGGGAACACCCCCGCTGTGGGGAAGGGGCGCGAGAACCGGGCTCCGGGAGTCAGCAGGGGTGAGTCCCAGATACCTGTGGTGTCCGACGTCGTTGTGTGGGCCTCCACGCCCGCGTCTTCGCAGTTCACCCACGTCACCGTCGCGCCCACGGGGACAGCGATCGAATCAGGATGGAACGCGAAATTGCGGATCGCGACGAGGTAGTGCATCGAGTCGATCACCGTGACCGGCACGCGGCACTCGGCGGCCGTGTTGACCCCGGGACCGGCGCCACGATCCGAGAAACAAGCTCCACACACGAGCAAGAGGAGGAGCGGCGCCTTATTTGCGGGAGTCATGGCTGCCTCACGACGACGACGCCCTTCATGAACGGGTGCGGCGTGCAATGGAAGGAGTATTCACCCGGTTGTGTGAACGTGTGACTCCACGTCTTGCCCGGCTCGATTGGCCCGGAATCCCACGAGCCATCTTCGGCGGTGATGGTGTGTACGAGCTGATCGTTGTTGGTCCAGCGGACTGTTGCTCCCGGCGCGATCTCGATGCGCTTTGGCTCGAACGTCATCGTGCGCATTTCGGCGGGCGTCGCATTTGCCGCCGCTGCACTCGCCGCCCCTGCGCCGCCCTTCGCCGCCGTAGTTCCTCGCCGCCCGAAGTATCTGCTCAGCGTGAACGGAATCGTAAACTCAAACCCGCCCCGCACTCTGTCGATGCCCCGCGACGCGCCCTGCAGCGTGGCGGTGTTCGTGTTCGTCACTTGCAGCGAGAGCGTGTGCGGTGAGTAGGGGATCGCGAGCTGCAATCCGGCGCCCCAGGCGACTTTTTCGCCCGCGCGCTTGTCGATCAGGGTTGTTACGTCGCCGGCGAGCGCGACCCAGCGATGCAGTCGCAACGTCGCGCCGCCGCCCACGGCGTAGCGCGTGGTGTCGCTGTGATAGCCGTTAGAAAGCAATCTGCCGACTGCCATCAGCCGAAGACGGCCCACCGATCGAACCCCGGTGAGCTCGGCGTCTGCGCTCCCCGCGGCCTGGTTGTAGCCCGCCTGCAGCGCCACGCCCGAGCGGCCGTAGCGCGCAAACATTTCCCACTCGTTGGGGAAGGCGGCGGCGATGTCGGACGAGGTGGCGTAGTTGAAGCCAATGAGAAGCGGAACGGGGAGCTGATACGCGAGGAGGAACGTCGGCGAATTCGTGACTTTGCGGAGTGGGGCGTCACCCACTCCGAATCGGTGCACGAAGTTGAGCTGCAGCGTGCCGCGCGCCCCCAGCCAGCCACCCGACAGGTTGGGTGGCCGCTCGAGAACGGATTGGCACGAGGCTACATCAGCAACTCCAAGAGCCGCGGATAGGGCGCAGGTGACGAACACTGCGATCTGACCAGGCACACGCAATCGGGCCTCCTCATGCGAGAGATGCAGCCTCGAGGCGGCGCAGCGCCGCCTCTTTACCGACGACCGACAGCAGCTCGTTCACGGGTTCCGACACCGTACCTCCGGTCAGCGCGATGCGGATCGGCTGGAAGATCTTTCCCGCCGACACGTTCCGTTCTTCCGCGAGATCGCGCAACACCTTCTCGAGACTCGCCGGCGACCATGCAGGCGCGTTCTGCAGTGCGATGACGCTGGCCGCGAGCGAGGCCCGGTAACCGGTCGGGTCCTTGGCGATTTCCTGGTGCGCTTTTTCGTCGAGCGTCACGAACCGCTCGTCGAGCCGCACGGCCACCTGCCGCGCGACGTCGAGTGTGGTGCGCGAGCGCGTCTTGACGGCGGTAATCACGTTGAGCACGGCGTCGTGGTTCCCATTGAGACCCAGCTTGGCCAGCTCAGGTTTCACGAGCGGATATAGCTCCTCGGCCGATTTGGCCGTCAGGTACTGCCCGTTCATCCACTCGAGCTTCGTGGTGTCGAACACGGCAGGCTTCTTGAGGATACCCTCGAGCGAAAAGAGGTTTCGCAAATCCTCTTTGCTCATGATCTCGCGATCGCCGCCCGGACTCCACCCAAGCAACGCGAGAAAGTTGCGCATCGCTTCTGGGAGAATACCTAGGTGTTGGTAGTCGCCGACAGCGGTCGCCCCGTGCCGTTTGGAGAGCTTTTTTCCGTCTGGTCCGTGAATCATCGGCACGTGGCCGAAAACCGGGGTCACGGCACCGAGGGCGCGATAGGCGGCGAGTTGCTTGGGAGTATTGGAGATATGGTCGTCGCCGCGCAGTACGTGCGTGATCTGCATGTCGATGTCGTCGACCACGACGGCAAAGTTGTACAGGGGCGAGCGATCGGAGCGCAGAATCACGAAGTCGCGGATGTCCTCGCCCTTGAAACTGATGCGTCCGTGCACCGCGTCGTCCCACGCCAGCTCGCCCGGAGGCACGCGCAGGCGGATGGCGTCCTCCTCCATGTAGGCTTTGCCCTCTTTCAGCAGCTGATCGGCCACCTGCTGGTGGCGGGCGAGTCGAGCGCCCTGGAAGATCGGCGCCTCGTCCCAGTCGAGGCCGAGCCATTGCAGACCGTCGAGGATGACCTGCGTGTGCTCATTGGTGGAACGCGCTTTGTCGGTGTCTTCGATCCGCAGGAGGAACTGGCCGCCTTCTTTGCGGGCGAAGAGCCAGTTGAAGAGTGCAGTCCTGGCTCCTCCGACGTGCAGATATCCCGTGGGGGATGGGGCGAAGCGAACTCTGATCGTCACAGGGAACGGAGGAGGGGGGATTCGAACCCCCGATAGGGTTTTAAGGCCCTATAACGGTTTAGCAAACCGCCGCCTTCAGCCACTCGGCCACCCCTCCCGGGACGTGAATTATCCCCGGGTGAGCCTCAGCGAGCAAGCCCGCTCAACCAGCCGGCCCTGACCCGCAACTGCTCCGCCGTCGCGCCGGGCATTTTCTCGATCCTCCACGAGCCGCTGTCGGCGCGGACGAGCGTGAGGCCCGCCCAGCCGAGCGCGGCGTCGTAGTCCATGTCCTCGGTGCCGCCGACGTGCTGTTCGAACCAGTCCTGCATGTTCACGCTCGCCGCCGCACTCACCGCGCGCTCGACGTCGTCTTCGGTGTACCCGCGACCCTGGAGATAGTACGACGCCTTGGGCGCGTTCCACGACCGCTGCTTGAGCTCGTTGAACGCGTCGTCGAGCGACTTTGCGTTGCCCCTGCGATTGCGAATGAACAGATCGAGGTAGAGGGCGATGCCGGCGCCCTTCGTGTAATAGTCGAAGAACGTGTTCCGGAAGTTCGTCGGCTGGGCCTGCGGCGCGCCGTCCCAGAACGGCGCGGAAAACGACGCCATACGCGCCGAGGTCACCTTGCGGCCGGGGGCGGTGAGATTGTCCTGGACGAGCGCCGCCATGCTTCGGTAGAACGCCGCCGTGTCCTCGATCCCGGCGCGATACAGGGCGACTTCTCCATAGTACTGCGTCCAGCCCTCGGCCACCCATAACGACGGTTGATACTGCTCACGCGTGTAGTCGAAGGGCCCGAGCGCAGCCGGCCGGACACGTTTGACGTTCCAGACATGGAAATACTCGTGCGCCGCCGACTGGATGCCGGGTAAGAGCGTCGCGGTATCGGTCCAGAAGCGGCGGCTCTGAATCTGGGTGGAGTAGAGATGCTCCATCCCGTCGTCGCCGGGAAAGCCGATGTTGAACAGGAACGTGTACTCCTGGAGCGGCGGCGGCCCAAAGACGGTGTTCTCGTACCGCACGAGCTTCTCGACGTCGCCCACGAACCGCGCGCGCGTCCCCGCGGACACGGCGCCGTTGTGATGGACCATCACCCGATAGGTGCGGTTGTCCACGACGAACGAGTCCAGCATGAGCGATCCGGCGGGCGCGATCTCGGTGCGCGTGTCGATCAACAGGTCGTAGTTCGGAAACTCGAAGTGTCGTTGTCCGGCACTCCCGACGGCGCCGTTCATGATCGTCCAACCCTCGGGCGGCGTGACGTCGAGCGAGACCGGATCCGGCTTGTGGCCCGCGACGTACATGAACAGCGACGCGCCGTTCCAGTTGGCATGCGCGCTATCCAGCGCCGAGAACGTGCCGGACATCGGCGAGTTGGCGAACACGCGATACGTAACGCGCACGCCGCGGCTCGCACCGGTGGACACGCGCCACAGCGATCCGTCGACTTTGGTCCAGCGCAGCGGCTGGCCGTCGCTTCCGCTCGCCGCGAAGTCCTGCACGTTCTTGGCGAAATCCATGCGCCCGTATCGCCCCGGTGACCAGACCGGCATCTGCAGGTCCACGGAGCGGCCGGTCAGTCCACTGGCGGTGAGCGTGATCGCGTAGAGATGCGACGCCACGTCGGGCATCGCGATCGTGTATTGGATGGTGTACGGCCGGGCAGCCGGCCGAGCCTGCAGCAGGCTCAGGGCGACGAACACAGCCTCGAGAGTATTCAGCGGGTGATCACCTCGATGACGCCGCCCTCGTGTCCGACTCCGTAACGCGCGTGGGCCTGCGCGGCGGGGAGGAAGTGCAGCTCCTTGACATCGCTGACGCGAATCTCGCGCAACTGGTTCACATCTCCAGCCGAGACGCCGTTCAGGTAGACGCGCAGCTGGCCGGCACTCTGATCATGGATGCTGGTCACGCCGCGCGAGTGCAACCAGGTGGGCCGGAATTCCTGCACCAAGGCCATCAGGTCGATCGCGGTCGATCCCTCGAACTCTTCCGCCTTGAGCATATTGGAGTTGCTGGCTCGCGACCGGCGCGTCTCGCGGGCGCGCGTCGAGTCGAGTGGTGCGGGAGCTGGAGGAGGCGCGGGAGGGGGCGATGGCTCCGCGGCGATGGGTCCTCCGCCCGACGGCGCGACGGCACCGGTCGACACTTCGATCACCCCACCCGCGTGGCCCGTCCCGAACCGCTGCTGCGCCTCGGCCGCGCCGTAGAAACGGATCTCGCGGATTTCGGTGCGCATCATCTCACGCAGCCGACTCACATCGCCGTACTGCATGCCGTTCAGATACACCTGGAGGACGCCGGCCGTCGGATCCCGGATGCTCACGACGCCACGGGAGTGCAGCCAGAGGGGCCGGGCCTCTTGCACCAGGGCGTACGCGTCCAGCGCCGTGGACGCCTCGATTTCCGGCCCCTCGATCAGATTGGAGGTGCGCAACCGCGTATGAGTCGGGGTCGGTGCTGGCGCGGAGGCCGCTGCGTCAGATCCTGGAACGGGTGCGGGTGGCGCGGGCGGCAGGACCGGCCCCGTCGCCACCGCCGTTGGTCCCGGCGCGGCCGCGAGGGTTGCGGCCGCCGAGTCGGAGCGATAGACGATGATCCCGGCCCGCGTTTTGATCTCCACCGCGTTGCCGCCGACCTCCTTGAATCCGGCGACTTCGAGCTGCGTTCCCATCGCCATCGGGCGCTGCTTCATTTCCGCCTCGGGCATCCGGATCACCCAATCGCGCACGATCCAGGCGCCGGACGGAACGCGCAGGAACTCGATGCGCCCGCCGGCGCGCGGCGCGACCAACCCCTCCGGCAGTCGCGTGTAACTGAAATCGAGGTGATGCAGCATCGCCGTCGCGTGGTCGATCCAAAGCGTGCCCGTAATGTCCGGCAGCGTGCGGCCGCGGGCCGGTGAGAACGCAAGGCCGATGAGCCCTTCCGTTTCTCCGCGCCCGGACTTCGTCTCGAAGCAGTGCGTGCGCAGGAACGCGTCGCTGATCAATTCGTCCGCGTCCGGCCCGTGATAGGTCCAGCCTGCCGAATCGACGACGACGAAGCCTTCCCGCTCGAGCTGATCGGGAGGGACGCTCTTGATCGGGACCCGGCGGTATCCGTCGTCGCGCCAGGTGGAGTCGGGGCCGCGGGCACGTCCTCCTGGGGTCGTCGCTCGCTCGAACCGCGCGATCGCGTACCAGTAGCCCGGGTCTCGCGACGTCCACGACACCGCCGCGAGCGCTTCGTGGACTTCCTCCCACACAGCGGCCACCGACGCACCTGCTTCCACATCACATTGCCGCTCGCCTTGCACGACGACCTGTGCTAACGCCACGGGGATCGGGTCGATTACGGCGTTGTAGGAGCTCGTCGCGCCGGCGGTCAGCGTGAGCGGGGGGGAGACGTACGGACGAAAACCGATGCGCTTGGAGCGAAGGCGATAGACGCCCGCGGCGGGCGCGGTCAGCAGGAATTCCCCGGAGCCGTTCGTGATCGTTCGGGCCTTTTCGACGCCGTGCTCATCGACCAACGTGAGAAACGCCCCGGGCAGTGGCGCGCGAGTGACGCTGTCCGTCAATTGTCCGCGGACGGTCTGCGCGGCGAGCGCGCCGGGAACGGCCAATGCTGCGACGAGGAGGAGAGCAGGGGAACGCATTTTAGCGCCTTTCTTCCCACCACCTGAATCGTTGGGGTTCGAGCTTCGCGAGCCGGTACAGATTGCGCGCGAATCGCGCGACGAACAGCGCCACCATTCCGGTCAGCAGGATCGCCAGTGTCCAGTTGGCCACGACGCGAATGGGCAGCGGGCCTTTGATCTGCAACAGCGCCGCGACTGCCAGCATCGTGTTCAAGATCACGAGCAGCAACCGGACCTCGGTCGGCCCAATGCGCCCGTACGAGATTTTGAACACGCCAAACACGCTGGACTCGAGATAGACGTTGATCGACAGCGCGAGATAGACGACCACGAGTCCCAGCGCGAGCCCGAGGTTCACGTACGGCGACAGCCCGATCCCGAGTCCGATGACGGCGGTCGAGAAGGCGTCCACGACATGATCGAGATAGTAGCCGTATTTGGGACGCTGGGTGCCGCGCACCCGTGCCAGCGTGCCGTCGAGGCTGTCACCGAGCCAGTTCACGCCCAGCATCAGGCTCGCGACCCAGAGCCAGGCCGGGTCGTACCTGGTGAGCGCATAGGCGGTGCCCGCGCCCACGGCGCCGAGCGTGCCGAGCACCGTGAGGTGATTCGATCGCAGCGAGCGCGGCACGTGCGCCGCGATGCGCCGCAGCACCCGCCGCTCGATGCCGGCGAGCAGGAACGTCATTTCGCGCTGTGCGTCGGCCACGCCTACCAGCCCTCGGTTTTCACGACCGCGAGTACGGATTCGAAGGGACTGAGTTCCATCTCCTTCGCCTCGGCCGGGAGCGTGATCGTCTGCTCGGTGAGCGGACCTTTGACGAGCACGCGGACCAGCGCTTCGCCCTGCTCGAACTTGATGCGCAGCGGGACGTACATCGCGAATGTGGCCGGGGCGTCGGTCTGCTTGATCCGGAGGTGGGCCGTGAACTTCCCGCCGTCCGCCGGCTCCACGTTCCACGCGAACGTGTAGGTCGGCACGGCGGTGCCGTAGATCCATTCGTCGAAGAACCAGTCCATCGGCCGCCCGACGTGCTTTTCGACGACCCGCTGAAAATCGAGGGTCGTGGCGCGCTTGCCGCGATAGGTCTGATAGTAATCGCGCATCATCAGCTTGAACCGGTCCTCACTCATGGTGCGGGGATCGATCATCATGTTGCGCAGCATGTGCAGCACCCACGCGCCCTTCTGGTAGGTGATCAGCGCGTAGTTGCCGCGCCAGTTTTCGAGCGCCCGGTAGCCCAGGCCGATCGGGACCGCCTTGTCCCGCGTCCGGCGAATCTCGTCGCGCGCTTCGCGGAGCATTTTGAAGTACTTGTCGTTGTCGTGCAGGATCATCTGCATGTACCACATCCCCGCGAACTCGGCGAATCCCTCCGACAGCCAGGCGTCGCGATAGCTCGCCGGCTCCACGCCGATCCCCCACCACTGATGGGCCATCTCGTGCGCGCGGAAGCTTTCATCTTCACCGGCGTTGGCGAGGCCCAGGAACGTGGCGAACGACAAGTGGATCAGCCCGGGGAAGGCCTGCCCGTGGAAATACGGAATCTCGGTCGCGTAATAGTGGTGAAACAGCGGCGCTCCGAAGGCGTTGGTGAAGAACGCGAGGCTGTTCGCGACGTCCGCGCCCACGTCGTCCGGCGCGCTGCGCGACGTCGGGATGAAACGACGAATCAGGCCGTGCGCTTCGGTATTGAGCTGAATGGTCACCGGCGGGATGCGCTGATCGGTGATCGCGACCTCGTCGAAGCTGCCGATGTTGAACGACACCTGATCGGTGGGCAGCTCGCTCACCCATTTCGTGACGAGCGTGTTCCCCTGCGTATCCGCCTGGACCAGGCGCCCGATGCTCGAGAAGCGCAGGCGCTTGGGCGTGCGAAACGTGAGGTTCACATCGAAGACTCCATCGCCGCGGTAGCGGGGATACCACGTCTCCGTGTCCTTGATGAACGCCCAGGCGTCGAGCACGGTCCGCAGATCACCGCGCGCTTCATCCCACATCGGGGGCAGCGCGGATCCGAAGCCGATCAGGTTGCCGTGGTAGACGACCCGGATCGCCTGCGTCTTTCCCGTGGCGAGCGGTTCGGCCAGCCGGATCCAGAGCCCGCCGAAGTGATTTTTGCGGGAGAACGTCAGCGGCGCGCCGGCGTCGGTGAGGACGGAATCGACCTCGAGCTCGTCGAACAGGTAGAACGGCACCCATTGCTGGGGGTCGGCGGAGCGGCCGGCGAGCTTGATCGTCGTGCGCGCGGAGAACTTGTAATTCCCTTCGATCGTCGCGTCGATGTCGTAGCCCGTCACGGCCAGCGGCTCCGGCTGCTCGTTCGCGATCGAGACGCCACTCACGAGGTCCTCGGCGCGCTCGAACTGGCATACGGTCTCGGTACGCTGACCCAACATTTTCCCGCGGCGGTAGAGCAGGACCTCCTCGGCTTCCGAGGGATCGAACTGGATCATCACGCTCTCGCCGCGCTTGCGCTGGACGTACGCGGCGAAAAATCCAGTCGTCGTGTGATTGAGCAGGGCGGTGACGAGACTCGCGTCGGCGCTGCGGCTGCGGCCGTCCACGAGGTAATCGAGCGCGGACCCGATCGCGCCGCCGGGATCGGCCGCGCCCTGCGGCGCCGGTCCGAACTTCAGCGACCGCCCCAGCTCGGTTCCCGTCGAATCCGCAAAGAAGAGGACGACCGCGGTGATCGGCCCGGTGATCGTGGAGTCGCCCAGGACGCGTTTGAGATTGAACTGCTCGACGAGCAGTGGAGGAACGAAGGACAGCGATCCGGAACCCACCCAGGCGATGGCCGCGCCGCGCCCCGCGACGGGCGTCAGCTGATAGGCGACCCCGTCATCGAGCCGCAGCTCCATCACGTCGCGACGGAGGACGACTCCATGAACGGGCGCCGCCGCGTTCGGAAGCGGCGCCAGGTTTTTGATCTGATCGAAGACGGTGTCGTAGGGCGTTTGGGCCGACGCACTGAAGGCGAGCACGAACGCGACGACGGCATGCATACGACCTCCGCGGGGGGTGAGTCGACGGAGGGCACAGGATTCGAACCTGTAAGGGCTTGCGCCCGCCGGTTTTCAAGACCGGTGCCTTAGCCATTCGGCCAGCCCTCCCAGCCGTTTCTAACCTACCGCGCGGGCCGCGCGTACCAAAGGCACCCTTGCGGGTCCGTCGAACTTCGGTATATGTTCGGTCCCCAGTTCGCACAAAAACGGGACCAGCCGATGTCGATTTCGCGCGTTCTTTTTCGACGTACTAGCAGAAGTCATTGGAACTACCCGGTGACACGTCCCGTTACGTTCAGGATTGTCCGGCCGGTTCACTTTCCTGGGAAAATTGTCTGATATGAAACTCTCCGAAACCGCGATACGCCGTCCCGTGCTCGCCAGCATGCTCTCCGCGGCGCTGGTGCTCTTCGGATTCATTGGGTACACGCGCCTCTCCGTGCGCGAGCTGCCCGACATCGATCCTCCCGTCATCTCGGTGACGACGGTGCTGCCGGGCGCCAATGCGCAGGTCGTCGAAACGGCCGTGACCGACGTGCTCGAGGAAGAGCTGTCCACGATCCAGGGGATCCGCACGCTGAGCAGCTCGTCCGCGGAGCAGACGAGCAACATCACGCTGGAATTCACGCTCGACCGGCCGGTGGACGTGGCGGCGCAGGACGTGCGCGACAAGGTGTCGCGCGTGCGCGGGCGCCTGCCGGTGGACGTGCTCGAGCCGGTGATCGCGAAGCAGTCGGCCGACGCGCAGCCCTTCTTCTGGCTGGCCCTCTCGAGCGACAACTACGATCTGATGCAGCTGTCCGACGTCGCGGACCGGCTGGTCAAGGCGCGGTTACAGAGCCTGCCGGGCGTCGGCAGCGCCGCCATTTTCGGCGAGCGGCGCTACTCGATGCGGGTGTGGGTTGACCCCCAGGCGCTCTCGGCGCGCGGGCTCACCGTGCAGGACGTGGAATCCGCGATTGCCGCGCGCAACGTCGAGATCCCCGCGGGGCGGATCGAGTCGACCCGCCGCGAGTTTTCCGTGCGCTCACTGGGCGAGCTGAAGACGCCCGCCGAATTCGGCGAGATGGTGGTCGCGAGTCAAGGCACGCAGCTGGTGAAGCTGAAGGATGTCGCGCGCGTCGAGCTCGGTCCCGAGGACGATCGCTCGATCTTCCGCTGGAAGGGCACGCCGTCGGTCGCGATCGGCGTGGTGCGGCAATCGAAGGCCAACCTGATCGACGTCGCCAAGCGCATTCGCGCCGAGCTCCCCGCCATCCAGCAGACGCTGCCGACCGGCGTGAAGCTCGAGAGCGCGTTCGACGGCTCGGTGTTCGTCACGCACTCGATCGACGACGCGAGACTCACGTTGCTCATCGCCGCGATCCTCGTCGTGCTGATCATCTTCGTCTTCTTGCGGAATGTCCGGGCCACGATCATTCCGGGACTCGCGATCCCGGCGTCGATCGTCGCGACCTTCGCGATCATGTATTTCCTGGGCTTTTCGATCAACAACTTTACCCTGCTCGCGCTGACGATCGCGATCGGCATCGTGGTGGACGACGCGATCATCGTGCTCGAGAATGCCTTCCGGCATCAGGAGGAGCTGCACGAAACTCCCGAGCAGGCGGCGGTGAACGGTACGAACGAAATCGGCTTCGCGGTGATCGCGACGACGATCGCGCTGGTCGCGGTGTTTTCGCCGCTCGCGTTCCTCACCGGCACCGCGGGCCGGTTGTTGAGCGAGTTCGGTATCGCCGTCGCGGGCGCGGTCGTGATCTCAGGCTTCGTCGCGCTGACGCTCACGCCGATGCTCTGCGCCAAGATCCTCCGGATGCAGCACGAGCACGGCACGACCTTCCAGATGTTCGAGCGCGCCTTCAATGCGCTATCGGAACGCTATGGGCAGCTGCTGCGTCGCGCTGTCGATCACCGCGTTGCCGTCCTGCTCGGTACGCTGGTCGTCGTCGCCGTCTCCGTCTTTGCGTTTTTGATTTACCCGCCGACGCGACTCCAGAACGAGCTGATCCCGGACGACGATCGCGGCTTCTTCCTGATCGTGGTCCGTGGACCGGAAGGCGCGTCGCTGCCGTATACCGACGGCTACGTGCGCCACGTGGAACAGATCGTCGACCGCACGCCCGGCGTGAACGGGTACTTCACGATCGTCGGCGGATTCGCCGGTGGCGTGAACAGCGCCTTCATCGGAGTGATCATGAAGCCTTGGGGCGAGCGCCCCGAGTTGAAGCAAACGATCGGCGGGCTGTTTCCCCAGCTCATGGGGATCTCGGGAGTCCTGGCATTTCCGTACGCGCCCGGCGCCATCGGCTTCGCGCAGCCCATTCAATACGTCGTGCAGAACCCCGATTTCGCGAAACTCACGGACATCATGGGACCGTTCACCGGCCGCGTGTCACAGGTCAAGGGGCTCGCGAACGTTCAAACCGACCTCTTCGTGAACAAGCCGGAGCTGCGGGTGACGTTCGATCGGGACCGCGCTGAGGATTTGGGCGTGCCGGTCCGCGACGTGGCCTCCGCGCTGCAGACGTTCCTCGGCGGCCGCCGCGTGAGCACGTTCACGCGCAACGACAAGCTGTACTACGTGATGGTGCAGCTCGATCCCAAGGATCGCGCGACCCCGAGCGACATGCGCGGGGTGTACTTACGCGGCAAGAGCGGCCAGCTGGTTCAGCTCGACGCCCTGGCGAACGTGCGGGAAGGCGTGGGCGCGAGACAAATCAACCACTTCAACCGCATTCCGTCGTTTACCTTGTCGGCCTCGCTCTTGCCCGGGCTCGCCCAGGGCGAGGCGCTGGATTCCATCGACGCGGTCGCGAAGCAAATACTGCCGCCCGGGACCACGACGGCCCTCTCCGGAGAATCGCGCGAGTACAAGGAGAGCGGGAGCGCCATCTACTTCGCGTTTGTGATCGCCCTGATCGTGGTGTTCATGGTGCTCGCTTCGCAGTTCGAATCGCTGCTGCACCCCTGGACGGTGCTCCTGGCCGTCCCGCTCGCCGTCACCGGTGCGCTGGCGACGCTGAAGTTCGCGGCGATCATCCATCGGTCGGGTGCGACGATGAACCTGTACAGCCAGATCGGGATGATTCTGCTGATCGGACTGGTCAGCAAAAACTCGATCCTGCTCGTCGAGTACACGAATCAGCTGCGGGAGAAAGGCCTCGACACCGTCGCGGCGGTCCTCGAGGCGGGGCGGATCCGGTTCCGCCCGATTCTGATGACGTCGGTCGCCACGATCATGGGCGCGGTGCCGGTCGCCTGGGGCGTCGGCGCCGGGTCTGCGTCCCGGAAACCGCTGGGATACGCGATCGTCGGCGGCGTGTTCTTCTCGACGGCGCTCACGCTGTTCCTGGTGCCGGCGGCGTACGTGGTGTTCGACGGGTTGCGCGAGCGGGTGCGCGCGCGGCGCGGCCGCCTCGTCCCGCTAGCAGGGGAGGGCGACTGATGTTGACGTTGTTGCTCGCCCTGCAGGGCGCGGTGTCTCCAGCACCCACCGACTCACTGCCGAAGGTCACGCTGGTGGAAGCGTTGCAGCAGGCCGCCCGCCTCGATCCGAACTACGTCGCCGCGCTCGGCCAGGTGGACAACGCGGTTTGGGCGCGCCGCAGCGCGTTCTCGGTCTTCGTGCTGCCGTCGATCTCGCTCGCAACGACCGCCACGCGCAGCAACCCGCCGTTCTTCAACTTTGGGACGCTGCGGCCCGAGAAGAATTCGGTGCAGGCATCGATCACCGCGTCGTACGACCTCTTCACCGGCGGCCAGAAGTTCGCCGAGCTGTCGCGGTCGGGAGCGGCGCTCGAGAGCGCGCACGCCGGTGAGCTGAAGCAGCGCTTCGCGACCGCGCTCCTCACCGAATCGGACTACTACAATGTCCTCGCCGCCGCCGAGCTCGACCGCGTGGCGCGCGACCGCCTGCGCCGCGCGCGTGAGCAGCTCGCCGTGGCGCGCGCCCGTGTGTCGTCGGGCGCGGCCGTCTCCACCGACTCCCTGAACTTGCGGCTCGAGATGACGCGCGCGCAGGTGGGGCAGCTCCAGCAGCAATCGACGTTGCGCGTCGCACGGCTCGAGCTGGGCCGGCGGATCGGCGCTCCGGGACCGGTCGACGCCGCGCCGCTCGACACGGCCCCTGCGCGGGAGCTGCCCATTTCGCTCGCGGACGCGATCAGCCAGGCGGCGGTACAGGGCCCCAGCTATCGCATCGCCGCCGCTGATGAGCGTGCTGCGTCCGCGACGTTCCGATCGCGCCTCGGCGCGTACCTGCCGCACGCCACCCTCTCCTGGACCGGTGTGGGATTCGACAACAAGTTCGTTCCGTCGGGCGCGAAGTTCACGCAGCTGTCGCTCGGCGTCTCGTTCCCGCTGTGGGACAACGGGCGCCGGGAGCTCGCGCTGTCGCAGGCGCGTACGACTCGCGACGTCGCGCGGGCCGTCCGGCAGGATATGGACCGCGCGGTGCAGCATGATGTGTCGGCGGCCTACGATGCCTACGTGACGACGCGGGCGACCGCAGATCTGGCGGTGCAGGGACTCGCGGTCGCGCGCGAAAGCTTCCGCGTGCAGCAAACGCGCTATTCGAGCGGCGCGACGACGATTCTCGATCTGCTCGATGCCGAAGTAAACCTGTCCCAGGCCGAGGCGGATCTCGTGCAAGCCCGCTACGGGACCCGTCTCGCGCTCGCCGGGCTCGAGAGCATACTCGGCAAACGACTCTTTACCGATAAGGGAACCCCGTGATGTCGTACCGCGCACTTGCTGTTCTGCTCCTGCTCGCGGCTCCGGCCGCGTGCAAAAAGGCCAACTCCGCCGGTGGTGGACCGGGTGGCGCCGGCGGCTTCGCCATGCCCGTCGAGGTCTCTCCCGCTATCCGCGACACCGTCGTGGACGCGATCGCGGCCACCGGCCAGATCGAAGCGGTGCAGTCCGTCGATCTGCGTCCCGAGGTCGACGGCCGCATCGTGGAGATTCTCGTGCGCGAAGGGCAGGACGTCGCGGCGGGGACGGGTCTGTTCAAAGTGGATGACGCGGAGCTCAAGGCGCAGGTCGCGCGCGCCGAAGCCGACCGCGACGTGGCGCAACGGAATCTCGAGCGCACCAAGCAACTCATGGCGCAGAACGCGTCGTCGCAGGCCGATCTCGAGCGCGCCGACGCGGGCTATCGCTCCGCTCAGGCGTCATACGATCTGCTCAAGACGCGGCTCGACCGCACCGTGGTGCGGGCGCCGTTTAGCGGTGTCGTTGGACGCCGGCTCGTGAGCATCGGCAGCTACGTCAACAGTCAGACGCCGCTCATCACGCTGCAGTCGGTCAACCCGCAACACGCCTCATTCCAGGTGCCCGAGCGCTATGCGGACCAGTTGCGCCGCGGCCAGCTCGTGAGCTTCCAGGTCGCCGCGCTGCCCGGCAGGAATTATTCGGGCGAAGTCGTCTTCGTGGATCCGGTGGTCGAGCTGCCGGGCCGCACCATCCTCATCAAGGCCCGCGTGCCGAACCCGGAGCACCAGCTCCAGGCTGGGATGTTCATCGAGGCGCGGCTCGCCACCAACATCCGGCCGAACGCGATCGTCGTGCCGGAGGACGCGATCCTGCCGCTGCAGGGCTCGACCTTTGTCTGGATGGTGAAGGACGGGAAGGCCGACCGCCGTCAGGTGACGCTCGGCGTGCGGACGGCGGGCTGGGCCGAGATCCTCGGGGGCGGGATTGAGGCCGGCGACCAGGTCGTGGTTGGCGGAGCGGAACGGCTCTTCCCCAACGCGCCGGTGATGCCGCAGGTCGTCGAGCGTCACCGCGGCGCCCCCACGGCGGAGTCGACGGCGGCGACGACCCGGCCGGCCGGCGGTGGAACGCAGCCGGCAGCCAAGGATTCCGCGAAGCGCTAGCGGACGGGGCGCTCCGGCAGCGGCTGGAGCGTCATCCGCGTGTTGCGGAAGACCGCCTGCGCGATTTGCTGCGCGCGGGCCGAGAGCGTGGGGTCCTTCGCCTGGATCGCCTCCGCCATCGTGTAGTAGGTGAGCCCGTACAAATCGAGGATGCCCTTCGAGGGCTCGTCCACCCACCCGCGCGGCCGCAGCCGCGCTGCAGCGTCGGAGTGGTACACGTCGAACAGGAGCTGCATGGTGCGCGGCACATTCACATAGCCGAGCGACTGAATCCCCTGGATGCTGTCCGAGGGCGCTATCGCTTTCGGGCGCAGCACCCGCGCAAACCCCTGTCCCTCCAGATGCGACGTCAGCCCGAACTGATCCCCGTACAACCCCACCGTCCGTGAATAGTAGATCGGCCGTTTGCCGAGCTGATCCTTGATGACCTGCATGACGATGAGGTCGGCGCGCTCGACGTACGGACGGCCCAGCATCTGCGGATCGACCGTGATGCGGACGGTATCCACGCCGGTGCCGAGCTTGGCAGTGCGCTTGTCCTCGACCATGTAGAACTGCGGGAGCGCGTCGAGCTGCTCGTCCGTGAGGGACATCAGCCTTCCCTCCGGCTTCGGCCACTGCCTGCCGCGATAGATGGCGGGCGCGTTCGTTGAATCGAACGTCGCCAGCGGGCGACGCTGCAGCTGCCGGACGTACCAGTCGGTGTTGGCGAGCGAGAGGTTGACGACCGTGACGTCCTTGCGGATGCCTTCGACCTCCTGGGCGTACCACAGCGGGAAGGTGTCGTTGTCGCCCGCGGTGACGAGCACGCCGTACGGCTCCACCGATTGCAGCAGGTCGTAGGCGAAATCGCGCGCCAGCGTCTCGTCCTTGCGGGAGGCGGTGAGGCGGTTGCCGAGGAGGGGAATCAGCGCCAGCGCCAGCAGGGGAGTGCCGTACAGCCAGCGGCGCGCCTCGTCCGGCTGGCGCTCGCGGAGCCAGTCGCTCACCGCTTCGATCATGCTGGCGAGTCCCATCGCCACCCAGATGCCCCACAGCGCGAACGACACGATGAAGAAATAGTCGCGCTGGCGCACCTCGTGTGCGGCGAGCGGCTGCTCGGGATGCAGTGAGAAGCCGTACTTGAAGTTGAGGTAGAACACGAGCATGAAGGTGAACGTGAACATGAGCACCGTCATGGCGAGAGCGGTGCGCTTGTCCGCGCGCCAGTGGCGCAGCGCGCCGAGGCCGCCCACGAACGCGAACACGACTGCCAGGACGCGCTGCAGGCGGTCCGACCAGTCGTGCGCGAACTGCCAGCTGAAGTACTGCGCGTAGTTGACGAGCTGCGCCCAATACAGCGCCGCCGTGTGTCCCAGGTTGTCGGCGCCGGGTGGTTGCGTCGGATTGTCGAAGATGGATGGCTTGCCGTACTGCACGCGAAAGATGACGTCCCACAGCGCCTTCCACGTGGTCGGCTCACCTTCGTTGATCGGCGGATAGAAGTGAGCCCGAATCGGGAGGTAGGTGTAGACCGATATCCCGACGACGGCCACGAGCAGCGCCGCGACCGCGAAGGAGGCGTTGCCGGCCATGATCGCGTAGGCGAGGGCGGCGGCGAACACCACACCAGCCACGGCAATCGGCGTCCACCCTTCCAGTCCGAGCGTGATCAGCAGGGCCCACACGCTGGTAAACACGAGGAACTGCGACCATTCGAGGCTGCGCTCGGCATCCGACACGGGCCGCTGCTTCTTGAGCGGCGGATAGAGCAGGATGATCACGACCGGCCCGACGAGCACACCCATCATGTGGTTCGTCGCGGTCAGGGCGAGCAGATAGATGATCAGCAGCAGGTGGTGATCGTGCGCCTGACCGGCCGGCTGGTCGTCCCAGCGGACGATGAGCCACAGAATCAGCGCGATGGAGAGCAGGCTGAGCGTGTAGACCTTCTCGTTGACCACCGACTGATTCCACACGGTGAACGCGGTGGCGGAGACGATCGCGCCGGCGAGCGCGGCGAAGCGGCGCGGCCACAGCGCCGGCACGAACGACCGCAGCCACCGCTCGGCGACGAGGAACCAGCAGCCCGCCGAGATCGCGCTCGTCGCGGCGGCGAACAGGTTGATGCGCTCCGCGTAGGCACGGGCGAGCGGCAGTAACCCGAACACGTGTGCCATGAGCACGAACAGTGGATTTCCCGGCGGGTGCGGAATGCCGAGCGTGTTCGCCGCCGCGATGTATTCGGACGTATCCCAGAACTGCGTCGTCGGGGCGAGGGTGAGGACGTAGAGAACGAGTGCGCCAAGCGAGACGCACGCCGCCATCAGATACGGCGGTTTGATCGTGCTGAGAGGCGCGGGAGGTGCCACTGGTCGCCGCTCGGCAGGCGCGGTTCGGTTGGTATAGGTGCTCGTCATAGGCCCAATAATCTAGTGACGGAACTGCCGCATACCGGTCAGGATCATGGCCAGATCGTGTTCATCCGCTGCGCCAATGACCTCGGCGTCTTTCACCGACCCCCCCGGCTGGATGATCGCGCTCACCCCGGCCGCGGCCGCCTCGTCCACCCCGTCCCGGAAGGGGAAGAAGGCATCGCTCGCGAGCACCGCGCCACGGGGGTCGTGCCCCTGCTGGCGCGCCTTGTGAACCGCGAGAAACGACGAATCGACCCGGCTCATCTGGCCGGCGCCGATCCCGATCGCCGCCTCCTCGCGCACGAGCACGATCGCGTTCGACTTGATAGACCCCACCGCGGCCCAGGCGAACCGCAGGTCGTTCCATTGCGCATCGGTGGGCCGCCGGGTGGTGGCGACTTGCCACTTGGACTCGTCAGCTACGGCCGAGTAGCGGAAGGGGTCCTGCACCAGGAATCCGCCCCGGATGCGCTTGTAATCGAGGGCCTGATCGTCGCCGAACTTCGGGAGCTCCACGACCCGCAGATTCTTCTTCTCCTTGAACACGGCGAGGGCCTCGGCATCGACGCGCGGCGCGACGACGACCTCCACAAACAGGTCGCGCATCGCCTCGGCGGCCGCGCGGTCGACGACGGTGTTGAACGCGACTACCGAACCGAATGCCGACGTGCGGTCGGTCGCGAGCGCGCGCGTATACGCGTCGGCGGCGTTCCGGCCGAGCGCGATGCCGCAGGGCGTCGTGTGCTTGATGATGACGCAGGCGGCGCGCGCGTCCTTACTCTGCCACGGCCTCACCGCCATGACCGCGGCGTCCACGTCCAGCAGATTGTTGAACGACAGCTCCTTGCCGTGCAGCTGATGCATGTCGCGGATGCCGGGTTCGTCCGTCACGTACAGCGCGGCGCGCTGGTGCGGATTCTCGCCATAGCGCAGCGGCTGCTGCCGCTGCAGACCCAGGCTCAACGTGGCCGGCAAGGACTCCTGTGAGCGCGACAGGTAGCCGAGGATGGCCGCGTCGTAGGCGGCGGTATGGGCAAAGACTTTGGTTGCAAGTGAGCGACGGAGTTCGGGAGTGGCTGAATCATTCTTTAACGCATCAATCACCAATCCATAGTCATTGGGATCAACGACGACGATCACCGCGGCGTGGTTCTTGGCGGCCGAGCGGAGCATTGACGGGCCGCCGATGTCGATCTGCTCGATCGCCTGTTCAAACGTGGTCTGCGGCTTCGCGACCGTCTCGCGAAACGGATAGAGATTCACGGCGACGAGATCGATCGGCGTGATCCCATGCTGCTTCATTGCGGCCAGGTCGTGCGGGTTGTCGCGCCTTCCCAGCAAGCCGCCGTGCACTTTCGGGTGCAGCGTCTTCAGGCGGCCGTCCATCATCTCCGGGAATCCCGTAACGTCCTCGATGCCAGTTACCGGGACGTGTTCACGCCTGAGAGCCTCTGCCGTGCCGCCGGTGGAGACGATTTCCCAGCGGAGCTCGACGAGCTGACGGGCGAACTGGACGACTCCTCGCTTATCCGAAACTGAAATGAGCGCTCTCATAAGGCGGTCAAGAAACAACGGCGGCGGTCAAGAAGCAAATGCGGCGATCGAGAAGCAGATGCGGCGGTCGAGGCGGTCGTGACCGCCGCCGTTGTAGTTTGACCGCCGCATTTGTTGTTTGACCGCCGTCTTTGTCGTTTGACCGCCGCATTTGTCTCTTGACCGCCCTCTCTCTTACCAGTCCTCAGCCACCCCCCGCACCAGGTCAGCCAGGCTCACCAAATCTTTCAGATCCACGATTTCCACCGGGGAATGCGAATATCGAAGGGGCCACCCGAGTGGGACATCAACGACTCCATAGGGCAAAAACGTCGAGCCGTCGTTGCCGCCATTGGTCGTGCCGATCTGCAAGGCGACGCCGCGGGCGCGCGCGAGCGCGACGAGCGAGTCGACGTACGCGGGCGGTGTGATGGACGAGTTGTCGAGCGCGCGGGCGACGGCGCCGGCGCCGATGGGCGCGACGGCGAAGTTCGGAAGCTCGAGCGGCGAATCGGCCGAGACGAACGTGTCGATGGCGTGCACGCGACGTGTGGATGTGCCGAGCTGCCGCGCGGCGGCCGCGGCGCCCTCGAGCCCGATTTCCTCCCGGGTGCTGAAGATGAAGATGACCGGATGCTTGAGCTTCGTCCGGTCGAGCCGGCGCAGCGCCAGGATCAGCGCGGCGCAGCCCATGCGGTCGTCGAACGAACGGCCGGTCGCGCGCGTGCCGGCGAGCCGCACGTACTGCTTGGGCATCGTGATCGTCTGCCCCAGCTTCACGCCGAGCGACTCGGCGCCGGCGCGAGACGTGGCGCCCACGCTGACGCGGAGAGGCGGGGGCGTGCGCCGCGTGAACCCGGTGTCGCGCGGCAGGAAGATGCCGGGGATGTCGGCACGGTCGGTGTGGATCAGCGCCGGCCTGGCCTCGAACAGCGAGAGAATAAAGCCGCCGCGGTTGCGCAGGCCCAGCGTGCCGTCGGCGTTGATCGTGTCCACGCGGAAACCGATCTCGTCCAGGTGCGCGATGATCACAACCGGACCGCTACCCTGGCCGGTGCGGACCCAGAGATTGCCGGCCGTGTCGGTCTCGGTGCGAACCCAATTGGGGAGCAGGCGTTGCACCGTGGCTCGGACCGGCGCTTCCATGCCTGAGACTCCATAACTCTCGACGAGCGCCGACAGCACTGATTGTGCTTCGGTGATCCTGCTCGTGTCCTGAAGCGCGAGAATGGCTGTCAGCGCGAGGATCACTGCCCGCCTCCGATCCAGCGCACGAGGTCAGCGACCAGCGCATCGACGTCTCGCAGGGCCACGGTCTCTACCGCGGTTTCCCGGTACGACGAGACCAGCGTCACCATGCGAGTGACTTCGAACGGGCCCTGCAGGTTTTGCACCGTCTTCAGGCCCGCGGTGTCGGCGTAAAGACTCTGCACGGTGAACGCGACGACCACGGTCCCGCGTGCGCGCGGCTTGGACAACACGGCGGCGGCCAGTGCCGCGCACGCCGCGCGCCGGCCGGCGTACGGTGCCGCGAGCAGGCGATCGCCGTAGCGATGGGGTTGCTTGGTCAGCGAGACGGGGGTCAGCACTCCCAATCCCAACGCGATCACCTCGTCGCGCGATGTCGCGCCGACATCCACGTACGCGTTGTCCACGGTGAACGGTGCTTCGTTGCCGGTCGGCCGGCCGCGCGTCAGATGCGTCGACCGCACCGCGACCACCCCTGGCACCGCCCCTCGACGCCCAAAGAGAGTAACGCGTTGGCCTTCCATCTGCTGATCGAACAGGGGGAAGACACGCGGGCCGCCACCGACGCGACGCAGCGTGATGTAGCCGTCGTCGGTGATGTTGCCGATCGCGTAGCCGATCTCGTCGAGCGAGCAGTCCAGCAGCCGCTTCGGAGCGCCGCGGCCGAGCGTCAGCGTGACGTTGCCGAGCCGGTCGCGTGTACTGCCGGGCAGAAGCGCGAGGAGCGAGTCACCCATCGCCTGTTCGTAGCCGGTGATTGCTGTCATCCCAGAGAAACGGATCGCCAGGCTGTCCACGGCTTGCGCCGGGAGACGGGCGGTCAAAAAGGCAAATGCGGCGGTCAAAGAAACAACTGGGGCGGTCAAGAACCAACTGCGGCGGTCGAGGCGGTCGCGACCGCCGCCGGTGCCTTTGACCGCCGCCGTTGTCGTTTGACCGTCCGATTGATTGTTCATCGGAGTCCTTTGGCCAAGTCCAATACCACTTTGGGAAGAAGCTTGTGTTCAGCAACCAGAACCCGGGCCGCAAGTCTTTCAGGCGTGTCTCCAGGTTCGATCCGCACCTTTTCCTGCGCAATGATATCGCCGCGATCGAATGCTTCGTCCACGTAGTGTACCGTCGCGCCCGATTCTTGGGCACCACTCGCGAGCACCGCCTCGTGCACGCGGGGGCCGTACATCCCGGGGCCGCCGAAGGCGGGCAGCAGGGCAGGGTGAACGTTGATCATGCGGCCACGAAAGCGCGCGACAACCGACGAGGGCACGAGCCTGAGGTAGCCTGCCAGCACGACCAGTTGCGCGCCCGCGAGGGCGGATTGCAGCTCGGCGGGGTCGTTCGCGTCGCGCAGCACCGTGGTGGGGACGCCGGCACGGCGCGCGCGCTCCAGCGCGCCGGCATCGGGCCGGTTCGAGATCACGCGCGTCACTTGGGCGATGGGAGAATTGTGCAGAGCGTCGAGGAGGGCCTGCAGGTTCGTGCCGCCGCCCGATACGAGCACGGCGACACGAACCGGTCCCCCCCGTTCAGTCACTGATGGTTACGACGGCACTGCGCTACTGACTTCGGTTTGGATCCGCTCGTGACGCTCAGCGTGAATGCTCCGGTCGCGTAATGCTCGCCCGCGCTGTTCACCACGATCTCATACTCGCCGTTCTGCGGGAAGGTCGCGGTGAGGCGAGCGTGGCAGTTGCCGCCCGAGTCGTCGTCCTGGAAGTCGCGGCCGCCCTCGATGCCGGGGCCGCGCAGGAACAGGTACGAATCGAACGCGTCCGATTCGAGATCGATGGTGATCGTCTGGCCGGCGCGGCCCTGAATCGTCCAGGGTTGGGCATAGGTGGTGTCATGTTCGAGCAGCACGTCGTTGCGCGTGAGGCTGCCCTGCTGCGTCTGACCGACGGTGATCGAGTGCGTCGCGCTGCCGGCCTCCCCGCCACCGGAGCTGCTCGCGGCGCTGGTGGTCTGGCAATCGGCGGTCGCCGCGCTGCCTTCCTGGACCGGCTTCGAGCCATCCGTAATCGAGAGCGAGAAGCGACCCGTCTGCCGCTCGGGTGTGTTGGTCGTGTTCACGAGAATGCGGTACGGACCCGTGCTCGGGAACGTGCGCGACACGCGCGCGTAGCAGCCGGGACCGCCGTCGTCATTGATGATCGAGTTCTCAAGATCCGAGCCGCGAACGATCAACACCGGATCGAAATCGTCCGAGGCGAGATCGATCGTGACCGGCCGTCCCGCCGGAGCGGTGAACTGATAGAACTTGAAGTAGCTGTTGTCGGGATAGAGCGAGTCGCTGGTCGTCAGCGAGCCGTTGATCGTCTCGCCGACGCGGATCGTCGTGACGGCCGTCTGGCCGCCAACGCTGCTGGCTGCGGCACCCGCCGGCGAGCAGTCGTTCTCGCTGCGGCCCTGCACGTGCTGGCTGCCCTGGCTGATCGCGAGCGTAAAGCGACCGGTCTGACGGTGCGGTGAGGTGGTGGTGTTCACGAGAATGCGATACGGGCCCCGTGCCAGAAACGCCTGCGACACGCGCGCCGCGCAACCGGGCCCGCCGTCGTCGTCGACGATGGACTGCGCCAGACCCTCGCCGCGCACGATGAGGACCGGATCGAAGTCGCTCGACGAGAGGTCGATGGTGATCTCCTGGTTCGGCGTCGTCGTGAG
>WNFR01000484.1_pt1 | contig 63221 bp, 38 predicted proteins | sample 5400221 | NCBI WGS metagenome assembly WNFR01 (sample SAMN13153357, study PRJNA577476) | soil metagenome | isolation source: 40 cm soil under Madrone tree | place: USA:California | collected 2016-06-14
CGGCGGCCGTGAGGATAATGCCCGCCGCTTCTGGACGTTGTGGTCCTCGAAGCGTGCGCACGAAGCGCTTCACCGCCTGATAGCCGCCCGCAAAACCGTGGTCGGACACCAGGTCTTGCCAGATCGCCTTGCCATTCCGTCCACGGGCGAGACCCTGCTCGATCAACTCCCGGTACGCTTCACAGACACTTGCCGATGGAGCAGAAGGGACACTCGGGGCGCCCTGTTTTTCTGAAAAAGGCGCTATAAAGTCGGGGGTCACCGTGGCCGGTTTTGCTTCCGAGTCGGGGGTCACTCGTATGGCCGGTTTTGCCGGCGCTCGGCGCCCCCACCCGGGCAGACACACCACCACCCCGGCTGACTTTAGGTACGCACTTGCTGTTTCTCTACGGACACCAGTGGCTTGTTCGATGCGCCGTAAGGGCCATCCGAGCTTCCCCAGTGCTATGACTTGTTGTTTTTTCTCTTCGCTCAAGACATTGCTCATGCCGAAGGAGCCTATAAGGGCTCCTCTCGGAGTCAATGTCCCGCGCCTTACTATGGCCGGTTTTCAGCTGACCCTACGGCCAAACTGAACGGAATCGATCCTGAATTCTATTTAAGAAGGGTGTTGTCGCGCATCGCAGAACATCCGATCAATCGCATCGCGGACCTGTTGCCCTGGAACGTCGCGGCGGAATCCTCCGAAACTTCAACCTGCGCGGCATAACGTAGAAGAACGCACCCTACCAGATGGCACTCAGCTCACGCTTACCATTGGCGAATAAGCGCTCCATATGAAACGCGGGGGATCTTCCACTTATGTTATGCATGATCAAGGTAGAGCTTTTCGGGTTCCGAGGAGGCAAAGGCGTAGCAGGAAACGATCAGCACCAATCTACAATATGACAGCCGGTCAATTACGCAAGACAACTTCTCAACCTAAGAAGGGGACAATGCTTTTACTAGACGCAAGCCAGAAAGATACGTTGCCACCAATGGCCGCAAGAATGCCGGTGCTGCGACCTGCAAATCCCGCGAGAAATCCTTCCAGTTGGACTCGTTCACCCTCGACACGGAAAGCGTGATTGATGGCGTGATGATTTTGGTCGTATGCCACCATCCCGCAGGCACGAACAACGTCTCACCAGGGTTCAAGCAGAATCGAATCCGCGTCGCCTTAGCAAAGAGCGGGAACTTGTTGAGATCCACGTTATCGATATCGCCCACTCGCGACGTATTCATGTTGGGGTAGAGATAGGCGGAGTCTTCCGGCGCGTAAATCGTGTACTCCTTGATTCCGCAAATCTGTGAAAGGAACGTGTGGATATGCCAGGTGTCAAAATGTAAAACGGGAAATTTTCCGCCTGTTCCTCCGATGTAGAGTTCGCAGTTACCACCGTGCAGCCGTGAATTGAGCGGCTTCGTGAAAGGTCCTTGCAGCCAGTTCGGCGAGAAGTATTCCGGTAGCGGGCTCACATCCTCCATCAACTCCGGAAGAAACTTCTCAAGATGCACGTTTCGCAAGTACGGCGCAGGGTTCTCATCGCTTGAGTTCATCACCATGCCGATGAATTCTGCCATGGTCAACGCCCGTCCATCCTCTCTCATTGGAATGAATCCGCCCAGTGTATAAGGTTGCCCTGTGACTTGCAGCGAAATCGTGCCGTATGTTTGCTTGAAAAATTCCGGGGTCCATTTCGTCAGGGCGTTCCAATTCTCTAGCGCTCCGGTAAGAACGACGGGGGTTCTAGGCAGCAAAAACTCGTTCGCAAAGTCGCCATAAGACGGTTTATGCCGTCTCGAGATCAAAACGCAAATCGATGGATGGGTCGTCATGACTTTTTCTCTCCATTGAAGTTCATAAATTAAGCGAAAGCTAGCGATTTGGATCTTGTTTCCTCGGCTCGGAAAAGAATTCTACCTTATCGGCGCGAGTTTCTAGGACCAGATCCCTTGTTGCGCCAACCCCGAGAGGCTAGATTCCCCCTTGCCGGGTTTTTCTAGTACTAGAACCCCAAAAGCCCCTCATTTACCACCTATCCTGCGATTCAAGTGCCAAATCCCCTCGCTGGATTCTCAGTAAACTGTAAGCTCGTGCAAGCTGCAGTTTGGTCTCTCACATCAGGAGTTCTGGATCTTGGTTAGAGTTACGAAATGTCTTCTAAATATAAGAAAATAAGTGTGATAATTCCAGGTTGTTGGTTAGAGACATGTCTCTGACCTACACACTCTCGCCAAAGCTCCAAGCCTCTCTAACCGCCTAAGCCAAGGCTATGGCTCCGTGAATCACCCTCGGCGTTGATCGTCAAGACCGATAGGAACTTCCTCAAATGAGAAAAGGCCTGCTACCGTCCGGAGCGAAAGTCTGCCTGGGCCAGCCCTTCGCACCTTGGTTTGATGTATTCTAGAGCCTGTATAAAAGCTCAAAATAGAAACTCCCTGCAGCTTAAATCATGGCAATAGCTTCGTTGCATAGGTCCCGTGGATTTTGGAGACGGGATATAGGCCAGCCTGCAACTTACCAAGTGAGGTTGACGAGGGCACTTTGGGCGCAGGCATCGGCGCGATGCTTGCATCTTTAGGGAAGGCCGCGATGGCGGTGGACAGATTGGGAAATGGCAATGCCCGTCAGGAATAATGCTTCGGGCACAAACTGGATTCCTGTGCAAATTGCACTGAGAATCAGTGTTTGAATCGGCGATTAAAGATCGCAGCAGCAGACTCCCATGGAGCACCTTTTGAGAAAACGCAAAGTACATACGAACGGGTTGCTGACTTTTTATCTAAAATTGCGAGTCGGAATTATATTAAGCGTGGCCGTTCTGGCTTTCGGAAATCATGGATTGGCGCAAGAAACTACAGCAAAGAATGGGAATACGATCAGCGGAACCGCACTTGAGACCTTTTTTGACGCAAACCTTCCAGGTGAGATGGAAAGACGGCACGCACCAGGGGCGGCAGCGGTGATCGTGAAAGACGGACAGATTATTTTCGAAAAGGGCTATGGCATCAGCGATCTGGAAAACGAAATCGCGGTAGATGCGGACAAGACTGTTTTTCGAGTAGCTTCGGTATCGAAGATTGTCACAACATTCGCGGCTATGGAACTAGTGGATCAAGGGAAGTTAGATCTGCATGGGGACATTAATCAGTACCTAAAACTGTTTCAGATTCCTCCAACGTTCGCGAAGCCAGTGACACTGGCCAATTTGCTAACGCACACAGGAGGATTTGACGAGAGGCAAATCGGGTTTACGGCGCGAACGCGAGCGGAACAGACTCCCCTGGGATTCTATTTGGCGAAGCGGATGCCGCCGCGCGTCATGCCGCCGGGAGAGATCTACAATTATTCGAACCATGGGTTTGCACTGGCGGGGTATCTGTTGGAGTCGGTTACGAACGAGCCTTTTGAAGAATATGTTCAGAACCGTGTATTTCAACCGCTAGGAATGAATCGCAGCAGCTTCAACTTCAGGCCGGATTTGCTGCCGTATCTGGCAACCGGCTATTCGTGGGGGAGAGGAGGGTACCGCGCGAATGCGCTGGATTTTCCAAATATAAGCCCAGCCGTTTCCCTGATTACAACCGCAACCGACATGGGACATTTCATGGCCACAATTCTTGGGCAGGGGCGGTATGGCACTCAGCAGGTGTTAAGCCCTGCCGTCACGGCGATGATGATCAAGCAGCAATTTACGCACGATCCGCGAATATCCGGAGTAGCTTTTGGCTTTTACGAAGCCTGGCATGGGACGGAACGCCTCCTGGTTCAGAATGGAGAGTGGTTTGGAGTGGCCAGCTTGCTGGTGCTCATCCCCGGCCGCAACACGGGGTTCTTCCTAGCCGTGAATTCTGAAGAACAGGGAATTCCTTTTGCGATTCTACAAAAGTTCCTGAAGGAATATTTTCCACAGCCCCCCCGTCCACAGGTGGCGATGCCGAGCGATCCGAATCTGCTGGAGGTCTCCCGGTTTTCAGGCAACTATGTGATGAACCACTATTCGCGAAAGTCCATCGAAAAATTGGCTGAGCTCTTGCGGCCAGCCAAGGTGAAGGCCGCAGGACTGGGAAGAATTGAAGTGGAGACGCTGGACAGCGGTAAAATCGATTGCGTAGCAACGGATGCCTTGTTGTTTCGAGCAAAGTCGAGCGAGAGGCAGGTAGCGTTTCGCGCGGGAGTAGGCAATAGAGTGGACTACCTTTTTGTGGGTCACCTGGCCTACCGGCGGTTGCACTGGTATGAATATCCCCGACTGCAACTCGCAATCTTTGCAGGGTTCGGATTGGTGTTTGGCTTGACAGGACTGGGATGGCCGCTTGCTCCCTTCTGGTTTGCGGGGAGGAAAAACGAAGCAGGGCTGACGACTGTCGCGGGGCGTGCGCAATTCTGGGGGAGAGTTGTGGCAAGGCTTAATGTGATATTTTTAGGCGGGATGGCGGTTTGTTTCTATTTTCGCGAGGATCTCGGCTATTACTTTCGCATACCCAAGATCATGTTGGGGCTACTGTGGATTCCGCCGATTACGACGGCAATTGCGCCGTTGATTGTGTGTCTGGCGTGCGAAATGTGGAGGCGCAAGGAAGGCACGAGAGCGGCGAGAATCAACTACAGCGTTTTTGTACTTTTCACGGTTCTCTTTATCCCTTTTCTAATCTATTGGAACCTCTGGGGTTTTCACTATTAGTTTCAGTTTGGCGACCCTCCTGGGTTGCCACACCCCACAAATACTATAGATGAGCAAGGTTTTACCCACATTGGACTACAGACGGAACAGCCTGCTGGCTGCCCAAGGGCCAGATCACTGTAGATCTGCGGAGATGTTTATAATTGCCTTATAATCAATAGCTTATCATGGTTAGGAGATGACGACGCTTCTAACGGGGGGCCACCTAGTGATTGGCGGGCCATCGCGCCGAGGGCCTTAAATTGCTTGTAAAGTACCACCCAGCAATTGTGACGCGGCATGGGGCCGCCAGAGTGGCAAAGGAGCAGGATCGGGTGATGGCGACGGCTACGAAAATCGGTTCCCTAGCGTCCGTTTCAGCGGGAGATTTGATCGCTTCCAAGGAACTATTTGAGGCGAGTTTCAACCGCAAGAGTTTTGACTTTCAGCATAAGCTTACAAACCATCCGGCGTTCCGACTGGATCGCCTTATGGAACTTGCAAGAGAAACACAAGCCACGCGTTCCGGGGATCTTTACTACGACTCTGGAACCCAGGATTTGAACCAGCGCTGGGATAAGACGCCAAAACCGCAATTCAGCGCGGCCGAAGCCATCCAGCGAATTGAGAGTTGCGGCGCGTGGATCGTGCTTAAACGCGCGGATAAAGACCCGGAATATCGCGAAATACTCAACCAGTGCATGACGGAACTGCAGACACTCACCGGACTGGACCTGGATCGCGTAATGAAATTGCAGGAAGTAATTCTCTTCATCACTTCGCCGAAACGCATCACGACGTATCACATCGACAGGGAGTGCAGCATCCTTCTGCAGATCCGAGGGAGCAAACAAATCAATATTTTTGACAGGGACGATCGCGACGTACTGACCGAGGAAGAACTGGAATCCTTCTGGTCGGTGGATCACAATGCGCCGAAATACAAACCACAATTTCAAGATCACGCCAAAGTCTATAACCTGACACCGGGGACAGGAGTACACATCCCCGTGAATTGCCCGCACTGGGTGCAAAACGGCGATGACATTTCGATTTCGCTGAACGTTAATTTTCAATATCGCGATACGATGCGCGCGAATATCTACCGCGCGAATTATCTCTTGCGCCGCATGGGCTTTATACCGACGCCTCCGGGACGATCCGCGACACGGGACAGGGTAAAGAGCGTAGCGGTACTCCCGGCCGTGTGGGCGAAGAATATCAGCCGTGGAAGAGCACCCTGGTCTTGATGCCAGTCTGAGCCGGCGACTGCCTTACGATTTCAAAAAATAAAAACCGGAATAATAGGATCGCGACCACTCGGGGTGAAGCGGCACCCAAAGTTTTCGCTCATGAATGGGCCAGGATACCCGGAGTTCGTATCCTAGTTTTTGCATACCAGCGATGAGTTTCGTGCGGCCCGGCAGCTTGCAAGGACAGAGATAAGAACGATTGTCCTGAACCGTGATGATATCTTCCCCCTCTGAACAGGGGGTGCGATTTACCACGACGTGCCGCGGCAATTCGTCGAGCTGGCTCAACATTTGATCCAGTGGCTCCTCAAAATAATGGAGCGATCCCGAAGCGATGAAGAGGTCCGCACCGCTAGCTGCAGAAATAGCGTTCACATACCGGATGCGGTGCTCGTTTCTTTGGGCCGCAAGCTTCTCGCCAATAGGTTTCTTCGAAGGAAGATCGTAAACCATCCAAACTAAATCATTCGCAAAATTTAAATACTGCTGATAGCAATAGAAGAGATTGCCGACGTTTCCACCGAGATCGAAGACGCGGTGGAGATCGTCTTCAGCGCGGGAAAGACAGAACAAAACAGGATAATCGCTCTCGCGGGCGGCGTCCGACATGGAAGTATGGAACCGGATCTCATCTGGATGCTCGTGGCTCGCGGGAATGTAGTGAGACGCACTCGCCTGAGCCTTGGCGAAGGATGGAAATGTTCGGCGATAACCCAGCAAAAAATTTGCAAATCCGCGAAGGATAGGGAGAGATCGTACAAAGAGAATGAGTGAACGACCGGACGAAGATCGCCCGAGAAGGCTCATCGAAGAAGCCAGCAGGCGAATTTGAAAGACCCTCGGCTTCCGAAATGGATTCGTTGTGGCCATAAGTCGTGAACGCCGACAATCGATACATTTACTGAAATCTATTCATCGCTAATACCCAAGCTATAGAAAGCGGCAGACACAAAGCAATAAGAGTAAGGCAACCAAAGCTAGAAAATAAAGCTCAATGAATCATCATTTGAATCGTCTAAAGAGACCAATCTTCATCACAGTCTAGAAATAAGATGAAGAAATCAAGAATGCATCACGGAAGGGCAAGCCTATTTTCGCCATTTCAATTCACTCCGCTTCTGACTGAGCCAGAGTTTGCAATTTTGCCTGCGGGGCTGAAGATGACAATGCCATCGAAGACTGAAGCTCGCTCTCCTGTTCCTTGATACTCAGCCCACTTTTTCTTCACACTGGTGCACTCCAGACAGATCACGGCGCAAGGAGCCGGATGCGTGTGTTGGTCAGCATACTTGCTGGTTAGATTGTCCACGCCCGTGTACCAAACGCTTCGCGCCGTTCCATCAGCATGTATCAATGCCAGTAAGGGATAGATATATAAAGATTTTGGACTATGCGCGATTTCGGGATCTTCGATATATGCATCGATCGCCACCTGCCGACAATTCAAGTGATTCACAGAATCCGCCGCTGCGATGTATGCTTGGGCCCCCATCTCATGCTGGTCGGAAAAATAGAGGAGCTGCCGCGGATGGTAAACGTGTGTCAGGCGGTTCCACGGAACCAGAGAACGCGTGCGGTTGGCGATTGCAAACGGCAAAGCCCAGAGCAAGAGCACAAACGCTACAGTGGTTGCGAATCTTCGGGAAAAATTCCGTTCGAGCACCAACCCAGCGAGTGCCGAGCCGAGCACGAATAGCGGCAATTGGTAGCGACTCGACCACATCGTCCAGCGCAGAAGCGCGCAGAACAGAAGGAAGGCAGAGACGATGCCAATGGCATACCAAAGTGCTTTGTCCCGGACCTGCTCGCTTCGCCTCCAAAAAAGTGCAAGCCCGATGGAAACCAGCAAAAGGGGGAGGTGCAGGTGATTTCCTGCCAGAGTCTCGTGCAGGGATAAGTGATTGATGTGGAAGTGCGTGGATTCGCCGAGCCAGATCGACCCAGGATCGTCAGGATTGACGCCGACGGCGTGAATGGCCAGCCGAAATACCCGCTCGATCAGCAAGTTGAGAGCTTCACTGGGCGTAGAAAAATGGAGGGAGAGATTGCGGAGAACATTGGCCAGTGTCCCCCGGACGCTGACATGCTCCATGACCAATTGGACCCTGGGAAATGCAACCGGCAAAGGGATGCCGAGCGGCGAGCGTGACAATCCGTAATTGCGGATGTACTGCGGGGCGTTAAGAGCCAGAATCGGAATCAAGAAAGCGGCGCTGCGCTTCAGAAAAAGGATGCGTGAGAAAGAGCTTCCCATCCACCAGCAAGCAAGAACGATAAAGGGAAGAAAAACGTATGCCGTGCCTTTGGTCAAGATAGCCAAGCCAGCCGCGAGGCCCACGCAGACGGTGTTGAACCAACTCGGATCCGTGTCCCATCGCAAGAGAAACACGACGGTCGTCACGATCCAGAAAGAACCGACATAAGTGTTCATGGGACCCGAGGCTTCGAGAATGCCCCCGGGTATTGTCGTGCAGACAAGAGCGGCAAGAACTTGTCCGCGCATTCCCGCACCGAGGAACTTTGCGATAAGAGAGACGCCGATGATGCAACCGACCAGACTGAACCACTCGATAAAATTGACGAAACGGTCGCTGCCGCAGAGCAGTTCCGTGTGCATCATGGCGTATTCGGCCCAGGTCGAATAAATCAGCTGAAGATAATCAGGCGTGGGGAAAAAGCGAACGTCGTGGTTGCTCATCCACATGGTTATACGAGGCAGGTGGTACTCCATGGCGTCCCAGGTGCTCGGAGCAGCAACAAGAGCGGTTATCGCAACCAGCAAAACAATCATGCCAACAGCGAAGAGAAAAGCCATCGTAACGCGGTCCAGAGAAGCACCAGAGAGTCCGTCCTGTCCGGACTCTACGGATCCCACGCGCTGATGTTCAAACCGCGTGAACAAAAAGATGGTGATAAGCCAGACCATCAACCAAATGACCGCGACTGGACCACGCGAGAGAAGGCGCGGCACGCTGAGTCCTTCAGTGATGACGACGACGCAGGCACCCCAAACAATCGAGGAAGAGAGAAAGGCCGTTCTCCAATCGTGGCACCGACGCTGGAAGAGAATAAATAACGAAGCAAATGCAAGTAGAGGTGCGATCAGAAACATTCTTTGAACCCTGCTTTCTGGCGAAAAACACTTACGGGGCAGACGTCTTCTGCAGTTTAGGAGTGTTGCGTCGAGGGCTGCGTGTCCTCCACGTCTGTTAGCACTGGACCCTGCTCTCCCACTTTCTCATAGTAGTCATTCAGCAGCTTCGCGCCATGGGGGTCGAACAAGCTGGACTTGGCAATTCTCCAGAACTGAAGACGGAACAACAGTGACGTAGCAAGTACGCCGAAACCGTACTTAACGCTGCGGCGGAAGTTAATTGACGAGGCTTCGGAAAAATACCGCGTTGGACAGGAGATTTCCCCAATCCGAAAGCCAAAATGAACAATCTGCGCAAGCATCTGATTGTCGAAAACGAAGTCGTCTGAATTGGACTCAAGCGGGAGCTTCTGCAGCACGTCACTCAGGAATGCGCGATACCCAGTGTGATATTCCGACAGCTTTTGACCCAGCATGATATTTTCCACTGCAGTCAAAACGCGGTTCGCGTAATACTTGTAACGTGGCATTCCTCCACGGATGGAACCTCCACCAAGGATTCTCGACCCAAGCACCACGTCATAAACACCATAGGCGATCATCGATGCCATGGCGGTTACCAATAGCGGGGAGTATTGATAGTCGGGGTGGACCATAACGACGATGTCTGCTGCCCGCCGTAACGCCTCGCGATAGCAGGTCTTCTGATTCCGGCCATAGCCCAGGTTGTATTTGTGATGAAATGTCGTGAGGCGGAGCTCGCGCGCCAGCTCCACGGTACCGTCGGCACTGTGATCATCCACAAGCAAGATTTCGTCCACGATGTCGCGCGGAATCTCTTCGCACGTCTTACGGAGAGTTCTTCCCGCGTTGTAGGCCGGTAGTACGACAATTACTCGCTTTCCGTTCAACATGGTTAATTCGCTCCTCCCACCCGCGAAAAATCCGCTCGAGATTGAGTTGGCATCTGCAGCATGGCCCGAAGAATAGCCTCATACGAGTTTAGGACCTTCTGGATTGTGGGTGCATCAAAGAGGTCGGGATTATATTCGAGCTGCGCGCGGAGGCCTTCCTGACGTTCAATGATTCCCAACTGCATTTCAAAAGGAATGCCAACGCTGAATGTCGGCATCGGCGTGATTTGCAGCGTACCGACCTGCCGAGGTCGCAGGAACGCTGTTTGATAGAAAAAGTAAAACTGGAATAGCGGTTTGCGTCCGTTAACCGTGCGTATCTTGATGCGCTCGAGAAAAACTTCGAACGGTAAATCGGTGTGGCTGAACGCATCGAGAGTAACATCACGCGACCGCGCCAAAATGTCCTGGAGCGTCGGGTTACCAGAAAGGCTGAGACGCAGGCAAATTGGGCCGGAAAACGGACCGATGAGAGATTCCGTCTCCGGCCTGCGGTTCGCGATCGGTGAACCGATCAGCACGTCTTCCTGATCCGTGTAGCGAGACAACAGAACGCCGAATGCGGCCAGCATCAACATAAACATCGTTACGTTCTGCGACTGTGCGAAAGCTCTCAATGAATGCGTCAGATCATCGGGCAGGAGGAATGTCTCGATGGCTCCGCGAGATGCCGGGCGATTACCGGGTTGCCTGTCTGTCGGAAAATCCAGCACTGGCAAATCTCCCGATAATTTCTCTGTCCAGAAGTCCAAGTGTTCCCGGGCTTCCGAGGAGGTAAGCCATTCTTTTTGCCAGACAGCGAAATCGCTGTACTGGATTGAAAGAGGGGGCAAAGAAGGTTCGCGGCCTTCGGCGAGCGCAGCATAATTCGCCCAGAGATTATCTTGCAAAACTTTTTGTGACCAACCGTCACAAAGAATGTGGTGGAGGGTCGTCATGAGGACGTGATTCTGTGTCCTGAGGTAAAACAGACGGGCTCGGAATAGAGGACCTTTCTCCAAATCGAAGGGCTTGCAGGCCTCTTCGCGAATCAATTCCTGAAGACGTGCCTCACGATCTCCCTCCGCGAGAGTCCCCAGATCTGTCGCAACCAGCGAAAAAGGTTGAGACGGAGAAATGACCTGCGCGAGTTCATCGTCGATTTCTTCGAACGTCGTGCGCAAGATCTCATGGCGCTCGATGAGATTCTGGAAACTCTTCTCGAGAGGAGCGTGCGCGAGTGGTCCCGCCAGGCGAACGCAGGCCGGCATGTGGAATGCAGGATTTCCGCGGTCGAGTTGAGCAAGCAGCCAGAAGCGCTGTTGCGCGACGCTGGCGGGCATCGCATAGACTTTGTCGGGCTGGGCACCAATCGATGGCTTGCTCTGCTGCAGGGGTGCTTTGCCGGACAGGGGAAATTCCGAAAGACGACGATTCGGGTTCCCCGCGATGCCTTCGAGGAGCTCTTTAAGATGATTGAGGAGCTTCCTTGCGGTCTCTTCGTCGTAGAGATCCGTTTTGTATTCGAGGGAAAGACGCCAGCCCGCTTCTCGTTCAACGAGAAAAAAGTTTAAATCGTAGAGGGCGCCCTGGGACTTCGAGGGCATGGTCGACATGCGGATGCCGGAGAAATCGAAATTGAAAGCTTCGGCGCGACCATATTCACGCTGGCAAATGAAATTGATCTTGTATAAGGGATCGTGATAGTGGTCCTGCACCGGACGCATTGCCTTCAATACATTTTCGAATGGCACGTCCTGGTTGGCAAATGCGTCCCAAGCGCTCTCGCGGACTCGGGCGACAAATTCGGGGAACGCTGGATCACCGGCGCCATCAGCTCTTAAGACGACATGATTAACGAACTGTCCAATCAGTCCTTCAAGATCAGCCCGATTGCGGCCGGCCAGAGGCGAACCAATCGACAAGTCATCCGTTCCGGTATAGCGGTGCAAGAGTGTGAGGCACGCTGCCAGTGTGGTGATGAAGAAAGTTCCACCCTGAGCGTTGCTGAAATCGCGAAGCTTGTCTGTCACATCCCGGGGCAAAAGGTGCGAAATAATGGCGCTGGTGATGGAAAATCCAGCGGGAGCCGGAGAGTTCGGCGGGATTTCCAACAACTGATAGCCGTGCAGCTTCTTTTTCCAGTATTGGAGCTGTTGCACGCTTTCGGGACGTGCCGCACATTCCCTCTGCCACACGACGTAATCTCCAAATTGAATGGCAAGTGGCGGAAGAGGGGATTCCTGCCCAACGGCGAAGGCGGCGTAGATCTTCTGCAACTCTTCCATGATGACCCCGACCGACCAACCATCGCAGATGATCTGGTGGATCGTAATCATGAGGATGTAGCGCTGATCCTCCATACGGATCAAGCCGACACGAATCAGCGGTCCCTTGGTCAGGTCGAAATTCCGCTGCGCCTCTTCCATGCACAGGCGGTCCATCTCGGCTTCGCGCTCGTCCCCTAGAGAGTTGCGTAGGTCGATGACAGTTAAAGGGAGTTGCATTGCAGGAGCGATGAGCTGCAGCGGTTGTCCAACGATCCATCCGAACCTCGCGCGAAGAACTTCATGTCGCCGAACGATTTCGTTAAATGCGCGGTCGAGCACGACCGCATCGACGGAACCGGCCAGATTCATCCGAAAGGAGCCGTTATAGACAGGATTGCCCGGGAATTCGCGATCAGCGTACCACATGCGCTCTTGCGCGAAAGAAAGCGGAAATGCGTCGAACTCCTGGCCACCATCATTCGCCGGCGGCACACCAGCGGTCTTTCGCATTTCTGAAGGAGGACTCACTGTGGGTTGGAATCCTTGATGCACAATTGTGTTCGGCCTCCTCACTCAGTTTGCCTAATGAGGCGGTATTTCGTTCTTGGCACAGGAGCAAGCGTGGGCGCTTGACTGGTGCCATTCTTCGATTTCACCAACTCAGCTAAGACAGCGGCGATGGTGCGATATTGCAGAATCTGTCGAGGCTTGACATCGACGCCAGCCTTGTTGGCGCGCGCAACGATCTGAAAAACATGCAGTGAATCGCCGCCAAGCGCAAAAAGATTGTCGTCCATGCCAACCCGTTCCAATCGCAAAACTTCCGCCCAAATATCCGCCATTTTCTTTTCTTCTGGCGTGCGCGGCTCGACGTACGGTGTTTCACGAGACTGCCTGGCCCAGTCCGGCGCGGGAAGGGCTTTGCGATCCACTTTGCCGTTTGGCGTGACCGGCATGGAAGGCAGCGTGATGAAGCCTGCAGGAACCATGTAGTCGGGCACCTTCGGCAGCAAGAAGCTGCGTAGCTCTCCTGCGGCGGGGATACCACCAGCGTTCGGCACCAGGTAGGCCACCAGCCGCTTGTCTCCAGGGGCATCTTCGCGGAGTACAACGACTGCTTCCTTGATGGAAGGATGCGTCGCGAGGACGCTATCGATTTCCCCAAGCTCAACTCGGAAACCACGAAGTTTGATCTGACCATCCATTCGGCCGAGAAATTCAAAGTGTCCATCGGCGAGGCGGCGGACCAGATCGCCCGTGCGATACATCCGCGCGCCGGATTCTTTGTGGAAAGGATCCGGAACAAATTTTTCAGCAGTGAGTTCGGGACGCTTGTAATAGCCGCGAGCTACGCCATCGCCGCCAATGTGGAGTTCGCCAGGCACGCCCGTTGGAAGCGGCTGGCCGTTCGCGTCGAGAACGTAGAACCGCGTGTTATCAATGGGCGGGCCAATGGTCACTGGTCCATCACCCGGATTGATCTGGCAAGTCGCTGACCAGATCGTTGTTTCAGTAGGGCCGTACATATTCCACAGTGGAACGCCATATCCGAGGATGCGGTTAGCAAGGTCGCGCGGTAGAGTTTCCCCACCACAGAGAACTTTCAGCTTGGGAGTTCCCTTCCAACCGGATTCAAGCAGAAGCCGAAAAGTAATAGGTGTTGCTTGCATGACGGTCGCGCCGGAGCGCACGAGTAAGTCCAGAAGCTGCGACCCGTCGCTCGCGACAGGTCTGCTGACGATTACCAGCCTCGCGCCTGTGATCAATGGCAGATAAAGCTCAAGCCCAGAGATATCAAAGGAGATCGTGGTGACGGCTACGAGCGTGTCAACGGCGCTAAGACCAGGCTTTTTGGCCATGGAGCTCAGCAGGTTGACTACGTTGCGCTGCGTGACCTCGACACCCTTTGGTTTACCGGTCGAGCCGGATGTGTAAATTGTGTAGGCCACCCTAGAAGAATCGTTGCCAATCGCTAGATTTGTAGAGGCTTCCCGCTCGATCAAGACCCAGTCGCGATCGAGGCAGACAAGCCTGGTGTCGAAGATGGGCAGGTCGCCAGCCAGCTTCGCTTGTGTCAGAAGAATCGGCACTGCTGTGTCTTCGAAAACGAACGCCAGGCGTTCGCGGGGGAAGGTCGGATCGAGTGGAACGTAAGCGGCACCGGCCTTCCAGGTACCGAGCAAAGCCAGGATCATTTCGACCGAGCGTTCCATGTAAATGCCAACGACATCGCCCGGCAGCACTCCAACCTTAACGAGATGCCGCGCGAGTTGGTTGGCGCGAGCATTAAGCTGATCATAGGTGAGTTCTTGATCTTCGAACTGCAACGCCACGGCATTTGGTGTGCGGGCGGCTTGTTCTTCGAATAGCTGGTGAACGCACTTGTCGCGAGAGTAGTCCGCAGAGGTTTGATTAAAGTCTGAGAGCACGTGACGCCGCTCTTCCGCGGTTAGGATGGGAAGATGCGAAACCCTCTGCGATGCATCTGCAGCAAAACCCATGAGGAGCGCTTCATAGCTATCCAGCCACCGCGCCACGGTTGCTTCGTCCATTAACGCGGTGTTGTAGTCGAGGTCAAGAGTAAGGCCATCCTCCCCTTCGATGACGTTGAGGAATAGATCAAAATTCACGAAGCTCTTCGGATTTGGGTCGACCTCGACCTTCAACCCCGAGAAATCCATGCCGGTGCCCACTTTCTCCAGATTGAACTGCACTTCCATAAGTGGCAGGCGACTCGGGTCCCGAGGAATGGAGAGTTTCCTTACCAGACGGCCATACGTGTAATTCTGGTGATCGTAGGCATCAAGCAAGGTCTTACGAATCTGCTCCAGGAACTGCGCCATTGACGGATCGGCAGACAAATCGCCGCGTAAGGGTACAAAGTTGACGCAGTGGCCAACAAGATTCTTATCTTCGATCAGCGACTGGCCTGCGGTTGGAATTCCAACGACGATGTCGCCCTGGCCTGAGATCCGGCTAAGCAGGACGTGAAAGCCGGCAAGAAGAGTGACGAAAAGAGTACATTTCTGCTGTGCGCCAGCACGCTTAATGGTCTTGTACGACGCAGCATCGAGCTTCCTGCGATAGGTCGCACCAGCAAAATTCTTCATCGGCGGGCGGGGGCGATCAATCGGCAAATTCAGAAGTGGCGGAAGCTGGGCGAATTGTTCGGTCCAGAACGCCTCGTTTTCGGCCCCCTCGACGCCTTGGAAATGGCGTTCCTGTTCGCGAGCGTACTCGCTGAAGGTCATCCGAGGATCGAGTTGTGCGGCTTGCCCGGCGATGCGTGCATTGTAGAGCCGCGACAATTCGTCGAGAAGAACGTTGGTGGACCAGCCATCGCAGATGATGTGGTGCGATGTGAATACCAAAACGTGAGTCTGCGGCCCGAAACGAACGAGCTTCAAGCGAACCAGAGGTCCCTTCTCCAAATCAAAAGGTTCATGGGCATCGTTGGAAATCAGGTCATCGAATTTCGCCTGGCGCGACTTCGCATCGAGATTTGAAAGATCCGAGAGCGGCAGATTGATTTCCCATGAAGCCGCAAAAATCTGCTTGGCATCTTCGTCGTCGAACGTCGCGCGGAGGGCATCGTGCCGTGCAATGAGTTGCGAGAGTGAGTCACGCAGCGCAGATTCATTTAACGATCCCCGTAGATAGAGTGAGAAAGATTCGTTGTAGCTGCAGTTCGCCTCTGGCCCAAGTTTGGCAGAAAGAAGGATCTCCATCTGGGATTCGGTCACCGGGGCCTCGCTGGGTCCAGCGGAGACGAGTACCGGTTCTTCGGTCGATTGCGGCAAAAAACCTTTGTCCGACGGCTCAGGGAGAACACCACCGGCCTGCATTTCCGCTATGGTCTCTTCGAACGCGCGTACGATGCGTTCCAGATCCATATCAGTGTGTTCGGTTGTCAGGAAACAGGGAAAGTTCTCAAGAACGTGAATGCCCTTTTCCCTCAGGCTGTAATAGAAAAGACTGCCGAAACTGAAGTCTGTCGGAAAGTTGAAGTAGAAAATGCTGGCAAAGTTTTCGATGTGCGTCGGAACGCGATTTTTTTCGAGTAATGCATTCAGGCGCTTCACTAGCTCTTCGGTCCGTTTGCCGAGTCGCTCCTGGAGCGAAGGGCCTTCTGTCTTCAGGTGCCGCAAGACCGCGGCACAGGCTGCCATGGTCAGCGGATGGCGGACAAATGTCCCCGCGAAGAAGGTTACGCCGACTTCAGGATAGGAGTCGTCACCAAAACGCCACATCCCACCATCAAGCGCGTCCATATATTTCGCTTTGCCGGCAAGCACGCCGATGGGCATGCCCCCCGCAAGCACTTTGCCGTAGGTGGCGAGATCGGCACGAATGTCAAAGAGCGCCTGGCAACCACCCGGATGTGCGCGAAAGCCAGTAACAACTTCGTCGAAGATTAGACATGCATCGGATTCCTGTGTGATTTTGCGGAGTTCTCTCAGAAACTCGACGGGCTGCAGATTCGGGCGGCGGCTCTGAACCGGCTCGACGAGGACAGCGGCAAGATCGTTGGCATTGCTACGGATCCACTCGAGCGATTCGGGCGCGCCGTATTCGAGCACGATGACATTCGCGGCCTTCTCTCGCGGAATGCCGGGAGCAGCCGGAACGGCTTGTGGCACACCATCCTTCTTGAACCCCTTCACAAGGACTTCGTCAAACATTCCATGATAATCGCCAGCAAAGAAAACCACCTTACTGCGCCCTGTCACGGTGCGGGCAACACGCATGGCAGCAACAACCGCCTCCGAGCCCGTGTTGCAGAATGTGGCGCGCTCGTTGCCGGTCATCTCACAGAGCGCCTTCGCCACTTCGCAAGCCAGCAGGGTTTGCGGACCAATTTCGAACCCTTCGTGGAGTTGTTTTTCGACGGCCTTCTCGACACAGTCGGGGCGGTGGCCCAGCATGATGGGCCCGAAGCCGTTCAGGATATCTACGTACTCATTACCATCGATGTCCCAGAGGTGCGAACCCTTGGAACGATCAGTGATGATGGGATAAACCATCTCTTTCCACTGGGTGCGGAAGCCAGAGACGACACGCGGATCGGCAAGGAATTTGCGGTATTCCTGGGTGTGGGCTTTCGAACTTGGGGTGCGCTTGGTGTAACGCTCAATGAGCTCCCGAATGTATTTCCCCTGGCGTGATGTCAGTTCGCCCGAAACGTTCTTCTGCAGTGGCTTGAACGGAGTGTAACCCTTGAGCTCCTTGACAGATTCGGTCCCTTTCGTGACTGGCGGTAACTGCAGATTCGGCGCAGAAGCGACCGGCGCGTTCAAGGCTTGGGCACCAACCAGTGGCGTCACGACTGTGCCGGCACCCTGCATTGCTGCGAGTTGCTGTGCAAAGAGTTGGTTCATGGCCTGCAGCTGGTCGCGCATGAGTTGCTCGATGGCGCCAATCGCGACGGGAGAAGTCGGAGTGGTGGCCGCGAAAACGGGTTGCTGATTCAAGGGTATGGCAACCGTAGCCGGTGGGGCGCTCTGCTGAGCAGGCGTCACCGTTGGGACAGGGGCGGCTGCTGGTTCTTCGAATAGCCTCACGGGAAGCTCCTGGTCCAGATAGCTCGCCAGAGCATTGAGCGTAGTCAGTTCACCGAGCAGCTGGCGGAATGTAATCTTCAAGTGAAACGTACTCTGGAGGGCTTGCGTAACCTGGGTAAGAAACAGCGAATCAAAACCCAACTCTAAAAATGTCGCCGAATTGTCGGCTTGTGCGACATCCACACCGGAAAGATCCTGAAAAATATTGGCGAGAATCGCGCGAAGCTTGTCCTTGCGGGCCTGGGCAGCCTGAGGGACAACGGACTGCGTCATCGGATTATTCTCCTCTTGAAGAAGGATTTTAGTTGGGGCATTCGCCGACAAATCGACAGGAGCCGGTGCGGCTGGCGTCGGGTTTGTAGCTGCGGGGATTTGCACTACATTACTGCCATCGATTTGAGGGGCTTCGAGCCAAAAACGTTTGCGTTCGAAAGGATAGGTGGGAAGCGAGATACGGTGGCGTTTGGCCCCATCGTGAAAACTCGTCCACGCTGGCTGTACGCCGCCGAGCCAGAGCCAGCCAAGTGCCTGCTGGACGGCAACACTTTCGGAGATCTGAGGCGTGCCGTCGGTGAGAGATGAGACCACTACTTGTTCTGCAGACCTTGCAGGGTGTTGTCTCGCCAGAGTGGCCAGCACATTGCCAGGGCCCACTTCGAGCAAAATGCAATCTTCGCGCTCACGAAGTTGAGCGATTCCTTTCGAAAACTGAACGGCCTCGCGAAAATGGCGAGCCCAGTACAGCGGGTTTGTTGCTTCTTCGGTGGTGATCCAGTTGCCGGTGGCCCCTGAAAGATATGACATTTTCGGCGGGTTCAGTCGAATCTTGCGCACTTCGGCAGTGAACGGCTCGAGGATCGGGTCCATCATCGAAGAGTGAAATGCATGCGAGGTTTGCAATCTTCGATGAACAGTATCCCTGCGCGTCAATTCGTTTTCCAACTTTGCCACATCGCCAATCGGACCGGAAACGACGCAGAGTGACGGGGAGTTCACGGCAGCCAGGGACAGTCGCTCGTTAAGCAGGGGGCGAACCTCGTCCCCACTCAGGCGGACGCTGAGCATGGCCCCGTGTGGTAAGGCCTGCATCATGCGTCCCCGCGCGGCGATAAGCTGCAACGCATCAGCAAGAGAGAAAACACCTGCAAGGCAGGCGGCGACGAATTCGCCGACACTGTGGCCGAGCATGAAACGCGGTTTGATGCCCCAGGACATCCACAGGTTGGCAAGAGCGTATTCGACGGTGAAAATCGCTGGCTGCGCGAGGATGGTCTGTGTCACTTTGTCGCGCGCTTCATCAGTCAAACTGCCGGCAGGGTAGAGAACGCTGCGTAGATCTAGCCCGAGATGCGGCGTCAATAGCTTTGCACAAAGATCGACTTCTTCGCGGAAGACTCGCTCAGTTTCATAGAGTTCGCGGCCCATGTTGGGTTGCTGCGAACCCTGTCCGGGAAAAAGGAAGCAGACTCCGGCGTTTGCCGACCGTGATCCGCGGGTAAAGACCCGCTTTGCGTCGCCGCTGCCAAGGGCGTTTGCGGCGTCTTGCGCATCGCGGGCCACAAGCATACGCCGGTACTCAAAAGCACGTCGGCCGACCTGTAGCGTGAAGGCTGCGTCCGCGAGATTCTCTCTTGGATTCTTCTTGAAATGTTCGGCCAGGTTCTGGGTTGCGGCATTGAGCGCGGCAGCTGATCGCGCGGACGTAACCAGGAGCTGCGCGGGCCGCGGGGAGGGCTCGGAGGGAAGGGACGGTGCTTCCTCGAGAATCACATGGGCATTCGTGCCGCCTACGCCAAAAGCACTAACTCCCGCTCGGCGCGGCACGCCGTTTGATTTCCAATCGGAAAGTTCGTGGTTTACGCGAAACGGGCTGTTCTCAAGATCGAACTTCGGATTGGGCTTCTGGAAGTGCAGCGTAGGAGGAAACTTTGCGTTGCGCACGATATTGGCTGCATGAATAAGCCCCGTCGCGCCGGCAGCGATGTCCAGATGGCCCAAATTCGTCTTTGCCGCGCCAACAACACAGAATTGTTTTGCTGCGGTGTGTGCACGGAAGGCCTGCGTCAATGCGGTGAGTTCGATTGGATCGCCAAGCGGCGTACCTGTGCCGTGCGCTTCGACATATCCGATGGTCGCGGGATCGACGCCCGCGGCCGCGTGAGCGAGCGCGATGACATTTGCCTGTCCTTCGACACTCGGCGCAGTGTACCCGACCTTTGCCGAACCGTCATTATTCATCCCGAAGCCGCGGATAATAGAATAGATCTGATCGCCGTCGCGAACGGCATCCTCAAGGCGCTTCAGAAGGACAACGGCAACCCCGCTACCGAAAACCGTACCCTGCGCATCAGCATCAAAAGTGCGCGTGTGGCCGTCAGCGGAACCCATGCCGCCATCCTGATAGAAATAACCCCGCTTCTGCGGGAGCGTGATCGAGGTTCCACCTGCGAGAGCCATGTCGCTCTGGTAGGTCAACAAACTCTGGCAAGCTTGGCAAACGGCAAGAAGGGATGTGGAGCAGCCGGCTTGCATGGTAAAGCTCGGGCCACGCAAATTGAACTTGTAGGAAACTCGCGTGGAAAGAAAATCCGGATTGTTCCCCATCATCTGGGGATAGTTGTCCACCTGGTAGCCGCCGGTGTATTTCTGAATGAAGCCCGGGACAGTCGCGATTCGTGAGAGAAAATAGGTGCTGATACTGGTTCCAGCATAGACTCCGACGGATCCGGGAGAGGACAAAGGATCGTAGCCGGCATCTTCAAAGGTTTCCCAGCAGCATTCAAGGAATAGTCGCTGTTGAGGGTCCATGATCTCAGCTTCACGTGGGAGAATTCCGAAGAACTCAGCATCGAACAAGTCGATGTCTTTCAATATCGAGCGCGCAGGTACGTAGTTCGGCTGCTTCATCAGCTCGGCTGCATTTGGGACTTCAAGCTCCTCGAGGCGGAAATGGGAGATCGCTTCGATGCCGCGGAGTTGGTTCTGCCAGAATTCCGCAACGCTTTGCGCGCCGGGAAAACGACCGGCCATACCGATGATGGCTACGCCCTCAAACGGAGCCTGTCCTGTCTCCGGTGCATTCACAGCGTGATTCCTTTCACGATCCGGCGATTCACAAATGCTTCACGCTGCCTCTGAGCTCGGCGTAGTTCAGCAGCAAACGATGGAATGATGGGCGATGCGGCACTGAGATGCTTCGCAAGCGCGCGAATCGTGGCGTGCTCGAAGAGATTCGTAATCTGAATTTCGTATTGCAAGAGCTTCTGCAACTGGGAGTGGACCGCGACAAGAAGAAGTGAATCTCCGCCGAGATCGAAGAAGTTATCGTCGAGTCCGACTCGATCCGTGCGTAAGACTTTCCTCCACAACGCGAGAATTACCTCTTCCATTTCTGTGCCGTTGGTTCGCGCGGTCGACGAATTCGACTCGCCGACAGGCGCAGGCAGCGCGGCGCGATCGATCTTGCCGTTGGGCGTAAGCGGGAGCGAAGTCAGTGGCAGATAAAGCGCCGGAACCATGTATGCCGGCAACTTCGCTGCGAGAAAGTCCTTAAGCTCGCGAGAGGATCCTGCACCATTCGCGCCGGTCACGTAGTAGGCAACTAGGCGCTTTGTGCCAGCCTCGTCGGTGTTCGACACAACACAGGCCTGGCGGATGCCGGGGTGCTGTAGAAGGACCGCTTCAATCTCGCCGGGCTCGATGCGATGGCCGAGGATTTTGACCTGATTGTCTTTGCGACCGAGAAATTCAACTGTTCCGTCTTCCCGCCAGCGCGCGAGGTCGCCAGTGCGGTAGAGACGTGCATTGGGCTTTATCGAGAATGGGTCAGCTGCAAACTTCTCAGTCGTCAGGTCCGGAGCGTTCAGGTAACCACGGGCAACGCCATCACCGGCCGAGCAAAGTTCGCCCACTTCCCCTGCAGGGACAGCTTGCATGCTTTCATCCAAGATGTAGACACGCGTGTTCGATACCGGGCGCCCAATCGGCACGGAGTCAGGCACGCTGTCACCGTGACGCATGACGTGGCAGCAGGTAAATGTAGTGCCTTCCGTTGGACCGTAGCCATTGATGAGTATGGTCTCCGGCAAGTTTTCCAGCAGACGCCGGACATGCGGCGCGGAAAGCGCATCGCCTCCCGCAAGGAGCTGCCGGACCGGGCGAAGATCGTTGAGACGCTCATCCACAAACAGATGAAAGAGGCCCGCTGTAAGCCACATCGTGGTGACGCCGTATTCGCGAATTGCCCGGCCGAGTTCCTCGAGCGAAGATGCCTGCGGCGGCATAACCACGAGCCTTGCCCCATGCAAGAGGGCTCCCCAGATTTCAAATGTGGAAGCATCAAAGGAGATAGGGGCAAACTGCAGGAAAATTTCGTCCGATGCGAAGCGGCAGAAATTGGTATTGAAAACCAGGCGAACAATCGCCCGATTCTCAACGAGTACGCCTTTGGGACAGCCAGTCGATCCCGACGTGTACATCACGTAGGCGAGGGTTGTGGCGGAGCCAGTCGGGGCGGGATTTTCCTCGTCGGCAGGCGATTGGGCCGAAGTACATTCGTCGATCAGAATAGCAGCGACATTACGGTCACCAACTGCTGCGGCAACCAGGGACTTCTGTGTCACCATGACAGGCGTGCTCGTGTCTGCGAGCATAAAATCCAGGCGCTCCCGAGGGTAGGAAGCGTCAAACGGGACATACGCCGCGCCGGCTTTTAGAATCGCGATGAGCGCAACGATCATTTCCGCCGAACGCTCTACGCAGAGACCCACGAGCGTCTCAGGCCCAACTCCCAAGCGACGGAGTCGATGGGCAAATATGTTTGCGCGACGGTTCAGTTCGCCGTACGTCAGTTGCGAAGCTCCAAAGATGACCGCGATGTCGTTCGCATGCGCGGCGGCACCTTCTTCAAACAAGGCCGCAACCGTCTTGTTGCGCGGATAATCGGTCTGCGAACCCGCCCGGTCAGGGAGCTGCTCAGGTAGTGTGCTGAGCGGTGTCTCTCCATTCAGAATGGGATTCTCTTGACTCATGCGCGTGCACGCCTCGGCCCAAGATGGCTTCAAGGCAGGAGAATCTCCTTTTCGCCAAAAAGTCGCTCCGCAATGATGCCGCGACCGTGGCAATACTCAATCAGCCGGTTTGAGTGAACGATGGGCTTGGAGGTCTCCGTGTATTTCACGCTCATGACATAGTTGAGCCACGGCTCCTGGCCCATGGCGTAGACATAGACTTCCTTGCAGCCAAACTGTTCAACGAGGGCCTTCGCACGGTCGTAATCCGATCCGGCAAGACGGCGGGAGTGGTCCTTTTGCCGCTCGATGCGCTGCGTGAGCAAAGGACCATAAATCCAACTCATCGGCGCGCCGTTGCACTCCATTCCTACAAACAAGACATCTACATTACCGACCTCGCGATGGACATGTTCATAGAGTTGCGGGCAGATGTTGCAGGAGTCTGCGGCGAAGAGCAATGTGTGGCCGTTTGCTTCGAGACGCCACGCGGCCTTGGTCTGAACGTTCAAGTCTCCATGCTCGCCCATGAATGGAAGGGCCATGATGGAACCGCGCTCGAACGGAATCTCCTCCAACTCCGCCAGCTCAATCACGTTGCTAAAACCACACTGCTTTAGCAGGAGACGAAGTGAAGGATCCTGGAGAGAACCCCCGCCGTTCCGCGGCACAACAATATTGCGGATGCGATGCCGCAGCTGGAGAAGCGTTTCGAACAGGATGTGGTCCTGATGATTGTGCGTGATCAAGACATAATCGATAACGGGCGGCAAATCATCATAGGTGTAACGCGAAATATCGCTCTCATAGGTGTAACTCAGCACAGGATCGAGCAGAACGCTCACACCGGCAGTTTCCAGTAAGATACAGGCGTGACCGAAATACCGCCAGCGTGCTCCTGGCCCTTCGTATCTGACATAGGGCCGCGGCGCCTCTGTAGTCAGGAATGAGCGAAAACGCTGCGCGTCTTCGTCGTTGAGATCCAGCTGTTCCCGAATCGATTCGAAGGACGAAGGTGTGTGCTTCATGCGGAACAGGGCATCGATCTGTTCGCTGGCAAACGGCACACTCAGCTGGACGGCATCGCCCTTTTCGAGACGCGGCGTGCTCAGGACGAACGGCCGATCGTCCCGAGAGATCTCGGAAAGCATGATGCTTTGCATGGCGGGGTCGTAGAACGCGCTCTTGTAGAGCAACGGCTCAATCAGGCGGAAGGAGGGTTGGTTGTTCAGATCGTATACGAGCTCGACGTATCCCTGAAGTTCAGGCGGTACTTCCGTGTATAAAGTCTCCAGACTGTAGCCGGTGGCCTTCGTGCGCAGTAACTCGTCAAGTTTCTCAATCGCGCGAGAAAGCCGGACAATGTGAGCTCGCTCCGTGAGCGTGCGGTCCCGAAGCCTCTTAACTTCCTCGACTCGCTTGCCACCAAAATCCATGAATGGCCCACCCAGCAAAGCCGGATTCTTAACCGCAGCCGCATGCGCCTCCGGCGACTCAATGTAGGAGTCCATAATCTTGAGGTGACGCTCTGTCAAGTTGCGCGCAGCAGTTGCTGGGGGAATCAAGTGGGCCCAGGCATACCACCCATCTACGAGTGGCTCGAGCATGATATTCGGTCGAAGATAGTAGTTCCCGTTTTTCATACCATGCAATTCTTTTTGAGGTATTCAATTTGTCGCTCAACAAAAACTTGAACAACTCCACGTCAAACGCTGACCACTCGATCCACGTAGGGGCAGTCTGCCCACGCTTGAGACTGCAACTCTTGGGCCATTGGTTTAAGACCGTAAGTCATTTTTTATGAATTAGATAGACAGTGCACGCTAGCTAGTTTCTAGGGATGTTTGGCTGCGATTTAAGGAAAGATTTTTCCTAATTGTCCTATCTACGTGCCTAGATTCCAGTGTGTGATCGTACGGGGAGCCGCCCAATCCAACAAGGAAAGTTTTCACGATTTTCGCGTAACTGTAAGGATTTGAACAACAAACGAGGATTAGCTGTGTTTTGGAACACGTAAGAACACTCTGCCCAATTCCTTCACCACGATGTTTGTATCATGAACATTTGTTTGTACTTAGTGCTTTACGGGGGAGGAGCCATCTGAACCGCTATCACGATTAATTATATGTTGAGCATTCAAGTAGAGAGCGCGGCCTGCTGTAGCGAGAAAGATTTAACTCATTGATTTTATGAGCCTTACGGATTTCCTGTTGATTTCCCCTAGATGCACGAATTGTTGAATCAGATTGGAAGCCGGATTGCTCAGTGGACTAATCAATGCTAATTCGTCCGCAAGTGCTTCGTTCAAGCGAGATGAGGAACTTCTCCAAAGCAGTAGCAATTGCTCCAAAGATCGAGCCAATGCGCTTCCAATCTAGTCTAAAGTTCCGCTCGCTGGGGCCGGTCTCGCAAGCGCGCCTCTTGATCGATGGTCCGTTGGATGCGAAAACGCTCCGTTCTGCGATCCAGGTTATGATCGATCGCACTGAACTCTTTCATATCTACAGGTTGTCGGATCGAAGCGGGAATTCGACTCCGGCAATCGCTTCCGATGTCAGAGTGCCATGGCAGGAGCATGACTGCCGCAAATTGAGCGAAAAATTGGCCGAGAACTGGCTCCACTCATTCCTGGATACCGAGTTCATCTTGGGCGTCCAGGGCAACCGCGCACCCCTTCTGCGCTACTCGCTGATCCATACCGGAGAGTGCAAGGGGCAACTCGTCTGCACCTTTCATTCGGCCCTTATGGGCGCCTCTGTTGTCAGGGACTTTTTCAGAGAGTTGACGGAGCTTTTGTCGCAAAGGAATGGAGGGCGAAACCGAAATGGGTACGCCACAGTTCCTACAAATGAGCGATGCGATAAGATTCAGGAGTTTGCAACCCGGTGGACAGAAGTTGTAAGAGAAAATCAAGAACAGCTTGTGGGCTCACCGGTTCCTGCCTGGAAAGATGTCCGGCTTTTCGAGTCTGAGCATGATCCGGGTGAACCCGAGACCGTATCCCAGAGAAGCGCGCAAGAAATTGTTCTACCTCTCGAACATAAATTTCTAAAAGCAGGAATAGACAACGTTGAATTCGAACTAACCCGGATATGGGAATCTCTCTTGAGAGTTCACCCGATCAGCCGTCAGGATGATTTTTTCAAGTTGGGTGGACATTCACTCATGGCAGCGAAACTTATCGCTCGAATCCACAAAGTGCTTGGAATAGATCTCTCTTTGGCATCCTTGCTGGAGGCACCAACGATTGAACAACAGGCAAGATTAATATGCGGAGTGGCTACGCCAACAGCACCAGTCGAGACGGGGACAACTCGCAAAGGATCCCGAGAACCCACCGTCTTTTTTCTTGGCGGGGATCCTACGTTCCAACCACTGGCCAAGCTATTGAGCGAAAAACACAAGTTTCGCAGCCTGGGCCTGGATGCTTCCGTAATGAAACGTCTTGCAGACCCGCGATCGTTGGTTTGCATCGCCGAGCATTTCGTGCGCGTAATTCGCGAGCGAGAGCCCGAGGGGCCCTACGTGCTGGCGGGATGGTGCTCCGACGGTCTTTTGGCGCTGGAAGCTGCACGCCAGTTGAGTGCCTTGGGACAGCAGGTTTCACTCGTCGTTCTGATACAGACCTCGAATCCGATTGAACTTGGGAAGTACCCCAAGTGGAAGCGATTCATATCGCGCAATCAGTTGAAGTGGCACTTATTGAAGTTTGAGATCGCGTACCTTCGCTCACTGGGCCAAACGCGAGCATGGAACTACGTGATAAACCGCCTAATCAGAAGCGTCACGATGGTTAAGGATTCCCTGAATCAGGCTTGCCGAAAGGACAAATCGCACGAAGGCGTTTCTCTGGATCGCGGCTACATCAGCTATCTGGACGAAGCGGCAGAGCGATACAGGCCTGAATCGTACCAGGGTCCTGTGGTTTTGTTCCGCGGCAGGGAAAAGACGTTTGGTTTCGCATGCCTCAAGGACTTGGGATGGAGACGACTTTTCGGAAAGAGTTTCGAAGTTTTCGAGGTTCCCGGAAATCATTTCACAATGTACATGCACCCGCACGTAACAACCTTGGCTCGCGAAATCAGCGAATGCTGCCGCAACGCTGCAGATCGCGTTGTTTCGAACGAATCTGCGGCATCTCAGTTTTAGTCATCGCTCATGGCTAATATCGTCGACTGGTCAGACCCACCCAGGGACTTCAGTTTGAATGCGAACGAAGCCCATATATGGCGTGCTCAACTCGATGTTGGCCCCCACTTGTTAAGCCAACTCAGCACGTACTTATCCGCAGAAGAAACTAATCGAGCAAAACAGTTCGTCTTTCCCCGGGACCGTGATCATTTCGTGGCCGCACGTGGCATCTTGCGGGAGCTTCTTGGACGCTGCTCAGCGCACTCACCTGCGAGCATTTGCTTCAGCCAAGGTCCTCATGGAAAACCTTTTCTTGTCGGCAAATTGGCCGAAAGTTCGATGCGCTTTAATATTTCGCATTCGCATGGTTGGGCTCTCTTTGCAATTACGTTGGGAAATGAAGTGGGTATAGATATCGAAAGGATCCGTCCAGAAGTCGCGAAGGAAGAGATCGCGGAACGCTATTTTTCCACTCCGGAAAGAGACGAATTCCGAGGTCTCCCAAGTGAACTTAGAGTCGAAGCCTTCTTCCTTTGCTGGACTAGCAAGGAAGCCTATGTAAAAGCAAGAGGTGCGGGCCTGCAGTTGCCCTTGGACAGCTTCGATGTCGCGCTTGTCCCTGGCCACCCCGCGACGTTGCGAAGCGATGATCAGGAGCGCTGGGATCTACGTTCTTTTGCCGCTGCGCCTGAGTATGTGGCCGCTCTCGCTGTCGAAAGGACGATCGAAAGGACCTATTTTTGGGAATATAGGGGTTGAAGGATTGGTCTCCTGCATCGCGTAGCTGAGCTAATGGAGAGGATTGCCTAGATAGGCCCTCAACGAAGTACGCTATTCCGCTCAGATCCTGCCAAGATAGCGAGCCTTCGTGGGGATTCCTGGCTGATTGTAACATCTTCTCAGTCTGTAATTTACAAAGCCTTCGTGGAGGTAGGTGCCAGCGATTTTGCACTGACCCGAGAACCAGTTTGCAACATTAAGGCAGTCGCTTTCTCATAGTGACAGTGTCGAACGATCTGGTCAGCTAGCGAAATATGGATGCGATTCTGTAGGCCCTGTAACCAATTTAGGTTCAATATCTTACGGAGAGGTAGCCCGGGGGCACTTATTCTGTGGAACAGCAAGCTCTGGCAGAGAAATTGCCCCCTGTATGAGCGTTCGGGCGCCAGTGGGACTCTTGTGGCGGTAGCCTACCACGGCACTGCACAAGCTCACTCCATTGCCGACCTTGCGAGGAGGGATCCTTCGTGAGCCTTTTCGGCCATTCCCCAAGCAGTACAACCTGTCAACTTCCGTGGTTTGCACTTCAAGTCAGATCACGTCGAGAGAGTATTGTGGCTACGCACTTGAGCGGGCAGGGGTACGAGTGCTTTCTCCCCCTTTACAAGAGCGTGCGGCACTGGTCTGACCGGATGAAGGAGTTGGAGCAGCCGCTCTTTCCTGGGTACCTCTTCTGCCGGTTCGATTTTCAGAATCGCCGTCCTCTCCTCATGACTCCGGGAGTCATTCAAATTGTCGGCGTTGGCCGGACTCCTATGCCCGTGGACGAGAGCGAAGTGGAATCGATCCGTCAAGCTCTTTTGTCCGGCCTGACGAACCAGCCTTGGCCGTACCTCGAAGTTGGCGAGAAGGTCCGCGTGAATTACGGGAGCCTAAGAGGGCTCGAAGGAATTCTCGTCAATTTTAAGGGCAGTCATCGCGTAGTGCTCTCCGTGACTCTACTACAGCGCTCGGTGGCCATGGAAATTGATCTCGAATGGGTCACTCCGGTACGCGAAACGCCGGCGGTAGGTGCCGCAAACGTAATTGCAGGCCGCGTTGCGACGCTGCCTGCCACGAGCCGGTAGGACCGAAGCCAAAGACTTTGATGACACAGGAAGATGGTGATCATGGGCATATTTAAGACGGCAGTCCAACAGGAACCAAGACGGATGGACTTCGTCGGCCAAGTTCCTGGAGCTAAAGCAAAGGAAGTGTCGAAGCGGATGATTCTCGGTGAGGACGCGTTCGTTTCGATGCTTTACCTCGAGCGTCGACGCGCGGAGCGCGCACAGAAGCGATTTGTGTTGATGCTCGTGGATGTAAGGGAAGCGATCGCCGATAACCAGAAGATTCGTACAACCGAAAAGATCACAAGTACGCTTTCAGATATCACCCGCGAAACTGACATCATCGGATGGTACCTCGAAGACAATTTAATCGGCGTCCTCGGCACAGAGATTGGCTCCGCAAAGCCGAAACAGATTCAGGAACGACTTTCTGAAAAGCTACGCGGCGCGTTCGGGGAGGCTTTGGGGCCGGAGAAATCAGGTCAGATATTTGTCTCCTTCCATTTTTTCCCGGCGGAACGGGAAGAAGGCGATTCCGGTCATTCTGCGAACATTGCCTTTTATCCGGACCTTGCGCGTCAGGGACGTTCCAAGAGATTTGCCCTCGGCTTGAAGCGCGCGATGGACATCGTTGGGAGTGCCACTGCACTGGCTTTACTGTCACCTCTTTGCGGAATGATTGCACTCGCAATCAAGATAACGTCAAAAGGGCCCGTGCTCTTCCGTCAAGAGCGACTTGGCCAGTATGGCAAGAAATTCACCGTCCTAAAGTTCCGCTCCATGCATACAGATTGCGACAGCCGCATCCATCAGGAATACGTAAGCCGGCTCATAGCTGGAAAAGTAGCGGGCAGCAGCGCAGATGGAGAAAAGCCTGTTTTTAAGATTCAGAAAGATCCTAGAATTACTGCCATCGGCAGCATGCTTCGCAAGACGAGCCTCGATGAGCTTCCGCAGTTCTGCAATGTACTAGTAGGGAATATGTCTTTGGTTGGTCCCCGCCCACCAGTGGAGTACGAGTTCATGGCTTACGATGTCTGGCATCGCCGCCGGGTTCTAGAGATTAAGCCGGGAATCACTGGACTGTGGCAGGTCGAAGGTCGCAGCCGGATACCATTCGATGACATGGTTCGCTTGGATCTGAAATATGCCCGGATTTGGACGATTTGGCTCGACCTCAAGATCCTCCTGCAAACACCCGCAGCTGTGGTTTCGGGAGATGGCGCTCACTAGCCGAGGGGAAGCGGCAGTTTCCTGGAAAGCATTTCACAAAACTGATATCTAGCGCCCTCCGTCCCCGCGAGGTCGCCACTTACTGGACCGTCATAAGAACTCTCCCATCAGCAGAATCATACAGTCAGGCACCAGTCGCCGCCCTGCTTCGAACTGAACGTGACCGTCAAAGGAGACCGAATGATCCGGATTGGTGTTATCGGTTATGGCTACTGGGGCCCGAACATCGTTCGTAACTTTCACGCGCACGAATGCTCGGAGGTAACTCTAGTCTGCGACAAGAATGCAAAAGCGCAGGAACGACTAAAAAAAGCACACCCCGCGATTCCATTCACGACGGATGCGATGGAAATTCTAAAGTCGCCGAAGATCGATGTCGTGGCTGTCGTTACTCCTGTTTGGACGCACTTCGAGCTGGCGAAGGCCGCTTTGGAAAACGGTAAGCATGTGTTTGTCGAGAAACCTTTCACCTGCAGCGCGGCTCAGGCGGAAGAGTTGGTTGAGCTGGCGGATCGCAAGAATTTGCAGATCATGGTGGATCACACGTTCCTGTTCACCGGTGCGGTGCAGAAGATTCGCCAACTCGTCGATGAAGGCGCACTGGGAGATCTCTACTACTACGACTCGCTCCGCGTGAATCTAGGGCTGTTCCAACACGATGTGAACGTGATTTGGGATCTTGCTCCCCACGATCTTTCCATCATAGACCATGTCATCAAGGCGAAACCGGAAGCGGTGGTGGCCACTGGCGAAAAACACCTCAACGGCGTGGAGGACGTGGCTTTCATTACGGTTTACTTTCCCGACCGAATCATTGCTCACGTAAACGTGAACTGGCTCTCGCCAGTCAAGGTGCGGACGACGCTCATTGGCGGCGAGAAAAAGATGCTCGTCTGGAACGATTTGGAAGCCGACGAAAAGATAAAGGTATACGACAAGGGTGTGAGCATGAGCACCCATCCAAGCAACCTGCATCAGTTGCTGGTGAGCTACCGTTCGGGAGATATGTGGGCGCCACAGGTCGAGCAGATTGAAGCGCTGCGAGCGGAGACCGCCTACTTTTTGACATGTATTGAGGAAAACAAGAAGCCGTTCAATGACGGGGCAGCCGGCCTTCGCGTCGTGCGGATTCTCGAGGCTGCCGAGAAGTCCGTCCGCAACCGTGGAGCGGCGGTGGCGCTGTGAGTGATTTTGTTTGTATTGCACCGACGGTCAAGCTTGGCAAGGACGTGAAGCTTTCCAAGTTCATCAACCTATACGGTTGCGAGATTGGTGACGAGACCAAGATCGGCGCGTTCGTTGAGATCCAGAAAAACGCGCGAGTCGGTTCACGGTGCAAGATCTCGAGCCACACTTTTATTTGCGAAGGCGTAGACATCGAAGACGACGTCTTTGTCGGCCATAGCGTGACATTTATCAACGATTCTTATCCTCGCGCAACCACCGGCGGAGCGTTGCAGACCGAAGCGGACTGGAAGGTTGAGAAGACGTTTGTGAAAAAAGGCGCTTCGATAGGATCGGGTTCGACCATTCTCAGCAATGTCACGATCGGCGAAAACGCTATCATCGGTGCGGGCAGCGTCGTGACGAAGAATGTGCTGGCAAATGCGATTGTCGCCGGGAATCCCGCCAAGTTTTTGCGTTTCATTCCATAGGAGAAGAAATAAGTTCCATGACCAGCACCACGAAAATCCCGTTTCTCGACCTTGTGACCCCACATCATGAGCTCGAATCAGAATTGCTCGAGGTGGTAAAGAAAGCATTCCAGACAGCCGGATTCATTGGCGGCCCGATGGTCGAAGGATTCGAGCACGAGTTTGCAAAGTTTTGCGACGCGAATTATTGCGTTGGTGTCAACAGCGGGACCGACGCATTGCGGTTTGCATTCATGGCAGGGGGCGTGGCACCGGGCGATATCATCGTGACTGTCCCACACACATTCATTGCCACAACCGAAGCGATCTCCCAAGCCGGGGCCCACATTGCATTTGTCGACATCCACGAAGAGACCTACACAATGGACCCCGAAAAGCTGCGTGAGTATTTGGAGAACCATTGTGAATTCGATAGCGCCACGGGAAAACTGATCGAGAAGGCATCGAAACGGGTGGTTTCAGCCGTTGTTCCAGTACACCTCTATGGACAGACGGCGGATATGGACCCGATCCTCGACCTTGCAAAGAAGTACAACTTGATTGTCATTGAAGATGCCTGCCAGGCGCACGGCGCTGAATACTTTTCGAAAAGGGTTGGAGCTTGGAAAAAGGCTGGCTCGATAGGGCACGCAGCAGCGTTCAGCTTTTATCCTGGCAAGAATCTCGGCGCTTGCGGAGAAGCCGGCGCGATCACAACGAATGAAGGGGCGATGGCGAAGCGCATGAAGATGATCCGTGACCACGGCCAGGCTAAAAAGTACTACCACGAGATAGAGGGTTACAACGGGCGGCTCGATTCCATTCAGGCGGGCTGGCTTACTGTGAAATTGCGCCATCTGGCGAAATGGAATGAGTCGCGGCGGCAGTTGGCGCATCGCTATCATGAACTGTTCGCAGATGCAAAAAACTCGATTATCATACCCCGGGAAGCTGCCTGGACGAAAGGTGTTTTTCACCTGTACGTTGTCCGCGTGCAAGACCGGGAAGCACTTCAATCGCATCTTGCCGAGGCTGGAATTGGCACCGGCATCCACTACCCAATTCCTCTACATCTACAAATGGCATACCAGGATCTGGGTTATAAACCCGGCGATTTTCCTGTTACGGAACGCGTGGCAGCGGAGATCGTCTCGCTTCCGATGTTTCCGCAGCTGACCTGCAACCAACAAGATGAAGTGGTAAGCAAGACCAAGGAGCTCCTTGCCATGAGAATGGCCGCGGCGCGATAGGTCCTTTGCCCAGGCCCTCGTCCTTGATCAGAGAACGGGGGATACTAACGCGACTTAGCGAAACCCTTGCTATATCAGCTGTGTCTTCACAACACTCGTTAAGTCTTTCTGAATTTGTCTTCGGGTTTATCCGGCATCAATATTCACATTCATTGTCGAATGAGACTGGGTCACCATGCCTCGCTTTGACCGCCTAACCACACTCTATCTGTCTTTCCCACTGACTCGCGTGTTGGGATCAGGACCGCGAACTCGTGTGCCGATCCTGATGTACCACAGTATTTCGGACAACCTATTTGGCAAGTCCCATCCGTATTTTCAGATCAACACTTCCGTCGAAGTGTTTTCTCAACACATGCATTGGCTGCGGCATTCAGGCTACCGCACTGTGGATCTTGCTGAAGCGTGGGCGGGCTTGGAATCCGGCACCGATCTTTCGAAAACTGTTGTCATTACTTTTGACGACGGTTACCGCGATTTCTACATGGATGCTTTTTCGGTAATGAAACAGTGCGGTTTTACTGCCACAATCTTTCTGGCAACGGACCGAATTCGAGAAACCCCGTCGCGGATCGAAGGAGTGGACTATCTAACCTGGGGCGAAGTGCGAGAGCTGCATGCGGAAGGAATCCGGTTCGGCTCGCATACAGTTACGCATCCCGACCTGCGCTCTATGGGCCCCGACCAAATCGAATTCGAGTTAGCGTGTTCGAAGGAGATTATCGAGCAAAATCTAGGTGCTCCCGTGCAATCGTTTGCATACCCTTTCGCGTTTCCGGAAGAAGACAAACGGTTCACACGGTTCTTGGAAGATCTACTCGAAAATCAAGGTTTCGAGAATGGCGTCTCGACCATCATTGGACGAGCTGGACGAAAGCACAATAAATTCTTCCTGCCGCGCCTTCCCGTGAACAGCTGGGATGACCGCTGGCTCCTTCGCGCGAAGCTAGAAGGTGGTTACGACTGGTTGCATTGGCCGCAATGGCTGAAGAAGTCGCTTCATCACAATGTAACGCTAATGCAACGCGCCAGTTGGGTAGAAACGCAAAGCACGAAGTGACGAGCTGGTCCGTCGCTTTCTATTTCTGGTAATCTCGCGGCACACGGGTTGCGACCACGGAATGGGCTGATATTCGGTCCCTTTTCCGAAAATCGGTCCTTAAATCACTCCTTTTGAAACTAGCCTTGGCCATGCCCGACAAAATCAGATACGTCGTAATCTCTCCGGCAAAAGACGAAGCGCAACGAATTGAGAAGACAATACAATCTATGCTGCGGCAAACCATCCGTCCGGCGCGTTGGGTGATCGTCGATGATGGTTCAGTGGACCAAACGGCGCCAATCATAGAGTCATACCAGCACACTGTTGATTGGATCAGCGTCATTCGGGTGAAACGCGACGCAGCGAGAAAACTTGGGTCGGCAGAGATTCGTGCGTTTGAAGTCGGACTTAATGCTGTGCACGACGAAGTTTTTGATTTTGTTGTGAAACTTGACTGTGACTTGGAATTCGGACCCGACTACTTCGAACAATTAATCTCGAGATTTTCTTCAGATCCAGACTTGGGGATCGCATCCGGAGTGTATCTTGAAAAGAGTGGCAACAATTGGTCCGAAGTTATAATGCCTCCATATCACGCCAGCGGCGCCTCAAAAATGGTACGAGCCAAGTGCTTTTCGGATATCGGGGGCTTTCCCCTATTCCCCGGCTGGGACACTGCAGACGAGGTCAAAGCTCAAGTCAGAGGATGGAGGACCTGTCATTTCTCGGACATTAAGTTTTTTCATTTGAGGCCAGAAGGATCCGCAACCGGCGGAATGAGTACGGGCATTCTGCATGGTCGCGTGTACTACGCGACGGGAGGCGGCCTTTTCTTCTTCATTTTCAAGTTCTTTCACCGCCTAATTGTTGGCAAACCGGCTATATTGAGCGCTTTGGCAATGCTTTGGGGCTATTTGAAGTCATGGGCCACGCGCACGGAACGCCTAGTTACTAAGTCCGAGGCAAGATTTTTCCAGCAGCAGCTGAACAGAAGACTTCTGGAAGGAATTCGTAAGAGATTTCGACTGGGCGGTGTAGCCAGAGAAAAGCGTGGACTGAACTAATGTGTGGAATCTGCGGCATTTTTGATTTTAAGGAAAACCCGGTTGATCGCGAACTCATTCAGCGGATGGCCGACCGAATACAGCATCGCGGTCCTGATGGCTCCGGGTATTTCATCTCTGGCCCCGTGGGGTTGGGAAATCGGCGACTCAGCATAATTGACTTAGAAGGCGGCCAACAACCTCAATCAAACGAGGATGGCAGTGTTCAGGTAGTTTTTAATGGGGAGATCTACAATTTCATCGAGCTGAGAAAACAGCTAATCCAAAAAGGTCACGTTTTTAAGACTCGTTCGGACACCGAAGTAATCGTTCATGCGTACGAAGAATGGGGAGACGACTGCCCGAGTCGATTCAACGGAATCTTCGCCTTTGCATTGTGGGATTCGATTCACCGCAGATTGCTGCTTGCGCGAGACCACTTAGGTGTGAAGCCGCTCTACTACATCGTGCTAGGTAACCGGTTGCTCTTTGCTTCCGAAATAAAATCACTTCTCGTGGACGCTGAGTGTCCCCGAGAAGTCGATATTCAGGCACTCAGTCAGTTATTTACCCTGCGCTACGTGCCATCCCCTGCCACGCTGTTCAAAGGCGTCCAAAAGCTGCCACCTGCACACAGAATGATCGTTGATGCACAGGGGTTTCGAATCGAGCGATTTTGGAACTGGACACCGCAAATTCGTACGTCCGTCAATGAATCGGCGTTGATTGAGGAATACCAAGCGCTGATTGAAGATGCAGTGCGTTTGCAGATGAGGAGCGACGTTCCAGTTGGCTTGTTCCTCAGTTCGGGGATTGATTCCGGCTCGCTACTGGCTATCATGAGCAAGCTTTCCGACCAACCGGTCCGCACGTTTACGATCGGCTTCGAATACGGCGACGAATCGAACGAGACGAATGACGCCCGCGAATTAGCGAGGATTTTCGGGTCGGATCACACCGAGATGGTGATAGGGCCTCAGGATTATGAAAAATACTATCAGCGCTATCTCTGGGACCTCGAAGAACCCGTGGGCAACGAAACAGCCGCAGCTTTCTACTTTGTTAGCCTGCTTACGAGTAAGAGAGTGAAAGTAGCTTTGACGGGCCAGGGAGCCGACGAACCTTGGGCCGGTTACGGTCGATATCTGGGCGTCAGGCTATCTGAACTATATTCTCGGCTACCTCAGGTTCTTACGAAAGGATTGCTGAGCAAAGTGGGCGAGCGGTGGATAAAGAACGAACAATGGAAGAGAGGCCTCGCATCGCTCTACGAAAGGGATGTTCTGACGCGGTTGGTCAATGTGTACTCTTTTTTCAGCTCAACAAACAAGGAGTGTCTCTACCAGTCGTGGGTAAGAGAGCTAGTCTCTTCAAATGGTGCCGAAGCCAAGAGAGCGTTGCAACATCTGCAGGCCGAAGTCAAGGATCTCGATCCATTGACTCAGATCTTGTATTTGGATACTCGGACAAATCTCCCCGATGATCTTCTAATGGTCGCAGACAAGACTTCGATGGCAAACTCGCTCGAGGTTCGAGTGCCTTTTCTCGATTATCGGCTTGTCGAATTCATTGAAACTCTTCCGCCCAATCTGAAACTACGAGGAGTCCGAGGAAAGTATCTTCACAAGAAAGCCGTCGAAAAGTGGCTCCCGAAAAAGGTCGTATATCGCAAGAAAAAGGGGTTTGCAAATCCCATCGACAAATGGCTCAGAACATCCATGCGATCTTTCGTAAATGACTGCTTGCTCAGCAAAGATGCTGGCGTCAACAAGTATTTCAATCCATCATACGTTCGGGCAACCCTTGAGAAACACGAGCAGAATCAGGAAGAGCACCGGCGACATATCTATCTGTTGCTTTCTTTCGAACTTTGGCATCAACAATTCATATCTGCATAAATCTCTGACTCCATGCCCCCTCCTCTAGAGCTTTCGATCATCATCGTAAATTGGAATTCTGCGGAGTATCTCCGAGAATGCGTCGCCAGCATTTTTGCGAATACCGCCGGAATTTCGTTTGAAGTTATCGTCGTGGATAACGCCTCCTACGACGGCTCCGGGAAAATGCTATTGCGGGAATTCCCCGACGTCCTATTCATCCAAAGCGAACAGAATCTTGGATTTTCCAAAGCAAATAATCTTGCCTTTGAACGATCATCGGGGTCGTCTCTCCTATTTCTCAATCCAGATACCGTCATCCTCAACGCCGCTGTGGCGATAATGCACTCGCACTTGAATTCGTCACCCCGCATTGGGGCTGTCGGTTCTGGCGTGCTCAATACAGATCTTTCAATGCAAACGCATTACGTCCAGGCTTTCCCAACCATCTTAAACCAGGTATTGGTATCAGAATCTGCGAAACACATGTTTCCAAAGTCTAAGTTATGGGGTATTCGCTCAATCCTTGAATACGATGGACACCCGGTGAACGTTGAAGTCGTGGCTGGCTCTTGCGTGATGGTTAAGAGAGCGGTTTTTGAGAAAGCCGGACGATTCGATGAGGACTATTTTATGTATGCCGAGGATGTCTCCTTGTGTTATGCGATTCGAAAGTGTGGGTATCAAATACAATATGTCCGGGATGCGTCGGTGATCCATCACGGAGGCAAGAGCTCTGAGTTCAAGGAAGAAAGCCGCTTTTCGATCGTGATGCAGCGAGAGTCACTCGCGCTATATTTTAACAAGACAAGAGGGACCGGGTATGCAACGATCTACAGGTGCGCCACGGCTATCTGCGCATTTTGCCGCCTACTTTTGATCGCAGGAGCAGTTCCTTTTAGACGAAGCTTGCCAAACCGACGTCGGCTGTTGGCCATCTCCAGAAAATGGAAAACGGTTCTTCGGTGGTCTCTCGGTTTGGAAAGGCAAGCCGGCAACGAAGTGAGTTAAACGGAGATCGGGTTTTGCACGGCGAAATAAAGACGAATATTTACACAATGAAAAAAAAGATGCTTCTGCGAGATCTTCCAGGCAGGGTTCTCTGGCACCTACCATCAAGGTTCCTCATTGCTGATTTATTGGGGCGCCGATACAACCTGCGGTGTGTACTCTTCCATGACATTGCTGAAAGGCCTTCGCCATTCACGGAAGGACTGTGGGTTACGCTCTGCAAGGAAGATCTAGAGGCAAAAATAAGATTTCTCGCAAAACATTACAATCCTGTCGGACTCGATGAGGTGCTTGCGAGGCAAGTATCAAAAACACTTGCTCGACGGCCTGTCCTGGTGACGTTTGATGACGGTTACGCTTCCGCCGCCGAACACGCCGGTCCCATCTGTAGTAAATACGGGATTCGGCCAGTTTTCTTCGTTAATGCTTCTCTGGTCGGAAACCACGATCTTGGGTTGGAGAATTTCGTTTGCTTCATAGGGAACACCTGCGGAGTCAAACTTCTGGATCGCGTGGCTCGCCAAGTTTTCAAGTGTACACATGGAGAGCTGTCGTCTCTCGAACAGGTCATGAGCACATTTTTGCCAACGCTGAATCTCTCTGGCCGGGAGCGATTTCGTGCGCAGTTGGCCGACGCGTCCGGGATTTGCAGTAGGGAGTTAGCCCGCAAGGCACAACTGTACGTCACTGGTAATCAGCTTCGATCACTTACCTCTTCGGGTTTTGAAATTGGAAGTCACACATATTCTCACGTGCACTGCAGGGCGCTGTCCGCCAGAGATTTTGCTCAAGAGATCGACAGAAACAAACACGCCCTTGAAGCAGTTGTGGGCAGAAGAGTGCGGTCGTTTAGCGTCCCTTACGGTTCCGCAGCCGATCTCGGTGAGGAGCTTGTGGCTCACTTGAAAGAATCCGGCCACGAGGCAGCATTCCTCGTGGAGAGCCGCGCGAACACCTCGAAAACGGATCTCTATCATCTGAATAGAGTGAGTGTGCGCGCAGGAAGCGACGCCCAATTTTTTGGAGAACTTGAAATTCTTCCGCGAGTTCGGTCAATCAAGGATCGCCTCTTAGCTTAACGATCAGTGGCAATGGTGGAATAATGCGAATCGTTCTGATTACGGGTGATGGCTTAGGGCACCGCTACGTTGCCAACAGGCTCGCCGCCGAAACCAGACTGGAAGGAATTGTCGTCGATCACGGAAAAAAAATTAGCGCAGTTGGCAGGATGCGCCAGCTTTGGATAAGGTACACGATCCGACAACTTCTATCGCGCGCGTGTTTGGCCTTTTTTCAAGCGATTTGGAAAGACGAGGATGTCCGTGAACAAAGCTTGCTATCTGTCTTTGGACGCGAGAATTGTGCGGATTTTTTGCGCGCGGATATCGTTCACCACGTTCATGGCATCAATACAGCCGAGGGCGTGAGTGCTGTTTCATCCTTGGAGCCCGATGTTATTTTGGTTTTTGGTACAGGCGTTGTCGGCTCGAAAATCCTTTCCCTGGCCAAAAAGATCGCCTTGAACATGCACACAGGTATCTCCCCTTACTATCGCGGATGCGACTGTGCTTTTTGGCCGCTGTACAACGAAGATCTTGATATGTTGGGAGCGACAGTTCACGAGTGCACTAAGGATATAGATGGTGGCAGAATTTTCGGTACGACTCGAGTAGTGTTGAAAGCCGAGGATGGTGCATTCACGGTTTTTGCGAGATGCATTGCCGCTGGGGCTGATCTTTACGTAGAGAAAGTTCGCGAGCTAATGGACCAAGATTTGACTGGAACAACGCAAGATCTTTCACTGGGAACCGAATACAAAGCCTACATGAAGGGGCTTCGAGCCGAACTAAAGGTCCGCAGCAGCATAAAGGCAGGGCTGATCCGCCGTTTCCTTGAGACGCGCCGGGCCGCCATGGTTCACTCGACGATCAGTGGAGTTTGAATGAGAAAGTATGAGAGGGCGCATTTGAGCTATCTTCTCTCTTATTCTCTTTATGAGAATGGAAACTGAAAGTAGGCAGTTCATCCGCCAATGCACCCCGTAGATCCCTCACTCTTCACCGACGGTTCGACGTTCATCAATCCCTTTGGGCTTGTCTTCACACTCCTGATGGGGGTTTTGACCGTTGTCCTGCCGCGCCGTTTCGCAGTGATTCCGGTCATTGTGCTCACCTGTTATATGACCATGGGAATGCGGCTCGTGGTCGGCGGCCTGAATTTCACTATGATTCGGGTGCTCCTAGTCTTTGCCTGGGCCAGACTCCTCCTGCGCGGCGAATTGAGATCGATCAAGCTGAACACGCTCGATAAAACGATTATTGCTTGCGAAATATCAGGTTTTGTAGCCTATTTGTTGCTCTGGCAGACGACTAATGCGTTGCAATATAAACTCGGGGCGGCTTATAACTCGCTTGGAACCTATTTCTTCTTTCGTTTTCTCTTACGGGATAAGGAAGATGTCGTCCGAGCGCTTAGGTTTTTTTCCGTCCTGATTCTCCCTCTTGCCGCCTGCATGCTATTAGAAAAAACGACCGGAAGAGACCCCTTCGCGGTGTTTGGTGGCGTACCCGCGATCACGACTGTCAGGGATGGCGCGCTACGATGCGAAGGGCCGTTCGCGCACCCGATACTAGCCGGCACTTTTGGAGCCACGCTGATGCCGCTCTTCGTCGGTCTATGGCAATACCAGGAACGAAAGCGCATGTTCGCGGCCCTTGCCATTGCCGCCGCCGCCGTGATTACCGTGACGTCTGCCTCGAGCGGCCCCCTGCTTACCTTTTTGTCGGGAATTCTCGCTCTTTGCCTCTGGCCATTCCGGCACAACATGAGGGCTATCCGGTGGGGAATGGTGACCGGCCTCGTCGGACTTCAGATGGTGATGAAGGCGCCGGTATGGTTTCTTCTAGCTCGCGTCGATGTGGTGAGCGGTTCGACGGGATACCATCGTGCCTATCTCATCGACCGTGCGATTGCTAACTTGTCGGACTGGTGGTTGATCACGATGTTCCTATTCATCGCCATCATCGTATTCTCTTTCAAAGCCATCGGTAGAACCGTCCGTACCGCCGATGGTCACGAGCCAGAAAAGGATGTTCGATTCATTTGGGCCATGGGAGCTGCGCTTTTCGCCCATACCGCGACGTTTATGTCCGTCAGCTATTTCGATCAGAACTTCGTGAACTGGTCTCTACTTCTGGCCATGATTGCGACTTGCGCGGGATCTTCACTGCTCATATCGAGGCGCTCTTTCTTCGAAAATCTTAGGCTCCAATCATCCGGCGATGCCAGTTTCTTGCCTTACCCCAACTTCGCACCCGTCGACAGCGGTAGTCCGAGTAAACACAATTCGAGATTTGGAGCGACGACAAATCCTTGCCTGAATATTTCCCCGCGACATCGGCTCTTTTAAACCCGTTGTCGACCGAGAAGTTCGCACACAGGAGGAATCCCAACCGAGAACACGGGCTTCTCTATGGTTATTGAGCCTCGCGAGTGCGCGGCATGGTATCCACTATCGTTCGTGGCCTCTGAATTCGCTGCCCAAAAGCTACCTGCTCGAAATCAAATTTCTGGAAAGCCTGAAACACACGTGGCACCGCAAGTTAATGTATTCAACGGATTCTGCAGCAATAGCGAATATCGCCAAGTCGACTCTAATAGGCCAGGAGCGTGCGGAAGCCAAGCTTATTGTACAGAAAACATCCCTGTCCCAAGACTGGACTAGTGGACAGTAGCCAACATTCCCCAGTAACCTCTACACTCGAGGCGATGGGCAGAAAGCGTGGACTGTGCAAAATTGCGAGTGTCGAACTGCAATGAAACAATTTCTGAACGAGAACGTGACCGGAATCCATGGCTTGGCGGGGAGCGCGGTGAAACTCGCTCTTCTGGTGATCGCAGCATTCCTGGTGAGCATGCCGGCCCGGGCCTCGATGATTTCGGTGTACGTCGGGCAGGCCGCGGCTGGTTCCGGCGATGGCTCTTCTTGCGCGAATCAAAAAGCGGTCAGCTTTTTCAATACAAGCGCGAATTGGGGTAGCGGAACTAGCCAGATCGGCCCGGGGACCACGGTCCACGTCTGCGGTGTGATAACGACACAACTGACAACACAAGCGAGCGGTATAAACGGGAACCCGATCATTATTCAGTGGGAATCCGGAGCTAGTGTGCAGGTATGTTCTTCTACTGGTGCATTCCAGATGCCTGGGGGGAGTTGGATCGTCGTAGACCTCGGCGGGAACAGCGCTGCGGTTGTGTGTCCCAATAACGGCGACGGATTGTCGCAGACCATATCGAATGTCGTTGGGATTAGCGATGGCTTTGGTAGCGGGATGTCGAACATCGAGATTCGCAATGGCACGATCGGCCCTCTATATATCAAAGACGGAGCCAATTTCAATAACGGCAACGGCACTAGCGCAAACGGAATTTACCTTGCAGGCGGAACTACCAATCATTTTCATGATCTTACAATCACTGACACGGCAAGAGGAATTCTGGATGCTATCAATGGCACTTCAACCAACGACGAGATAGATCACAACAGTATCTCAAGGAGCGGTGCCGGCATTTACTACGCCTGCTCGGGCGGTTCCTGCACGTCAAACAACGCCAAAATCCATGCGAACGACTTCACCGTGGGATTCAACTGGGGCACTGCTGGTGATTTCACACACATGGAGTCAATTCATATTTTTTCAAATGGCGCGGGGTCTTCTATTAACAACATCTTTATTTACGATAACAATACACACGGGAATTGGCCCGTCGTTGGAGGAACAGCAGCGTACTTTGTTGAACAAGCTCAAGCCGGAACATCTAATGGAACCCAAAGTGGATACATTTTCAACAACATTTGCACCATGACGAGTGGACACCCAGGCGATGGGTGTATCTTCCTCTCCCGCAACAATAACACCTTCGGTGTTTACAACAACGTTAATGATTGTATTTCTAATATAAGCACTACGGGAATGGAGTTCGATGCTAATGCGGGAAACGTGGTTGATTTTAAAAACAACATCGTCATGAACTGTAGCACTCAAATCTATACGCCAGGAAGTGCCGGCACTCTCACTGGAGACAAGAATATTTATTTTAATGTGGGTTCCGGCGGCTGGAATTGGCACGATACTCCTCTTACTTTCGCTGCTTGGAAAACACAAAGCGGGGCGGACGCGAATTCGGCAAGTGCCAATCCCGGCCTAAACTCCGATTACACCATCGCGAGCACGAGCAGTCTTGCCTATCAACTCGGCATGAATCTTACCAGCCTCAGCATCACGCAGCTCGCCATCACCAAGCCGTTGAAGGTCGGTGCAGGCAACTCAGGCGTGACAGGGAGTGTGCGCTCCGCAGCCGGAAATTGGGCCGCGGGGACATATACCGTAACCGTACAGGTTAATGCGCCATCGAGCCTGATTGTCACCTCTATCCAGTAGCCGGACATGTTTCAGTCCTTTGCATTCTGGCGATAGGCGAGCATTCAGACGCCCGTCTTCCACTGAGGAAGCTCAGGGGCCTCTAAAGCCACTTTACGTTTCAAACGCCATTCCACCAAGATCTGATGCCGTTTCTTGTTCTAAAGAAGAGTAAAGCCCTAACATCCAAAACGGAGGACATCAGCCTGTAATCCAGGCGTCAAATCCATGTCTTTGCGTTCAAAAGTTTTCAAAGGGGGATCCCAACTTGCCTTTGGCCAGATGGCCGGCCAGGCATGTTCTTTCCTCCGGAATATCATTATTGCGCGGCTCATCAGCCCGTCTGATTTCGGCATCGCCGCGACATTCGCGATGACCCTTTCCCTGATGGAGATGATCAGCAACGTGGCGGCGGAGATGCAACTGATTCAGTCCCCGGATGGTGATAACCCACGCCTACAGGCCACCGCTCAATTCATGAAGGTTTCCCGGGGCTTTATAAACGGGGCGATCCTCTTGATTCTCGCGGTCCCCATGTCAAGATTATTTGGTGTTCCGCAAGCTAAATGGGCATTTGCATGCCTCGCGATCTTTCCTTTAGCTGGGGGTTTCACGCATCTCGACATGTTTCGCATGCAGCGAGAGATGAAATTCATGCCATCGATCTGGGTGACAGCAGGCTCAAATGTCTTAGTCACGCTTGTGACCGTGCCACTCGCCTATTGGCTGCGAAACTATTCCGTTATGTTATGGGTTCTTGTGCTGCAGGCTGTGTCTACAGCTGTCGGATCCCATCTCGTTGCAGATCGGCATTACACTTGGACGTGGAACAAAGAGGACGCAAAGAAGATATTAAGTTTCGGGTGGCCTCTTTTGGTCAATGGCCTTTTGATGTACGCGATCTTTGAAGGCGACCGTTTGGTGATCGGATCCGCGAAAAGACTCTTCCCGCACAGCCAGTTTACTTTGACGGATTTGGGCATCTACTCAGTCGCTTTTAGCCTCACCATGGCGCCAACGATGCTGGTCGCAAATGTTGCAACTTCGTTGTTCCTCCCAATTTTATCCCGGACACAGGACGAGCAGAGAGAATTCGATGAACGATATTTGTTCACCTCTCAAATCATTTCGCTGGTCGCGATTGGAATTACTATTCCCTTTATTCTCGCGGGTGGCTGGGTCGTAACTCTCCTTTACGGAAGGAAGTATGCGGCCGCTGCAGGTTTTATCGGCTGGCTCGCTGCGATGTGGGGAATTCGGATCTTTCGCATCGCGCCAACAGTGGCTGCAATTGCCAAGGGCGATACGCAAAACGCAATGTTCGGCAACATGGCAAGATCTGTGGCGCTGATCGGTATGTTCGCCGTGGCCGCAGTAGGAGGCGCACTAACCTGGATTCCCATTTGCGGGCTAGCAGGGGAAATACTAGCTTCGGCTGTGACAATTTGGCGATTGTTCCACCGGAATCGAGTTTCCGCCATGACTTGCCTGCGGCCTTTTGCTCCTTTTGCAGCAGGGATGATATTGGCTGGATTGAGCGTGGCAGAGGGAGTCGTGCGATGGGGTCCCATCTATGCTCTTTTGACGAGTATCGCCATAACAGGGGTCGCGATGATGGCTATGCTCGTTCTGTTCCCGAACCTTCGGCAAGATTTCCGTTCTTTGATTCGCAACCCGGAAGAGCGGGTGACGCAGGGAAGCCCTGCCGATTAGAGCCAAAAAGGACGGTTTCGATCCTCAGCTTAGATGCATTTGCTGAGGAGTGAGATAAGACAAGGGTCGAAACGTGTTGGAAATGCACCGATCCAAATTCGGTTCGATTATTCGATGGGCTTATCGGTGGAAAGTCCTTCGTCGAGTATGCATTACTTTTTGCCGAAAGTTTGAAGGGGGCGAATTCTATAGCCTGACGCTCCGGGACATTCTTAAAACTTACCATGGCGTTGTCGCTGGGGCTTACAGCTATGGTGAGGGTTTAGTTCCTGGAGCGTTTCCCCGGAGTGTCGTTATTGGTCGCTACGTTTCGATTGCAGCCGGAGTTCAGGTGCTGCTTCGCAATCACCCTGTCGATTGCTTATCATTGCATCCATTTTTCTTCAACCACGACTTGGGGTGGATTGACAATGATCCGATACCGTTCGGCACTCTCGAAATAGGGCATGACGCATGGATAGGCTCCCGCGCTATCATCACCCCAGGCTGCAAGCGCATTGGAATCGGAGCAGTGGTAGGAGCAGGCGCAGTTGTGACAAAGGATGTTCCCGACTTTGCGGTCGCGGCCGGTAATCCAGCCCGTGTTATTCGTTCCCGTTTCGATGACATGACAATTTCTAGGATTCTTGCAAGCCGGTGGTGGGAAAAGTCAATAATTGAATGCTCCGCTTTTACGCAGGAGATGTCCAAACCACTGGGTGACAGGCCCTGGCTGCATCCCCTTTTGGGAGGAGAGGCGCCTGTCACGGAAAAGGTGAGCAGCTGAACCAAGTTTAGCTTCCCTTGACTACGTCGAGGCAAACTGCACCAAGATCACATCATGCACCAAGATCAGACATCATCTGTGCTGGCGGAGCCGAACGAGTTAAATACACTTCTAAATGATGGGCCTATTAATATATGTCTCTTAGGCGTAACCTTCGACAGCCCCAATCTCGGTGTCGGCGCTCTACTGTATGGTTCTGTCGGCGGAATCTTGCGCTGTTATCCGAACGCAAACATCTCCGTCCTGGACTATGGCCGGGAGAGTTTCCGCCGGACACTCGATCTGGACGGCCGGACGACCTCGGTCGAATTCGTCAACATGCGGTTCTCCAAGAAGCTTTATCTCCGGAACAACATCGCTTTCTTAATTTTTCTGGCGTTTCTGAATCGGTATATCTTTCCGCAGTGGCTCCAGAACAAAATCATCCATGGCAATCCGGTTCTTCGTCATGTGCGGGACACGGACGTTTTCGCCTCGATCGCTGGCGGGGACAGTTTCAGTGACATCTACGGGCTCGGAAGACTGCTCTACGAGACTTTGCCTCAGTTCCTCGTCCTGTTGATGACAAAACGGCTTGTTCTCTTTCCCCAAACGTTGGGGCCTTTCAAATCCTGGCTCGCTCACAGGATTGCGCACTCGATCCTGTCCGGCGCCATGTTTGTTTGCAGCCGTGATGCCCTTGGCATTAAGAGCCTCGAGGGCCTGGTCGACAATCCGTCCGACAGCAAATATCGGTTTTGTTACGACCTCGGGTTCTTGGTCGAGCCTGTGCGCCCAGCGGGAATCGACCTGAACGGACTACTGGTCAAAACTCCCGGGACTCCGCTGATTGGATTGAATGTCAGTGGACTGCTGAACTCCGGCGGGTACAATGGCAAGAATATGTTCGCCTTGAAGATAGACTATGCCTCGATGATTAGGAATCTTTTGGCCTACCTCATTGCAGAAAAGGGGACCCGTGTTGTGCTGGTGCCACATGTCCATGGGGAACCAGGCCCCGCCGGAGACTTTGAAAGCGATGAGTGTGCCTGCACTCAGCTCTATGAAGCGATGAAAGAGACGTATCCTGGGAAACTCTTTGTCGTTCAGGGAATTCGCACGACATCGGAAATCAAATACGTCATCGGCCACTGCGACCTATTCATCGGTTCCCGCATGCACGCTTGCATCGCTGCCTTATCGCTCGAAGTCCCCGCCGTTGCGTTGTCGTATAGCGACAAATTCAGAGGAGTCTGGCAGAGCATTGATCTCCAGGAATTGATCGCCGATCCCCGGCAGCTACAGGAACGAGAAATCATCCGCATCGTCGGGGAAGCATTTGAGAAGAGAGAACAATTCCACCGGCAACTTCAGGCAGCCATGCCTAAGGTTAAACGGCAAATTGTGGAACATCTCAGGGAGATTCTCGCGCTACCTGTGGTTTAATCTGCGGGGCCGTCCAGCATATCAGCAGCAAATGATAAGTCGGTGTGGCCGTTGGCAAGGCGGGGTTTCAGTAGAACAAACACATTGTTAGCAGCAGATGACGCTTGCGACGAGTCCGGCTGATCGCTCGCTGGACAAACCTCTCCAAGCAATTTAATTTAGGCGAATATACAAGTCGCCATCAATCCGATTGCGATAGAGTGTTGCCTACTACACAAATATCACTTATTCTTCCGAAGATGTGAATTTTCTGCGCGACCATCATTCTAAAGAAGACGGTGCTGACAGCAACCTGCCATATTCGTTCCGAGACTATTCTCGACCTGATCGAGGCAAAGAAGAATCGAAGTTCAATACCAGCTATGTCGCGAACTATTCAGAGCATACAGGACGTTGTCGACTGGGGATTATGTATTGGGTGCGGCGCATGCTATTCCGCTTGTACGAAGGGCGCCGTATCCTTAGTTAACGTTGAATCCATCGGAATTCGGCCCAAGTTCGATTCGCAGTGCGCCACCTGTACAAAATGTTTGACTATTTGTCCCGGCTACTCTGTCGATGGCAACAGTTTAACTGGAGCTGAGAAACAGTCTGAATTTGACCACGAGTTCGGCCGCGCACTAGAAATCTGGGAGGGGTTTGCCAGTGACCCTGAAATTCGATACCACGCGTCTTCAGGCGGGATCCTCTCTGCCCTAGCCCTATACTGTCTGGAGCGCGAGAAAATGACTTCAGTGCTTCACGTCGGGATGAACCCGGAGATTCCATGGACGAATCACACGATTCAGAGCCGGAACCGCGAAGAGATCCTTTCTCGCACTGGATCCCGGTACGCTCCAAGTTCTCCTTGCGAGAAACTTCGGACAGTTGAGGAGAGTGAGTCTCCCTGTGTATTTATTGGCAAACCTTGCGATGTTGCAGCGGTCGACATGCTGCGTCGTCAGCGGCCTGAGCTTGATCGCAAGCTTGGCCTGGTGTTGACATTTTTTTGTGCGGGGGTGCCGAGCACGAACGGCACGCTAGCACTTCTTAACTCTTTGGATGTACCGATCGACCGGATTCAATCAGTCCGATATCGAGGAGAAGGTTGGCCCGGAAGATTCAAGGTTCAGTATGGTGACAGCACGCAGGTAAAATCCTATTCCTATGAGGAATCATGGGGCCGCCTGACTGGATATCGGTCACTGCGATGCAACCTTTGTCCTGACGGACTAGGGCGCGTGGCGGACATATCCTGCGGTGATGCTTGGCAGAGATATACAGACAATGGTGATGTTGGCCGTTCCATTGTCATTGTTCGAACGGAGCGGGGCCGACAGATACTAGAGCGCGCACGAAGAGCAAATTATATAACGCTGAAACCACTTGGCGCGAGGGAGGTTTGTGTAGCACAGAGAAATCTCCTTCAGAGGCGAAAAGAAATCTTCGGTCGACTTCTCGGAATGCGGCTTCTTTTCGTTCCTATTCCACAATTTGTTGGGTTTTCGCTGTTTCGTAGCTGGATACGACTGCCCGTTTGGCAGAAGCTCCGCAGCGTACTGGGGACAATTCGGCGATTGGTCCAGCGTGGCCATTGGCAACGTCGACCAATTTTCTAAGAGCAGCCTAGCTCCCCTAACTAGGGCGTATGCGGCTAGAGCAAAAGTGTATGTCATTCTGAGTTGCGAAGTATTTTTCTTCTTACAAAAAATCTATGGACATATATTCTTTTAATCCTCTGCAGGATAACAGGTGGTCTACATTCATCAAGAATCATCGGAAAGCTTGTGTATTTCACTCCGTCGAATGGCTCAGTCTTCTAGAGCAGGCATATGGCTACGAGCCGGTGGCCTACACGACCACGCGTCCAGGAGAGCAGTTATCGAATGCGCTCTTATTCTGTCGGGTTCGAAGCTGGTTAACCGGGCAGCGACTGGTTTCGCTTCCCTTTTCGGATCATTGCGAACCTCTTGTGGTAGACGAGAGTGAATTGAAGACGCTGCTTGACACACCTCTCGAAGAGCAGAAGATCGGAAACTGGAAGTACATCGAACTTCGACCGACGACGACATCCTACGGGGATGGGGTCGAGAAGCACACCGAAGAGTACGTTCTGCACCGTTTGGACTTGCGACCGGAACTTAAGGATGTCTACAGCAGATTCCACGTGAATTCCATTCGGAGGAAGATCGAGCGAGCGCAAAAGACAGGACTCACCCTCGAAATTGGGCGCTCCCCGAAGCTGTTGCGAGAGTTCTATCAACTGCATGTGATGACACGGCGGCGCCAACACCTCCCGCCACATCCACGATTCTGGTTTAACCACATGCTATCGTGCTTGGGTGAGATGTTGACAATTTACGTCGCCCGAAAGTCAGAGTGTCCGGTTGCGGCATTGCTAACTTTAAGTTCAAAAACTTCTTTCATTTATAAATACGGTTGTTCGAATGCCCGCTTTCACAACCTTGGAGGGATGCCGTTCCTTTTCTGGAATATGATCCAATCTGCGAAGAGATCGGGACATACAGAGATCGATTTGGGGCGCTCTGACCTTGCAAACGGTGGCTTGATCACTTTCAAAGATCGCTGGGGAACGGCGAGAAACAGATTAGTGTACGTGAGGTATCCCCCCCGGACGGGCAGAACTGATCAGCAGAAGTTTTCCATGCGCATAGCAAGGAAGCTGTTTGGACTCTGTCCCACTTCGGTGCTGACCGTGGCGGGTAATTTCCTATATAGGCATATCGGATGATATGTGATATTATTCTTTTTTGTGCATTATTCTATTAACACAGACTTATGGCTGTGTAGCAAACTGTCCGAGGTCGCCGGGCATGTCTTCGCTCTCGTGGGAACTATACGATGAGCCGTTCCTTTTCAGAATACTTCCGCTCACCTGACAGCGTCTCTGAATTTTTCGTGAATGGAGAACCATCCAAAGCACAGGGCTATTTCCAATTTGGTGAGGATATCATCTGTTATGGAACGCGTTCCGGTATACCAGGGGCGACCCATGCCGATGGTCAGCTTGCGGACTGTTCGGCGGCAGTCCTCGTAAGTAACAAGAAGGTGGGGTTGCCGTTCGATCTCGACCAGGTAGTAGACAATCTTCGCTTCGAGCGCTATGCCAGCCATATGGGGCCGAATGCGACGCGGATGGGAATGCATCCCGTGTTCCGAAACCTCTACTATCTGGCCCGCCCTTTTTTTCCAGTGCCTGTGCGTCGCGTGCTTCAGCGGATGCGCCTTCGCACAGCGCTGAAAAACCCCTTTCCGCGCTGGCCGGTAGATCGGACGGTCGATCGCCTGTTCGAAAAGGCCATGGGACTCGCGATTCAAGCGGGCGGAAATGCACCGATCCCTTTTATCTGGTTTTGGCCGGATGGGGCCAAGTCCGCTCTCGTGTTGACGCACGATGTGGAGGGCCCAACAGGTTTGGAGTTTTGCCCGACCTTAATGGATCTCGACAACGAATATGGATTCTATGCTTCTTTCCAACTCGTCCCGGAAAAGCGGTATAAGGTCACGAAACAAATTCTTGACAACATTAGAAAGCGGGGGTTTGAGGTCAATGTCCACGACCTGAACCACGACGGACATCTCTTTCGTGAGCGCGAAGAGTTTCTAAGGCGCGCGCCGAAGATCAACAAATATGCCGTTGAATTCGGAACGTCGGGATTCCGGTCGGGCGCTCTCTATCGGAACTTGAACTGGTACGATGCGTTGAAAATCTCCTATGATATGTCCGTTCCGAATGTGGGCCATCTCGATCCCCAAAGCGGTGGCTGCTGCACTCTCCTGCCGTACTTCATTGGAGATATCATCGAAATACCGCTTACGGAGACCCAAGACTATTCTCTCTTTCATATACTAAATAAATATTCTATTGATCTCTGGAAACAACAAACTCAGATAATCCTGCGAGGAAACGGACTAATCAGCTTCATTATCCACCCTGACTATGTCATTGAGAAGCGGGCGCGAAATACGTACAGGGCCCTGTTGACGTATCTCGCGGAGATTCGCATTTCCGAGGCAATCTGGGCGACCCTGCCCGCCGAGATTGCTAACTGGTGGACGTTGCGACGAGCGATGAGGCTCATTCGCTCAGGAGAGGCTTGGCAGATCGTGGGAGAAGGCAAAGAACGGGCGAGGATTGCCTATGCGTATCTGGAGCAGGGCCGGGTCCAGTATAGTTTCGACCCTCCCTCTCCGAAGCCCCTGGATCCAATTGCTCAGGAAGCGCGGGCCGAGCATGGTATCCCGACTATTGCAGGTGCCGGGGAAGAATTGTCCCGTGGCTCCATTCAACTTCATGCCCGTCTCACTTTCACCGTAGATCGAGAGGAGCATGGATCCATTTCCGAGGCGCAAACACAGAATGGAATCTCGAAGCCCGCGAAGGTCCTCGAAACGAGCGTAGTTACTTCCAGAACCGCGATGGCCTGTATACCTTCTGCCCAGCCTCGAGGCTCACCCGTAGAACAGTTGCAGCCGAGCGAGCACCAGACGTTCACGCATCGGCACCCATTGCGCGTCTGCATGGTCGCTTATACGTTTTACGAATTAGATAATCGCGTGATGCGGTACGCGGAAACGCTTGCGGAGCGTGGCGATCGCGTAGATGTTTTGGCTCTTCAGAGGAATAGTACACCGGTTGAGGAGTGCCTGAACGGAGTTCACGTGACCCGCCTTCAGGGTCGACTGCTCAATGAGAATAGTCGATTCTCCTACTTGTGGCGCGTGCTACTTTTCCTCGTGCGTTCTTTGATTCGGGTCTCAAGAAATGATCTGAAGCAAAAATACGACTTCATTCATGTTCACTCGGTGCCCGACTTTCTGGTGTTAAGCGCGTTACTTCCTCGGCTAAGGGGCATCCCGGTTATTCTTGATATTCACGATATTCTTCCAGAATTCTATGCCACTAAGTTCGGGAAATCAGATAGGTCTCTGATGTTTCGTTTTCTGCATTTTGTGGAGTGGTTCTGTGCCAAGTTCTCAAGTCACGTGATCATAGCCAATCACATCTGGCAGAACCGCCTGCTGTCTCGCTCCGTAAGTCCGGATAAGTGCACCGTGGTTCTCAATTATCCGGATCGTTCCATCTTCAGCCGCGGCAAGGAGAAGTCTAGCAGCAAAGACAAGTTCTTGCTCCTCTATCACGGTACTCTTAACTGGCATCAGGGCCTGGACGTAGCCGTCCAAGCTTTTGCAAGAATTAGCAACCAGGTTCCACAGGCGGACTTTCATATTTACGGTGAGGGCCCTTCCAAGGCTAATCTTCAGGACCTCATCAAGCAGCACAACTTGGAGAATCGCGTCTTTCTTCATCCTAGAAAGCCCCTGCGCGAGATCGCTGAGGTGGTACAGAATACAGACTTGGGCATCGTCCCCAAGCGCAAAAACAGTTTTGGGAACGAAGCCTTTAGCACGAAGATCTTCGAATTCATGGCTATGGGAGTACCGGTTATTGTTTCAGATACTATGATAGACCGGTATTATTTCGACGATTCTGTAGTGCGATTTTTTCGGGGAGACGATGAAAAAGATCTGGGACGCTGCATGCTGGATTTGATCCAGCATCCCGAGAAGCGAAAAACGCTTGTCAGGAAGGCTTCAGTGTTCATTGATCAGAACGATTGGACAGCTAAGAAGCACGAGTATCTGAACCTCGTGGATAAGCTCACTGCGCAAGCCAAATCCTGAAGTTCCGCTTGGCATTCTGTTTCCGATTGTTCCGCGTGGCTAGATTGAACCTCCGCAGGCCCTCAATTCCAGGTTTGGGGGCAGGCGGACGATCACGGTTGGCATGCCTCGGTTGCTCTTGCTTTGGCGACCACCGTGATCGCGGATCCTCTCTGACGGACGGCGAAATTAGTACCTAACGAATTCCAGGATCTTCTATACGAGAGCAACCGTGCTGTAAACAAGTGAGAGACCAAAAAAAAATGAAATCAGATATCACCATCGTAGGAGCTGGACCATACGGCTTAGCTCTGGCAGCTCATCTGCGAAAAATTCCCGGGCTGGACTTCCGGATTTTTGGCGAACCGATGTCATTCTGGCGAGACTTCATGCCGAAGGGCATGTACTTGCGCTCGGCCTGGAAGGCCTGCAATATCGCTGACCCTCAGAATGAATTCACGCTGGAGGCATACCAGGCTGCGTCGGCCGAGAAATTCTCCTCTCCCGTTCCGCTCGAGAAATTTGTATCCTACGGCCGATGGTTCCAAGAAGAAGTTGTACCCGAGGTCGATACCCGCAGAGTTGCGTGGATCAAGAGAAGCGGTTCCAGTTTTCATCTGAGACTCCATGACGGTACCACTCAGGAAGCGAGGAGGGTGGTGGTGGCAACAGGAATCTCCTCCTTTGCGTGGCGTCCTCCTGAGTTTGTGAATTTCCCTGCCGCGGTCGTCTCCCACTCTTCTGAACACACTGATTTCACACGGTTTAACGGCGCACGTGTCGCCATCATCGGCGGCGGACAGAGCGCACTGGAATCCGCCGCACTCTTGCACGAAGCAGGAGCAGAGGTCGAAGTCTTCGTGCGCGAACGGCATTTACACTGGATCGGTTGGCGAAGACGCTTCAACCGGATTTCCTTTCTCTTGAAAATCTTCTACAACTGGACGGACGTCGGGCCAGCTGGGGTCAGCCAGTTAGTCGCGCGCCCTAACTATTTCAGACAACTGCCCCGTTTTATCCAGGACCCCTTGGCGAGGAGGTCCATTCGGCCTGCAGGCGCCGAATGGCTCCGGCCGCGGCTTCGTGCCACACCTCTGCGTGTAGGGGTCTCCGTCCAATCGGCGTCAGAAGCGGGGTCTAAAGTTCGACTGCATCTGAGTGAGGGCGGCGAGAGATTGGTGGATCATCTGGTGCTCGCAACTGGGTATCGGGTCGATATGAATCGATATGGATTTCTCTCACCTAGCTTCCTCGGTTCTATTCGGCAGGCCAAGGGGTACCCTATTCTTGGGGCGGGTTTTGAGTGTTCTGCTCCAGGTTTACATTTTGTCGGCGCGCCAGCAGCGTGGAGTTACGGGCCGCTGATGCGATTCGTCTCTGGAACTGCATTTACTTCTCGCGTCTTGACAAATTTCCTCCAGAAATAATTGGCAAAGAGCTTGAGTTGCTTTTTTCATGGGCACAGAGATTTCTACTTCGGCATCAGATTCCAGAAAGCTTGAGGGTGGCGAACCAGCCGTGAACATAGGTGCAGTAGTCGTCGGAGGAGATTATCAGGGCCTTGGGATCGTGCGGAGCCTCGGGCGTCGCGGTATACCGATTTGTGTTATTGATGACGAATGGTCCATCTCGCAATTCTCCCGATATGCAACGCATCGCGCTCATTACCCCGATCTCAGAGATCCCGCCAAGTTGATTGGTGCAGTACTCGAGACAGGCCGCCGGCTCAAGCTGGACGGTTGGGTTCTCTTCCCGACGCGTGAAGAAACCGTGGCAGCGTTCTCTCACGCTCGAGAAGAGCTGGGCCTCGAGTTCCGAGTTCCCACTCCACAATGGTCTTCCGTTCAGTGGGCTTGGGACAAACGGTTCACTCACAAGCTGGCCGTGGAGCTTGGCATCCCTACTCCGCGCACCTGTGCCCCGCTAACCGAAGAGGAACTCGACGAGATCGACTTCGATCCCCCTTATGTGCTCAAGCCCGCGATCAAGGAACATTTCTTCTACAAAACAAAAGCCAAGGCATGGCGGGCGGACAATCGACAACAGCTAAAGGAACTGTTCTCTCTGGGAGTCAAGCATACTGCACCTGGTGAAATCCTCGTCCAGGAGTTGATCCCGGGAGACGGCCAGTTTCAGTACTCCTTCTGTGGTTTTTTTAAGGGAGGCGAAACCATCGGAAGCATGGTGGCACGCCGACGGAGACAGCACCCTCACGAGTTTGGGCGCGCCAGTACCTTTGTAGAGACGATTGATGATCCCGAGCTGGAGAAAGTATCCGAACGCTACTTGAAGGCAATGAACTATTACGGTCTAGTCGAAATCGAGTACAAGCTAGACCCGAATGACGGTAAATTTAAGTTGCATGATGTGAACGCTCGTACTTGGGGTTATCATTCCTTGGGCTATGCTGCGGGCGTGGATTTTCCCTATCTGCTTTTTGCCGATCAGCTGGGCGAGCCGACGGCACCGGTGCGGGGCAAGGCGGGGGTGAGGTGGGTTCGACTTGTGACCGATTTGCCTTCGAGCCTTCTGGATATCCTTGGCGGGCGACTCGCGATGAGCGAATACCTTCACACCATGAGGAGTGGTTGGACCGAGGCAGTCTTTAGTCTCAGCGACCCGCTTCCCGGAATTGCGGAGCTTGCTCTGCTGCCTTATCTCTTCTCTAAGCGCGGTTTTTGAACCAGCCACATATTGGAGAGCCTTACCATTAGTAGGATCTTGACGGCAGAATGGTACGAGTACTCGTGTTTCGGACAAGAATCATCCTAAGGAGAACAGGAACCATGAAAGGTGTCGTTCTGGCTGGGGGCAAGGGGTCTAGACTCTATCCGCTCACTCGTGTAACCAATAAGCATCTCTTGCCAGTATATGACCGGCCGATGGTGTTCTATCCGATTCAAACCCTCGTGGACGCGGGCATCAGGGACATCATCATCGTTACTGGAGGTCAGAATTCGGGCGATTTCCTGCGATTGCTGTCGAACGGCAAGGATTTTGATCTGCATCGCATTCACTACACGTATCAGGAAGGCGAGGGCGGCATTGCCGACGCCCTACGTCTCGCAGAACCCTTTGTCGAAGGGGAGAAGATCTGCGTCGTCCTTGGCGACAACATCATCGAAAACAATATCATTGCCTCGAAACAGACTTTTGAGAAACAGGAGCGCGGCGCGCACATTATCTTGAAAGAAGTTCCCGATCCCGAAAGATTCGGCTGCCCGGAGATTGTCAACGGACGAATTCTTGGCATTGAGGAAAAACCCAAGACGCCGAAATCAAAGCATGCCGTAACCGGCATCTACTTTTACGATCAAAGCGTGTTCGAAAAGATAGGAAAAACCAAGCCAAGCTGGCGTAATGAACTGGAGATCACCGACGTGAACAACATGTATCTTCGTGAGGGTACCCTTTCGCACAGCAACCTGGAAGGCTGGTGGACGGATGCTGGCACGTTTGAATCATTGCTTCGTGCTACGAACATGGTCGCGGAATCCGGAGCAAACAAAATCCCCGGACGTGGGGTTCCGCCGCGACATGCGCGAGAGGGCGAATAGCGCGGGGCATTGATTGTAGACATGACCGACAGATTAGAACATAAGGGAGAGACAGCGTGAAGGTTCTCGTAACGGGTGGTGCGGGTTTTATCGGGTCGAATTTTATTCGGCACCTGCTCACGTCCCAGCGTGATGTGGAGGTTGTGAATTTCGACAAGCTGACGTATGCGGGCAATCCAGAGAGCCTTGCGGATATTGCCAGCGACCATCGCTATTCGCTCGTTTGTGGCGACATCGTTGACTCACGGGTCGTTAATGACGTCTTCACGAAGGGCATAGATGCCGTAGTGAATTTCGCAGCGGAAACGCACGTGGATCGCAGCATTGAAGATGCATCTCCTTTTCTGCGAACAAACGTTCTGGGGACTCATTGCCTGCTTGAGGCCGCGCGGAAATTCTGTCTCCCACGATTTGTACAAATCAGCACGGACGAGGTGTACGGAAGCGCGCCTGCAGGAGTGAGTTTCACAGAAGAAGCGACACTTGATCCGCGCAGCCCCTACGCCGCTAGCAAGGCTTCGGCGGATCATCTCGTTTCCACTTACGCGAATACTTTCGGGATCTCCGCCATCGTCTTGCGTTGTACGAACAACTATGGTCCCTTTCAGTTTCCCGAAAAGCTTATTCCTTTAATGATCGCGAATGCGCGGGAAGACAAACCGCTACCTATTTATGGCGATGGGCTGCAAGAACGCGACTGGCTGTTCGTGGAAGACTATTGCCGCGCCATCGCACTGGCTCTCGAGAAGGCCAAGCCGGGTTCCGTCTACAACGTTTCGGCCGGCATGCCCCAGCCCAATTTGAAGATTGTAAGAACCATCCTGCACCACCTAGGAAAGCCGGAATCTTTGATGCGTTCAGTACAAGACCGTCCTGGGCACGATCGACGCTACGCACTGGATTGCTCCAAAATTCAACGTGAACTCGGTTGGCGGCCAGTGGTAAGCTTCGAGGACGGCATTTGCCGAACGATCGAGTGGTACCAGACAAACGGAGGGTGGCTCGAGCACGCGCGATCAGGTGAATATCGGAACTACTATGAGCGGCACTACACGCGACGGGCAGAGACCTTCAGCAAGTAAGTAGCGATGCGAACCAATGGCAGCCTACCTGCCATTGCGAGGCGCTCGAACTCGACACGATATCTTCTGACTTTTCATGAAAGAAGTTTGAGGTATTTGCAAAAGTACCGGAGTGAAGAGCATTGCATGACGCGCGGAACAATGTTTTGAAACGCTGGCTGTTGTTTGGTGTTTGGATTGGGGGCAGTTCGCTCCTCTTTCTAAAACCTCTGATTGCCCTTGTTCGCCTATCGCTTACGAATGACAATGCCTCCCACCTCATACTGATTCCTTTCCTTACAGCTGGCCTGTTATTCATCGAACGCCGCACTATCTTTAGCAATCTTTCCTTCAAAGCGGGCGGCGGCATTTTCCTTTTCTTTTCGGCCATCATCGTCCTCAGTGTGCGCTTGGCTGGCGACAAAGTGACTTCCGATCTCCAGCTTACAGGTAATGTCCTTGCGCTTATTTTGCTTTGGATAGCCGGATTTGCTTTTTCTTTCGGGAAGGCGGCCGTAAAATCAGCCTACTTCTCTTTCCTTTTTCTTTTTCTCACTGTTCCTCTGCCGAATTTCCTATTGGAACGAATCGTCTCTTTGTTGCAGGCGGGTTCCGCAGAAGTCACTGAGGTTCTGTTCAATTTGACCGGAGTTCCTGTTCTAAGAGAGGGGCTGGTCTTCCATCTGGCGCGCCTAAACATCGAGGTTGCGAGAGAATGCAGCGGAATTCGCTCCACCTTAGCGCTTTTCGTTCTGACGCTACCGGTTGTGCATTACGGCTTGCACTCTCTCTGGAGGAAGTTGTTCTTCTTGGCGTGCGCATTCTTCGTGATGATCCTAAAAAACGGGATCCGTATCGTTACCCTGAGTCTGTTAGCGATGTATGTGGATCCGAGCTTTCTATTTGGGACACTTCACCGTGATGGTGGAATTGCTTTCTTCTTACTGGGGTTACTTTTGTTGCTGCCGATTCTCTTGCTGTTGCAGCGCGGAGAATCAATAGTGTCGGCGGATAAGGAGGAATTAGCCACCTCTTCCGAACAAAGAAGCTGACCGTGTAGATATCCTCACTTTGCCCGGTACAAATGCTCGAGTCGAACACACTGAACGCTACGGAAGTCCACTACTCGCTGTCGTAGCCGTAATACTGTCCGTAAGCCGCATTCGGCTCCGCGGCGTTCAGCACTACTCCTAGCAAATTCTTCTGTTGAAATTCGGCAACTGCCTTTTGAGCTGCCTCGAAAGTGGTAACTCCCGCCCTCACGACGAACAGCACGCCGTCGCACAAATCCGCCAAGAGGCTCGGATCGTGCACTGGAGTAGCCGGCGGAGAATCCACGATCACAAAGTCAAACAGCGGGGTGACGACGTCCAGCAGGTATTTCATCCTTTCGCTGGGTAGAAGTTCACTGGGGTTCGATACCTCGTTGCCTCCCGGAATGAAGCACAGATTTTCGTCCGGGCCGCTTTGAATAACCGCATACACATCGGCTTCCCCGCGAAGATAGTCAGTCAAGCCGGGGGTGGAAGGCGCTCCAAGGGCCACATGAAGTCGCGACGCTCGGAGGTCAGCATCAATCAGGAGAACGCGACGGCCAGGCTGGCGGATGATCGATTGCGCGAGATTTGCAGCGACAAACGTCTTCCCTTCTGCGGAAACACTGCTGGTAATAAGGACGCGCTTCAACATGCGCGTACCAGAAATCTGAGACAGCCGTGAACGGAGAGTCCGAAAAGGCTCGCCCCCGATTTTCTTGCTGTCGGTACCTCCGAACACGTTCATGCGCGGATCCAGTGTCCATTTCGGATGGGCGCACCGCTTCAAGAGCTGTTCGAATCGGACGGAAGGCTGCTCATCCGCCTTCCCACTCCCGTTTGTCGGAGCTTTGTCAAGTTCATTCCCTGCTTGGGCAGAGCGACTAATTCCTTCCGTTACATCGACGAAAGTCTGCGATGAGCTTGCCGGCGGCTGCGACGCCCTTTCCTCCGCAGCCTTCTTTAACGCGTCATGTATCCGACTCATCTTCTCCCTTTCCAGCCACCGCTCAACCGTTGTCGCTCAAACACCCGTCCCGATTGCGCCCAACCTCGGTTGACTCTTCGAAGCCTCACTCTTTCGTTGAGACAGCGCTTCGAGAACCGGCACTAACGCAAGCACTGGAAGTTTGAGCGCGAGTTCGACATCGCGCTCAGTGTGCATCGATTTGTCGCCGATAGCGATTAAGTAGAGAATCCCCAGCCCGAGAGCGAGCCCGCCACCAAAACCTCCGCCAGCAAAATAGACTTTCTTCGGAAACGACGGGCGATCCGGTAGGCTCGGTGGATCGTATACCCGGAACTGTTCGCTCATCTGCTGGCTCTCAAGATCGCCAGCTACCCCTGCGTTCTGCCTCTTCTTCAGCAAATCGTTGTAGAAGTCCTGCGCCGTCTGATAATTGCGGGTCAATTCCTTCAACTGTTGCTCAACCATGGGACTCGCCTGCACGCGGCTTTGTAACTGGCGAATTTCATCTTGAATTTGACCTTGTCGCTTGGTCAGATCTGCGATGTTTATATCGTCTTGCCGTAGTTTTGCTCGAAGTTGCTGAATTTGTGGGGGTTCTATCGCTGCAGCTTGCGTCGGACCATTCGCAAACGGGTTTTTCTTCGGTGCTTCTGCCATCCGTTTTTTCAGTTCTTCGATTTGGCTCTTAAGCTTGATGACATCTGGATGCTCGGAAGTGTAGCGCGCCTGCAAACTCGTAAGTTGGTCTTGCAAAGTGCCCAACTGCTGTTCCGCAGTCTCAGGGTTTTGCCCTGTTTGTGATGTCTTCCAATTCGCTTCTTGCTGGCCGAGGAGGGATTCATTAAAAGCTTTATCTTGCTGCGCGCGACTCAACGCCTGAGTATTAGCCTCTAGCTGTGTGTTCATCCCCGTCAGAATATTAAGATTGCTTTGCTCTTCTTCCGGCAAAGATCCTAGATATTTCTGCTTGAACTGGGCAAGTTTCGCATCCTGATCAGCTAGGTTCTTTTTAGCTTCTTCGAGCTGTTTGCTTAAAAAGCTGGTCGTTTCATTCGCCTGTTGCTTGCGCTCACGCGCGTTATGTTCCAGGAACATTGAGGTGATTTCCGTACATATTTGTTGAGCGATGTGTGGGTCATTAAAGGTTACGTATACGTAGAAACCGGGCAGCTGCCGGCTCTGCGTGCCGGGCGTCGGCTCCATTGGCTTGATTTCCACTACGGTTCGCAACCGTTCGACAAGATCCTCTATGTGAACACGGCCTTGGTCCTCGGCGTACAGGCCGAATTTCTCAATGATGGGCTGCATGCGTGTCCGGCTGAGAATCTGCTCTTTCATGGACGCAAGGCGGTGATTCAAGTCTTCGGTGACGACCGGCTTCACGTAGTCTGGGCCAACGGTAGGCTGCTCGACTAGCACCATAGTCTGCGATGTATATCGCTTGGGAAGAACAAACGTGGCACCCAGGCCCATTCCTCCTAGAAAGAACGTGGAGAGCGGGAGAATCCACCAGTAGCGCCGCAGAGTGCGTTTCGCTTCTACCAAGCCAAGTTCGCCATTCCGGACCATGATGACCTCGTCCTAACTCTGCCTACCTCCGCGTAACGGCTTCCTCACCTTACGCAAAACCCCTAGATGGCCAATCCCCGACAGGATCCAGATCGGCCACCGCATCAAGATTTAGGAAGCACGGGCTATGCCAATTTGTTCAGCCGTCCGCTACACCAATGCTTCGTTTAAGCTCTTTTTTATCATATTCTTATGAAGGGCCTGATTCGCAATTTTCCGGGGGGCCAGTTCAACTCTGCTTTCGAGTACGGGAAGTGGAAGTATTCTATCCATATTATCCCTCTAATTCTCCTCACCGGGCTGCGCCTGGCAACAAATCGACTCTGAGCCCGGCTCAAAGATATGCAGATCCCTCCAGAGGAGAAATGGAAAACCTTTGTAATGATAAAGTTACAGGAAATCAGAGGCCTTACTCCGTATGCTTCTTCTCAGGGCGTCAAATTGCACTTGTACTGGTCGGAAAGGGGTAATTGCCTGTGGATTTCTCTAAATCGACGTCTCTCAGGCGCAAGGCGAGTTTGGTTCTGACCTACGGGTTTTTCCTTCTCCTGGCCGCGTTTGTGGCTGGCTGCTCGCGTGACCCTAATGTGCGCAAGTTGAAGTACCTCCAGCAGGGCGACCTCTATTTTAAGAAGGGCAAGTATCCCGAGGCCAACATCTCCTATAGCCGCGCTTTGCAGATCGACCCGCGCTTTGTCGAGGCTCATTATAAGCGAGCACGGTGCCTCCTGAAGCAAAGCAGTTGGGCGGCAGCCTTCCAGGAGCTCTCGCGCACGGTTGACCTGCAGCCGGAAAACTGGCCCGCCCAGCTAGATCTAGGTCAACTCTTACTCGCCGGTGGTAAACCTCAGGAAGCCAAAGATCGCGCTCTTCTAATCCTTCATGGCAACCCAAAACACGCGGACGCACAAATGCTCTTGTCTGATGCGGATGCCGCATTGGGGAATCTGAAGGACGCTCTCGAGGAAGCAAGAGATTCCACAGAAATGGCCCCGGATCGTTCGGCAGGTTTTATCAATTTGGGTCTGATCCAGGCCAAAGCCAGCGCCTATGACGACGCAGAAGCAAGTTTCGAGAAAGCGCAATCCCTCGATCCTGTATCGGTCACTCCGCTGTTGGCCTTAGCGAATCTGTACCAACAGCAGAGACGCTGGCCGGAACGATCCAGCGGCATACCGCCTGCTCGGTGATTATTATCTGAGCCACGGAGAAAATGCCAAAGCCCTCGCGGAATTCGGCGCCCTCTCTGCGGTACATCAGAATGATCTGGCCGTAAGAAGAATCTACATCCAGCTTCTGATCTCGAATAAAAGGATCGACGAAGCCAACCAACTCAATGACACGATTCTAAAGAAAGCACCGAAGGATGCAGAGGCACTGATCCTGAAGGGGGAGATACAGCTCCAGCAAAAGAAAGTGGATGAAAGCATTCAGTCGTTACAGCAGGCTCTCAAGTACGCCCCCGACAATGCCATGGGGCATTACCACCTTGGTGCCGCATTCCAGCAGAAGGGCAGCACTCAGGAGGCTCAAAGCGAGTGGCGCGAAGCGGTACGATTGCGTCCCAACTTTTCTGAAGGGTGGAGGGCACTCGGCGTCAATACTTTGCGACATGGAGACTGGAAAGAGCTCGAATCCATCGCTGATCAACTCAAGACAATCGCCCCGCGCTCCGCAGACGGCTATTTGTATCATGCAACCGCCAGAATGAATCAAGGCGATGCCAGGGCCGCGGAAGCGGACTTGAATCAACTTCTCCTGCTCGCGCCAAACGGTGCCCTTGGATACGTCAAGCTTGGCCAGCTGCGTTTGGCACAAAAGCGCTTGGACGAGGCAGAAAAGTTGTACCGCCAGGGCCTTGCCCGAGATCCCAATTCTCTAGAGGCTCTCGAGGGCCTGGTCGACCTGGATCTCCTCAACAAGAAACCTGCCCAGGCGTTGCGCCTCATTCGAGAGCAACTCGACTCCAATCCCCAAAATGCAGTTCTCTATTTATTGCAAGGAAAAGCATTGCTTCAAAACAAGCAGTCGGAAGAGGCCGAACACTCCCTGGAACGGGCCGTAGAAATGGACGGACAGAACGTAAGTGCACTCGTCCTGCTCGCAGGATTAGAGTCATCGCTCGGAAAGTTTGATCAGGCGATTGCGAACTATCAACGAGCGATTGGAGTTGCCCCAAATGATGTCCGGCTCTATGTCGTGTTGGGCGGCCTCCATGAGAGCCAGGGCAATTGGCAGCAAGCCCAGACCCTCTACCAGAAGGCGC
>WNFR01000287.1_pt1 | contig 63142 bp, 67 predicted proteins | sample 5400221 | NCBI WGS metagenome assembly WNFR01 (sample SAMN13153357, study PRJNA577476) | soil metagenome | isolation source: 40 cm soil under Madrone tree | place: USA:California | collected 2016-06-14
AGCGAAGCCGTTAGCAGTGGCGCGCGCCTCGTCGCCGGCGGCGGCAGACGCGGCGCGGTTTATCTGCCGGCGGTGGTGGCGGATGTGCACCCGGACATGCGCATCTCACGCGACGAATTATTCGGGCCGGCGGTGGCGGTCACACCCTTTGAGACGATCGAAGAAGCCATCGCGCTGGCGAACGACAGCATTTACGGTCTTTCGGCCGGGATTTTCACCGAGAACGTCGAATGGGCGATGAAGTTCGCGCGCGAGGCGGAAGCCGGCAATCTACACGTCAACTGGGGATCACAATGGCGCGTCGATTTGATGCCCTACGGCGGCCTCAAAGAGTCCGGCTTCGGCAAAGAGGGGCCGAAGTATGCGGTGCAAGAGATGAGCGAATTGAAAATGGTGGTGTTTCATTTGAATAGCTAGCATAAACGCAATGACCAAAAAGTTAGCCGCATAGAACGCCAATGGTTAGGAGTATTTTTATGCGACCTTGGCGTGCTTTGCGGTGAATCAGTCTTAATTTCAACGGATTAAGTTTTGAACAATTCTAGATTGGATGACGAATGAGATCAGACGGACGACAAACGACGCAATTGCGACCGCTAAAGATTACGCCGAGCTACATCAAAACGGCCGAAGGTTCCGTATTGATTGAAATGGGCGATACCAAAGTCATTTGCACAGCGAAGCTCGAAGAGCGTGTGCCGCCGTTTCTGCGCAACAGCGGCAAGGGTTGGATCACCGCCGAGTACGGCATGCTGCCGGGGTCGTCACAGCAGCGCATCGGTCGCGAGTCTTCGCGCGGCAAAGTCGGCGGGCGCACGCATGAGATCCAACGGCTCATCGGTCGGAGCTTGCGCGCAATTGCCGATTTGAAAAGCCTGGGCGAGCGCACGATCTGGGTTGATTGCGATGTGATCCAAGCCGACGGCGGAACGCGAACGGCGTCGATCACCGGCGCTTATGTCGCGCTGGTCGAAGCCGCGCGCGGCTGGCTCGGTCGCGGCTTTATCACCGCCGACCCGATCAAAGATTCCGTTGCCGCAGTGAGCATCGGGGTCATCGACGGCAAGGTTCATCTGGATCTTTGTTATGAGGAAGATAGCCGGGCCGACGTCGATATGAATTTCGTCATGACCGGCGCCGGGAAATTCATTGAAGTACAGGGAACTGCGGAAAGCTCGCCGTTCACAAAAAAGCAGCTGGAACATATGACCGAGATTGCCCATCAGGGAATCAAAGAGCTGCTAAAAGCTCAGAAGAGAGTCATCGCGTCTCTCGCCTGAGTCGATGCGAAGATGATCGAGCTTCTCGTCGCTACGACCAATGCCGGTAAGTTTGCTGAGGTGCAAGCCTTCTTAAGTAAGCTCCTATTGCGGATTGTTTCGTTGCGCGATTTGCGCGATCCGCCTGAGATCGTTGAAGATGGCGCGACCTTTGAGGCGAATGCGCTTAAAAAGGCACGCATTCTGGCGGAGCATTCAGGTCTGCTGACGCTGGCTGATGACTCGGGTTTGGAAGTCGACGCTTTGAGTGGCGCTCCGGGAATCTATTCGGCCCGCTATGCTGGTGAAAATGGCAATGACAAGAAGAATAATGAAAAATTGCTGCGTGAACTGGCGGCCATTCCAGAGGAGCAGCGGACGGCGCGCTTTGTCTGCGCTCTGGCGCTGTGCGCGCCCAAATCTGACTGCCAAAGAAAATGGGCTGTGCGTGAATCTTGCGAAGGGCTCATCGCATTTGTGCTAAAAGGGTCGAATGGATTCGGTTACGATCCGCTGTTCTTCTATCCGTCCTTTGGCAAAACTTTTGGCGAAATTGATCAAAAAACCAAGTCGACGGTCAGTCATCGAGGCAAGGCGCTGAAGAAAATGACCGACATCCTGGCGGCGTTGATTGACTTGCCGACATAAACTTGATTTCAGGCACGTTCTGTATAGAATGACGCCTGGTTACTTGACGGGGCGTAGCGCAGCCTGGTAGCGCACCTGCCTTGGGCGCAGGGGGTCGGAAGTTCAAATCTTCTCGCCCCGACCATCCGCGAGTACTGAGTGATGAGTTCTGAGTGCTGAGAAGGTGCAGTGCGGAAGGGTGCCGCTCAGCACTCAGTGCTATATTCGGCGCCAGTAGCTCAGCTGGATAGAGCAACGGCCTTCTAAGCCGTAGGTCAGGGGTTCGAATCCCTTCTGGCGCGCCATGCTAAGTCGTTTTTGTGGTGAGTGTAGCTCAATTGGTTAGAGCACTGGGTTGTGGTCCCAGGGGTTGAGGGTTCAAGTCCCTTCACTCACCCCAGTTTTGCAAAACTATGTATGATGGATGAGGGTTAAAGGATGAAGATTTGTAGTTGCTTCAATTCATCTTTCCGCCTTCCTGCTTCGTCCATTCTCTATGTGTCGGGCCGCTAGCTCAGTTGGTAGAGCAGCTGACTCTTAATCAGCGGGTCCGGAGTTCGAGTCTCCGGCGGCCCACCAAATCTTCCCTTTCCCGGCGAAATTTCGAAACCCGCGCCGCTTTCATGCCTCGAATTGGTATATATCTTTGTTGTTAAAGCCGGGGGGTGGTGAGATAATCGTTCCAAGGGTTTAAAAGATCATTACGACCTCCGTGATCAGGAGTGGTTTAAACGTAGATGGTTGGCGAGGAGAATTTCACGTACACGATGTACCTGCAGGTTTATCTTCATGCAGCGGTCGTGCGCGGTGTGCTCGCGACGAATCAAGATCGGTTGAGCAATTATTTGTTTGTTCGGCAAGGCGACACGGTATTCTCTCTCAAAGACGCCACTCTAGAGCTATATAACCGAAAACCTGTCTCGGTCGGCGCCGATGAATACCTGGTCTATATGCACGAAGTATTTTTGATTGCCGACTTAAGCTCAGAAGCTCGGATGCAGCGGTCGGAAATGGACCATTTCTATGTCAAAAAGGATCCGAGCAGAGCGCTGTTCAGCGTCGGACCGTACTTGCTGCAAGGAAGCGTTCATTTGTTGCCCGGCAGCGCACTTCACGAGTTACTCATGGAGAAGAGCCAGTTTATTCCGGTGACTGAGGCGACACTCGTGGACCGACCGGATGTTGGACCGAGAACTTATTTGGTCAACCGTGACAGAATCGGTTTTATGACCGCGATCGGTGACGGTCTCGTTGAATTATAGGCGTGTCGATGTCCATGCCCCTCCCTACCGAAATCAACCATATTAGAGCGCGCGGAGTCGTGCGTATGACGTGGGACGACGGGCATGTGGGCGAATATGCGGAAGCGTATCTCCGCGGTCATTGTCCCTGTGCGCTTTGTCAGGGACACGGCGCTCAGCGACGATTTATCGACGTCCCCAATGCAAAGTTGGAGGCAATCAGCCCGGTCGGAAATTACGCCATCGAAATGCGCTGGAATGATGGTCACAACACGGGTATTTACACGTACGATCACTTGCGGACTCTCTGCCCCTGCAGCCAATGTCAGATGAAGGGATCAGAAAGTATTTGACGGCGGCCTTTCCGAAATTTTTCATCATTAGTTCTGTTTTCAAACGATGAAAGTGAGTGCGGCGGGCCATGTCTCCGCGATCATCCTCGCGGGCGGCAAGAGCTCACGGATGGGAACTCCAAAATTTTCCTGCACTTCGACAGCGATCCGTTGATCTCTCACATGGTGCGGAAGTTAAAGAAGGACTTTGATGAAGTCCTTGTCGTCACCGCGCCGGGATATGGCCTCCCCGGACTTACCCGTGAGAGTCGTGCGCGACGACCTGCCCTTTCGAGGGCCAGCCAGCGGCGTCCCTTGCGGTTTACAAGCTTCGACGACGGAGATTTGTTTTTGTAAGTTCGTGGGACGCGCTTTTTCTGACGTGCGGCTTATGCGGTTCCTTCCTATTCGCCTGGGCGACGCCGTGGTTGCTGTGGCAGGGCCGGCTGCAACCGCTCCAAGCCGTTGACGAAAAGTCGGTAGTCGCGCAACTAAAGCAACAACAAGTCGGGAACCTAAGACCGACATTCTTGTATCAGGAAGTTGCAGCGCGAATTATCAGTGAGGAAGAGATGATCCGGCGGGATTGAGTTTTGTCAATCTGAACTTCCGGGAGATTATCATCGTGCGCTGCGGCGCTGGCGTTCGCTCTGTTGCTTGATGTCTCTATCCTTCGACTACAACGTCCTTCGTACATCAACGGACCGCGGTCAGACAACTGGACATTGAGTTTGTGAGAGGCGGAAAACCTGAGATCGGATTTCTGGGTTGAACGGCGCTTGACATACTAGCAGGTTATTTTTACTCTGCATTTCAAGTCGGAATGCGAATGGTGAGTTCGTTGGCGAATCCGGTTTTCGCGAGAGTGGCGGAACTGGCAGACGCACTAGACTTAGGATCTAGCGGGTAACCGTGGGGGTTCGAATCCCCCCTCTCGCACCATCGGTGATTTGGGAATTGAAGGTACTTGGAGAAAGGTTGGTCTAGGGCACCGCGCGCGGTCAAAATGCAATCACACGTGGGTTGAAATCGAATTTTCCCCACACGTGCAGTGTCTCGTAAGAATTCGCCATGAAAATTGATATTGATGAATTGAGTCCGGTGCAGCGAAAAGTCCGGGTCGAACTTCCCGCTGAGACCGTTGCCGGCGAGTTTTCTCGGGCGTATAAGAATCTTGGTCAGCGCGTTCGCGTCAAAGGTTTTCGCAGTGGCAAGATTCCCCGGAGTGTCTTACAGGGGATCTATGGCAATGAAGTTAAAGGTGAAGTCAGATCTCATCTCGTGGAGGAGTCCTTAGAGGAAATCGTAAAAGAGCGCGGCTTGCAGATCGTTTCGCGGCCCGAGGTGGAAACTGCCGAGTTTAATGAAAGCGGCCCTTTTTCTTTTTCTGCAGTTTTTGAAGTGAAGCCCGACTTCGAAGTCAAAGACTATCTGGGCATGGAAGTCGAGAAGGTGAAAATCACGATTACGGACGCTCAAGTCGACGAGGCGCTGCGTCGGTTGCAGGAAGGACATGCTCGTCTGGAGCCGGTCGAAGGTCGTGAAGTGGTCCAGAAGGGCGACTTTGTTTTGCTGGACTTTGAGGGGACCATTGCAGGGAAGCCGTTTTCGGGCGGTAAGGGTGAGAATTATGCGCTCGAAGTCGGCTCCGGGCATGCGTTACCACAATTTGAAGATGCCGTTGCCGGGCTAACGTTGGGCGAACGTCGCACCGTCGCGGTGAATTACCCGGAAGACTATCCGAATAAAGAAATCGCCGGCAAAGCGGTAGATTTTTCCATCGTCGTCCGCGAGATTAAGCAAAAGGTCTTGCCGACGCTTGATGATGAATTTGCCAAAGACCATGGGGAATGCGCCACCCTGGACGAGTTGAAATCGCGCATCCGTGGACGTTTGGAAGACGAGCTTGGGCACTATCAAAACGAAGAGCTCGCCGATGGAGGAGGTTAAAAAAAATCTCGAGGCCAGAGCCACGCGGCAAGTCCATGCGACGCTACTCGTGGAACGGATCGCCCAGCTCGAACGGATCGAGATCACAGATAAAGATGTACAGGATCGAGTGGACAGCCTCGCGCGCGCGGCGGGTGATCGCGCTAAAAATCTCCGCGAGATCTATTCGCGAGCTGACGCTCGCGATGATTTGCGGTCGCAAATGGTCTTCGATCGCACCCTTGGCTTTTTGCTTGAGCGCGCGACGATCAAAGAAGTCGATCCGCCTGTTTCTAAGGTTGATGAGCAGGCTGAAAAAAGATAGAATGCTCACTGTGGATAAGGGGTTTACCTACATATGAGTTTCATCCCCATTGTCGTTGAGCAAACAGGCCGTGGTGAACGCGCTTATGACATTTATTCACGTCTCCTTAAAGATCGAATCGTTTTTCTCGGTACCGTAGTAACCGACGAAGTCGCCAACGTTATTACCGCACAATTTCTCTTTCTCGAATCGGAAGATCCCGAACGCGATATCTTCTTTTACATTAATAGTCCCGGTGGTTCGGTCACAGCGGGATTGGCGATTTACGATACTATGCAGTACATCCGACCACAGATTTCAACGGTGTGCGTCGGACAAGCCGCCAGCATGGGCGCAGTTTTATTAGCGGCAGGCGCGAAGGCGAAACGTTTTGCCTTGCCGCATTCGCGCATTATGATCCATCAACCATTGGGCGGTTTCCAAGGGCAGGCTGCAGACATTGATATTCAGGCCCGTGAAATTCTTCGCATGCGCGAAGAACTCAACAATATATTAATGAAACATACAGGACAGAGCTTGAAGAAAATCGAGAAAGACACCGATCGCGATATGTTTTTAAACGGCAAGCAGGCACAAGAGTATGGCCTGGTTGACGAGGTAATTGCGACTCGGCCGGAAGGAAGCATAAAGAAGTCGTCGTAAGTTTTACCGGGGGTTCTATGGCAAAGCATGGTGAACACGGATCGGGAAATCTTGTCTGCTCGTTCTGCGGAAAGAGCCAGGATGAGGTCCGAAAATTAATTGCCGGTCCGACTGTATACATCTGCGACGAGTGCATTGACCTGTGTAACGACATCATCGCCGAGGAATGTGATCACGACGAAAATATCAGTTCTTCTTCAAACGTGCCGAAACCCGCTGAAATCAAACGGGTGCTCGACCAGTACGTGATCGGCCAGGAGCGGGCTAAGAAAATTCTCGCCGTGGCCGTCCACAACCACTATAAGAGAATTGACAGTCAGTTAGTGACCGGTGACGTCGAGTTACAGAAAAGCAATATTCTCTTGCTTGGCCCGACCGGATCGGGAAAAACTCTTTTAGCGCAAACGCTTGCCCGGTTCCTGCAGGTTCCCTTCACGATCGCAGATGCGACGAGTTTGACCGAGGCGGGTTATGTGGGCGAAGACGTTGAGAATATCATTCTCAACCTGCTTCAATCCGCCGACTACGATGTCGAAAAGGCGCAGCGCGGCATCGTCTATATAGATGAGATCGATAAAATCTCGCGCAAGTCGGATAATCCGTCGATCACTCGGGACGTGTCTGGGGAGGGCGTGCAGCAAGCATTGTTGAAGATTATCGAGGGAACCATGGCGAGCGTACCTCCCAAAGGTGGGCGCAAGCATCCCCAACAGGAGTTTCTTCAGGTGGACACCACCAATATTCTTTTTATATGCGGCGGCGCGTTTGTGGGTTTAGATGATATTATCCGTAAACGCACTGGCCGCAAGCGCATGGGATTCGGCGGCCATTTGGAAGACAAGGACGGTCGGCGTTCAACCGATCTACTGCACGATGTGCAAACCGAGGACCTACTAAAGTTTGGGCTTATCCCGGAGTTCATCGGCCGCCTACCGGTGATAGCAACCCTGGATGAGTTGGATGAGTCCGCGTTGGTACGAATTTTGAAGGAGCCAAGAAACGCGTTAACCAAACAGTATTCGAAGTTATTTGAAATGGAGTCCGTGCACCTAAAGTTTACGGAAGAGGCTTTGCGAGCGATCGCTCGTGACGCGACGAAAAGGAAATCGGGTGCGCGTGGACTGCGAGCGATCATGGAAAATATCATGTTGGAAATCATGTACGACATGCCGTCCCAACCGAACATCAAAGAAGTCGTCATTTCTGAGGATGTCGTCGAAAGACATGAACCTCCGATCGTCGTATACACCAAGGCTGCAGAGAGCGCTTAGGAGGACCCGATGCTATTTCGAAACGAAAAAGACAAAAAAGATGACAAGGAACAAACCGGAGGACCCGCGCGAGTTCCGCTGCTTCCCCTAAGGGACATCATTGTATTTCCCCATATGGTTGTTCCGCTTTTTGTCGGCCGACAGCGATCTATCAAGGCGCTGGAAGAAGCCACTCAAAAGCAAAGCCTGATTTTTTTGTCCTCGCAGAAGGACGCTAAAACCAATGATCCGAGTGAAGAAGACATCTACAAAATCGGAACCTTGGGCTCCGTGGTCCAAATGCTCAAGCTGCCCGACGGCACTGTCAAAGTGTTAATAGAGGGCAAAAAGAGGGCTAAGGTCACGCGATTCCTTGCAAATCCGGATTTTTTCTTAGTGGATGTGGAAGATGCTCCGGAGCTTATCGAACGGAATACGGAGGTCGACGCGCTGGTTCGCGAAGTTCACACCACGTTTGAGAATTACGTCAAGCTCAAGAAAAAAATTCCGCCTGAAATGGTCATGTCAGTGTCGTCGATTGATGACCCGGGGAGGTTGGCGGACACGATCGTCGCGCATCTCGGTATTAAGCTCGAAGATCGGCAGAATCTTCTCGAAACCTTCAATGCGGCTGAACGTTTGGAAAAGGTGCTCGGTCATATGCGAGCCGAAATTGAAATTCTTGAGGTTGAGCGGCGAATTCGTTCACGTGTGAAGAAGCAGATGGAGCGCTCGCAGAAGGAATATTATTTAAATGAACAAATGAGAGCGATCCAAAAAGAGTTAGGTGAGAAGGACGAGTTTAAGAATGAAATTCAGGAAATTGAAGAAAAGCTAAAGCAGAAGAAACTCTCCGCCGAGGCCAAGGACAAGGTGGAAAAAGAGCTCAAAAAGCTCAAAATGATGTCACCCATGTCAGCCGAAGCAACCGTAGTGCGTAATTACATCGATTGGATCATTAGCCTGCCATGGAACGAGTTTACCGATGACAAGCTTGATATCAACGAGGCTGAGCGTGTGCTGGAAGAGGACCATTTCGGATTGGAGAAAGTAAAGGAGCGAATCCTTGAATACCTGGCTGTCCAGAGCCTAGTTGGAAAAATTAAGGGGCCGATTCTCTGTTTGGTCGGCCCTCCGGGGGTCGGCAAGACATCGTTGGGACGTTCAATTGCACGCTCTACCGGAAGAAAGTTCATCCGGGTTTCACTGGGTGGTGTGCGGGATGAGGCGGAAATTCGCGGACATCGCCGTACGTATATCGGTGCTCTGCCTGGTAAAATCATTCAGTCGATGAAAAAGGCAGGGTCGAGCAACCCGGTTTTCCTAATGGACGAGATTGATAAGATGTCAACTGACTTTCGTGGGGACCCGTCGTCGGCTCTGCTTGAAGTACTAGACCCCGAGCAAAACACCACGTTTAACGATCACTATCTCGATCTCGATTATGATCTTTCGAAGGTGATGTTCATCACAACGGCGAATACGCTCGACCGAATTCCGCGTCCATTGCAGGACCGAATGGAGATTATTCGCATTGCGGGTTATACGGAGCTTGAAAAACTTAGCATCGCAAAGAAATACCTCTTGGAGAAACAAAAGGAAGCAAATGGACTCATTCCCGAAAACCTAGTTTTTACGGATAACGCGCTTCTTGGCGTGATTCGCCACTATACAAAAGAGGCCGGTGTTCGTAATCTGGAGCGAGAGATTGCTTCCATCTGCCGTAAAGTCGCCGTAGAGGTGGTGCGCAAGGATCGTAACGCGCACATTCAGGTTGGTACGAAAAGTCTCCACAAATATCTCGGCCCGATAAAGTTTCGGTACGGAAAGGTCGAAGCAGAGGTCAAAATCGGTGTCACTACCGGATTGGCTTGGACCGAGTTGGGCGGAGAACTTTTGGCCACTGAGGTGACCATCATGCCCGGCAAGGGTCAATTGATCATGACCGGAAAGCTGGGCGATGTGATGCAAGAGTCCGCGCAAGCAGCGATGAGTTACGTTCGTTCGCGTGCAACGGAGTTAGGATTGCCGAAAGATTTTTATCAGAAGCTTGATGTGCATATTCATGTGCCCGAGGGCGCGATTCCCAAAGACGGCCCATCCGCTGGGATCACGATGGCGACATGTCTAGTATCCGCTTTGATGAAGATTCCAGTTCATAATGATTTGGCGATGACAGGTGAGATCACTCTGAGAGGGTCTGTGCTACCGATCGGTGGACTCAAGGAAAAGGTTTTGGCTGCACACCGCGCAGGAATCAAAAGGGTTTTAATTCCCGCAGAGAACGAAAAGGACATCGAGGAAATTCCAGCTACAGTCCTAAAAACCGTCGAGTTGGAACTCGTTTCCCACATGGATCAGGTCCTAAAGAAAGCCCTGGTACTTGCTGATCCGGATAGTTTGTTTAGAAATGCGCCTGTCGAAAGTCAGCCCAAGGACGAGCCGCCAGCATTTCCGGACAAGGTCGACGAAGTGCCGGTTACCGAAATCTTACCGCAATAAATCCCTGACTCATTCGCAGGATTGCCGGATGGTTTGACACCCGGCAATCCTGCTGTTATAAAATCCCATTGCTCGGCGAAACAGTGGGCACTGACGCTGACTTGAATAACTGAATCGAGTCGTTTGCTACGGAATAATTTGTGGTGCGATGACGCCGCAATTTTGGAGAAGGTACTATTTACCCGGTTGTCATTTCCGTTCGTTAGTAGAAATTCTAATGTTGCTGCGGCCGATTCGTCGTGTGTCAGATTTTTGCAAGAGTAAATAATCAAGCCAAAATCTAGGGCGAATGAGATCGATGTGGTCTAATTTCTGTCAGCGGCGGGTATTAACCCCCGGAATTGCTAAAGCTAGCCGTTTTTAAAACTATCGGCGTGTGATTCAGTCACGAAAATCAAAGCTTGTAACCTCGGCTCTGTCAAAGGCGGGTGGTAATGACAAAGGGCGGTTAGCTCAGCGGGAGAGCATCGGCCTTACAAGCCGGGGGTCACAGGTTCAAATCCTGTACCGCCCACCAAAAGGGTGATCATGAGGTTAATCAAATGTCGGGGTCGTAGTTCAGCTGGTTAGAACGCCGGCCTGTCACGCCGGAGGTCGCGAGTTCGAGTCTCGTCGGCCCCGCCACTACCACTTGTGAAAGCGTTTCGAGAATTTGATCTACTGGAGTTGGACGTATGAATAGGAAAGAAGCTTTGTCCCAGCGGCGCTGGTACATTGTTGACGCGCAGGGAAAAATACTTGGGCGGATGGCGACTGAGATTGCTAGGGTCCTGCGCGGTAAACATAAGCCCATTTTCACGCCAAATCAGGATGCCGGAGACTTCGTAATCGTTGTCAATGCCCGGGATCTGAAGCTGACAGGTACCAAGCTGAGTAAGAAGATTTACTATCGGCATAGTGAGTATCCCGGCGGTATCAGGGAGAGAACCGCGGCAAAGATGCTGGAAGAAAAACCCGAAGACCTGGTAAGACTCGCCGTGAAGGGAATGTTGCCGAAAAACCGTCTGAGCCGGAAATTAGTGACGAAGTTGAAAGTTTATGCGGGTTCCGAACATCCCCACGATGCGCAAAAACCACAACCTCTGGCAATCGTAGCATAGGAGTACCATAGCGATGGCGGAAAAAGTCTTTACAGCAACCGGGCGCAGAAAGACCTCCGTTGCGCGGGTGTTCTTGAGACCCGGCAAAGGCAATATTACGATCAATGAAAGGTCGTTGCAGGAGTATTTCGGCCGCGAAACCGCCCGTATGATCGTGCTCCAGCCCTTTGACGTGACGCAAACTGGAGGAAGTTTTGACATCGACGTGAACGTCGTTGGTGGCGGAAACTCGGGGCAAGCGGGGGCAATTCGGCACGGCATTACTCGAGCCTTAATGCAAGTGAATGCTGATCTCCGTTCACCGCTAAAGAAAGCTGGCTTTGTTACCCGCGATCCTCGGGCCGTGGAACGCAAGAAATATGGGCGCCATAAAGCACGCAAACGGCCGCAATACTCCAAACGGTAAGGATTCAGATCGCGACCTTCGCGCCGCAAGCTAAAACTTAGCCCGCCGAGATGTCCTGAATTGCCGGTGAAAACTGCCGGATAACCCGTGCCGGTTTGTGAAATCGGTACGGTTATGTGATTTCACCGGATGATGGAGCAAACACGGCTCGGCATCCCTAACGTTTCACTGCGGACGGGATCGTTATCGTCTCAGACTCTGGATCTGTGATCGAGCATTTCGCGATAAGCTATATCGAACTCGTGTAATCGTGCAATTGAATGATCGGTCGTTGTTGCACTGATAGTCACTGTCCGCGACACCTTTGTTTCGACTTACTGTGCAGACTCACCCTTTCGAAAGTGGTTCCGACTAAAACCCGAGCCGACGTACACGGGGAAAAATATCACTGCGCTTTCCGCGGTGTTTTTCACTCCTCCGCCGTGAAAGAAAACAGACCGATCAATGCAAATATCGCGTTAGGGGTCCACGCAGATAACCATGATGGCATCGCGCCGCTATGGCCGAGCGATACGCAAAAAGCCGCTAAAACCCAATAGCCAAAGCCTATGATCATGGCAATTCCGAAGCTGAGCGAAAGACCACCGCTCAGTTGCCTTTTGAGTGCGAAGGGAATCGCGAGGAGAACCATCAAGGGCGAGATGAACGGCAATGCCAACTTTGTCTGGAGATCGACTTCAAAATAAGTGGTATCAATTCCTTTACTTTTCATGTCGGCAATCTGTTTTTGTAAATCAAAGAACGTAAATTCTTCAACGTCGCGTGCCAACAGCTTAAGGTCTTCTGGCGTTTCAGAAATGGGCAGAGCCGCCTTCGTCTCCCGTTGAGTCATTGTGCCGTCTGCCAATAAACTCCATTCCGTCGCAGCGGCCGTCTTCCAACCATCTTTGGTCCATTGAGCTCTCGGTATTTCCACGAGCCCGCGCAAGCTGAAGTCACGGTTGAGAAGAAACACGGTGATATGCTCAAGGGTGGCGGATCGAGTGTCGAAAAAGTCCACGTTGATAAAGCTGCCTTCTCCACGGATCCAAATATCGTGGGTTCCCAGAAGACTTTGCTGTTGTTTGTTTTTGATTTCAGTCTTGTAAATATCTTGAGCGCGGTGAGTAAATGCAGGCACGAGCGTCTCATTCCATATGAAAGTGCAGCCGCAAATGAATAGAGAGAGGATCAAAAGGGGTAAAGCAATCCGCTGCACCGTGATACCGCTGGCGCGGATCGCCGTGAGTTCTCGAGACCGAGCCAACGTGCCTAAACAAAATAGTGTCGAAAATAGAGTCGCGAAACCCACGACGCGCGAGATCAAGAGAGGGGCTTTATAAAAGAAATAGCGCGCGATACTCGACAGGGCTGCCCCGGTATCAAGCAGCGTCCCAATTCGCTCAAAAAAGTCAACCGTGACGTAGAGTAGCGTTACCACCATGAGGCTAGTGAAAAATATGCGCAGGAAACCGGCGGCTACATAACGGTCTAGTATTCCCGCGATCGGGAGGAACTTAAAGGAGATCCTATTTGTCATGGGCACTTTTAGCTGCGTTTCTTTGGTTTGATATTGCGCAAAAGCCGGCCAGCGGAGGCGGTGGCACGTTCCAGGGCTGGTGGTAGCAATAGCGGGGATTCCCGAAGCGCGTGCCTGAAAAACTGCAGTCCAATGCCACCGACCACAAGATTCGGTAACCAAACCGCGGGAATGGGGTGGAGTATCGTCTTGTCACCGAGCGCTTTTCCAAGAGATAAAAGCGCATAATAGGTCACGAGCCAAAAAAGGCAGAGCATGAAACCCCACGATCTATTGGTGCGGGTAGTTCTAGGGATCAGAGTCAGCGATACCCCGAGTAGGCAAAATACCAAAGGAGCGAACCCAAACGAGATCCTTTGGTGCAACTCCATCGTTTCAGCGATTGTCTTGACGCCGCTGCTTTGCTTGGCGTCCATTGTAGAGAGTAGCTCCGACAACTGCATTTCCTTAGGCCCCGACTCTTTCTGTCGAACGGGACCGATGAGGTCATCAAGGTCGAGTTTAAAGTCGTAAATGTTGAAACGAGTTTGGCTGAATCCGGGGCGGGTGTTTTCGCGCTCGTAAATCGACCCATCGAAGAGCCTGAGGCCGAGAGTATTGGTTTCTTCGTCAGTAGAGATACGGGCAACCTTGCCGAAAATGATATCTTCGCGAGCTTTATCTCGCCTGTCGACAATCAACACGCCTTGGGCCGTGTTTCCTGGAGGGACGATTTCCTCCACGTAAATCAAGATTTTGGGAAAGTCGTCGTTGAATACTTTTTCCTTAAGAGCGGTTCCGACTCGATTCTTCGCGATATTGTAAAGTTCCCTTTTTAGTGCAAAGTTCGCAGCCGGACGGGCAATCATCGTTAAGAAGAGCGTTGCCGCAGCGATCACCAAGGCCAGCGATGCGATGGGCCAAAGAATTTGACTCGGACTCACTCCCGACGCTTTCATCGCCAAAAGTTCTTGGTCGTTGGACATCCGGCCCAATCCCAAAAGTATCGCGAGCAAGAAAGCCATCGGCACGGTCATCTCTAGAAAGGTTGGCAAAATCAAGGAAAAGAGTTTGCCAATCTGGATAAACGGAACACCGCGGGTGACCACCAATTCGATGAGCTTCAAGATTCGCGCGATCAAGAGCACCGAAGTAAATGCCAATAGGCCGAGAAAAAAAGGTGGAACAACTTCGGAAATAAGATATCGGAGAAGAATTTTTCGCTTCACGTGCCGGCATGTTAACCGGTGAAACAGGCTTTGTAAAATCCCTTGACCGAAGAAATAGCATCCGCTGATGTCGAAAAACCAAAACGTTGTCTTCGGCGTGAACCCGGTTCTAGAAAAACTCCGGGCCGCCGCCGATGATATATTGGAAATTATAATCACTGAAGGTCCCGATCGTTCTGCGTTACGTTTGATTAGGCAGGAAGCTGTGCGACTGGGGCTGCGGGTCGTTACGGGCGAGCGCCAGATACTCGACCGGCTTGTTGGCGGCCAAAGGCACCAAGGGGTCATCGCAAAGGTGAAGGCGTACCGATACTTGCCCTTTGAGCTTTTACTGGAACGAACCTCCGAGTCTTTGGATTTGGAATGGATTTTGATCCTCGATGGCTTGACCGATCCACGGAATTTTGGCGCGTTGTTGCGAACGGCGGAGGCTGTCGGAATTCATTATGTTGTAATTCCCAAAGATCGATCCGCTGAAGTCACTCCGGTGGCAGTAAAAGCATCGGCGGGAGCAGCCTATCACTTGGAGATAGCTAGAGTCACCAACCTTCGTCGGGCTCTAGTGGAGCTTAAGGGGCGCGGGTTTTGGATTGTTGGTCTCGATGTGGATAGCCGGCAAAGTATTTATGACACGAGCTATCCGTCGCGTCTGGCGATCGTTTTAGGGAGTGAGGGTAAGGGGGTTCGCCCGGTGATTTTGCGGGAATGTGACTTCTTGGTGTCGATTCCGATGCTCGGGAAGGTCGCATCGCTGAACGTAGGAGTGGCGGGAGCGGTTTTCTTGTACGAAGTTCTCCGTAAGCGCCGAAACGCGAAAAAGGACTCGGCTGAACCAGTAGAGGCGAAAAGAGGTTAGAGGCTAAGAAATTTTGCGAATTAGCACCTTGAGTGTTGACATGAATACGCGAAGGTGCTTTAAATAACCGTTTACAAAAGGGGAATGTCACCTTCGGGCCCCAGTTTGCCTCGATTCAGATAGAGGTTTGTGCTGACAATTTGGTGGATAGCTGAAAGTGCTCCTTCAAGCCGCCGTTATGTCAGTCTTTTTGGCGATCTGTGCTGGCGCTAGATTATTAGTTAGGATGAGCTAAGCTGGCGTAGCTCAACGGTAGAGCAGCTGATTTGTAATCAGCAGGTTGTAGGTTCAAATCCTATCGCCAGCTCCAGCGAAAATTGCTGGAGCATCGACGCAACCTGTACCACATTTTCTGAAAAAAGGTAATTGTTTAAGTGGGGTGAAGGGAAATAGGGAGAGGTTCCCGAGTGGCCAAAGGGAGCAGACTGTAAATCTGCCGGCGATGCCTTCGAAGGTTCGAATCCTTCCCTCTCCACCATATTTCGTAAGCGGGAATAGCTCAGTTGGTAGAGCGCAAGCCTTCCAAGCTTGGGGTCGCGGGTTCGAGTCCCGTTTCCCGCTCCATATTATTGCTTATTGTGGGTAACTGTGTGGCTTGAGCCTAGAGCTGCCGTTCGCATGCGAGAGAGCCACATTCTGTAAGTGGTCGAGTGAGACGCCCAGGTAGCTCAGTCGGTAGAGCACGTCCTTGGTAAGGACGAGGTCGGCGGTTCGATCCCGCTCCTGGGCTTTTGCCCAGATCGTGAAGTACGCCGGTTAGAAATTATAGAATTTGCGGATTGATTCACTGGTTAATCAATAGGAGGACGAGATGAGCAAGCAGAAGTTCGAGCGTAAAAAACCACACCTTAATATTGGCACGATTGGTCACGTCGATCACGGTAAGACGACTTTAACCGCCGCGATCACAAAAGTTTTGGAAAAGTCGGGTAAGGCCAAGTTTCTTGCCTACGATCAGATCGACAAAGCGCCTGAAGAAAGAGAGCGCGGCGTCACGATCAATATCGCCCACGTCGAGTACGAGACCGATAAACGTCATTACGCTCATGTCGACTGTCCAGGCCACGCAGACTATGTCAAAAACATGATTACCGGCGCGGCGCAGATGGACGGCGCAATTCTCGTTGTCTCGGCGGCAGACGGACCGATGCCTCAGACACGCGAACACATCTTATTGGCGCGCCAGGTCGGAGTGCCCGCGATCGTCGTCTTTCTTAACAAAGCCGATATGGTGGATGACAAAGAACTCTTGGAACTTGTCGAGCTTGAAGTCCGCGAGCTGCTTTCAAAATACAAGTTTCCCGGTGACGATACTCCTATCGTCATTGGCAGTGCACTGAAGGCGCTTGAAGGTGACACCTCTGAAATGGGGGAAGGCGCAATCTTAAAACTCATGGACGCCGTAGATTCTTTCATTCAAGAACCCGTGCGCGATGTTGACAGGCCTTTTCTTATGCCGGTCGAGGACGTTTTTACGATCAGTGGACGCGGAACGGTTGTCACCGGGCGTGTGGAACGCGGCATCGTCAAAGTCGGTGAGGAAATCGAGATTGTCGGATTCAAGGCGACCCAAAAGACCGTCGCAACCGGTGTGGAAATGTTCCGCAAACTTCTTGATGAAGGACAAGCCGGGGACAATATCGGTGTACTGCTCCGCGGTACCAAACGAGAGGAAGTGGAGCGCGGCCAGGTTTTGGCCAAGCCGGGCAGCATTACGCCGCACAGTAGATTCAACGCTGAGGCTTACGTTCTGACCAAAGAAGAAGGCGGCCGGCATACACCGTTTTTCAATGGTTATCGGCCGCAATTCTTTTTCCGCACGACGGACGTGACGGGGGTCGTGAAGTTGCCTGAGGGTACCGAGATGGTCATGCCCGGCGACAACATCAACGTAGAAATCGAATTGATCACGCCGGTTGCCATGGATGATGGGCTAAAGTTCGCTATTCGCGAGGGCGGTCGGACCGTCGGCGCGGGAGTGGTCACAAAAATCATTCAGTAGCTTCATGCCGGCCAAGGGAGATTGGGACTATGCGCGAACTCGTAGGGTTTGCTTGCGACCAATGCAAGCGTAAAAATTACACGTCATCAAAAAACCGGAAGAAAACCACGGACAAATTGTCACTCAAGAAGTTTTGTGCTTCTTGTCGGGCCCACACCCTGCATCGTGAGGTTAAAGTCTAACGGAGATACAGGGGTCAGTAGCTCCAATTGGTAGAGCGCCGGACTCCAAATCCGGTTGTTGCAGGTTCGAGTCCTGCCTGACCCGCCATCTCATTAGATTTTGGTATCCGATGGGGGATTGGATTCAAAAAATCCAGGACGGTGCCGGGCACGCCACAGAATTTTTCAAGGAGTCGTGGCAGGAGCTAAAAAAAGTTTATTGGCCTTCGCGTAAGGAAACTTATGCGGCGACCCTGGTTGTGATCATCGTCGTGGTGCTCATCTCGGTGTATCTGGCGATGATCGATTTTGCGTTGACGAAAGCGATTCAGGCGATCATCGGATGAACTCTTAGGCGCTTCCTTATGGCGAAACAGTGGTACATCGTGCACACCTTTTCGGGTTATGAACAAAAGGCCAAGGCGGCGCTTGAGGAGCGAATTCGATCTCTAGGCAAACAGGATTATTTCGGTGAGATTATGGTGCCGGTCGAAAAGGTTGTCGAGCTGGTCAAGGGTAAGAAGAAAACTTCTTCGCGCAAGTTTTTTCCCGGCTATATTCTCGTTCAAATGGAATTGAACGATGAGACATGGCACGTTGTAAAGGAAACTCCCAAGGTTACTGGATTTGTCGGTGGCAGCACGAATCCCCCCCCGGTAAGCGACGAAGAGGTGAGAGCGATTACCCAGCAGATGGAAGAAGGGGCGATCAAGCCTAAACCTCGAGTTTTATTCTCCGTGGGCGAGAACGTGAAGGTGATCGATGGACCCTTCGCCGATTTCAACGGCGTTGTGGAGGAGGTCAAGCCCGACAAGGGGAAGCTCAGAGTATTGATTAGTATCTTCGGACGGGCAACACCTGTCGAACTTGAGTTCGTCCAGGTGGAACGTAACTAGCCAGAAGGGTCGAATTCCATGGCGAAGAAAGTCATCGGCGAAATCAAGCTGCAAATCCCAGCGGGACAAGCTAACCCTAGTCCGCCGGTGGGTCCGGCACTGGGCCAGCGCGGCGTCAACATCATGGAGTTCTGCAAATCGTTCAACGCCGCGACTCAGGCTCAACAAGGAATGATAACTCCTGTCATTATCACCGTCTACGCGGACCGCTCGTTTACGTTTGTCACCAAGACTCCTCCGGCTTCGGTGTTGCTCAAAAAAGCCGCCGGCCTGGAAAAAGGTTCGGCCGAAACCGGGAAAATCGTAGCGGGGAAAGTCACTCGAGCGCAGATCAGGCAAATTGCCGAGCTGAAACTGAAGGACCTAACCGCGAAAGATTTGGCAGCCGCCGAGAAGTCCATCGAAGGTACGGCGCGCAGCATAGGTTTGGAAGTCGACGGCTAAAGCATTTAAACCACTGTGCGGAGCCCGCCGTGAGAAAAATGTTACAGGCGGGGCTCTATTTGGGAGAAGACCATGAGTGGAAATGGCAAGACTTATCGTGCGGCGCTGGAAAAAGTAGATCGCAGCCAGCGTTATCTATTGGAAGATAGCCTGCGCCTAGCGAAGGAAACCGCCCGTGCCAAGTTTGATGAAACCGTCGAAATGGCGATCCGTTTAGGTGTCGATCCTCGCCAGGCAGATCAGAACATTCGCGGTACCGTGACGTTGCCGCACGGAATGGGCAAAAGCGTGCGTCTTTTAGCGTTCGCCAAAGGTGACAAAGAGAAAGAAGCTCAAGAGGCGGGCGCCGATTTCGTCGGCGGTGACGATCTCATCAAGAAGATCAGCGAAGGGTGGTTGGATTTTGATAAGGCGGTGGCGACACCGGACATGATGGGTGCCGTGGGTCGAATCGGTAAAATCCTTGGCCCGCGCGGCCTGATGCCGAACCCCAAAACTGGAACGGTTGCGGCAGATATCGGCAAAGCAGTCAAAGAAATAAAGGCGGGCAAGTTGGAATACCGCGTTGACAAGGCCGGCATCGTTCATGTGCCGGTAGGAAAGGCGTCGTTCGGCGCCGAGCAACTCATCGACAACGCCAAAGCCGTGCTGATGTCCATATTGCGAGCGAAGCCGGCGTCGGCAAAAGGTAATTACGTGAGGGGCGTGACGGTTGCCACTACGATGGGGCCGGGGATTAAAATCGATCTCGGGCAAATTCGTGCGATGGCCGCGTAGGTTGGGGTACGCCAAACTAATCGTAAACGGATTCACGTTGGGTCGATCTTAGGGAGAAGAGAATGTCGGAAGCGCAAGTTGTTCGTGCCGGTCACGGCGAAAAGGCTGAAACCGTTGCCGCAATTCATCGGAGGTTGAAGTCAGCCAAGATGGCAATAGTTACCGAATATCGCGGCCTGAGCGTGGCTCAGATGACCCGGCTGCGTCGCGAGATTCGCGATGCTTCCGGTGAGTATCAGGTAATTAAAAACACCTTGGTTCGGCGAGCGCTTGACGGCACCGCGTTTGGCGATTTGGAAAAACTCCTGGAAGGTCCGAACGGCTGGGTCTTTGCCTATGACGATCCAGTCGTTTTGTCCAAGGCGCTGGTCAAGTTTGCCGGCGACCATGACAAGTTGGCCATTAAAGGTGGCGTTTTTGAAGGACGTTTCATGGACCCCGCCGGCGTAAAAGTTTTGTCGCAGATGCCGAGCAAGCCTGAGTTACAGGCCAAGCTGCTCGCCATGATCAACGCTCCGGCAACGCAGCTGCTACGCCTGATTCAAGAACCGGGAGCGCAGATGGTGCGACTCATTGAAACCGTACGCAAGGCAAAAACTGAATAAACGGAAGATTCTTTAGACTTAATCAAAGGGGGGAGATTTTTTATGGAAGGCGTATCGAGAGAGCAAGTTAAGGATTTCATCAAAAATATGACTTTGATGGACGCGGCGGCTCTGGTCAAGGAATTGGAAGAGGAGCTTGGCGTAAGCGCGGCAGCTCCGGTGGCTGTTGCGGCAGCTGCGGGCGGACCGGCGGCGGCAGTGGAAGAGAAGACTGAATTCAACGTCATACTTGCTGAAGCCGGCGAGAAGAAGATTCAGGTCATCAAAGTGGTACGCGAGCTCACTGGATTAGGCCTCAAGGAAGCCAAAGATCTCGTGGACGGCGCACCAAAGCCAGTAAAGGAAGCAGTCGCCAAGGCCGAAGCCGAAACCATCAAGAAGAAACTCGAAGAGCAGGGCGCAAAAGTTGAAATCAAGTAGACCGCGTCAGGCTGCGGTTGCCCGTGAATTTGCTCTGATGGATTGTTGACCGCAAGTTCGACAGAGGAGAGTCCATGGCATTTCAAGTTGCCAATAATTTACGATTTCGCCGTACCTTCGGGAGGATCCGAAAAATCATCGATCTTCCTTATTTGATCGAGATTCAAAAGAACTCTTACGAGCTGTTCCTGCAAAAAGACGCAGCGCCGATGGAGCGTCAGAACATGGGTTTGCAGGAGGTTTTTAAATCCGTTTTTCCGATCAAGGACTTTAACGAGACCGCATCTCTGGAGTTCGTCAGCTATTCGTTGGGCGAACCCAAATACGACGTGGAAGAATGTCATCAACGCGGCATGACCTTCGCCGCGCCGTTGAAGGTCACCGTGCAGCTGGTGCTGTGGGATGTCGATCAGCAGACCGGCTCGCGCAGTATCAAAAACGTCAAGGAGCAGGAAGTCTATTTTGGTGAAATTCCGCTGATGACCATCAACGGGACATTCATGATCAACGGCACCGAGCGAGTGATCGTCAGTCAGCTGCACCGCTCTCCCGGAGTTTTCTTCGAGCACGACAAAGGGAAAACGCATGCCAGCGGCAAGCTGCTGTATTCGGCGCGCGTCATCCCTTACCGGGGCTCGTGGGTGGATCTCGAATTTGATCCTCGCGATATTCTCTATGTGCGCATTGACCGGCGGCGTAAGTTTCATGGCACCGTGCTGTTGCGCGCGCTCGGCATGACCACGGAAGACTTGCTCAACTACTATTACAAGAGCGACACCGTGGTGTTTGACGGGCGCAAGCCGGCGCTGGTTTTTAATGCCAGTCACTTGTTGAACGCTAAAGTGAGCGCGGATGTCCGGGACCCGAAATCCAACGATGTGATCGTTAAGGAGGGCAAGAAATTTACGCGCCCGATCCTGCGTCAAATGGAAACCGCGAAATTGAAGCAGGTCCCAGTGGTTTGGGAAGATATTCTGGGACGAGTCGCCGCTCACGATATTATCGATCCGCAGACCAAGGAAGTGTTGGTCGAGTGTAATCATGAAATTACCCAGGAAAAACTCGACGTAATTCGCGACAAAGGAATCCATCAAATCGATGTGTTGTTCATCGATGAGTCCAGCGTCGGCCCATATTTGCGTAACACTTTGCTCCAAGACCGCATTAAATCCCCCCAAGATGCGATCCTGGAAATCTATCGCCGTTTGCGCCCGGGCGACCCGCCGACGGTCGAGTCGGCGACCAACTTTTTTAACAACTTGTTTTTTAACCCCGACCGTTACGATCTGTCTAAAGTCGGCCGGCTTAAGCTCAATCACCGCTTGAAGCTCAACGTGCCTCTGGAACAAGGAACGCTGCGCAAGGAAGATATTCTCGAAGTCGTGCGCTACCTGATGGAGCTCAAGAACGGCAATGGTTCGGTGGACGACATCGATCATCTCGGCAATCGCCGCGTGCGCGCGGTTGGTGAACTCGTGGAAAACCACTTCCGCGTCGGTTTGGTGCGCATGGAGCGGGCGATCAAAGAAAAAATGAGCCTGCAGGATATCGAAACTTTGATGCCGCAAGAACTGATCAACTACAAACCCGTTTCGGCGGCCCTCAAGGAGTTTTTCGGTTCTAGCCAGCTATCTCAATTTATGGACCAGACCAACCCGCTATCGGAGATCACTCACAAACGGAGGCTCTCGGCTTTGGGCCCGGGCGGTTTGACCCGTGAACGTGCGGGGTTTGAAGTTCGCGATGTGCATCCGACCCATTATGGCCGAGTTTGTCCGATCGAGACGCCGGAAGGTCCGAACATCGGCTTGATCGCCTCTCTAACGACCTATGCTCGCGTCAATGATTTTGGCTTCATCGAGACCCCCTATCGTGAAGTCGAAAACGGCCGGGTGACGGATCGCATTCGCTATCTATCCGCCTTGGAAGAGGAAGATCATGTGATCGCCCAGGCCAATGCGCCCATCGACGGTCGCGGAAATTTCACCGTGGACTTGGTCTCGTCCCGCAAGGGCGGCGAGTTCGTCATGGCGCGTCCCGAAGAAATCAACTTCATGGACGTTTCACCGAACCAACTGGTGAGCGTGGCGGCTTCGTTGATTCCCTTCCTGGAAAACGACGACGCCAACCGTGCGCTCATGGGCTCCAACATGCAGCGCCAGGCGGTGCCGCTCCTCAGAACCGAGGCGCCGCTCGTCGGCACTGGCATGGAAAAGACCGTGGCGCGCGATTCCGGTGTCACAGTCGTGGCGCGGCGCGATGGTGCGGTGGAAAGCGTGGATTCGACTCGGATCGTGATTAAAGCCGATAAGACTTCGGGCTCGCGGGATACCGGGGTCGATATTTACAATTTGGTCAAATATCAAAGGTCCAACCAAAACACGTGTATGAACCAGAGGCCCATCGTATTGGTTGGTGACCAAGTTAAAGCAGGCGATGTGATTGCCGACGGACCGTCGACTGAAATGGGCGAGCTCGCTTTGGGCCGCAACGTAGTGGTCGCGTTGATGCCGTGGGGCGGATATAACTTCGAGGACTCAATTCTAATTAGTGAGCGGGTGGTCAAGGAAGACATTTACACCTCGATCCACATCGAAGAGTTCGAGTGCGTCTCGCGCGACACCAAGCTGGGTCCCGAAGAGATTACCCGCGACATACCCAACGTCGGCGACGAAGCCCTGATGGACCTAGATGAGAGTGGAATTATCCGCATCGGCGCCGAAGTGAAGCCTGGCAATATTTTAGTCGGTAAGATCACGCCGAAAGGCGAAACGCAACTATCTCCAGAAGAAAAATTGTTACGGGCGATTTTTGGTGAAAAAGCGGGTGAAGTGCGCGACACGTCCTTGCGAGTCCCCCCCGGAGTCGAGGGAACGGTCATCAATGTGCGGATTTTCTCGCGTAAGGGTTTGGGCAAAGATGACCGGAGCAAAGCGATCGAGGACGAGGAGGTTGTCCGGTTGAGGAAGGACCAGCACGACGAGATTCGCATCCTTCAGGACGGCGCTCTCAGGCGGTTGAAAAGACTGCTCGTCGGACGCCGACTCGCCGGACGAATCAGCGACGACAGCCGAAAAGTGTTGCTCAACAAGGGTCAAGAGCTCGCCGAGGAAGATCTCGATCAACTCCCGATGTCTTACTGGAGTGAAATCCGCGTCGATAACGAATCAGTCGAAAACGAACTTAGCCGCATCATCGACAGTACGGCCAGCCAAGTCAATCTGATCAAGCACGCCTTCGAGGACAAGATCGAGAAGCTCAAAGGTGGAGACGAGCTGCCGCCGGGAGTTATCAAGATGGTCAAGGTTTTTGTCGCGATCAAGCGCAAGCTTCAAGTCGGCGACAAAATGGCAGGGCGACATGGCAACAAAGGCGTCATTTCTCGAATTTTGCCCGAAGAAGACATGCCGTATCTTGATGACGGGACTCCGGTTGACGTAGTGCTTAATCCTCTCGGTGTTCCTTCGCGCATGAACGTTGGCCAGATTCTCGAAGCTCATTTGGGCTGGGCCGCGCGGAGCCTCGGGCATCAGATCGATGAGCTGCTGCGCATGCATCGCGAGGACGGCGATACATTACGGCGCCGGTTAAAAGACTTCCTCAACACCAAGGAAGCGAGCGAATTGATCGAAGGCGCGAAGGATCCTGAAGTTTTCAAGCTTGCGGAAAAATACCGCGAAGGTGTTCACATCGCTTCGCCAGTGTTTGACGGCGCCGCGGAAGAGGAGATTTTTAACTTGCTGAGGAAGGCCGGATTGCCGGCGACGGGTCAGGTGACCCTCTACGACGGACGGTCTGGGCAGCCGTTCGATGGTAAAGTAACGGTCGGCGTCATGTACATCATGAAGCTGCATCATTTGGTCGACGACAAAATCCATGCCCGTTCGACGGGCCCCTATTCCCTTGTCACGCAGCAACCGCTCGGCGGCAAGGCGCAATTTGGCGGTCAGCGATTGGGAGAAATGGAAGTCTGGGCTTTGGAAGCCTACGGGGCGGCCTACACGCTGCAGGAAATGCTGACGGTCAAGTCCGATGACGTCGTAGGTCGAACGCGTATGTACGAAGCGATCGTCAAGGGTGATAATTTGCTAGAACCGGGCTTGCCGGAGTCTTTCAACGTCATGGTCAAGGAACTGCAAAGTTTGGGTCTCGACGTTGATTTGGTGGAAGAGAAGTAGCTGACTCAATAGAGTTCTGTTGCTTGAACCGGAGGAGATCCGAATATGGAAGATCTATTTAATCTTTTCGAGAAGCCAAAAAACCCGCTCAGCTTTAACGCGATAAAAGTTTCTATCGCGTCGCCGGACAAAATCCGGTCTTGGTCCCATGGCGAAGTGAAGAAACCCGAAACTATCAATTATCGAACCTTCAAACCGGAGCGGGACGGTTTGTTCTGCGCCAAGATTTTTGGTCCGACCAAGGACTACGAATGTAACTGCGGTAAATATAAACGGATGCGCCACCGCGGCGTGGTCTGCGAGAAATGCGGCGTCGAAGTCATTCAGTCCAAAGTTCGTCGCGAGCGCATGGGCCATATCGAGCTGGCGACACCGGTGGTTCACATCTGGTTCTTGAAGAGTTTGCCGAGCCGCATCGGTGCATTGCTCGACATGTCGCTCAAAGAAATCGAGAAAGTGCTCTACTTCGAGTCCTACATTGTCATTGATCCGGGCGAAACCCCTCTTCAATACAAAGAACTCTTGACGGAGGCTCGGTTCCGCAAGACGGTTGAAGAATTCGGCGGCAAATTCGTCGCCGAGATGGGCGCCGAGGCTGTTCGTAAACTCCTTAAGGCCATTGATATCGCTAAACTGTCCGATGAGCTTCGCCAAGAAATGCGTGACGCCAATTCCGAAGTCCGGCGCAAAAAATTGGCCAAGCGGTTGAAGGTCATCAACGCGTTCAGAGTCTCGGGTAATCGGCCCGAATGGATGGTTATGGAAGTGGTTCCGGTGATTCCACCGGACCTCCGCCCGCTTGTGCCGCTTGATGGCGGTCGGTTTGCGACTTCCGATTTAAACGATCTGTACCGCCGCGTCATCAACCGCAACAACCGGCTCAAAAGGCTGATGGAATTGAGCGCGCCGGATATGATCATCCGCAATGAAAAACGCATGCTCCAAGAGGCCGTCGATGCCCTGTTCGACAATGGTCGGCGCGGTCGCGCGATTACCGGTCAAAACCGCAGACCGCTCAAATCATTGAGCGACATGCTCAAGGGCAAAACCGGCCGGTTCCGGCAAAATCTGCTCGGTAAACGCGTTGATTATTCGGGCCGTTCGGTCATCGTCGTCGGACCTGAGCTGCGCTTGCATCAGTGCGGACTGCCGAAAAAGATGGCGCTCGAACTTTTCAAGCCGTTTATTTACAACAAGCTCGAAGAACGCGGCCACGTCACGACGATCAAGAGCGCAAAAAAGATGGTCGAGCGCGAATTGCCCGAAGTTTGGGATATTCTCGACGAAGTGATCCGCGAGCATCCGGTCATGCTCAACCGCGCGCCGACGCTGCATCGGCTGGGCATTCAAGCCTTCGAGCCGATTCTAATCGAGGGCAAAGCGATCCAGCTTCACCCTCTGGTTTGCGCGGCTTACAATGCCGACTTTGACGGCGACCAGATGGCGGTGCACGTGCCATTGTCCGTCGAGGCGCAGGTCGAAGCCCGCGCACTGATGATGTCGACGAATAATATTCTTTCGCCGGCGAACGGCAAGCCGATCATCGTGCCGACCCAGGATATCGTCTTGGGACTTTACTACATGACCCGCGATCGATTGCATGCCAAAGGCAGCGGACGTCTTTTCAGCAATCCGACCGAAGTTCGTATGGCCTATGATCAGGGCGAGATGGATATTCAGGCGCCTATCACCGTGAGAATCAACGGCGAGCGAATTGATACCACGGTCGGACGGATTTTGCTGTACGAGGTTGTGCCCAACGTGATCCCGTTCAAAGAAGTCAATCGCGTGATGAAGAAGAAGGAGTTGGCGAATCTTATCGACGTCAGCTACCGCTTGGCCGGCAACAAGGCGACGGTCATTCTCGCCGATCGCTTAAAAGACATCGGTTACGAAAACGCGACCAAGGCGGGGATATCCATTTCCATCAAAGATATGGTCATTCCGCCGAGCAAAGAAGAGCTGCTCAAGAAAGCTCACGATGATGTGCGCGAGATCGAAGAGCAGTACAAGAACGGCCTGATCACCGATGGCGAGCGCTACAATAAAGTCGTCGATATTTGGGCCGAGGTCACAGACCGCATCGCCGACGAAATGTTGCGCGATCTCGGATCCGAAAAGGTTACTGATGACCAGGGACATGAGATTTCAGTGCCGAGCTTCAATCCGATTTTCATGATGGCCGACTCCGGCGCCCGAGGCAGCGCGCAGCAGATCCGCCAGCTCGCCGGCATGCGCGGCTTGATGGCGAAGCCTTCAGGCGAGATCATCGAGACGCCGATTACCGCGAACTTCCGCGAAGGACTGACGGTGTTGCAATACTTCATCTCAACTCACGGCGCGCGCAAGGGCCTTGCAGACACGGCTTTGAAAACTGCAAATTCCGGCTATCTCACCCGCCGGCTCGTCGACGTCGCGCAAGATGCTGTAATCGGAGAGGACGATTGCGGCACCATGGACGGTATCGAAATGACACCGTTAATGGAAGGCGGCGAGATCATCGAGCCGCTCGGTGATCGCGTGCTCGGACGCGTCGCGTTGGAGGACATCCGCGACCCGTTTACCGGGGACGTCATTGTCAAAGCGAACCAGGAAATCAACGAAGAACTGGTTCAGCGCATCGAAGACGCCGGTTTGGAACGGATCAGGATCCGATCGGTATTGACCTGCGCTTCGCGCCGGGGTGTTTGCGTCATGTGTTACGGACGTGACCTTGGACGGGGTCATATGATCAATTTGGGAGAGGCGGTCGGCGTGATCGCTGCACAGTCGATCGGCGAGCCCGGAACGCAGCTCACGATGCGGACTTTCCATATTGGCGGCACTGCAAGCCGCCGCGCGGAACAAACAACGCTTGAGTCGCGCAACGATGGCATTGTCAAATTCATCAACGTGAACACGGTCGCTAATAAAGACGGAGATCTCGTCGTGATGAATCGCAATGGTGAAGTGGCGATCGTCGACTACCCCGAGGGTGAAAAAGGCCGCGAGCGCGAGCGTGAGCGCTATCCCGTGGTTTACGGCGCCAAGTTCAAGAAAAAAGATGGAACGCGCATCAAGGCGGGCGAGCTTTTGGCGGAATGGGATCCCTACACGATTCCAATTCTCACGGAGGTGAGCGGCGTTGTCAAGTTCGGCGATGTCATCGAAAACGTGACGATGGAAGAGAAAGTTGACGAGCGAACCGGCCTATCGACCAAAATCATCACCGACTCCAAAGACGTCGACAAACGGCCGCGCATCTCGATCAAAGATATCGAGGGACAAACGGCACGGCTCTCCGTCACTTCTGAAGCGCGCTATCTCTTGCCCGTGGGCGTGCACATCAACGTTCAAGAAGGCCAGACGGTTTATGCCGGTGATGTGTTGGCGAAAATGCCCCGTGAGACGACCAAGACCAAGGATATTACCGGCGGTTTACCGCGAGTGGCGGAACTCTTCGAAGCACGCAAGCCGAAAGAGTTCGCGGTCATCACTGAAATCGACGGCGTCGTATCCTTCGGCAAAGACACCAAAGGCAAACGGAAAGTTGTCGTCACTCCCGAGGTGGGCGAGCCGCGTGAGTATCTGATTCCTAAGGGCAAACATATCAGCGTGCACGACGGCGATCGGATCAGGGCGGGGGAAGCTTTGATGGACGGCTCGTCGAATCCGCATGATATCTTGAACATTCTCGGCGAAAAGGCGTTGGCTAAGTATCTGGTCGACGAGGTGCAAGAAATTTACCGCCTGCAGGGCGTGCGTATTAACGATAAGCATATTGAAGTCATTGTGCGGCAAATGCTGCGCCGAGTGCGCATCAAAGAGGTCGGCGATACCGAGTTTTTGATCGGTGATCAAGTCGAAAAATGGCGCTTCGATGAAGAGAACCAAAAGGCCATCGGTGATCGGGGCAAACCCGCCGTGGCGGAGCCTCTCCTGCTCGGCATCACTAAAGCTTCACTTTCAACAGAAAGCTTCATCTCGGCGGCCTCATTCCAGGAAACCACCAAAGTGCTTACGGAGGCCGCGATCCAAGGCAAAGTCGATTTCCTATGTGGCCTGAAAGAAAACGTCATCATGGGTCGTTTGATTCCGGCCGGGACCGGCGTGGCGAAGTACGCCAAAACAGAAATTGAAATCGACGAACCGGAGGGTCCAAACGGTACGATTTCTCAGGCTGCGGAAGCCTGAGCTTTGACAATGTTAAGGTATTTTGCTAATAACAGGATTTCTCTCGGGGGATTCCACGTAACAAACTATTCCCCAGAATCCAAGTCATCATGTGAATGAGAAAATATGCCGACGATTAGTCAATTAGTGCGTGAAAGCCGCGAAAAACAACGCCGAAAAAACACCGCGCCAGCGCTGCAGAGTTGCCCGCAGAAGCGCGGGGTGTGCACCCGCGTGTACACATCAACGCCAAAGAAGCCTAATTCGGCGTTACGGAAAGTTGCGCGCGTTCGGCTCACCAATGGGATTGAAGTGACTTCCTACATTCCCGGGGTAGGGCACAACTTGCAAGAACACTCCGTAGTTTTGATTCGCGGCGGCCGCGTCAAAGATCTGCCCGGCGTGCGCTATCACATTATCCGAGGAACCTTGGATTCCATTGGTGTTCAGGAACGCAGACAGGGTCGCTCCAAATACGGGGCAAAGAGACCGAAGTAGGATCCCATGCCACGCAAAGGTGAAGTCCGAAAGCGCGAAATCTTGCCGGACCCCAAATATGGGGACAAGGTGGTGGCTAAATTCGTTAACACGATAATGAGCCGCGGTAAGAAGAGCGTGGCGGAATCGATATTGTATCGCTCGTTGGATATCGTAACCGCCAAAGCGAAAGAGGACGCTCTGGGAGTCTTTAAGCGGGCCATAGAAAACACTCGCCCCAACGTTGAAGTCCGTTCTCGCCGTGTTGGCGGCGCGACTTATCAAGTGCCGGTGGAAGTGCGGCCGCAGCGGCGGCTTTCATTGAGTATGCGTTGGCTGATCGAATCGGCGCGCGCTAGGGCGGAAAAGTCGATGGAAGAAAAATTGGCCGCCGAATTGATCGATGCAGCGAATAATCGCGGCACCGCGATCAAGAAAAAGGAAGATACACACAGAATGGCGGAGGCCAATCGCGCTTTCGCCCATTATCGTTGGTAAAATTACAACGTCAGTGACGTTGGAAAAGGAGGCGGGCTGACCGCCTCCTTTTTTTCCGCGCAAAGACAAATGGCACGAACTGTTCCTTTAGAGAAGACCCGCAACATCGGGATTATGGCGCACATCGATGCGGGCAAAACCACGACTACCGAGCGCATCCTTTATTACACCGGGATCAACTATAAGATCGGCGAGGTGCACGAGGGTACGGCGACAATGGACTGGATGGTTCAGGAACAGGAGCGTGGAATTACGATAACTTCAGCAGCTACCACTTGCCTGTGGCGCGATCATCGGGTGAATATTATCGATACTCCGGGGCATGTTGACTTTACCATCGAAGTCGAGCGCTCGCTGCGCGTGCTCGACGGTGCCGTAGCGGTTTTTTGTTCGGTCGGCGGCGTGGAGCCGCAGACCGAGACCGTGTGGCGGCAGGCTGACAAATACGGCGTGCCGCGTCTGGCATTTGTGAATAAAATGGACAGGCTGGGCGCGGATTTTTTTCGCGTCGTTAAAATGATCGAGGATCGACTGGGCGCTCGCCCGGCCGTTGTGCAGCTTCCGATCGGCGCTGAAGAGAAGTTTACCGGGGTCGTCGATTTAGTAGGGATGAAGGCGGTTGTGTGGGAAGAGGAAAGTCTCGGCGCTAAATTCCATGAGGAACCCATCCCCGCTGATCTTAGGACACAGGCTCAGGAATATCGCGAGAAGTTAATCGAAACTGTTGCTGACAGCGACGAAGCGATCATGGAGAAATATCTCGAAGGCAAAGATATTTCTGAAAGTGACCTTCGCGCGGCGATTCGTAAGGGGACTCTTTCTCTCAAGATCGTGCCCGTACTGTGTGGTTCAGCGTTTCGCAACAAAGGCGTGCAGCCGATGTTGGACGCGGTCGTGGATTATCTCCCATCGCCTCAAGATATTCCGCCGGTCAAAGGTGTCGAAGCGGGAACGACCACTCCGGCCGAACGGCCGGCAAAAGATGACGCGCCCTTTTCGGCGCTGGCGTTCAAAATTATGACGGATCCATTCGTCGGTACTCTGACGTTTTTTCGCGTCTATTCCGGGACGATTACCTCCGGGTCCAGTGTTTATAATTCGACAAAAAGCAAAAGAGAACGAATCGGCCGCTTGTTGAAAATGCACGCGAACAAGCGCGAAGAGATCAAGGAAGTTTATGCCGGCGATATCGCCGCCGCAGTCGGACTGAAAACCGCGACGACCGGCGATACGTTATGCGATGAAGACGAGCCGATCATGCTCGAGTCGATTGATTTTCCCGATCCAGTTATATCGATCGCGATCGAACCGAAAAGCAAGGCGGACCAAGAAAAGCTAGGTCTATCTCTCCAAAAGCTGGCGACGGAAGATCCGTCCTTCAAAGTCCGCACCGATGAAGAAACCGGCCAGACGATTATATCCGGCATGGGCGAGCTTCATCTCGAAATTATCGTCGATCGCCTACTGCGCGAGTTCAATGTCGGCGCCAATGTCGGCAAGCCTCAGGTTGCCTATAAAGAGACCATTCGCAAAAAAGTTGAACAGCAAGGCCGTTTCGTCCGCCAAACCGGCGGCCGCGGCCAGTACGGCGATGTTTGGATCACCCTCGAGCCGCAGCAACCCGGCGCCGGGTTTGAATTTGTCGATGCGATCAAGGGCGGTTCCATTCCACGGGAATACATCCCTGCCGTGGAAAAAGGTATTAGAGAAGCGACCGAAAATGGCGCCCTCGCCGGCTATCCTGTGGTAGACGTTAAAGCCACTCTTTTCGATGGCAGTTATCATGACGTCGATTCTTCGGAGATCGCTTTCAAGATTGCCGGCTCGATGGCCTTTAAGGCCGCTATGCGCAAGGCCAATCCCGTGCTGCTCGAGCCGATTATGTCGGTCGAAGTGGTAGTGCCGGAAGAGTTTATGGGCGATGTGATCGGTGATATCAGTTCGAGACGCGGCAAGGTTTTGGGGATGGACACGCGGCCCGCCGCGCAGGCGATCGATGCGCGCGTGCCGTTGGCGGAAATGTTCGGATATGCCACTGATTTGCGATCGATGACTCAAGGGAGAGCGACTTACACCATGCAGTTTGCTCATTACGAACCTGTTCCCGCGGCGGTCGCCGAGGGAATTATCGCCAAGTTTGATGGCAAGTCGGATGACGAAGTATGAACGAGAAGATTAGGATTCGGTTAAAAGCCTACGACCACCGCGTGCTGGATCAGTCGGTGGGGGAGATTGTCGAGACGGTGAGGCGCACCGGTGGTCGGGTAGCGGGTCCGATTCCGTTGCCGACGAGGATTGAAAGGTTCACCGTCAACCGCTCGCCTCATGTCGATAAAAAGTCGCGGGATCAGTACGAAATCCGTACGCACAAACGGCTTCTCGACATTCTTGAGCCAACGCAACAAACCATTGACGCGCTGGGCAAACTCGATATTGCGGCCGGGGTCGATGTTGAGATCAAGCTGCAGTGAGACGCGGCAAACTTTAAGCTCGTACGTCGCGCGAATTGGAATGTGAATATGACAGGACTCATCGGCAGAAAAGTCGGCATGATGCAATTCTACAACGCCGAGGGCAACGTGGTCCCGGTCACGATCGTTGAAACCCGCCCGTGCGTCGTGGTGCAAAAAAAGCAAACATCGACGGATGGCTACAACGCGCTGCAAGTTGGTTTCGGCACTCGGAAGGCACAGCGTGTGAACAAAGCCGCGCAGGGTCATATGGCCAAGGCCGGCAAGGGCGCTTTCGAAGTCTTGAAGGAGTTTCGCGTCGATGACGTGTCTACCTACGAAGTCGGCCAAGAGATCAAGGCGAGCGATCTTTTCAAGGTCGGTGATCGCATCGATGTGACCGGCGTCTCCAAAGGACATGGCTTTTCCGGTGTCATCAAGCGCTGGTCTTTCGCCGGTTTTCCAGGTTCGCACGGCACGCACGAATATTTTCGTCACGGTGGCTCGATCGGCAATCGGTCCTATCCCGGACGCGTGCGCAAAGGCAAGAAAATGGCGGGCCACTGGGGTAACGAGCAAGTTTCGACGCAGAATCTTGAGGTCGTGGATATTCGCGCCGAGGAGAATTTAATGCTTGTCCGCGGCGCGGTGCCCGGGGCAAAGCACGGCGTCGTCATCTTGCGCCCGGCGGCCAAAGGGTAAGCACAATGGAAGTCCACGTAATACAACCGCAGCTTAACGAGTCGATTTTTGGCGCAAAGACGCGCTCTCACTTACTTCATCAGGCCGTGGTCATGCAACTCGCTAATCGGCGCGCTGGCAGCGCCGCGACCAAGTCCAAGGGATTCGTCCGCGGCGGCGGTAAAAAGCCCTGGCGGCAAAAAGGTACAGGCCGCGCGCGCGCGGGTAGTATCCGCTCGCCGATCTGGGTCGGTGGCGGCACGGTCTTCGGTCCCCAGCCGCGCGACTATTCCTATCGAATACCGAGGACGGCCCGAAGGGAGGCTTTGTTGTCGGCCCTAAGCCTCAAGAAGCGCGACGACAAGCTTATTGTAGTTGACAAGCTCGAGCTGGAAGCGGCGAAGACAAAGATCATGGCCCAGGCGTTGGTCGAGTTGAAGGTCAAAAGCGCGTTGATCGTGATCGCACAGTCGGATGCAAAAATCGAGCGTTCAGCGCGCAACCTGCCCAAAGTCAAAGTGCTGCGCGTGGAAGGTTTGAACGTTTACGATATCTTGTGTTACGAGCACCTGATCCTGACCGAGCAAGCGCTTAAGCGGCTGGAGGAGAGGTTGGCCGCATGAAGAGCCCGCACGATGTCATCAAAGCGCCGCTAGTCTCGGAAAAAGGCACGCTACTCACGGAAAGCGCCAATCAGGTTTTGTTCAAGGTTCGACCAGACGCCAACAAGATCGAAGTCAAATACGCGGTCGAAACGCTTTTCAAGGTCAAAGTCACCCAAGTCCGCATGGCACGCTATCTAGGCAAGATGCGCCGCATCGGGAAAAACATCGGGCGCCGCTCCGATTGGAAGAAAGCTTACGTAACGCTCAAAGATGGCGATAAGATCGATTTTTTTGGTGGAGCATAAAATAAATAGAGATTAGCCCATGGCCATTAAGACCTATCAACCTACCTCCGCAGGTATGCGCTTTCGCACCGGACTCAGTTTCGATGAAGTTACTAAGACGACACCAGAGAAGGGTTTGCGCGAACGGCTCAACCATAGCGGCGGACGTAACAACACCGGCCGGGTCACCGCAGATCATCGTGGCGGTGGGCACAAGCGGCTGTATCGCGTGATCGATTTCAAGCGCAACAAACTTAACGTCCCGGCCAAGGTCGAAGCGATCGAATACGATCCCAACCGTTCGGCGCGCATCGCATTGCTCTGCTATGCCGATGGTGAACGGCGCTATATTCTCGCACCTGAACGCTTGCAGGTAGGCGCCTCAGTGCTCGCCGGCGACGACAATGTCGATATTCAGCCTGGCAATTCCTTGCCGCTCAAATTTATCCCGGTTGGCACGGTCGTGCATAACATTGAACTCAAGATCGGCAAAGGCGGACAATTGGTACGGAGCGCGGGATTGGGCGCCCAGCTGATGGCCAAGGAAGGCTCCTATGCTTTGATCAAACTTCCTTCGGGCGAGCTACGCTATGTCCTGGCTGATTGTCGCGCTACGGTGGGTCAAGTTGGAAATGCCGACCAAGAGAATGTCTCCTGGGGGAAGGCGGGGAGGATTCGCTGGCTGGGGTTTCGACCGACGACGCGCGGTATCGCCAAGAACCCGGTCGATCATCCGCACGGCGGCGGTGAGGGCAGGTCGAAGGGAAATCATCCGATGACGCCTTGGGGTAAACCGACCAAGGGTTATAAGACGAGAAAAAACCATTCGTCCGACAAGTATATTGTTCAGCGGAGAAAAGGTAGGTAGCGATGGCGCGTTCGGTCAAAAAAGGGCCTTTTGTCGACCAGCATCTTTTGAAAAAAATTGCCGCGATCAGTGAATCGCGTCAGAAACAGGTAATTCGCACGTGGTCGCGGCGCTCGACTGTGACTCCCGAGATGGTCGGACTCACGATCGGCGTGCATAACGGTCGGAAGTTTATTCCGGTATTTGTCAGCGAAAATATGGTTGGCCATAAGCTCGGTGAATTTGCCCCAACGCGGACTTTTTTCGCGCATTCGGGCGATCGGAAGGCCGAGGCTAAAGAAACGACGGGTGCACCAGTCGCGGCGGCGCCAAGAGCGCCGGTTGCAGCAGCGCCGGCGGCAAAAACATAGGGGAGTGAGCGCTTTTCAAACGAAAGATTGATACCGTCCGATAAATTTCTTCGCAAGTAACGAAAATATGGAAGCACGCGCGATCACAAAGTTTGTCCGAATCTCGCCGAGAAAAGTTCGATTAGTGGTCGATCAAATTCGCGGCAAAGGTGTCGAAGAGGCGTTGAACATACTCAAATTCACGCCCAAGCGCTCCGCGGGTATTGTCGCAAAGACTGTGCGGACGGCGGTGGCGAATGCCGAGAACACTCAGAGCGTCGATGTCGATCGTCTGTTCATCAAGCAGGCCAAGGTGGACGAAGCCGGTATGTGGAAGCGCTTTACTTCCCGCGCTCAAGGACGGGCCACGCGGGTGCGTAAACGGCTCAGCCACGTGACCATAGTCCTCGACGAAGCGCAGGAGAGGAGTTAGAGCTTCATGGGTCAAAAAACGCATCCGAAATTGTTTCGTCTCGGCGTGATCGAGTCCTGGGACTCGAAGTGGTTCGCGCGTCACGATTATCCCAAACTGCTCCATGAAGATTTTCGAATAACAAAATTCTTAAAGAGCCGGCTCTACCACGCCGGAATCTCGCGCATTGAGATCGAAAGGGCGGCCAACAAAGCAAAGATCAATATTCACACGGCACGACCGGGTATCGTGATCGGCAAAAAGGGCGCCGAGATCGAAAAACTCAAAGAGGAAATCACCAAACTGACCCATCGGGAAACTTACATCAATATTCATGAGGTTCGCAGACCGGACCTCGATGGCCAGCTCGCCGCGGAGAACGTCGCTTTGCAATTAGAGCGCCGCGTTGCTTTTCGCCGCGCCATGAAGGAAAGCGTTTCCCGCGCCATGCGCATGGGCGCGCAGGGCGTGAGAATCCAGTCGGCCGGTCGTTTGGGCGGTTCTGAAATTGCGCGCACGGAGTGGTACCGTGAAGGACGCGTGCCGCTGCACACGCTGCGCGCGGATATCAGTTATGGGTTCGCCGAAGCGCGCACCACCTACGGCGTGATCGGTGTCAAAGTTTGGATTTTTCGTGGCGAGGTTTTGACCGAGGAAGAAGAACAGCAAAAGGCGATGTTGGGCGGATGAACGGATCGGCCGAATCGCGACGAATCTAGCAAAAATACTTAATCAAAAATGCTCGAACCAAAAAAAGTTAAATATCGCAAACTACAGAAAGGCCGTCGCCGGGGGACGGCCCATCGCGGTTCGACCTTGGCCTTTGGAGATTTTGGCCTCAAAGCAGTTGGGCGCGGCTGGATGAGCGCGCGCGAGATTGAGGCGGCGCGCGTCGCTTTGACGCGGTATCTCAAACGCGGCGGCAAGGTTTGGATTCGGATTTTTCCTGACAAGCCGTTGACCAAAAAGCCGTTGGAAACCCGGATGGGAAAAGGAAAAGGAGCTCCCGAGATGTGGGTTGCCGTCGTCCAACCGGGTCGAATTTTGTTCGAGATGGAAGGCGTCGAAGGGCCGCTCGCCAAGGAGGCATTTCGCCTAGCAGCGCATAAGCTATCGATCCCGACGATCACCGTGCAGCGCAGGAGTGTGGCCCATGGAAGCTAAAGAACTGCGGGAGATGAGCGTGGAGGATCTAGCACAAAAACGGCTCTCTTTGCACGAGGAAATCGGCAATCTAAAACTAAAGCGCGCCACCAGTCGGCTAGAGAATCCTATGAAGCTCAAAGAAACCAAACGCGACCTTGCCCGTGTCGAAACCATTCTGCGTGAACGAGCGCCCCGGGAGCAAAGAGGATGAGCATGAACACGTCAGGCTTGAGAAAAGAAAGAACGGGACTGATCGTCAGTGACCGCATGCAAAAGACCGTGGTGGTTTCCATCGAGCGGACGGTCATGCACCCGAGGTATAAAAAAATCCTGCGACGCCGCTCCAAAGTGAAGGCGCACGACGAGAGCAATCAATGTCATGTCGGTGATCGCGTGCTTATCGTGGAGTGTCGTCCGCTTAGCCGGGATAAGCGTTGGCGTGTCAGCAAAGTCCTCGAAAGAGGACACGCGACGACTCGAGAAGAGTCGAAGGGAGCCGACGCTTAGGTGTCGCTCGTGGAAGGACGTCGAGGTTGATCCATGATCCAGATGCGAACGACATTAGACGTGGCCGACAATTCCGGTGCGCGCCGCGTGCAGTGCATAAAAGTGCTGGGCGGCAGCAAACGTAAATACGCCTCAATTGGCGATATTATCGTGGTGTCCGTTAAGGAAGCTATCCCCAACGGCAAAGTCAAAAAGGGCGAGGTCATGAAAGCCGTTGTTGTGCGCACGGCCAAGGAATTGGGCCGGCCCGACGGCACCTATATTCGCTTCGACAATAATTCGGCAGTATTGATCGATAATCAAAAAGAGCCCATCGGAACGCGTATCTTCGGACCGGTGGCGCGAGAGCTTAGGGCGAAGAAATTCATGAAAATTATTTCCCTAGCGCCCGAAGTGCTCTAGTCGGATATCGAGGAGAAGGTGCTCGTGCAGATTCGTAAGAATGACAGCGTGATGGTGATCGGCGGTAAGGAACGCGGCAAAACCGGCAAGGTGCTGCGAGTTCTGCAGGACAAAGATGCAGTCATTGTCGAAAGACTCAATATGGTCAAGCGGCATACCAAGCCGCGCGGTCCGCAACAGCCCGGCGGGATCGTCGAAAAAGAGGCGTCCATTCATGCCTCCAATATCATGATTCTGTGCGACAAATGTAACGCGCCCGTAAGGATCGGCCGGAAGATCCTCGGGGATGGGAAAAAGATCAGAATTTGCCGCAGATGCAACGAAGCTTTGGATTAATGGTGCGAGCATGGCACGATTGAAAACCAAATATAAGAGCGATGTTGTCCCGGCCATGATGAAGGAGTTCAGCTATAAGAACTCCATGCAAGTGCCGCGCCTGGCGAAGATCACATTGAACGTCGGTTTGGGCGAGGCGACGCAGAATATCAAAGTTGTCGATGCGGCGGTCGCTGAGATTACCTTGATCACCGGGCAAAAACCCGTGGTCACGCACGCAAAAAAGGCCATCGCGAATTTCAAACTGCGTGAGGGCGTGCCGATTGGCTGCATGGTCACCTTACGCCAAGAGCGCATGTACGAATTCTTAGACCGCTTGATTCACGTGGCGCTGCCGCGAGTTCGTGATTTCAAGGGAGTGTCGGATCGCTCGTTTGATGGCCGGGGCAATTATTCGTTGGGTTTGCGCGAGCAGATCATTTTCCCGGAAATTCATGCCGATAAAGTCGAAAAAACACGCGGCATGACGGTTACGATAGCAACCACGGCGAAAACGGACCAGGAAGGTCGCGCGCTGCTCAAACTGATGGGCATGCCGTTCGCCAGTTAGTCGAGAGAGGGAGACTTCCATTGGCTAAGACCTGTCTTCGAATTAAGGCTGAAAGGCCGAATAAATTTAAAGTGCGGGAGTACAATCGCTGTCCGCTTTGCGGCCGGTCGCGAGCTTTTTACCGGCGCTTTCGTATGTGCCGGCTTTGTCTGCGCGATCACGCGCGGAAAGGCCATATCCCCGGACTCATTAAAGCCAGTTGGTAGGCTACGGAGAGAATCATGGGAATGACGGATCCGATTGCGGACTTGCTAACACGGATACGAAATGCGTCACGAGCGCGGCACCAGAGAGTCGCCGTTCCATGGTCGCGTTTGAAAGAGAACATTGTAAAAATTCTAATTCAAGAAGGCTATCTGAAAGACCAGAAGAAGGTTAAGGCATCGATTGGCGGCGGTGACGAAATAGTCATTCAACTTAAGTTCGACCGCGAGAGTCGGCCGATCATTTCAGGGATGAAACGCGTGAGCTCGCCGGGCCGTCGAGTTTACGTTGGCGCAAAAGCCTTGACGCCCGTTCGCAAGGGTTTGGGGATTCATGTTCTCTCGACACCCAAGGGAATACTGGTCGACCGGGAAGCTCAAAAAGCCAAGGTCGGCGGAGAACTGATTTGCTCTGTGTGGTAGTTTGATTCGAGGTGCCCAGGTGTCGCGCATTGGAAAATTACCGGTAATCATTCCCGCAGGCGTCAAGGTCGCGATCGACCCAAGTGGTGTTCGCCTGGAGGGGCCGAAAGGAAAACTACAAGCGGCGATTCCCACGGGCGTGGAAGTTAGAGTCGACGGCAATGTCGTGCGCGTCGAACGCCAGCTCGATGATCGCAAGATCCGCGCGCTGCATGGCCTCACTCGAAAGCTCATCGCGAACATGGCCCAGGGGGTGAGTCAAGGATTTAACCGTGTGCTGGATATCAACGGCGTCGGCTATCGGGCCGAAGTCAAGGGTCAGGAAGTTCACATGACTTTGGGCTACTCCCATCCGGTGGTTTTTCCGCTGCCGCAGGGGGTGACGGCATCAGTGGAGCGCCAGATCATCATCACGCTCAGCAGCGCGGATCGCCAGTTGCTCGGTGAAACGGCCGCAAAGATCCGTGACCTCAGGCCGCCGGAGCCGTACAAGGGAAAGGGCATTAAGTATCGTGAAGAATTCATTAAGCGCAAAGCGGGCAAGGCAGTGGGTTCGGCAAGTGGAAAGTAGAGCGTTGAGGAATCCGAGATCATGAACAGACGGGGAGATATCGCAAGGCTGCGCCGCAAGGTGCGTGTTCGCCACAAAGTCGTCGGCACGGATGCGCGTCCACGGGTTTGCGTATTTCGCAGCAACAAGCATATTTATGCCCAGGTCATCTCCGACACCCAGGGGAAAACTTTGGCGGCGGTATCTACGCTTGCGGGCGAGCTCGCGGACTCCGCTGAGAAGAGCAAAGGCGTCGAAGTAGCCAAGCAGGTCGGGCTCGCGCTGGCGAAAGTCTGCAAGCAAAAAAATATCAGCAAAGTCATATTCGACCGTAATGGTTTTCTTTTCCACGGGCGCGTAAAAGCCTTGGCCGATGGCGCTCGTGAAGGCGGATTGGAATTTTGACATGACGTCGCGAAACGAGAGGTGCCTTTGGAACGGATTGATGCGCAAGGCTTAGAGCTCAAGGAAAAAGTAGTTCACATCAGCCGGGTAGCCAAAGTGGTCAAGGGCGGGCGCCGGTTTAGTTTCAGCGCTCTCGTCGTTGTCGGCGACAGCCGCTCGCTGGTCGGCTACGGCATGGGCAAGGCGAATGAAGTGCCGGAGGCGATCCGCAAAGGCTTAGAGCAAGCGAAGAAGAATCTGATACGAGTACCGGTTATGGACGGCACGATTCCCTTCGAAGTGACCGGTCGATACGGCGCGGGATATGTGATTCTCAAGCCGGCGTCGGACGGCACCGGCGTGATTGCCGGCGGCGGCGTTCGCGCAGTCGTGGAAGCATCCGGGATTCAAAACGTATTGACGAAATGCATCGGCTCCAACAACCCGCATAACATGGTCAAGGCCACGATCGAAGCCTTGCGCGAATTGCGCGCTCCGGAGGAGATTGCCGACCGGCGCGGCAAAGTTCTAGCGGAGATTCGTTGATGATGAGACTTAAAGATTTAAAGCCGGCGCCCGGCTCGAACAAGAAACGCAAACGCGTGGGACGCGGCGACGGCTCCGGGCACGGCAAGACCTCGTGTCGCGGTCACAAGGGCCAGGGCGCGCGCTCGGGTGGCAATGTCCAGCCGGGATTCGAAGGCGGCCAGATGCCGTTGCAGCGCCGCTTGCCGAAGCGGGGTTTCCACAATATTTTCCGCGTGCAAATGGCGGTGGTTAATCTTAACCAGCTGGAATCGCTCGCTGGCGGCGAAATCACTCCGGAAAACTTGGCCCAGCATGGTTTGATTGGCGGCAAGAATAGGCGCGTAAAAATTCTCGGCGAAGGCTCTCTCTCAAAGGCCCTGACTGTGCGAGCCCATGGCTTTTCCGCAACGGCGAAACAGAAGATCGAGGCTGCTGGCGGGAAAGCGGAGTTAATTACACTTCATGCTTAGCGGGTTTCAAAACGCCTCGCGCATTCCCGAGCTGCGCCGCCGCCTGTTATTCACGTTGGGCATGCTGGCGGTGTATCGCCTAGGCGTGCATGTGCCGACGCCGGGGATTGACCGCCAGGCAATGGCGGCCTTCTTCGATCAGCAAAAAAATACTCTGTTCGGTTTCCTCAATCTGTTTTCCGGCGGTGCGCTGGAGCAGTTTTCGGTATTTTCGCTGGGCATCATGCCCTATATCAGCGCGTCGATTATTTTGCAGCTCCTGACCGTGGTTTTTCCCTACTTGGAAAGACTGTCTAAGGAAGGCGAAATCGGGCGGCGCAAGATCACCCAATACACTCGTTACGGCACCGTGGTGTTGTCGATCATTCAGGGGATTATGATCAGCGTAGGGTTGGAAGGCACGCAGATTTCAGGGGGCCATAGTTTGGTGTTGACTCCCGGCTGGGGATTCCGATTGATGACCGTGATCACTTTGACCTCGGGGACAGCTTTTATCATGTGGCTCGGAGAACAGATCACCGAACGCGGAATTGGCAACGGCATCTCGTTGATCATCTTTGCCGGCATCGTCGCACGGTTGCCATCGGCGGTCACTACGACTTTGCAGTTCATGCGTGAAGGGGAATTAGGACCCTTGGTGGCTTTGCTGATTCTCGCTCTCAGCGTGCTTGTCGTCGGCGCGATTATTTTTGTGGAACGGGGTCAACGGCGCATACCGGTGCAATATGCGAAGCGCGTTGTGGGCCGCAAAATGTACGGCGGCATGACTTCGCACCTGCCTCTGAAGATCAACACCGCTAACGTGATACCGCCGATTTTTGCGTCGTCGATCCTGATTTTCCCGGCGACCTTAGCGCAATTTGCCAATCACCCGTGGGTACAAACGGCTTCCGGGGCGCTGGCGCCAGGCACTTGGCTGCATGATTTGGTCTACATTATTCTGATCATCTTTTTTGCTTTCTTTTACACGGCCGTGGTGTTCAATCCGAGCGACGTCGCGGAGAATATGAAAAAGGCGGGGGGATATATTCCCGGCATTCGGCCCGGACAAAAGACCGCCGAATACATTGAGCGAGTGCTGTCACGGATCACGTTGAGCGGCGCGATTTATCTGTGTATCGTTTCACTTCTGCCGACCATATTGGTCCGGCAGTTTAATGTGCCTTTCTATTTCGGCGGCACGGCGCTGTTGATCGTCGTTGGTGTGGCGTTGGATACCGTGGCGCAAATGGAAACTCATTTGATCACCCGCAATTATGAAGGATTTATGAAGCGGGGGCGGTTGCGCGGAAGAAGGGGCTAAGCGTGGCTGCAGAAGCGCGCGTCGTATTGCTGGGTCCGCCGGGCGCAGGGAAGGGAACTCAGGCAAAACTGCTCGAGGAAAAATTTTCCGCCTGCCAAATTTCGACCGGTGATATCTTGCGCAAGGCCGTGGCGGAACGGACGCCGTTGGGCAGGGAGGCGTCGGAATACATCAATCGCGGCGCTTTGGTGCCGGACGGCGTGATCGTCAACTTAGTCGCGGAGCGGTTAAAAGAGAAGGATTGCGAAAAGGGATTTATCCTAGACGGATTTCCGAGAACGATCCCTCAAGCGACGAGCCTCAATGCGATTCTCAATCAAAGAGGGATCCGCCTCAGTGCCGTTTTGTCGGTCCGGGTACCCCATAACGTCATAATTGAAAGACTCGCTGGTCGCCGGACTTGTCGCAATTGCGGGGCTCTCTCCCACGTGGTTTTCACACCTCCCAAGAAAGAGGGCGTGTGCGACCGCTGCGGCGGCGCGCTTTATCAGCGCGACGATGACCGCGAGGAGACGATCGCAAACCGGCTCAAGGTCTACGAAGATCAAACTGCTCCTTTGGTCGATTATTATCGGGGGCAAGGCTTGTTGCGGGAAATCGACGGAGTCGGGGACGTTGACGAGATCCGCGCGCGGATCATCCAGGCCTTAGGGGTGTAGCGACGTGATTTCGCTCAAGTCGGCTCGAGAAATCGAGATCATGAGACGAGCCAACGTCATCGTTGCGGAAGTCCTACAGGAGCTAAAGAAACGTGTTGCCCCCGGTGTGACGACCTTGGAGTTGGACGCCATTGCCGAGGAATTCACGTTAAAAAAAAACGCGATTCCCGCCTTTAAAGGATATAACGTGGCGGGTCGGATTTATCCCCGTTGTTTGTGCGCCTCGGTCAATGATGAAATTGTTCACGGGATTCCCTCGAACCGAGCGCTTCGCGAAGGCGATATTATCGGTCTAGATTACGGAGTCATCTACGAAGGTTTCTACGGTGACTCGGCGATTACTGTCGGGGTTGGCAAGGTGAGCGAGGAAGCGCAGCGGCTCATGGATGTCACGGAACAATCGTTGTACAGGGGAATTGAGGAACTTGTCGACGGCAAGCGATTAGGCGACCTAGGAGCGGTGGTGCAACGGATCGCTGAAAGCGCCGGTTATTCGGTGGTGCGAGCTTTCGTTGGGCACGGGATCGGCAAGAAATTGCACGAGGAACCGCCGGTGCCAAATTACGGTGAACCCGACCGCGGCCTGCGTCTAAAAGAGGGCATGGTCCTGGCGATCGAACCGATGGTGAACGCCGGAAGCTACGAAGTTGAAATAAAAGAGGACGGTTGGACCGCGGTAACGAAAGATGGTAGGTTGGCGGCCCACTTCGAGCATTCGGTAGCGATAACAAAAAACGGCCCGTATATTTTGAGTCAACTTTAGCCGCAAGGAAAAGCGCCGTAGTAAAGTTCCCTATGCCAAAAGAAGATGCCATTGAAGTCACAGGAACGGTTTTGGAAACACTGCCCAACGCGATGTTTCGGGTAGAGTTAGACAATGGCCATAAGGTGTTGGCTCATATTTCCGGCAAGATGCGTATGCACTACATCAAAATACTCCCCGGAGACAAAGTGAAGATCGAGCTTTCTCCCTATGACTTGGCGCGGGGAAGGATCATTTTCCGAGAACGTTAAATCATAGGAGAAATCGTGAAGGTCAGGGCATCGGTTAAGAAAATTTGCAGTAAATGCAAAGTGATTCGTCGCAAGGGCGTGGTACGAATCCAGTGCGAGAATACTAAGCATAAACAACGTCAAGGCTAATCATAACTGACGTTTGTATTGATACGCAAGCTTGAAGCGATTGAAATTCCGAAGGGAGTAAGGATATGGCGCGTGTCGCGGGTGTAGATCTACCGAAGAGCAAGAGAATGGAAATCGCGTTGACGTATGTTTACGGCATCGGGCGAAGCTCGTCGCGAGAGATTCTAACAAAGGCCGGCATTTCATTGGATCTGAAGAGCGACGATCTCAGCGATGATGACGTGGCGAAGATTCGCCAAGTCCTCGAACAGGGTTACAAGGTCGAAGGAGACCTTCGGCGCGAGGTCACCGCAAATATCAAACGCCACCTTGATATGGGGTCTTATCGTGGCCAGCGTCATCGTAAAAATTTGCCGGTGCACGGCCAGCGCACCCATACGAATGCGCGCACCCGTAAGGGGCCGCGCAAGACGGTCGCGGGCAAAAAAACGGCACCCTCTAAAGGTTAAGTTAATAGGAGCTGATTATGGCGGACGCCACGGACGAAAAGAAAACTGAAGGACAGGCGGACCAAAAAGCGAGCGAGCGCGCGGCGCGGAAAAAACGGGGGCGAAAAAACATCGCCGAAGGCGTGGTGCATATTCACTCTACGTTTAACAACACCATCGTCACGATCACGGATTACCAAGGCAACGTCATTTCCTGGTCGAGCGCGGGGGCGATGGGCTTCAAGGGATCGCGCAAAGGAACGCCCTTCGCAGCCCAGCAAGCGGCCGACAGCGCGGCGAAAAAAGCCATGGATCACGGCTTACGAAGCGTGCAAATCTTTGTCCGGGGTCCTGGGGCCGGGCGAGAATCGGCGCTGCGCGCCCTCCAGTCAGCGGGGATCAACATCAGCTTGATCAAAGACGTTACGCCGATCCCGCATAATGGGTGTCGTCCGCCAAAACGACGACGGGTTTGACGATTAGAGGAGGAATACGGATTGGCTAGATATACCGACTCTGTGTGCCGGCTTTGCAGGCGCGAAAATATGAAGCTCTTTCTCAAGGGAGAGCGGTGCTATACGGACAAGTGCGCCATCGAACGACGAAACTACCCTCCGGGACAGCATGGCCAAGGCCGACCAAAGTTTTCTGAATACAGTATTCAGCTGCGCGAGAAGCAAAAAGTGAAGCGGATGTACGGCTTGCTCGAAAAACAATTTCGCCGCACTTTTGCCGAGGCCTCGCGCACCAAAGGCATCACCGGTGAGACTTTGCTGATTCTGCTGGAACGCCGGCTCGACAACGTCACGTACCGGCTTGGCTTTGCCAGCTCGCGTGCCGAGGCTCGAACCATGGTTCGACACGGGCACTTACTCATTAACGGCAAAAAGGTCAACATTCCATCGTACACCGTTCGAGCGGGCGACGTGGTTTCCGTGAAAGAGCCGAGCCGCCAACTGGTGCGCGTGCAGTCGGCCATGGAAGGCGCCCAGCGGCGCGGTGTTCCCGACTGGGCCGAGGTCGATCGCGAGGCTTGCAGCGGCAGAATCAAAATATTGCCGACGCGGGGCGATGTCACGATGCCCATCAATGAAAAACTAATCGTCGAATTGTATTCGAAGTGAGATCGAACTTGGGAGACGCTATGTCGACAATGTATAAACATTGGACGGATCTAATCAAGCCCAAACAATTGGAGCTGGAAGAGAAAACTCTGACCTCAACCTACGGCAAGTTCTACGCCGAGCCGTTCGAACGTGGCTTCGGTCAGACCATTGGCAATTCTCTGCGGCGCATTATGCTTTCTTCGCTGATGGGCGCGGCGATTGTCGCCGTACGCATCAAAGGCATCTTGCACGAGTTCTCGACAGTCGCCGGCGTCACCGAAGATGTCGCCGATATCATATTGAACCTGAAGGAAATTAGATTGCGGCTCAACGAAAGCGAACAACAAACTCTGCGCATCGATGCCAAGGGACCGGGCGTCGTTTACGCCAAAGATATGGTGGCGCCACCCAGTGTCGAGATCTTAAATCCCGAGCATAAAATCGCCACGTTGTCGCGCGACGCCAAACTTGAAATGGAGCTGCTGGTTAAGCTGGGCCGCGGTTACGTTCCCGCGGAACGGAACAAAGAAGAAGGCGCGCCCGTGGATACGATTTTTATCGACGCGGTTTTCTCACCGATTCAAAAGGTGAATTTTACCGTGACTAACGCGCGCGTCGCGCAGCGCACGGATTATGATCGTGTGGTGTTTGAGGTTCACACCGATGGCAGCGTAAAGCCGGATGACGCGATGGCTTACGCCGCCAAGATTCTCCAAGACCAAGTCAGCATTTTTGTCAATTTTCAAGAAGAACCGCGCGCCGAGAAGAAGGATGACGGTCCGGCAATCCCGTTGAATGAAAATTTGTTCCGTAGCGTGGACGAACTTGAGTTTTCGGTGCGCTCGCAAAATTGCCTGCAAAACGCTGACATCAAATATATCGGCGAGTTGGTGCAAAAGACCGAGCAGGAGATGCTTCGGACTAAGAACTTCGGCCACAAATCGCTCAACGAGATCAAGGAAATTCTCAAGGAAATGGGGCTCGAACTGGGCATGAAAATCGAGCATTTCCCGTCCCGCGAAGAGATAGACGCGCGCAAGCGCGCCGCGGAGAAGGAGCCGGTCTAAGCCATGCGCCATCTGAAGTCGGGGAGACAACTCAGCCGCAACTCCGCTCATCGCTGGGCATTGATGCGAAACCTCATCACGTCGCTGTTGCGCGACGAGAAGATCCGAACCACGGATCCGAAAGCCAAGGAACTGCGCCGCTGGGTCGACCGTGTGATTACTCTCGGCAAGCAGGGAAGCTTGCATGCGCGCCGCCAGGCATTGAGCATCGTTCAGGATAAAGCGGTGGTGCGAAAGTTGTTCGATACGATCGGGCCGCGTTTCAAGGATCGCCCTGGCGGCTATACGCGGATCATCAAGATCGGCATCCGGCGCGGCGACGCGGCGCAGATGTCCGTGATCGAGCTCGTCGGCGGGGAGAGCGAAAAACAAGCGTCCAAGGGCGGCGCCAAGAAAAGCCGCCGGGCGCGCCGCAGGCAGGCACAGCCGCCGCAAGAGGCAGCGGCATAGAACTTGATCGATAGAGGCTTATTCGACAGCCCGCCGGCGATCTAAAAACGATCCGGCGGGCTGTTTCAATTTTTGCTGAGGATTTGGGGCTGGTTCGAACTGAACAAGACGAGAACATCTCTCACGAATGCCGAAAGAAGGCATTCAAATGCGCTGACTCTGAAGCGAACTTTTGATTGTTTGGGTGCCGGAGCAGCATTAGAGTTCGTCGGCAGTCACGAACATCAAAATCATCACCCGCATCGTCGTCGCAGTTCCAATCGTAAAACGAAATGCTGTAACGACTGCCATACGCCAAAGATCCCGGGTCCGAATGGCGCGCCGGCGCCTGATACGTCGAAACTGCTTTCCGGCAATCCGGAAAGTATGGGAGCGCCCTCATGGTCGCCTGAGGATGTGCAAGCAAAGGGTGTTGTGGCGGCGACAAACGCATCGCTCACGGTGTGGGCGGGCCCGTGGGGATTCAGTTTTGCGCTCAATTTGACCCCGGACAAGAACACCGGAATTGGCGAATGGATGGAGGAAATGTTCATAAAAATGGCCGAACCGGCAAGCATCAGCGCTAGCCGAACGGCCGCGACATTCTGCCCCGATGCCCTGGTTCAGTATGAAGGATCTAACCGACGCTGATCTAAAGGCTATCTGGGTCTATCTCAAAAGCTTGCCGCCGGTGAAAAATCCGGTGCCGCTGCCGGTTTTGCCGCAAGCGTCTCCAGCCGCGTCCGCCCCTAAGTAATCCGCGTGCGAAAGTAGTCGCTTCGCAAACGGCTTCAAAGCCTCTCCGATTTTTCGGAGACGCGGTTGCAGCGATGGTCACAATAGTCCCTGAAGAATATGTCAATCGGAGACATAGCTGGCGTCTGTGCGCACTTTTGTTCGGCGCATAGTCGTGATAATTAAGCCCGGTGAATTAGCGAGGTGAAGCCATGGTGCGCCGGTCGCTCAATGACTTGTTGACCATCGATTTGCATGCTGATGCTCTCGCTCGACAGCAGTGGCGCGACTTCGGCAATGGTCTTTCAATGTCGCGCCTCGCGCGCGAAGGGCAGCGCGAGTTGGTGCTTTACCGGATCGCCGCCGATGCTTCGCCTGACGCGTTCGTAAAGCACGAGCATATCGGCGGCGAGTTCTATCTAGTGCTCAGAGGCACGATTATTGACGAGACAGGCGAGTACGAAAAGGGCGATATTGTGTTCTTGGATCCGCACTCGGTACACACGCCGCGGGCGATCGGCGAGACGATCGTTTTAGTTTTTTGGCCGGCGGGAGTGCGCCTCGTCGATTGACCGAAGTCAATTTTCCGGTTCAGCAATAGGAGGCAAAATGAAAACACTAGGATTCATCGGAACGGGTGGCATGGGTAGTGGCATGGCGGCCAACTTGGTCAAGGCAGGAAACAAATTGGTCGTCAACGATTTGCGCCGCGAGCAGTCAAAGGGGCTCGAAAGTCAGGGCGCAGTTTTCAAAGACTCGCCGAAAACCGTAGCTGAGTCCTGTGAAATCGTTCTCTCGATGTTGCCGTACAATGACGCGGTCCGCGCCGTTGCTCTTGGCGCGGGCGGTTTGCACGAGGCGATGAGCGGCGCAAAGCTCTGGATCGATTTCAGCAGCATCGACAAGAAGACCATCATCGGCGTCAATGCCGAGCTTTCAAAAAAGGGCTGGACCGTTGTCGATGGCTCGGCGGGCGGAGTTGAAGAAGCGGCGGCGGCCGGGACGTTGTCCCTCTGGCTTTCAGGATCGAAAGCGGTCTTCGACGAGCATCAGGCCGTGTTCAAAGCCATGGGAAACAAAGTGCTCTACGTCGGTGAGCTAGGCAACGCTAAGCTGGTGAAAAATGCCATGGCCATGTTCGCCGCGGTGACCCATTTAACCTTGGCGGAAATTTGCTCCTGGCTTAAAAAAGGCGGGCTGACCGAAGATACTTTCCGCACGATCCTGAAAAACTCGCAGCAGGATTCCGTCGCCATCGACCGCATCATGGAAATCGTCGTCAGCCGCAAATATAAACCGCGCAAATCGTGGATGCCCAAGGACGTCGGTTTTGGCCTCGATATGGCACGCGAGATGGAAGTGCCGATGCCTTTTGTCGCGCTGGCGTATCAAATGTTTTCGATCGCCCAGGCGACCGGGATGGACGGTTACGAAGCCACCGGCATCGCCTGCAACGTGTATGACGTGATCACCGGCCAGAAGCGAGGGGTTTGACTCTATGGCAGGACTGCCGCAGGAACGCATTTCCCGTTTTCTCACCTATCTCTTGCGCCATCGGCCCAAGGAGTATCCGTTGGTATTCGACAAACGCGGTTTCGCGGATTGGCGCGACGTCGTTGACCTGCTGCAAGAGCGCTTCGATGACGTCACCGAGGATGACATCCGCGCTGTCGTCACCGACTCAAAAAAACAGCGATTCGAACTGCAAGATGATAGGGTTCGCGCCACCTACGGCCATTCGTTCCCTGTCGAGCTCGGCGAGGAGACGGCGCAGCCGCCGGACCAACTTTACTATGGCGCGGCGCGTGATCTGGCGGAGTCGATGCTGCGCAACGGTCTCAAGCCCCGCGATCGGCAATACGTTCACTTGAGTGTCTCCGCCGAGGAAGCCGAGTCAGTTGCTCGGCGGCATGATCCCTCGCCGGCCATTCTCATCGTGGACGCGCAGTCGGCGCATGGCGAAGGGATTCGATTCTTCGCCTCGGGTCCATTGTATCTTGTTGAGATTGTTCCCGCGAAGTTTTTGTCCTTGCGATAGCTGATTTGATCAAGGATTGGCTAACAGCTTTTCCCATTGCGCGTTGACAATCCTTCATCGCAATGAGACTGACTCAGTCCGATATTCCCGCCAGCGCGAAACAAAAAGTCAATGGCTCGTACAGCGAAGAACGGCGCGCCCGTAGTGGACTATTCATCCTGAGGCCGACGAAAGAAGGATGACTTTACTTGTCGTTATCGCCGCAGCGTCGGAAGCGATTGCTCTTTGGTGCGTGGTGAACCTCTGGCATGGTCGCGCGTCAAAGATCCGGAAGATGGTATGGACATTGATCCTACTCTTTCCCGTCGTTGGACCAGTGTTTTACGGTGGAATGTTTGAGCCACCGTCGGTTCAACCCGAGGGACTGAGGTCAAGAAATGAATGGCACGACTAGTGGTCCCATTGCGGGTTTGGTGTGGAGCGTCTGCCTCGTGGGTTTGCGCATGCGAAATCATTACGTTAAATTGCTGAAATAGCGGTAATTCCCCGGAAGTCGCCCGTGAAACTGCTGGTCTCGGAGCGTCAACGCGCCCGGAGCAGAAGAGATTGATTTTAGGAAGAAATGCGAAGTCACCTTAGGGAGCTTCTAACCGGAGCCATAGAGAAAACGGCGAAGGGGGGAGAGCTGAATTCATCGGAACTCCCCCCTTTGCTTCTTGAGCCGCCGAAGCAACGCGAGTTCGGCGACCTGGCGACGAACGTCGCCATGCTGTGGGCGAAGAGTGTGAAAAAGCCACCGCGGGCGATAGCCGAGACGATTCTCAAAAACATCGAAGATCCAGACGGGATTCTCGCACGCAAGGAAATCGCGGGACCGGGATTTTTAAATTTCGCCTTCGCGCCGAAGTTCTATTACGCTCGACTGCGCGAGCTCGCGGCGGGAAATCATGCGCGGCTCGATCTCGGACAGGGTGAGCGCGTCCAGGTCGAATTCGCCAGCGTCAATCCCACTGGCCCGTTGCATGTCGGTCACGGCCGCGTGGCGGTGATCGGCGACGTGCTGGCGCGCTTGCATGAGGCGACCGGGTTTAACGTCGAGCGTGAGTACTATGTCAACGACGCCGGCAATCAAATGGACAATCTCGGGCTTTCCATCATGGCGCGCTACCGCGAATCATTCGGTGAGAAAGTTGAGTTTCCCGAAGGCGGTTATCCGGGAGATTACGTGACGGACATCGCCGCTGAGATAAAGCAAAAGCATGGCGATAAGTTCTTGCACGATCCGGTAGAAACGGCGGTGAGATTTTTCCGCGAGTATGGCGGTGATTCTTTACTGAACACGATTCGCTCGCAGCTGAAGAATTTCGGTATTGAATTCGATTCTTTCTTCAGCGAAAAAGTCATGCGGGAGCGCAGCGAGGTCGATCGTGCGATGGACGAATTGCACTCGCGCGGCTTGCTCTATTCGCAGGACGGCGCCGAGTGGTACCGATCGTCGCAGTTTGGCGACGACAAAGATCGCGCGGTCATCAAAAGCGACGGCGAGCTTACTTACTTCGCCGCCGATATCGCATACCATCGGAACAAGTTCGAGCGGCATTTTCAAAAACTGATTAACGTCTGGGGCGCGGATCATCATGGCTATGTGCCGCGCTTGAAAGCGGCGATGCAAGGGCTCGGTTACGACCCCAACGTTTTACAGATCGTCTTGGTGCAGATGGTGCAGCTCACGCGCGGCGGCGAGCCGGTGCGCATGGGCAAACGCACGGGCGAGTTCGTCGCCCTCGAGGAAGTCTTGGAAGAAGTGGGAGGCGACGCGGCGCGATTCTTTTTTTTGATGCGCAAATCGGACAGCCATCTTGACTTCGATTTGGATCTCGCCAAGAAACAGTCGAGCGAGAATCCGGTTTTTTATGTCCAATACGCCCATGCCCGGGTCGCGAGCATCTTCGAGCAGGCGGTAAAAGCCGGCATGGACTTGGGCGACCGCGGCACGGTGCTGGTGGAACGGTTGGAACTCGCCGAAGAGCTCGAATTGGTGCGCAAAATGAGTCAGTTCAACGATGTCTTGGAAGAAAGCGTGCGCGAGCTCGAGCCGCATCGAATGGTTTTTTATCTCTTGGACCTGGCCGGTGAGTTTCACCGCTACTACAACCGCATCCGAGTCATCTCCGAAGATCTTGAATTGAGCCGGGCACGATTGTTGTTGATTGAAAACGTACAGAAGACCGTTCGCCGCGGGCTGGAAATCTTGGGCGTCAATGCGCCTTTGAAAATGGCCGCCCGGGCGGAAGCGGAGTGTTGAAAAGGTCGCCCAACGAAGCGCGAGGAGTTATTTATGGCGGAAAATCGCAGGGGCAAGGAAAATCGCTTCTACTTCAGCCGCGGCCAATTAGTGTTGCTCGGCGCAACATTCGCGGTGGGATCAATCATCATCTTTTTTCTTGGGATTTTTGTCGGCCAGAGTATCGAGGAAAGAAAATTGTTGAAGAAGGAAGAGCCGTTGGTCAAGATCCCGGTCAAACCGGGAGCGCAAGAGTCCAGCAGCGTGCCGGCGCCGCCCCCACCCAAAGACGAGATTACTTTTAATGAATCTGTGACCAAAGCGAACGACGTGGCAGTTGCAGCCGAAGAAAAACCCAAAAACGTGAAGCCCTTGGAGAAGGTCGCCAAGGCCGAAGTCAAAGAAAGGCTAGCGCTCGCCAAGACGGAAACGCCGCCCGCCAAAACAACTGAAAAGAAAGTCGAAAAGGCTGCGCCGGCGGTGGATTCGCCGAAAAAGGTCGAAACGGTCAGTACTGAAGCGAAGGAGTCCGGCAAGACGTGGCGCGCGCAGGTCAACGCATTCCCGGACGAAAGGTCGGCACAACAGATTGTTGATCGGCTCAAGAATAAAGGCTACAACGCCTATGTCGCGGAGGTCCAGAATAAGGGAAAAACCTGGTTTCGGGTCAACGTGGGTAAGTACAGTTCCCGCGACGAGGCAGACAAGATGGTCGACTTGCTGCGGACCAAGGAAAATTATCCGAAAGCATTCGCAGCCACTAAATGAGCCGCTGGCACTCACATGAATATTCGCGAAGCCATCGAAAAATTGGTCAATCGCGTCAATCTTTCCGAAGCGGAAACGATCGACGTGATGAACCAGATCATGACGGGCGAAGCCTCGCCGTTGCAAGTTGCCGCCTTTCTTACGGCGTTGCGCATGAAGGGCGAAACCGTCGACGAGATCACAGGCGCGGCGCGCGTGATGCGCGAGAAGGCCCATCGGGTGCACGTCGGCGCGAAAACGGTTCTTGATACCTGCGGCACCGGCGGCGATCAGAAAGGAACCTTCAATATTTCGACGACGACGGCTTTCGTTCTGGCCGGCGCGGGTGTCAACGTCGCCAAGCACGGCAACCGATCGGTTTCGAGCCAGTCGGGCAGCGCCGACGTCTTGGGCGCGTTGGGCGTTAAGGTCGATGCACCCAAGGAGCGCGTCGAGCAATGCATTGCCAAAATCGGCATTGGGTTTTTGTTCGCGCCGTTGCTCCATGAGGCAATGAAGTATGCGGTGCAGCCGCGCCGCGATATCGGTATTCGTACGATCTTCAATATTTTGGGTCCGCTCACCAATCCGGCGATGGCGACTCATCAACTCATCGGCATCTATAGCGGCGAGATGGTGGAGATGATTGCCTTCGTGCTCAAGAATCTCGGCAGCGCGCGAGCGCTGGTCGTGCACGGTTTAGAAGGGCTTGACGAAATCTCGCTTTGCGGTCCGACAAAAGTCGCCGAGCTGCGCGATGGCCAAGTCAAAGAGTATGCTATCGAGCCGGAGCAATTCGGCTTCAAACGTTGCCGCCTGGAAGAATTGCACGGCGGCAATGCGGATCAAAGCGCGGCGATCGTCGCCGGAGTGTTAGACGGTAAAAAAAGTGCCGCCCGAGATGTGGTTTTGCTCAACAGCGGCGCGGCGCTTTACGTCAGCGGCAAGGCCGCGACGATCCAGGACGGCATCGGGCTCGCGGCCGAGTCCATCAATTCGGGAAACGCGCGCCAAAAGCTCAGCCAGTTGGTTGAGATGACCAACGCCGCGTAGCCTCCCATGGCTGAAATTCTCGCAACCATCGCCGAGCACGTGCGGGGAGTCGTCGAGCGCCGGCGACGCGAGACGGCGGTTGAGGTCTTGCGCGACCGGCGGCTATTCCATCTGCCGACCCGGGGATTCGCGCGAAGTTTGTCGGGTAACACGCGGCGAATTATCGCCGAGGTGAAAAAAGCGTCGCCGTCAAAGGGGCTCATTCGCGCCGACTTCGACGCCGTGGCCATCGCTAAAGACTACGCGACGCATGGCGCCAGCGCGGTTTCAGTGTTAACCGAGGAACGTTTTTTTCAAGGCAGTTTGGTCTATCTGGAGCAAATCCACGACGCGGTCAGCGTGCCGATCCTGCGCAAAGATTTCATGCTCGACCCGTACCAGATCGTCGAAGCGAAGAGCTACGGCGCCGACGCGGTGCTGTTCATCGCGGCGATGCTCGATCCCGGCTTGATGCGTGAGCTGCGTGAGCAGGCCGGCGCGCTGTCGCTGGACGCCTTAGTCGAGGTGCACACGGAGACTGAATTAGAATCCGCCATCGCCGCGGGCGCGCAAATGATCGGCATTAACAATCGGGACCTCAGAACGTTTGCCGTGAATCTTTCCACGACGGAACGACTGGCGCCGCTCGTGCCGTCCGGCACGCCCGTCGTATGCGAGAGCGGCATCGACGGTGTGGAGCAAATCCGCCGTGTGGAGAAGCTGGGCGTTCATGTCTTTCTGATCGGGGAATCGCTTATGCGCGCGCCGGCGCCGGGAAAAAAGTTGGCCGAATTGTTCAAGGATTGAGATGCGAGGACGGAGTTATCGGGTTGGCTCAGTCCTCAGCGCTTATTACTCATGACTGTGAAAGTTAAGGTTTGCGGCATTACCAATTTAGCCGACGCGGAGAAGTCGCTTGAATTCGGCGCCGACATGCTTGGGTTCAATTTTTATGCTCCGAGTCCGCGTGCCATCACGCCAGAAAAGGCCCGTGAGATTCTCGGTCGATTGCCCGCCGAATCATTCAACGTGGCGGTGTTCGTGAACGAGTCCAGAGCAAAGGTCAGCGCAGTGGTCGCCGACGGACAATTGGCAAATGGCCGGCAAGCCTACGGCGGACTGCAATTCCATGGCGAAGAGAACGAAGAATTTTGCCGCGGATGGGGCATGAAGATTATCAAAGCGTTTCGTCTGAAAGACAGGGCGGCTCTCGCCGGAGTGAGCGGCTTTTCCGCGGATTTTTATTTGCTCGACTCGTGGTCGGTGGGCTACGGCGGTTCGGGGGCGGCGTTCCCGTGGGAGTGGCTTGAGGGACTCGACGCGAGCAAGTGGATCCTTTCAGGCGGACTTCGCGTTGACAATGTTGTTGAAGCGATTGCGCGGATCAAGCCCTTCGGTGTCGATGTTTGTAGCAGCGTAGAAGCCCGTCCGGGTATCAAGGATCATGGCAAACTCAAAGAATTTATCTGTGCTGCTAAAAGTACCTGACCGGCACGGCCATTTCGGTCCCTTTGGCGGTAGGTATGTCGCCGAGACGCTGATGCCGGCGCTCACCGAACTGGAGCACGCATATGCTAGAGCGCGGCGTGATGGCGCGTTTCGGAAGGAACTTCAGTTCTATTTACACGACTACGCCGGCCGCGAAACGCCGCTTTATTTTGCCGAACGGCTAACCGAGAAAGTCGGCGGCGCAAAAATTTATCTGAAACGCGAAGACCTGTGCCACACCGGCGCGCACAAGATCAACAACACGATCGGCCAGATCCTGCTCGCCCGCAGAATGCGCAAGCAACGCATCATCGCCGAGACCGGCGCGGGGCAGCACGGCGTAGCGACGGCGACCGTGGCCGCGCGTTTCGGCCTGCAGTGCGAAATATTCATGGGCAGCGAGGACGTGCAGCGCCAGTCGTTGAACGTTTTTCGCATGAAATTGCTCGGCGCAAAGGTTCGTGTCGTGGAAGCGGGCAGCCGAACGCTCAAAGACGCCATGAACGCAGCGCTGCGCGATTGGGTGACCAACGTACGCAGCACGTATTATCTCATTGGCTCGGTGGCGGGCCCCCATCCCTATCCGATGATGGTGCGCGATTTTCAATCGGTCATCGGGCGTGAAGCGCGCCGGGACTTTTTTATCCCTTCGTGCGCGACCCCACCGTCAAGATGCTCGGTGTCGAGGCGGCTGGCCACGGCCTTCGCACGGGCAAACATTCGGCGTCGATCCAGGGCGGGACGGTCGGTGTGTTGCACGGTAGCAAGAGTTACGTGTTGCAGAATGAACGGGGCCAGATCACGGAAACCCATTCGATCGCGGCGGGGCTCGATTATCCGGGTGTGGGCCCGGAGCTGAGCTACTTGCGCGATTCCGGCAGAGCGGAATTCGACTCGGCAACGGATCGGGAAGCCATCGATGCGGTCAAGTTGCTCGCCGAGATTGAAGGAATTATTCCGGCGCTCGAGAGCGCCCATGCGATCGCTGCAGTGACAAAGCTGGCGCGCCGATTAAACAGGCGGCACGTCGTCATCGTCAACCTTTCCGGCCGAGGTGACAAGGACATGCTGACTGTCGGCGATTATCTCGGAGTGAAACTCTAAAGACGGTTCAAAGTTCAACGTTCGGTACAAAACCGCAACGCAATATCTCAAATTTTGTCCGCTCTTTGACAACCTTGAACTTTGAACCTGGAACCTTGAACAGAATCGCAGTCCATGAGTCGGATTGAAAAAACCTTCGCTGAGTTGAAAAAACGCGGCGAAGCGGCGCTGATTCCATTCATTACCGCGGGGGATCCCGATCTCGAGACGACTCTTAAAATCATGCAAGCTCTTGACCAGGGTGGCGCCGATTGTATCGAGCTCGGCATACCCTTCTCGGATCCAACAGCCGACGGACCAACGATTCAACGCTCGTCCGAGCGCGCGCTCAAGCGGCCGGTCTCATTACCCGCCATCTTTCGATTACTGCGTAAATTTCGCGAGTCTTCACAAGTGTCCGTAGTTTTGTTCGGTTACTTCAATCCGCTTTTTCGCTTCGGTTTGGAGAAATTTGCCCGCCAAGCCGCGGCCTCGGGTGCGGACGGTGTGCTGTGCGTCGACCTTCCGCCGGAAGAAAGCGGCGAGCTGAAACGCTGGACCGATGCTGCTGGATTGGACTTGATTTTTCTGCTCGCGCCGACCAGCGGCGCGGAACGCGTCGAATTAGTCGGGCGCGCAAGCCGAGGTTTTGTTTACTATGTTTCGGTGACCGGCGTAACCGGCGCACGGCGCTCCTTCGACGATAAACTGCGTGGCCAAGTGGCCCGTGTGCGTCAGGCGACTTCTCTCCCCGTGGGTGTGGGCTTCGGTATCTCGACACCCGAACAGGCCGCGTGGATCGGCGGCTTCGCAGATGCCGCAGTCGTCGGCAGCGCGTTAGTGGAAAAAATTGAAAAAACCAAGGGCAGCAGTAACAAGGCCAAGCAGGCGGGAGCTTTTGTCGCCCGGCTTAAAAGGGCGTTAAAGCAAGCCGTGAGATCAGCAGCGCGTTGAAACGCTGGCCCACCGAATAACTCGTCCGCGATCGACTCACTGTTACGATGGCCGCAGGCGCCGCATGGATAATTATTCCGACACTCTCCTAAAAATTTACAACTTGCGCGGCGGAATGATCGATCTGCGACTGGATCGAATGAATCGCGCGCTCGGCTTGTTCGACCATCCGGAAAATAAATTCCGCTCCTTTCACATTGCCGGCACCAATGGCAAGGGTTCGACCGCGGCGATGCTGCACCGCATCTTGTCACTGGCGGGCCATCGCACCGGACTTTATACTTCACCGCATTTGGTTTCATTCACCGAACGCATCCGCATCGATGACGACGAGATCAGCCGCGACGAGGTCGTTTTACTCGCGGATGAGATATGGCAGCGCACGGTCGCGGCCGACGTGCCGTTAACATTTTTTGAATTTGTCACCGTTATGGCGTTCGTTTATTTTGCACGCCGCCAAGTGGATGTCGCCGTGGTCGAAGTGGGCCTAGGCGGAAGGCTCGATGCGACAAACATGGTCACCCCCTTGGTCTCTCTTATTACTACGATATCCAAAGACCACGAGGCTTATCTAGGTCCGGATGAGTTGTCGATCGCGCGCGAAAAGGGTGGGATCATCAAACCCGCTGTCCCCGTCATTTGCGGTAAGGTCTCCCAGGAAGTTTCGGACCTGCTCGGACGGATCGCCCTTGAACGACAGGCTCCTGCCTACTCTCTCGGGACAAATTTCAGTTTTTTCTTGAAAAATGAAGGGCTCTTCGATTATACAGGTATAAAACGGTATTTTTTAAACCTGAAATTGGCACTACGTGGGAGACACCAACGAGCCAACGCTTCGCTGGCACTGGCGGCTCTCGAATTAGCACAGGAAAATTTTGCCATCGGTGAGAGCGTTGTACGGCAAGGTTTGGAAACTGTTCGCTGGCCCGGACGTCTAGAGGTTATGTTGGAGCAGCCTATGGTTATTCTCGACGGCGCCCATAACCCGGAAGGCGTCAGAGCTCTGGTCGAAGAATTGAACGATTTACGCCAGGGCCGCCGGATTAGACTGCTGTTCGCGACCATGGCGGACAAGGAATGGGAGATTATGTTGCGCGCTGTGACGAAGGCCGTGGATGAGATCGTTTTCACGCGGGTCGAAATGGAGCGCAGCGCCGACCCTCAACAACTGGCTGGAAAAATGCTCGGACCCATTCCCCATCGGGTGATTTTGAACGCTCGGACTGCCTTGCGCACCCTGCTCGATGAAGCGCACATTGACGATGTGATAGTTGTCGCAGGTTCTCTCTATCTGCTCGGCGAAGTGCGGCCGATGCTCGAGGCAATCGCCTCCGCAAGAACCACGGCGCCCGGCGACGCGAATTCTCCCATGTAGTTGTCCATCACGATGAGACTCAAAAACAGTTTTCTCATTTTCAGCCTCGCAACGTCGCTTTTGAGCTTCACGGATCGAGTTCAAGCCGCGCAGCTGACCACCAGCGGCTCGCAAGCGTCCGGCGGTGAAATCAACGTCACCGCGGACAAGCTCTCGACGGGAAACGGCTCAAACCAAATCGACGCTACGGGCAATGTAGAAATTAAGCGGGGCGAGACGACACTCAAGGCCGATGAAGTCCGCATCAATCGCGCCACTCAGGACGTCGAGGCCAAAGGGAAAGTGTCCGTCAATGACCCCGAATGGAAGGTTAAGTCAGCGGGTTCGATCCAGCTGAACTTGGAGAAAGAGACCGGCGAAATTCAGGACGGCGACCTCTTCCTCGAGGACGGGCATCTCAGCCTTTCGGGGCGTCGTTTTCAAAAGCTTGGCGGTCAGACGTATCACGTTGACGACGGGTTTTTTACAACCTGTCTCTGTGAGTCGGGACGGCCGGATTGGAAATTTTCCGTTGAACAGATGGATCTCGCGCTCGATGGGGTGGGCACGGTTAAGAACGGCTATTTCTACATCTTGGACGTGCCCGTATTTTATTTGCCATACGGTTTTTTCCCTCTCAGGAGTGAAAGGCAAACCGGATTTCTCTTTCCCAACATTGGTCACTCGACGAAAGAGGGTTTCAGGTATCTACAGCCTTTCTTCTGGGCGATTTCTCAAAGCACGGATGCGACGGTGAAATTTGACCTCGAGACTCACGCCCGTTACGGCTTCCTGGGCGAATTGCGCACGATGTTCGACAAGGACTCGGATTTTACAATCAATAACTCATATTTCAATGAAGGCTGGCGACATAACGCGCAAGCCGACATCGTGGACCGAACCATCGCCGACCAGCGGATTCCTCGAGATCGCTGGAGCATCATCGGGTCCCATCGGTATACCACTTCTTCCGACTGGCTCACCTTCAGCGATTTCGCGGCGTACCGTGACGATCTGTTCACGCGGGAGTTGGTTGAACGCTTCGATCTGCCGGGCACGCAAGAATCGGATATCCGCCGCAGCCGCTTCGGTGCGTCGCGCTTCGGTCTATTCAGGAATTGGGGAGACACATTTCTCAAGGGCGAATGGAACTTTTTTCAGGATTTCATTCAGCCCGACAGCAGTACGTTGCAGCGCACCCCGCAGATCGGCTTGTGGGGACGACGCCTCCTGTCAAATTTTCCACTCGAATTTCGCTGGCGAGCGGAGGGTGTCAACTACCTTAGAAGAGAAGGCGGCGATGGCCTGCGATTCGACTTTAGACCGGAAGCCGTCCTGCCATTTTCGCTGGCTTCGCGTCTCTTTGGTTCTCTGAGTGTGGCGCCGCGCGAGACGGTCTACCATCTTTATTCTCCGGTCAAATCCTCGGATCGAAATGTGTCCCGCGAGCTGGTCGAAATTCGCGGCAACGTCGGCACTGCAGTGAGCCGGGTTTTCGGCTTTAATGGGTTAGGATTGAGCCATGTCAAACACGTCCTTGAGCCGGAACTAAGTTACCTGTTCGTACCGGGAATCAATCAAAGCCGTATTCCCATCATGGACGAGATCGACCGGATCAATCGCCGAAACGTACTGACATTTGCCTTGACCAATCGATTCTGGGGCAAAGCCGTCAGCGGGTTAAGGGCACCACCGCCAAGTGATAGCGACGTCGAACTGCTCAGTTCGGGAATCACTGGAGACGTTCGCCAGTTGGCTTCGCTAAGGCTGGCTTTGAGCTACGACATTGTTCAAGAACGCAAGGGCGGCGACAGTTTAACCGACTTGGATCTCAATTTTAAGCTAAGTCCTGGAGCCTATGTAGATATAACTTTTGACGGCGGCATTAATCCAGGCGCATGGGACGTCACCCAAGCTCGGTTGACCTTTAGCATAAGCGATCCGCGTCCCATTCTACGCCGCTCGCTGGATCCGGACTTTAACCGGCCCAACTCGGCGAGTCTTGGCTATCAGTTTTTACGCCGCGGCCCCAATAGCTTTCTCGCCGACGATGCCAATATTAATCTTGATGCGCCGGCGAATTGCGTCCTGCAACCGCTCGACCCGCGTTGCCCCGGCACCGGCTTTGACAAGAATACCGTCGGCAATGTCAATGCCAACTTGTTCTATCGTCTAACCGACAATCTACTCTTCAATTTCGGCAGTACCTACGACGCCCGTGACAACAAATTTCTTGGTTTTCGGGCGATCACAAAATTGCTGTCCTTTTGCGAGTGTTGGTCGGTGACCCTTGGCGTGAACCATTCGGTCAATCCTGCCAAGACGAGCTTCAACTTCAATTTCAATCTGCTGGGACTGGGAAATACCAAAAGTTCACTGCGGTAACATGGGGATGGCCTTGAAGCGATTTAACGCGCTTGCCGACCGTTGGAACCGTTACGCTTTGCCTCCATCATGCCTAGATAATGATAGATGCGGCCTTTGCTGCGATAGCGGTTCCGTTCGTTTCCTACCAGGGTGTAACAAACATACTGGGCGCGAACACGGACAAGGTTAAGGAATATCGACGTGGTGCTGCGATTTCGAAACAACAGCCGGCTTCTGCCCTGCCGCCAGTGACTTTGTTTAAAATATTCATCCGTTAACCGGTCGCGATCGACGCGATGGTAGACAACGGCTTGGGGCGCGTAGCCGATTGCAATACGGGCCTGGATCAACCGACGCGCGAAGTCGACGTCTTCGGACGTGCCTGAAGCTCCCGGTCCGAGACGTTCATCGAGTCCTCCGACTTCATCGAAGGCGTCACGCCGCGCGAAAAAATTCGCACCATTCAGTGTCGAAAGCGTCTTAATAATCGGGTCATGCTCCAGCTTCGGAATCGTGCGATACCGTTCCACGAGTCGAAGAATTTCTGGATCATTCGCGGTGGGAGGTTGAAGCCGGATCAAGCCTTGCCCGACGCGGCAATTGCCGTCTCGAAAAAACCGTTGAATCGCCACGAGCCACGTTTTGTCGACGACGACATCGTCGTCCAAAAACGCTAGAACGTTGCCGTTAGCTGCTTTAACGGCTTCATTGATCGCGGCGGACTTTCCCGGCCGCAGCACCTTTAGCGTCCTAATCGAGTTTGGAAAATCTCTTGCCAATGAGTGCACGTAGTCAGAGGTGTCGTCTTGAGAACCGTTATCGGCCACGATGATTTCTGGACGAATACTATCGATCTCGTCAAGCCGGCCAATACTGTCAAAAAGGTCGGCAAGTATTTGAACGCGATTCTTCGTCGGGATAATGATTGACAGCTGGAATCGATCTAAACTCATTAGGCTATGTATATTCGGAGTCTCGATTTGACAGACGAGCCGCACTAAGTAATGCCTGCCAGCAACGGTCACTAAATTTACTATTTTTTTTGGGTGAAAGATACGCATTGGCAATAATTTTTGTGCTCACCAAAAGGTGAGCCGCGCATTCGGGCAAACGATCGACTTGGTTATACCTCCGCTCAAGTTGCGAAGGCGGACGGCGAACGCGGGAAGCGACAATTGTTACAGCCCGGTGAAGTGTTGGTTTCGTACCCGTGTCGCGCAGTTCGCCGAAGTCCAAAGAATCTTAGTCCAGATTAGGACTCAAATAAGGACAGACGTGTCAGTGAAAATCCCCCAAGGCGTGGAGGTGGTCAGTTCGGTGGTCAACGCGCCTTCTACGTCAGTCGTGTTCCTAAATTCAGGCGCGGCGGTATAAGCGAGTCTAAAAGCTCTGTTCACATTTATGAGCCAACAACAAGGCTGCCGATTCATTGTGCCGGACCCCGACGGCACGATCATCGAAGCGCGCGAGTACCTATCGCAGCCCGGCGAAGTAACTTTACTTTCCGGCGCTGGAGGCGCGCTGTGCGAGCTCCAATTGATGGGATTTAGTTTACTGGTGATTACCACGGAAGGGGAGCCGTTGTGAATACAGGTAACGGTCAGGGTGCCGGCACAGACCCTTCGATTTAACCGAACGCTCCGCGCTCAAGCGCAGCCGTTCTGTCAGTTCGCGAAAGCCTTTTCGTTCGTCGTCTGCTATAATATAGAGAAACATCCTGGTAACGATATTTAATACGTTACAAGCACTGCAAGCAGGATTTTTGATTACGACGCGTTCGAAACTAGACTAGCCGGGGCCACACGAAGAGTTCCCTCATGGCAGAGGCAATATCCCGGCGAGGAGGAAATATGATCCGCAGTAAACTTGGGCTGGGAGTGCTGATGGCAACTCTCACAAACGGCTGCGTTGCGCATACCATCGGACAAATTACTTCGGAACCGCAAATGAGTCATCCCCAAAGCACACTTGGCCAAACCACGGAACCGCCAGAAAAAACTCCCGCGATCATCGTCCACATTGACCCACAAACCGGCCGAATCATAACTCCC
>WNFR01000588.1_pt1 | contig 63076 bp, 78 predicted proteins | sample 5400221 | NCBI WGS metagenome assembly WNFR01 (sample SAMN13153357, study PRJNA577476) | soil metagenome | isolation source: 40 cm soil under Madrone tree | place: USA:California | collected 2016-06-14
ATCAGCTGACCAATCTCCTTCTCGAGGCTCTCCAGATTTTGAGCGGCCGGAAGTGGCGCGGCCGTAAATCCCGCGCGATACATCGCCTCAGTACCAAGCCAGTCGCTCGCTATCGTAGAGTGGATCAGAGAGTTTCGCCGCTCCGTCACCCGCCTGCATCGTTCGACGATATCTTGCACTCCGAGTAGCGCTGCGCCTTCACCGAGGCGCTGCTTTGCGAGCTTTTTAATCCGATCTCGCAAGGCGGCCGATCCGTCGCTATCGGTCGCATTGAGTGCCACTTCGACCGTCACGTTCGCGAGAGTCTTGATGAGCATCCGCAGGATGTGATTGAGGTGCGTATGCACGACCGATACGCGCCCGAATGCCTTTAACCACTCAGGATCCTCTGGTACATGAAACACCATCATTGGCGCGGCTCCGTAGTGCGGCACGTCCTCGCTCGCGGCCGTACCGCGGGCGCCACCTGCCGGCGCGTGAAACGAAGGCATGGCAAGATTCGGATCGAGTGCGGGAAGCGGAAGCCCATCAGTCAGCGCTTGCAGGGAAAAAGGGTTATGAGGATACCCGCAGCGAAGCCTGTGGCCTCCCCTGTTCGGTCATTGGGAAACACCACCAAATCCTCAGCCAGTTTCAATTTAAATTTCAGCGTCAGGGTGTCCACTGTCTCTGTCTCAGGCAAACAGAACAACACTGGCTTTCGAGTAACAAATTGGCCATTGATACGTTGGTCAGCCAAGACTTCTCTCATTCCAAGTCCTTGAGCAAAACCCCATATGAAAAACCGGCACGTATCGTTGTTGGTTTTGCACCTGCCCTCAAGATCGGACACCTTCATGGTATCGGCCCGCGTTGTGACCGTTCCTAAAAAGCAGAACGACGCCATCGCACCCAAAACCCATCGTCTCATCATTCAACCTCCCTTGAATTGCCAGGCGAGCCTGCCACCGCCCGGCGTTGTTGCTATCTAGTCCTTCTGATCAACGAATTTTCCGGTCATCGTGTTATACACCCCGTATGCAGTGTTCGCGTGCAGGTGAACCGCGGCGTAAAGCAGCGCGGCTATCACAATGGCCGCTGCAAGAAGCGTCGCGGCTCGATCGCTCACGGCCGTACCGCCGGCGCCGCGCCACCCTCAGTCATCGTGGCGCCTCCTGCTCTGGACAGCGGTACGATTCGCCGGAGTAATTAACGTGGCCAAAGAACCAGTCGGCATCGGCCTGCACGCTCACGAAGGCGTTGCCGCCGACGGCTCCGATTGCATTCCTAAGCCCAATGTCTCCGGCTTGGCGCACCAGACCGGGGCTCTTACCGACGCCCTGGACCGTGTCGGTATACTGGACCGTCTGCAGGAACTTGCATTGCTTGGCCTCATCAGCCGAGATCTGGCGAACCTTACTTCCTTGGTTGGTGAGCTGGGGGACCGTCGCGCAGCCGGAAAGAAGCACGGGGATGACCAGCAGTGTAGACGCCACGATCACGGCTCGACTCATCCACCAGTCCTCTGTGATGCGCAGTCAGCGTATGCTCACCTGCAGAACGGCAGTCGCCCGCAGGATTTCTCCAATCGCTTGGGAGAGTCTACAGCGAGCCCTGTAGAGCCGCTATTTCATCGTGAATCGATTTCAGCCGCGGCTACGCCGAGAGGCTGCCGAGGAGCAGCTCGCGCACCAAGGCGTGCTGGCTGGCCTCCAGCGCCGCGGCGCTGAGCGGCCAGCGTTTCGCGTCGGCGTCCCATTCGTGATCGGCTGACAGCGCCGGCGGTTTGGCCTGGGCGCAGAGATCCCGCGCGCGACTGGCAAAAACCGGCCAGGAGCGGTACTACAACCACTTGGAATGCTCGCCGATAACCGGGCGTTCGCGGCCTTCGGTAAATTAGCCCGATACTTGACGAGCCCAGCCGTAGCAAGGGCTCTGTGAACGAATCGTGTTGGTCGGTAGGGCCAGTCATCGACGCTAGATAGGTCGCAGATATGGACACCACGATCGTCAGCGATACTTCAAGAACGTGATTATGCTGCGTCTTGTGCAGAGCGGAACAATAAGTCGCGAGCAGGCCCGCCGACTCCTCGCTCAATCCGCAACTGATATGGAGGATGCCTGCTGTATTGGTATGTCGGCTGATCGTCGTTTCGAATGCGCGTACGACGCGGCACGACGAGCAACATCGCGTATTGTTCGAAAATTTCAATGCATTCATGCCGCGGCCCGTTCGTAAAACCGTAGTATGCCTCCGAGGCTAGATCGGCAATCGATCCGATGTATTTTTGGACCCCGAACTGGCGCTGGTATGATCAATTGGTTATCGAGGCCTTGATGGTTTCGCTCAAGATGGTAATGATCCATATATGCGCGCAAGGCGCCGCGAAGCATCGCCGTGCCAATCGGTATCAATTTCGATAGGCACTCACTTTTTATAGATCTGACGAAGCGCTCTGAATAAGCGTTCTCCCAAGTCAGCAACTGCATCGCGTGCGACCACTCAAGCACCCGTAACGCTACGTCAAGGCTTATCGACGCCCTGGCGCCGTGCGCGGCGCATTGGCCGACTATCGCGCCAATCCAGAGGATGCCGCTCAAGACACGGTGGACGCAGATAAAAAAATGGCGTGCCCGACGCTCTCTCTCTGGGGCCAAGATTTCTATGCAGTCGGCCAAATGTTCGATATGCCGGCGGTCTGGGCCGAAATGGCAGAGAAGTTACAGACCGTCGCGATTCCGCAGTGCGGGCACTTTCCTCAAGAAGAGCAGCCCGACATCGTTAATAAGGTACTGATTGACTTCCTTAACGGTTGGCTCGGCTGAGCCCGGCGCCCACACGGGCTGAATGTTAATGACCGTTGTAAATATCGAACAGCCCAGAGTAGTTGACCCGCGCTGAAGAGCCGAGCCGACGATCTCATTACTCCGAGCATGCAACCAGCAACTCACGACAGGACCATCCAATGAAGCTTGTTAATTTCTACGCGACGGACGGAATTCATACTGGACTAGTGCGTCCAGACGGTGTCGAGGATCTTGCCACGTCCGGGGTCTGGCAAGGGCCGGCTCCGGTTGCACAAGATGACATGAAGCAGTTGGCTCTGCGTGTACGCCAATCAGCAACTGCAGTGAATGCGCTGCTGCCTCTAAAGAGTCTCCGGTTCGCCCCTTCAGTGGCCTCGCCGGAAAAGCTCATCTGCATTGGCTTGAACTACCGCAGACACGCTGAAGAGGCCCGAATGCCGATTCCTACTGTGCCTGTTGTCTTTGGTAAATTTGCCAATAGCTTGAACGCGCACCGTGAAAATATCCCTTTACCATCTGTCGACTATCAATATGACTACGAAGCGGAACTTGCGGTCGTTATTGGCCGTGAAGCACGAGATGTGACGGAGAGTGAGGCACTTCGGTATGTCGGTGGATACTGTTGCGCCAACGATCTTACCGCGCGGGGAGCGCAACTCGCGACAAGCCAATGGGTCGCCGGAAAGATGCTGGATGGTTTCTTGCCGCTTGGTCCGTTTCTAGTAACGGCCGACGACATCCCTGATCCGCAGCATCTTAGTATAAGCTGCTGGGTCAACGGAGAGCGGAAACAGCATTCGTCGACCGCCGACATGATCTTCAGTGTGGCAAGCATTATCGCGTTCCTGAGTCGGCACGCTACGTTGAAACCCGGCGACGTCATCGCCACAGGCACGCCAGAGGGGGTTCTGTTAGGTCAGAATGCTCCGCAATGGTTGAAAGCCGGCGACGAAGTCTCGGTGGAGATTGAGGGGCTAGGACGCCTGACAAATCGTCTCATCGCTCCACCAGTTGGACTGCGTCAGGTCGCTAATGCCATGGCCATTGAATTCCGATCAGGGCGCTTGCTCACATCTCCATCGGTGTCTCAGATAAGAGTCAGTAATCAACAACCGCTTGCATCTCTGTGACGGTTTGAAAACGGGGACGTTCGCTTGATCTCGGTCAGACAACTGTATGGGTCAAGCAATGCTGTCGGCGCGCGACGGGCGGGTCGACAGCGGTCTCGTTGAATTGTGCGACTTTTTCGCGCCGCGCAAGGATTGCGGCGAGCGACTCGTCCTCTGGACGATCGTTCGGACCGAGAGTCGACGACCAGGAGTTCTATCAGCTTCTCGACAAGGACGGCATTGCCGACGACATCCACCTGTTCAACGACAAGCTACGCGAATGGAAGGACTATTATTACAACTACGACCGGCCCATGGAGCCCTTGATCGGCGGATCCAGTACGTGCGGCTCATGGCAAAATCAACCGCCAGTCTGTCGACGAAGTTCTGAGATCTTGCAAAAATGCGGCACCAGGAGATCGCAGGAGTTAGTAGTGCTTTGTCGTGCTTTTGGGGTTGATTTGCCACGGACACCTGCGAGCAGGGTTGTTAAAAATCAAGAACTTAATAATCACCAAAAAGTCCGAAAAAATGCAAACTGCGGTGAGGGCAAACTCATAACCCGAAGGTCACGCTTGCACTGTGGCGCGCCGTTGACAGCTCATTGCGTACGATAAAAAGGCCGTTATCGGTCAGAACAGCTAGTCTGAAATCGGACAGAACTGAACCTTGAAATCTCAAATCAAAAAATGATTGAGGCTCATTGCTTTCAGCCCTCTCTGATGATCGCCTAGAAATTCTCACTCCATGGCCGCAAATCGAGCTCCAGCGTCCAGGCGCTGCGTTGCTGGTGGTGTAGATCCCAATAGGCCTCTGCGATTGCATCTGGATGCAGCAGCCCATCTGGGCCGCGCTGCTCCATTAATTGAGGGACTCGCGACAGCAGACGATCCCCCTCGATGCCGCCGTCTACGATCAGGTGACCGACGTGAATATTTTGGGGTCCATATTCGCGTGCGATGCTTTGCGCGAGATTACGCAGCGCTGCCTTCGCGGATGCGAAAGGCGCAAAGTTCGCCTTACCCCGCAAGCTTCCCGAGGCGCCGGTGAAAAACAGCGATCCGCCACCATGTTTGAGAAGTGCGGGAATGGCGGCCTGGGCCAATTGAAAACCACCGAGTGCGTGCTCACGCCAATGCCGCGTGAAGCTCTCTTCGCTGACCTTCAAAAAAGGCGCGGGCTCGTTGCCGCCGGCGTTGTGAACAGCGGCGCAAAGTGAGGCCGCCTGATCTGCTTCGGCGACAAAGCGCCTGACATCCTCGGCCTTGGTGGCGTCGCCGACGGCAAATGATACGTTTGCGCCGGCCTTCTTCAGCTCATCAGCGGTTGCTTCCAGTTTGGCGGCATTGCGGCCCGCAATGGTCACGGGATGGCCGCCCCTCGCAAATCGTCGCGCTATCGCTGCCCCTAAACCACGCGATGCACCCACACCCACGATCAGCACGCCGGATTGAGAAGGTTCTTTGAGATGCCCGTTCATATGATCTCCTCTACTTATGCCGATGTGTGCGCCGGCACCCCATATCGCGGCGCCGGACGTGAATTGCCTAAGCGTTGAGCTAAGCCTCGACGCGCCGCCTCGAATCGGATCCACTCATCGCCATCCTGTAACCCGGGAATGGTTTCCAGCTCACCTTGGTCGAGTCCCGCGAGCGCCGCATCGACCATGTCTTCCGGCGACATGACAATTGACGGCGGCAACTTTTGGTAGGGAAGTCCCGCGAGCTCCCACAAATCGGTCGCGGTCGCGCCCGGCAGCACCACCTGAATGCGGATACCCTTCTCCGCAAGTTCATGCTGCAGCGAATGGCTGAATGCAATCACAAAGGCCTTGCTGGCGCCGTACACACCGTTGAGAGCCTCGGGCGACACCCCCACGATCGATGCGATGTTGATGATGGTACCGTGTCCGCGCGCCACGAATGCCGGCGCTGCGGCGTAAGTGAGGCGGGTGAGCGCCAAAACGTTGAGAGCGATGATTTCATCCATCTTCCCAACGTCGGCGTTGAGAAGCGGCGCCACGGAGGCGGCGCCGGCATTGTTGAGCAGCAGACTGATGCTTTGATCATGTTTGAGCACATCCTCGACCTTGGCCAGCTCAGCCCTATTGCTCAGATCCGCCGTGAGCAGAGTGACGGTACGGCCCGTTTCGCGCTTCAGTTTGGCAGTGAGTTGTTCGAGACGTGACGCATCGCGAGCAACCAGGATGAGGTCGTAGCCGCGTTTCGCGAGTCGGTCGGCGTAGACGGCGCCGATGCCCCGTGAGGCACCGGTGATGAGGGCAGTTCCCTTTGGGGTCGATGTAGTCATGCTGTTTCCCGTGAAGTGCTAAGTTCAGAAACCTTCGGCTCAGAATGTACCTGCGGCATTCGCTCAAAGACCAGGCAGGTTGTGGTCGCGTGTGCGTAGAGTTTTCCGTCTGGACCCACGATGCGCCCTTCCGCCGTCGCAACTTGTCTGCCAACGTGCAGCACCTTTCCCTCGGCGCGTACCAGCGGCACAGCAACCGTCAGGGCGCGCACGATATTCAGTTTGAGTTCCAGTGTGGTGTAGCCCCTGCCGGCCGGCAGCGTCGAATGCACGGCGCAGCCCACTGCTGAATCGAGGAGCGTTGCGAACCAGCCTCCGTGGACCGTGCCAAGCGGGTTGTAATGCCGTTGACTGGGTGTTCCCTGGAAGACGGCTGCGCCGTATTCGATATGGATCGGCACGATGTCGAGCGTGTCCCCGATAGGCGGGCGGGGCAGTTCGCCGGAGAAGATGGCCTCGAACACTTCCAACCCCGTACGGCCGGCAATCTGATCCGCTCTCGCATACCCGGTGGTCTTGGCGAGCCGCGCGCGCACCGCATTCTCTTCCGCCTGCCATTGCACCGTAGCGTCCTGCATGTTCATCGGTAACCTTTCGTTATGTGGAAATAACGATTGCATATACAATCGTTGTAGGTACAATAGATTCCATGGAAACTCCTGTCAAGCCTCAAGGTTGCACAAACTTGAAATTGCGGCAGCTGGATCGCGTCGTGACACGCCATTACGACGCTTATCTCAGCGCCGCAGGCATAAAAAACACCCAATACTCGCTGCTTTCGCATGTCGCGGCACTGGGTCCGATACGCCCCTCCGATCTTGCGCAACGAATGGGATTGGATGCATCGACCCTAACGCGGAACCTTCAGCCGCTCGTGTTGCAAGGCTGGCTGCGGATGGGGCCCGGCGATGACGCGCGCTCTCGATTGATTGAGGCTACCAAGGAGGGGCACGCAAAGCGCAGTGAAGCTAAGCGGGAGTGGAAGCGGGCACAACTCGCGCTCAATGCGCGGCTCGGTGCCGAACAGGTAGCGGCCCTGCACTCCCTGATCGAAAGTTGTATGAATGACCTAACGGAGTCGGCCGACGCAATTGTGAACGACTGACGAACGGTCAGCGCTGTGCCATGTTGACTGTGTGCCCTGCCACAAACGCCGCCAAGAAATGCGGCAGGCATCGGATGCCCGCATTGTCGCCATCAGCAAATCATGGTGAGTTTTCCTAATTGCTGGGAGTAGAACGTAAGACTATTCACCCGGCTTGCTCGTTCTCACTCCAGAGCCCGCCCAGGCGGCCAAAGTTCAGCTCCCAGGGGTTCCGTTGCATTAAGGGACGATATCGTACAATTCCGGCGTCCACGAGACGCCCTAATGACCAAGCCAATTGTCCGAGATCCCATTTACCGACGCCGCCGGTTCGATGCCGAGATCATCGAACTGTGCGTCCGCTGGTACATCACCTACCGATTGAGCTATCGGGATCTCGTGGCGATGATGGCCGAACGCGGCATTGTCGTATCGCACACGACGATTCATCGTTGGGTGATTCGCTATGTGCCGGAGTTCGAGAAGCGATGGAACCGCTTCGCACGGCCAGTGAATACTTCCTGGCGTGTGGACGAAACTTATATACACATTCGGGGCAAGTTTAGTTATCTCTATCGCGCTGTCGACAAGCACGGCAAGACGGTGGATTTTCTGCTTCGGCCGGATCGCGGCATCGCCGCAGCACAGGCATTCTTTCGCAAGGCTCTATCGACGAATTTGCCGAGGTGGCCGCGGAAGATCACGCTCGATGGCCACTTGCAGAGCCACCTTGCCCTTCGGCTTTTGCGGCGGGAGGATCCGAAGTGGAAATATGTTGAGGTGAGAAGTAACCCGTACCTCAATAATCTCGTCGAGCAGGATCATCGAGCGATCAAACGCCGATGCGGCGCAATGGTGGGGGGCTTCAAGTCGTTCGGGAGTGCGGCCATTACCTTGGCCGGTATCGAGCTTGCTCATCGGATACGCAAGAGACAATTCTCGTTCGGGCGCGGTCGATATCAGAACTTCGGGTCGCTAAAGCAAATCTGGGATCGAGCACTCGCGTAGCACTGGGAGCGAGTCCTCGAATGTGGCGGCCGGACCAGATTCTTACCCGGAGACCCGAATTTCGAGCGCCTTCAATGCACCAGTTCCTAGCGGCGCATTATCTCGCGTTCATTGCCGGTGACTGCGAAACGGACCATCCGACGCGCTCGGCGAGGAAGGCTGCAAACGGGGCAATGTCGAGATCAATACTCGCGCTGTCCAGGGCGCGAAGGTAGCGAGCGCGGTCCTCTACCCTCACGACAGTCCACGGATACCCACCAGACGCGAGCATGGCATTCATTAGAAAGCGGGCCATGCGTCCATTGCCATCCATGAAGGGGTGGATGTAGCCGATTAACCAGTGACCCAAGACGGCTCGAACGGCGGGTTCCGGTTCCGATTCAAGAACGTCAAAGAGTGCGGGCATCGCATCGCGCACGGCTTCCCAACGGGGAGGCACATAACGGAATGTGCGCAAGAAAACGAAATCGTTTCGATAGCCGGCGAGAGCGGCGGGTGGAATCAGTCCTGCGGCGACGGAGGGTTGGAAGAGTTCTCGATACCATTCCCGGTGAGCGGAACGGGCGAGCGTACCAGGGTTCGCTCCGGCTATGATTTCTTCCACGGAGCGTTTAACGAGTTGGAACGCCTGCCAGTATCCCCGTGCGGCAAGAGCATCGCGACTTTCTTGATCCGCTTCGTTCGACTCCGGCCTCCAGTTTCCTGAGCGAACCCGCTCGATCAGATCGGGCGTGACACGATATCCCTCAATCGACAGTGAGTGGTAGGCGTCGCTTTGATAGATCTCATCCACGAAATGAAGATAAGCGGCTCGATCTATGGGAAGTCCCGGAGGCGGTGGAAATGTGTTCAAGACAGTGCGGCGCATCGACTCCCACATACTTTGAATCCGTCCGACGATGGGTGGGGCAGCGGGAGTCAGCTTGCCGATTTCTTGGTCGGGAACAAAGGGATCGGACTCGCGGACCGAATAGCCGGCGGCCGTCATCGCGGCACGAATTTCATCCGCGATATCGGTGCGCCCGACGCGTCGAAATGCGCCCACCAGTCGACCGGCGACCACTGAGTTTCCGCCATCCAGGAGTCGGCGCAGTAGCCCTGAAGGCTCCCGAAGACTGGCGAGCGCCATTTGAGCTTCGACTGGCTTGGCGGCAAAGAAGGCTTCCGGCACCTTGGTCAGTGCAGGTTCGATCGCAAAAAGGCGGAGTCCATCCTTTACGATGAGATCTCCCGATGGCGGCGGCTGGCTTTCCTTCAGATCATAAAGAGATGTACCGAAGAGTAGGGCGGTCGTGTTGTTGGCACCTTTCGGGCTGTAGATGATCACTTGCGGCGGAATCACCGTGTTTTCCGCGGAGATGAGCAACGATTGCTCCGGGGAAAGGTGCCAATTATTAGAGAACCGCTCTTCGCAGTAGCGGGCGCAGAATTCCCAGAAGGACGCAAACCAGGGTGTACTCTCCCCCTGGGCGGTTCCGGGGTTAGAAGATATTAGCCAACCCCTGACGACTTGCTGTAAGAAGCCAGCGTGCAGGAGGCGCTCGCGATGGACACGCGACAGTTCGATTTTCAAAAAGGGCGCCAAACGGTCAAAATGGGGCACCAGGAGATTGCGGGAGTTTTGCGGGAGTTCGTCGTGCTTTGTTGTGCTTCGTCGTGCTCTGGGGTCGATTTGCAACGGACATCCCGCGAGCTAGGTTGTTAAAAATCAAGTACTTATAAAACCCCAAAAATCCAATTTCAATGCAACCGCTATCTCATAACCAGAAGACCAGCAGCCTCCACGTGGGCGTCAACCGTGTGGTCGTCCTTCCGTCCTGCCAAGCGGTGCAGGGCGCGCAGGGAGGTGAGATAGCGGGCGAGGGTGCGCGCCGACTTGACGCGCCGATGTCCCAATCTCTATCAACGCTGCGGGTGCCGTCGGCCGCTCGTTCTTCGCCCGGCGAATGTGCACGCAGGCCGGCCGGTGGAAGTCGAATAGAATGCCAATGTGATATGGAGAAAATGTTCTCGCGGCGCGGGGAGGCATTGCCCCGGGCGACCGAGATGCAGGGGAGAGATGTAGGAGAGAATTGAAATAATGGAAACAGGCGACCGCGGTCAGATCCACGATAGGGATTGTGCTGTTAGCGGCGCTGTCGGGGATTCGCTACAACGCCCATCTGCCGTCATGCCCATTCCCGCGCGCGTGCATTTCTGCTGGATCGGCCCGCAGCTGAGCTGGGCTTATGCTTTTGCTCTGCTATCGGCGGTGGCGCAGGCCGGCATGGACGAGGTGGTGCTGCACCATACCGATGAACTTGAGGAAGGCGCGGTACTCACTGCGTTGCGTGGCACGGATGGGTTGCACCTTGAGCGTATCGACGCGCACGCCTGCCTGGCCGAGGCCGGGGCGAGGCTTGGCCTGTCGGACGCGCTCGTCGCGATTTATGCAAACCTGGTGAGCCCATCGCAGCGCTCCGACGTGCTGCGCGCGGCGATACTGTATCTGCGGGGCGGCATTTATCTCGATCTCGACACGATCACCGTGGCTTCGCTGCGCCCGCTTCTGGGCGCGCCGCAATTCATCGGCACAGAGCATATTGTCTGGCCGCATTGGGTGCGCAGTTCGCGCTCAGGGGCAGTGTGGGCGAAGTATTTGGCGCTGGATTTGCTGCGCTCCGGCTTGCGCCTGTGTCCGGGTGGCTGGCGCGGTTTCCGGCATGTGGAGGCCTGGTATTTCAAGGGCATCAACGGCGCGGTGCTGGGCGGGCCGGCGGGTGCGCCGCTGTTTGCCGCCGATTTAACAGCCATGGCGGCCCTGCCGCCGGCGCGCCGGAGCCAGCCCTACGCGCTGGGACCGGATCTGCTACAGAGTCTTGTGGGCCAGTTTTCCAGCGCCGAGCTGGTTATTCATGAACCCGGGGTTTTCTATCCGCTGGCCCCGGAGATTTCGACGCATTGGTTTCGCGCAGGCGCAGCAAACCTGGACCTGGCGTTGCAGCCGCAAACACTGGTCGTGCATTGGTATGCCTCGGTGCGCAGCAAGCCCTATATCGCGCTCATTGATCCTGACTATGTGCGGGCCCACCGCCATACCCAGCTTTATAGCGCCTTGGTCAGCCGAGTCTTGCCGCAACTCTGAATACCGCTGTGGCGAGAGCATCACACTGCTTGGCCGGCTACAGAGCCGGTTGAAAAAGGCAGATGCAGCCGCCTGAGCAGTGCCTCATGGGCAGTGCTCTGCCGCCGAATCAGCACGGCTAAAGCCACGCTAAATCCGATGATCTCAAACTCGAAATAATATTCGGGAGCCTTGAAGAGGGCGGATATGAAAATTCCGAGAGTCCGATAGTTCGCCGACAAGATGGACCAGCTGCGAATCTGCGGCGCGAGCGTTTCACGATAATGCTGGCGAACCAAAGCGGCCTTTCCGGGGTCACATTGTAGAGCCGCAGCCATGGTCGCGCGAAATTTCCGGGTGATCCCTGCCGTGGGGAAGCTCAGGCCCACGAAGAACAGCCGGTGGAGGAAATCGAACAGCCAGCGGATGACCGGGGGGCCGTCCCGACCGCGCTCCGGGCTGTTCCGGGGCGGCGGCTCCTGCGGTTTCTTTCCCAATCCCAGATACTCGTATTCCTGCCGCTGCGTTTCGTAGCTCGCCGACTGGATCGCGTGGCAGATTGCCGATATTGCGACCAACGCATAGATCCAGTTGCCATACTGGCGGCTGAGAGATATGGCGAGAGCGGTGTAGACAGCGAGGAAGGTCACATTGTCGGAAATTCCGTCAAGGACCTTGCCGAAGTACGAGTACGACTGTGTAAAGCGCGCAAGTTGGCCATCGGCTCCGTCCATCACGTGCCAGCCAACCATGAGGGCAAAGCCGGTGATCGCAAATCGAAAGTCCCAGTAGCGGTAATATGCAACGGCCGAAAGAATGCCGAACAGCATGCCCATGATCGATACGGCATTGGGCGTGACGCGCAGCCGGGCGAAAATCGGCACGAGTCGGCCCGCCAGTGGATGGATGAGGTAGAGGTTGGTAATCTCCTCGATTTCCGTCGTTCGCCGGATCGGAATGCGGTCTGTCATTGTGGTCTGCTGTTGCGTCATTTATCGCTTCCGGGAGTTGCTACACTCGCTCGGCACGAACCGTATGATCCACTTTTCAAAGCCCTGCGCCCAGCTATCCGTCGTGCCGGGCCGTCGTGTGGCGGCGATCGTGGCTGGAGCGTCGCTCATCGCAGGGTCTGCGGTGGCGCAGCGCCCCACGACATCTGCAGAGCCTATCGTCATCAACTCTGTCGTTGCAAACATGGATGAGGCGAACGACACCGCGGACTTCACGACTATCAGCATTACTCAGGGGAATACACGACTCACGGCCGATCGGGCCAGTGCCACGGGCGTGGGTTTCCAGAACAGCCAGTGGACCTTCGCGGGCCGGGTAGTGATCATTTCGGAGACGAGCGGCTCGCTCTGGGCAGATCGAGCCATTCTCGAGTATCGCGACGGCGAACTTGCCCAGGTAACGGCGAGCGGCTCTCCGGCGCATTTCGAGGAGCGGCGCACCGACTCCCAGCCGGCTGAGCACGGTCAAGCAGACGAAATTACATATGACGCGAAACAGGGAACCGTCCGCCTCCACGGCCATGCGCACATATTCGACCGGCAAAGCACGGAGATCACTGCACCGATATTCGTCTACCATGTTCGGAACCACAGGTTGCAAGCCATTTCAGAAAGCGGGACACCAGCGGTACACATCACAACCCGGCCAACCCCCCCCCTTGTGCCTAAATGACGTGGAGATTTCGTCCATCAGAGCAGCAATGCGTGCCCGCGCGGTTCGTGGGGATGACCTAGGCGCCGCCAGGGACTGCGCCACGGCGGCGGCCACCACCGCAATCTCCCGACGTCCAGCAGCCTTTCGCCTGAAAACAGGTGTCGGAGGTCAGGGCTGCTCCCCGGCGGCTGGGCATACATCACCTCGTGTGCAGGCCACCGATGGGCTAATGTCCACGTCCAGGCGCCGTAACGTCGGTAGACCTGCATCAACGCGCGAGCAGTGACCAAGTCTGGTTTCACCACAGTGCGACGAGCCCAGCTCAGGCGCTCCGCAAGGCCTCTGACGAAGGTCCAATTTCTGGCGCCCACGTAGTTTGAAAACCAGACTGTATAACCGAGCTCATTCTGCAGGGCAGTGACCGCACTGTAGACTTGAATGTGCTCGGCGTGACCATATTCGCCCCAGGGATTGTGGGTGTAGACATCCCGGCATCCGGTCAGAGATGCGCGCAGGCCTTCAAGAAGCCTCGCATAGTTGGATTCATAACGCTCCCGCACTGCCGATTCAGAAATCCTCACACCAGACAGCGTTAGCTCCGGCTGGGTCTGATAGGACTTCCAGTGCACACCGCTTTCAGGTATCTCCAGGTTGACGATCCCGCTCAGCGGCAACGCAGCGACTGCCTGTCGACGTGCCTGGGATCTGCCGGGGTCGTCAAAGACGGCACCGAAACCAAACACGATTCGCTCCACCGAGTGGACGACGGAGCTCAACCAGAGCGCTTCATCATCCGGATGCGCCACCACTACGGCATTCATCGACTGCCGCAATGTCATGCTGTCATCTCAACCGTCCGAGGAGAGAGTCATAGAAATTCTCGAGCACTGCGGATTGCCGGTCAATGTCGAATCGATCCTCGACCAGCGCACGGCCTGCTGCGCCCATCCGGAGCCGTCTGACGGGATCCTCGAGCAACTCCGCCATCCTTCGGGCAAGCGCGTCTTCATCGCGCTCCGGGACCAGAAAACCCGTCTTTCCTTCCAGCATGCATTCGGGAATCCCGCCCACTCGGGATCCGACGATGGGCAGCCCTGTGGCGGCCGCTTCCAGCAGCACCATGCCCAGCCCCTCCTCGCGCCCGGTGGCGGTCCGAACCCCCGGCAGCACCAGCATCGCGGCTTTGCGCATCCAGGAAAGCACCGCAACGTGGGGAACGGCGCCTAGAAACTCGACGCGGTCTCGCATGCCAAGTGAGGCTGTGAGCGCGTGAAGCTGCCGTCTCAAAGGTCCATCGCCGATGATCAGCAGTTGGACGCGGTCGTATTTTCGCGCCACGGTCGCGAATGCCCGCAGGAGGTACCGAGTTCCCTTTACCTCCACCAGACGTGCGACGTGCAGGATCAGCGGTGTTTCCTCGAAATTCGCGCGCGGGCGGATGGTCTGGCAGTCCACGCCGATGTAGTGAGTGTGCGTGCGCGACTCGGGGAAACCCGTCTCCAGGAGCTTCTGGCGGATGAATGAGGAGGCACAGAGGAACAGATTGCCCTCGCGTGCTAGTTTTCGTCGCAACAACGGATAGCGAAACCACGCGGGGGATCCTAACATCGCGTGCGTCTTGAGTGTCGCATCGAAGCCGTGGAACGTCGTGACGAGCGGTATCTCGAGCTGCATCGCGAGCCCGAGCGCTGAGACGCCTTCGATACCGAAATGCGCATGAATCAGCGACGGGCGGCGGCGCCCCAACAAACGCAGATATGGCTGCGCATCGCCTGTGAGCATTTGCCAGCCGATGCGAGGGAGCTTCCACCTTTTGTAGAGGTCCTCGAGCGCGAGGGAGCTTGCCCCATCGGGAGGGAGGCCGAAACGTTTCCTGCCCACGTAAAGCGGTCGGTACCGGCGCAGATGCTGTGCCTGCCCGGCAATGAAGGGCTCTGAGATCCTGAACAGGTTGTGGCGGAAAATCGCCACTTCAGGCAAGGCGTCTCCGGGTCCGATGGCTTGCGGTCTCTGATCCAAGACTTCAGGCGATGGAATTTGCATACAATTCGGCCGCAGGCATTTAACCTTAGCATGGATTGGCGCTATCGCATGATTATAAGTCGTTATCTGCTGCGTGAGATCCTCGGACCGTTGGCGGTCGTGCTGAGCGTGCTTTGCGTGCTGCAAGCGAGCTTCGGCGCCGCCAGCTTCCTGTCGGATGCCGTGAGCGGGCTGTTGCCGACGGACATGATCGTTCAGGTGATCAGCCTGAGGACGCTGATCGCGCTCGAGATGCTGATTCCGATAGCGCTCTACCTGTCCGTCGTCATGGCCCTCGGCCGGATGTATGTCGACTCCGAAATGACGGCCCTGTTCGTGCTTGGATTGAGCCCAGCCAAGTTGATGGGGATCATTTTCGGTCTGTCTTTGTGCGCGGCTGTGGTTGTCGCCGGGTTGTCTCTTATCGCGAGACCGTGGGCCTATAGCCGATCACACGAACTGGCCAGTGTCGCGGAGGCATCGCTCAACACCAACAACATGCAGGCGGGCACTTTCTATGAAGGTGGCAAAGGAGAGCGTACCATTTACATCGAGCGGCGCGAGGGTCCGGGGACGCCGGCCGGCGGCGTTTTCGTGCAGTTGAGGCTCCGCGGAGGCGGCACTCGCATCATCTATGCGAGGTCCATCGAGCAAACGCCGCACGTCGGCGAGGGCTCGCAGATGCGTCTGTCCGGCGCTCACGTCTACGATATCGACCTCAATGGCGGCGGCAGTGATGCCGTCCTCAACGCGGATGACCTCATTCTGCAACTTCCCAGCCCGTCCGTACACCCGCCCGAATATAGCGCGATCGCTGCCAGCACTGCACACCTGAGATTCTCAGATTCCGCCGCCGATGTCGCGGAGTTCCAATGGCGCCAGTCTACTGCCGTCACGACGCTTCTGCTGGGCATGTTGGGCGTGCCGCTGTCCCGAGCGCGGCCTCGTCAACACAGGAACGCCAAGGTGGGGATCGCGATTCTGATCTATGCCGGCTATTACCTGCTTTACGAGTCAGCGCGGGTCTGGGTCCAGACCGGGGTGATTCCCGCCTTTCCCGGTCTGTGGATTGCGCCGGCTCTGCTCGCCCTCGTGCTGATCTTCGCCCTGTTCGAGCCGCGACTCGGCGTGGCGTTCAGACGCAGGGGTGTGGCGTGAGGAGGTGCGGTGCGAAAAGGTGTTATGAACTCCGTGAGCGGTTTGCCGAGGCTTCGTGACCTTACTGGAGCGCTACATCGCGATCACCACCCTGAAGGCTCTCGTGCTGGTGTCCGCCGGCATGACATTCCTGTTCAGCCTTTTGGAGTTCGTCGAGCAGCTCCACGACGTCGGTAAGGGGCACTATCGGTTGATCGACGCCTGCGTCTACGTGCTGCTCACCGCGCCAGCCCGGTTTCTGCAGCTCATACCCGCAGCGATGTTGTTCGCCTGCCTTTTCGCCCTGGGTGGCCTGGCGGCGCGCGCTGAGTTGACGGTGATGCGGGCGGCCGGCGTCTCCCCGGGCCGAATCGTCGGATCGGTGTTCAAACTGGCCGGGGCCATCCTGGTCGCGCTGTTCCTGCTGGCGCAGTTCGTGATTCCGCCTGCCCAGCAGTTGGCACAGACACAGCGGGCCTCCAGGCTCTCCACGGTGGACGCTGTGCGCAGCAATGGCAGCTTCTGGGCTGCGGGCGATCATCAGTTCCTCAACGTGCGCCGATTCGCAGACGCGAACGTCCCGATTGACATTTATCTCTATGAATTTGCCGCCAGCGGCGAGCTGCAGAGCCTGATCCAGGCCGATCGAGCCGAGGTCCGCCCGGATGGCACCTGGCTGTTGGAGGGAGTTTCTAGAAAGCGATACGGTGGCACCCCATTCGACACCGAGCGGCTCGCTTCTCTCGTCTGGCATTCGTTTCTGCGGCCCCGACAGGCTTCACTGCTCATGCTGCCCGCCGACAGCATGCAGCCGCTCGATTTGTATCGGTATGTCCGTGATCTCGAGCGCCGGCATCAGCCTGCGGCCCGCTACACTCAGGAATTGTGGGCCAAAATGGACATACCGCTGGCGATGGCGGCAATGATCCTGATTGCCGTTCCCTTCGTATTCGGGCTGCTGCGCACACAAGGCATAGGACAGCGCATGATGATTGGGACGATGATCGGCATGATCTTCTCGCTCACTCAGCAGATAACGACTTATTTGGGTCAGTTGCTCAATTTGAGTCCGGCGCTCACGGCCACGGCACCCTCGATCGTATTGATGGCGCTTGCGTTCTATCTTTTCCGCCGGGCGGTTGCATAGCCGGCTCGACGATTGTCAACGGGATGGCATGGGGGTCTGTCGGCCTGAAGTGCTGGCGCTGCGCCACAGCTCACCCGCTGCTTCCAGAAACCCGCGCCGCATCGTGCCCCGGTAAGGAGAGTCCGCGGGTAGCTGGGCCATCAGCCTTCGATGAGCGATGCCCATCGAATGATAAGGGAGCGCCGGGAACAGGTGGTGCAGACAGTGATAGCGTAAGCCTACCGGGAAAAGCAGCTCCGTCAGCAACGGGTGGCCGATGACGGTGTTGGAATCCTCGATCTGTTCGACAAAGCTCATCGTGGCGCCTGTGTTGCGGTAGCCGTGTGCGGCGATGGTGCGGACCCAGTTCAGCCCCGCCGCCGCCATGCCCAGAACATAGAGCTCGACAAAAATGCTCCAGGCCACTCTTCCTGAAAACAATAGGAAGGCAAACACGGCCAGTTCCAGGAAGATTGCGGCCTCGAGCGCGATCCAGCTCCCGTGCCGTTCGTCTGTCGGGACCGTTCGCCGGTACGTCGGGTTGATGACAAACGAAGAGGCGTGCTTCCACACCCATCGGCGTAGCCGTGTATGGAGGAACGCAAGGGGTGTCAATATCAGAAATCTAAATATCCCCAATGCCGGCAACAAAGGGACCTGCAGGAAGTACCAAACGATGCGCCTCACCGGACCAGCGCCCAGGGAGAGATACTCCCCGTCCCTTGGTGTGCCGAAATGGCGCGGATTGTGATGGTCCAAGTGGCACTTGTACATGAAAGAGGGCATCAGGGCGGGGATGCCGAACAGGATATTCCAGGCGGCCCGGAATAAGGGCATACACCCCCGGGGAATGTGTGCGATTTCGTGAATGAACACGCCGCAACGGAAGAGGGCGAATGCGGCGACCGTGAAGCCGATGCAACATCTCAGCGAGAAAATCGGACTGGACAGATAGAGCGCTACGGCACCATACGCGACGAAAAGGGTGAGGAGAAAATCCGCCCAGTAGATCCGGGCGCTGTGCTCGAACAGGTCCTTCACCAGGATTCTCGCCTGTGTGGGAGAAAACTCCTGCTTGCTCTCGGCAGCTTGTGTGCCGAGGGGTGGATCGCAAAGCGCCTCGATCATAGTTTGCCTCACTCTCTCAGCGTCGCGTGATAGCCGGCTGCACCCATCGCCCGGTGATCCCGCGGCGATCGTGCAGCAGCAGGCTCATGCAGGCCAGCACCGAGAGCGTCAGGACCATTGCCAGTTGAAGCGCAGGGTTACCGGCGCCGATCAGGTGTCGGCCTGCCTCCACCGCCAAGACGAGAAAAACCACTGCCACGAACGGTGCAGCTGTGGCCCGGATCAGGTCCCGGGCGCCGATGTTCCAATAGCGATGCAGGTAGTGAGCTTGCCAGAGGAGCAGGAGGGGAGGGACCACGAGCCACACTGTCGACATGCCAACGACTCCGTTCGCGGCAGGGAACGTGAAGCCGACGAACAGCATGCCGGCGCTCAGCATAATCAGGGTTGCGGCCGAGAAGCGAAGCGCCAGATGCGGACGCCCTGAGCCAAACATCACAGGGTACGTCAGTTGTGAAACCACCCTCACAACCGCCGCGGCCGCCAGTATTTTGAGCGGCAAGCTCGCGGAAGCGTAGCTGCGATGCTGCTCGTCCTGGATCAACGTGGTGATGGAATCCGAGGCGAGCACCACGCCGGCGGCCAACGGGGCCACCACGGCCAGCAGCCTGCGCAATGACCACGTCAGGGATTGTGCCAGATGCTCGCGCACGGCCGAGACCTTTGCGAAGACCGGCAGGGCAGTCCGATTGATGAGTGTGCCCGCTGCGTTGGCCGGCTCCATGGCAAGGTCAAAAGCCACGCGAAACTCCGCAAGCGCTGCCGCGCCGTAAAACCATCCGACCAACAGATGGTGGACATTGTTGATCATCTGCTCGCACAGCCCCGAAAGGGTCGCACGGCCGACCAGCTGATCTTAAGTCGCGGTCGAAACGGGCTCACCAACGCCGCTCCGATGAGCGTGAAAAAGCCGCTCGCTGTGTATGCGATCACGATCGCCCAGGCTCCCGCGCCCACGATGGCAAGACCGAGCCGGGTCAATGCGGCGGCAAACGTCGTGCCTACATTGACGATAGCGATCCGCTCGTACTGTAGTTCTCTGTTCATCATCGCCAGCGGAATGACGGCGGCGCCGACCAGCGGCTGTTTGACCGCTATGGCGAGGAAGTACGCTCCAACGCCGGCAATCCCATAAAGGGAGGCGATGTACGGAGCGACGAGCAGGGTCAGGCCGGCCACTACGCACGCCGCACCGACGATGACCCAGAACAATGAGTCAAGCTGGATGCGCGAGAGCGATGGCGCCTGCACGAGCGCCGTGCTCGTGCCCAGGCCGTCGAAAGCTTCGATGACAGCGCCGAATGCAACCACCAGCGAAGCCGCGCCTACCTGCTCCTTCGTCAAAAAGCGCAGCACTACCAGGATCGTGCCGAAGTCCGTGATCTTGGCGATGATCATTGCGCCGCCGAGCCAGTTGAAGCCGCGGTGCAGGTGCTGTTGATGACTGTCCATACGGGGTAGTGCCGCGCCGTGCCGCCGGCGGATGCACTCTAAAGTCTTCCCGACTGCAACAGGGCCTCGGCCCTGTCCAGGGTCGCCGGATCATCCACATCCAGCCAGAGCCTATCCTGTATGTCGAAGACCCGGGCCTTGTCCTGGCTGGCAAGTACGTTCATGGCTCCGGAAATGCTGTCGTCGCCTGCCGCCTGGCTCACCTGGAGCGCATCGAAGATGACAGGCGTGCACAGGAAGACACCTGTATCGATGGCATTGAATTCGCGGATGACCTTGCCGATGTTCACGATCCGGCCGTTGGAGCACATGACCCGCGTCACATCGTCCAGATCATTGATCGAGCCGGCTATGTTGAAATCCACGGCGAGCGTGACGGTATCCGGCTCGGGTCTCGAGGCCATCAGATCGCGAAGAATGGCCGGATCGACCAGATGATCGCACATGCTCAACAAAAACGGACCGTCCAGAAAAGGTCTCGCCTTCGACACGGAGACGCCGTTGCCGCGTTGCCACTCGTCGTTATGCACGTGCCTGATTGGAATTCCTTCCCGGTCGGAAAACGCGTCGAGCGCTGCGCGCACGTCTTCCCCCCGGTAGCCGCTCACCACCAGGAAGCGCTCGACGCCGGCGCTTCGGGCACGCGTGATGACGCGCTCGAGCAGCCGTTCGCCGTTTACCGGGACCAGAGGCTTGCTCTGTCCCCGTTCTCGCAGGCGCCCCCCTGTCCCGGCGGCGACAATGAGGCAGATCAAGGGACAACTGCTCTCAGTTTTGCGGTGTTGTTGCGTATGAAGGTCTCAACCATGTCGTAGGCAATATCGTCCGTGTGCTGCTTCGGAGGATGCTTGCAAAAATACGCACTCGGCCCCTCGAGCGGTCCGCCCAAGCCGTTCAACAGCGCAAGCTTGCAGCATCGGATCATGTCGATGGCAACTCCGGCGGAGTTCGGCGAATCTTCCACCGACAGTCTCAATTCCACATCCATGGGAACGTCACCAAACAATTGTCCTTCCATGCGGATGAAGCAGATCTTGTTGTCCTTCTGCCAAGGAACATAGTCGCTCGGGCCGACGTGGATGTTCTCGTCGTCCAGGCGCTTGGCGGCGACAGCCTGCACCGCTTCCGTCTTGGAGGTCTTCTTGGATACAAGGCGGCTTGGATTCTTCATGTTGAGAAAATCCGTATTGCCACCCGTGTTCAATTGATAGGTGCGCAGGACCTTGACGCCGCGCTTGGCGAACAGGTCCGTCAGGACGCGATGAACAATCGTCGCGCCGAGCTGGGATTTGATATCGTCGCCGATGATTGGCAGGTTCCGTGCTCTGAAACGCTCAGCGAATTCCTTGTCGCTGGCAATGAACACGGGCATGTTATTGATCAGCGCCACGCCGGCTTCCAGCGCGCACTCCGCGTAGAAGCGCGCCGCCTGCTCTGAGCCTACCGGCACGTAGCTCACGAGAATCTCCGCTCCGGCGCGTTTCAGTTCCCGGACGATCTGTTCCTTGGTGGATTCCAGTGCCCTTGAGCGCACGAACGTGCGGTCCTCAGCGCATGCCAGCATGTGCTCGGATATTCCATCGAGAACCTGCCCCATGCGCACCATGACACCGCTGTCCGGAATATCGCGCTGGAAAACCTTCGTGCAGTTGGGCTTTGCGAAGATGGCCTGATTGACATCCGTGCCGACCTTGCGGGCATCGACATCGAAAGCCGCAACGACCTCGATGTCGCACGGCAGATAGTCACCGATCTGCGTGTGCATCAAGCCTGACACGCCCTGACGGCAACGCTCGCGCGTGTAGTAGTGGATGCCTTGGATCAGCGAACTTGCGCAGTTACCCACGCCGACGATGGCAATGCGGATGGCGTTTCTGTTATTCATGCGGAAACCTGTGGTGCGAGTTTGATGGCATCGTTCATGTCTATTGTCCGGGCGGCCAGCGCATCGCCGCTCGCAGCGAGCTTCTTTCCGTAAATGCGATAGGTCTTGTAGGCACGGGCGCCGAGCCGTTCGAGCACCCTGCGCATGGGCAGATTGTCCTCCAGTATCCAGGACAACTCAATGGAGCGGAATCCGAAGACAGCTTTGGCGGGCAGAATTGCTGCTCCAATCAGCTGCAACGGGAGCGCGCTGCCGATCAAGGTCCCCGACAGGCTGCGCCGCACGCCCATGAGCGGCACACGTGCCGATCTCACCCGGTGCGATTTCAGACGCCACAACAGCTTGGCCCAGCCGAATGGCAACAGCCGCCCATTGAGATCGCGAATGGCCTCATTGATGTTGGGCAAAGTGACAATAAATGCGACGGCTTCGCCGTCCACTTCGGCAAACCAAACGAGCCGGTCATCGAGCAACATCCGCATCCGTTTCGCCATCTCGTCGGTCTCCGCCTCCGTGAGGGGGACGAAACCCCAGTGACCGCTCCAGGCGTCGTTAAAGATATCGACCAGCTTGCGGATGTCGTTCGCGTAGTCCTTGAAGTTGAGGCGGCGCAGCTTGACGGATGCAGGGAGTGGGCGATCCAACATCCTGCGCGCCGAAGCCGACAGTGGCGCCTCCATGTCGAGCAGGTAGGCGTAGATGTCTTTTTCCTTCCGATACCCCAGAGCCTCGAGCTGTGCAGCGGCATATTCGGGGTCGTGTCCCATGAGAAGCATCGGTGGTGTGTTGAAACCGTCGATCAGAAGGCCGGTCTCCTCATTGATCGACAGTGAGAACGGTCCGCGGACGCGGGTCACGCCACGGCTCTTGAGAAAATCCTCTGCCGTAGCTACAAGCGCAGCGAAGGCTTCGGGGTCATCCTCGGCGCTGAGGCAGCCGAAGTGACCGACGCGCTCTGCGTCGTTGTGCTGGGCCAAGGGATCGATTTGCGCGCTGATTCTTCCGATATCGCGGCCGTCGCGTCGGGCGATCCAGAAGCGCACTTCTGCCCGCCGGAGAAACTCGTTGTCTTTCGGCGAAAAGGCTTCCTCGCGCTCCATCATCAGCGGGGGTATCCATGCATCGTCGTGCTTGTGTACGACGGAGGGAACGCGGATGAAGCGCCGGAGCATGGCCTTATCGTTAACCGCGAGAATCTCGATCGTCATGCGGGCAGGCGTTCGGCCAGTTGGTCGGACGTCCTCGGGTCTGGGACAAGGATGCCGAGTTCACGTCCCACGGCAACCATGGCCGACAGGGCTCTGTCGATCTGTGCTTCCGTGTGAGCTGCGCTGATGCTGCACCGAATGAGAGACAAACTTCCGGGGGTCGCGGGCGGCAATGCCAGGTTGGCGTAGACACCCCGGTCGATGAGCCGGTTCCAGAACCGCACAGCCGTCTCCCTGTCTGTCATCTTCAGCGCCACGATCGCATTTGGCTCCGGTCCGACCTCGAATCCAGCCAGCTTCAGTGCGCGATATAGTCTGATGCTGTTGAACCGCACTCGTGCGCCAAGTGACTCGTCAGTCGAGATGCGGGACAGAGCCGCGGTCACTGAACCGACGACGGCTGGCGGCAGGGAGGCCGTGAACATGTAAGGGCGGCAGGCGATGCGCAACAGGTCGAAATCGGGCAGATCGGATACCGCGAAGCCGCCAATCGCTCCTAGGCTTTTGCTGAAGGTGCCCACAATAAAATCGACCTCGTTCTCGACGCCCGCGTCTTCACTGACGCCACGCCCGTTCTTGCCCCGAGTCCCGAGCGAGTGAGCCTCGTCAACTATCAGAGTGGCGCCCATTTCGCGTTTCACACGCGCAATCTCCCATAGCGGGGCGCTGTCGCCGAGCATGCTGAAGATGCCCTCAGTGACGATGATGCGGTTGCCGGTGTGACCTTTGAGGCGGCCGAGCCGGCGTGCGAGGTCCTCCGGGTCGTTGTGACGGAAACGGATGACCTCCGCGGTGCTGAGTTTGCATGCATCATAGATCGAAGCGTGGCTGTCAGCATCGATGAGAAGATGGTCGCCACGTCCCGCGAGGGTCGAAATCAGGCCAAGATTCGCTTGATATCCGGTCGTGAAGATCATGCCAGCACGCTTGCCGTAGAACTCGGCTATCCGCTGCTCGAGAAACGCATGCTCGCTATAGGTTCCGTTCGCTATGCGAGAGCCAGTAGTGCCCGTGCCGCCGTCGTGCACCGATCTCACGCTCGCTGCGATGCACGTCTCATCGAATGTCAGGCCCAGATAGTTGTTGGTCCCGAAGAGCAGGCAGGGCCGACCCTCCAGCACCGCTTCCGTGGCAGAAACGATTCGCTCGAAGCGCACGTCAAAGGGATTGCGGCCGCCCGCCGCGAGCGCATCCATGGCGGCGCGCAGGTCATCGAATTTCGAAAACAGCGCCATCAGCCGGCAGCCCGCTTCAGCCGCTCGATGGCATGGCTCAGCTCGGAGATTGTCTGGACCTCGGCCACCCGATCGAGTGGGATCGAAATGTTGAAGCGGTCCTCGACGTCCATGATGAAATCCAGGACCGCCACAGAGTCCAGCCCCAGACCTCCCACAATCTGAGTTTCGGCGGTCACGTTGATGTCAGCGGGCACCCTGTGAGCGAGCAGCTCTATGACTTCAGCTTCGATCGTGTTGGTATTCTTTGTCAAGTCACGCACCTCCATCGCGGGGTCAGCGGGCTGCGAGCCAGTGCCGATCCCGATACCAGCTCACAGTGTCGCAAAAACCCTGGGCAAGACCGATTTCGGGACGCCAGAGACTGCGAGGCGGCTGGGACTCGGCCTTGGAGCCCCAGTCGGCATGAAGAATCTCGCGCGCCTTTTCTGGAGTGAACATGGGCGTGCGCCGCAGGAGCTTGGCGGCAGCCAGACTGACGGCGGCGGCAGCCCGGACAACCGGTCCCGGTAGTGGGATGACAAGAGCCTTCGAGTTCATGGCTGTTTCGGCAGCCCCCACGATCTCGTCCCAGGAGTAGCCTGGGGTGCGCTCGTCTGTCAGCTCGAACGACGAATGGCACGAGCTCTGCTCGCACAGAACTGCTATGGCCGCCGCGGCATCGGCGGCGTGAATGACCGCGATCCGGCCGTGGGCGATCCGTGGCCGGAGGAAAATGTGATACTGCACCGCCCGAAAGATCGTCAGCGTCTCACGATCCCACGGGCCATAGATGGCACATGGCCTGACGATGGTCAATTGACAGCGACGATTCAGCACGGCCATCAAAAGTTGTTCTGCCGCACGTTTCGTTCTCGCGTAGGTCGACAGCTCCGGCTCTCGAGCCGCCATCGATGAAACCAGCAGAACCCGCGCGATCGATCCGCGCTCCTCGATCGCATGTGCGAGATTCGCAGTGCCCCGGACGTTCACGGCCTCAAAAGCCGCCGGGGTGCGCGCTTTGATGAGGCCCGCAGCATGGACAATGACATCGGCGCCGTCCACGAGTGTGCGCAGGGCCTGTTGGTTCGACAGGTCACCCAACACGACCTCCAGCCGCAAGCCAGCGATCTGGGGATGATCGATGGGTTGCCGGGCGAGAATCCTGACTCGCCAGCCGCTGCCAGCGAACGCTCTGACTATGTAGCGCCCCAGAAAACCGGTGGCGCCCGTAATTGCGACAAACCTACTCATGATGAACGCAGGGTGTGGACATCCGGTCTTGAATCCAACCCAACAGTCACGGAAGCAGAGTCCTGCTCGGGCTCTCCGAGTAATGAGGCAAGATACATGGCGCGAGCCCGCATACGGCTCATCTTGCCCGAGGACGTTCGCGGCAGGGCGTTGTGTGAGACGAGCACCACCGAACAATTCAGACCCGCTGTTGTCAGGATCATTGAGGCAACTGCAGTGCGTAATGCCTCGCGCGGCACCGGATCCAACGTGCGGCACTGCACCAGGATCACGACACGCTCAGCATCCTGTCCGTCGACGGAGAAAGCCACGACGTCGCCGCGGCGCACTCCGTCGATGTGATTCTCGACCGCCAACTCGAGATCCTCGGGCCACACATTGCGGCCATTGACAAGAATGAGATCCTTGCTGCGTCCGGCGACTACGAGGGAGCCGCCGACGAGATAACCGAGGTCGCCGGTGTCCAGCCAACCGTCAGTTGAGAGCACGCGAGCAGTTTCCTCGCTGCGGCCGAAGTATTCAGTCATCACACTCGGGCCGCGAAACATGATGCGGCCAACCTGACGCTCCGCAAGAACGGTTCCCTCCGCATCGCGGATCTCCAGCTCGTGGCCGGGCAGCACCTCACCACACTGCACCAGATCGCGCACATTGTCGCCGTCCGCCGGGATGGCACGGCCGTCCCGTCGCAAACTACCCAGATCGACGCGATCGACCTCTATCCCGCGGTCAAGCGGCGCAAAAGTAACCCCGAGAGTGGCTTCAGCCATGCCATAGCTCGCGACAAAAGCCTCCTTGCGGAAACCACGGCCGCCAAAGGTATCGGCGAATCGCGCCAAAATCCCCGGGCGGATCACGTCGCCGCCGATGCCGGCGACGCGCCAGCGCGAAAGATCGAGATGTTCCAAGCTGGCATTCATCGCTCGCCGGGCGCACAGGTCATAGCCGAAAGAAGGACTGAAGGAGAGGGTGCCGCCGTTGCGGGAGATGAGGGTCGGCCAGATGAGAGGCCGGCGCGCGAATTCATCGGGCGCAAGGTAGTCCGTCGATAACTGGCTGACGAGCGGCATGAGATGGAACCCGACGAGTCCCATGTCGTGATAGAACGGCAGCCAGGACGTGCAGCGATCTGATTCCGTTATTTTGACTGCGTCGCGTCCGATACCGCGCGCATTCGCGAGCAGCGTTCGATGCGTTACAGCGACGCCGGTCGGAGACCGGGTGCTGCCGGAGGAGAATTGCAGGTAACACACATCGTCCGGTTCGACCGCGGGCAGGTCTGCATCGGCTTCCGGCATCTGTTCCAGGTCTTGGACTGTTCCAACCAAGTCGACGTCCAAACGCACCGCCGCCTGGCGGACCGACTCGAGGAAGACTCCAGGGGCGACCACCGCGCGGGGCTGTGCGGCCGCCATCATGGGATGAATGTGGTCGATATAGTTGACCCGTCCTGCGAATGCCGCGGGCGTTGGTAAAGGCACGGGAATCAGGGCAGCATATTGGCTCGCCCAGAAGGTGCGTATGAAGTCGGCACTCGATTCGGCAATGATCGCCACTCGCTCGCCCCGGCGCAGGCCTGCACGGATCATGCGACGCGCCAGTGACTGAGCCTGGTCCCGGAGGTCCCGGTAGGGCAATATAGCCAGGAGTTCGCCACGGCCGGAGTAGAAGTTGAAACCGGCCCGACTGACCGCGGAATACTCGAGCGCTTCGATCAATGTCGAAAAATCGGCTAGACGAATGCGGCATCCGCTTACATCCGTCGGCTTCAACTCTGGCGTCACCTAATTGCCCTCCGCATACTTAAACCCGGGCGTGGATTGAATCGCGCCCCCCTGATTCTCTCCCAATTTCCCTAAATGATTAATACTTATGTTGCCATTTTCTGCCTATTTTTGTACATTCTTAGCTTTATATATCCACATTCCTTAATATCAATAGCACTTCATCTATCTGCTGCCTGTCAATGGGGCCTGGCCAGCTCACGCCCAAAGGTCCGGGACCGGTAGCGCCCCAGAATGAGACTGCAAAGATTCAGCCGAGCGCTCCTGGTACAGAAGTAGATGATTCGGCTCTGACGTCGATCGCGCCGTGAAGATCCTATTCACTTTCGAAAATCCACTTCCAAATCCACAGGCAGATGCTGAGGTGTTTGTGGCGACGGCGAAACACTTGGCTGCGTTCACTACCCAGGCCTGGTTGCACGTTCCTGCTTCGGATGCGGCCAACTGCGCCAGCGCTTCCGCGCTGGCGGGCATGCCGGTCGTTCGGGCTTGCGCACCGCTACGCCCCGCGGTGTTGCGGCACTTCTGCTGTGGCCTGAGCCTCCCGTTTCGCCGCGTTTTCCGGGAAGCGGATCTTGTGTACACGCGCAATCTTTGGGTTGCCTGGCTCGCACTCTTGTTCGGACAACGGGTCATCTTCGATCACTATCGACCGTGGCCCGACCAGGTACCGCCGCTGCGTCCCTGGATTCACTCCATCTTCTGCAACGCACGCTTGCTCGCCAACATCAGTCATTCCAGATACACACGCGCAAAGTATCTACAGTTGGGGATTCCGGCTGAGAAGCTGCACTGTGTTCACAACGGTTTCGATCCGCAGCGCGTGGGCACCCTCATGGCTGCAGAGGTTGCGAAGCGGCAAATCGGCATCGAAAGCGGCACGAAGACGGTTGTTTATACGGGGCGAATTAATCACAAGAAGGGGCTGGAGCTCGTGTTGGAGGCGGCGCAGCGTCTCCCGGACCACCTCTTCTTACTGGTCGGCGCAGGCGGCCATGGCACGATCGAAGCTCTCGCGAGTGGTGTCAAGAACGTCCGGATCGTTCCCTGGCAGGCTGATGCGCTTGCAAGATACATTTTCGCCGCGGATGTGCTGTTGATTCCTCCATCCGTGAAGCCGCTCGCCGAGTTCGGATCAACGGTGGTCCCGTTGAAGCTCTACCTCTACATGGGCTCGGGCCGGCCCATTCTCGCCGGTGATACTACCGACATCCGGGAGATCCTGGAGGACGGCAGAAACGCACTTCTGTGTCAACCAGACTGCGTAGACGCCCTTGTTGCCGGTATCTGTGCGCTGACCAGCGACTCAGCGCTCGCGCGACGTCTCAGCGAGGCATCGCTTGCGGACAGTCATCATTTCACGTGGAGCGCGCGTGCTCACAGGATTGCCACGATTCTGGTCGACCGGTTGGAGGCTGTACCGGTCGCGTGCAGCACTTGGAACCGCGCGCATAATCGCGATTGGTTGCTGCAGTCGCGACGTTGGGCGGTGCATCTGATCCGCAAGCGATCCTGGATCCTTCCTCCAAGAGTGGCCGTCCTTTCAGCGACCGACACGCAGAGAAAGCCGAGTCCAAGGCAGCCCGGAGCTCGATGAGCCCATCACCTCCCAGCATGTCGCTGAGCTCGGGCCGGCTTGCGACCTAATCGCACTTGCCGCCCAGCAGGCCTCTCCTCAGCTGAGGGCTGGGGGGCGCGGCACCCAGCCAGATCGACATGAAATCCCGTGAAAAATCATCGCCGGGAATCGTTCCCTTGACGACGCCGCTGACGATCACTTGGATGCCTTCACCGGGTTGGCGAATGAACGTCAGCCGCTCATCACGCTTCACGTCGGACAGCCACGTATTCAACGTTGCGACCCGCCGCATGAGCGAGATCGGTCGATCTGGGGCGACGTGCGCGAAATCTCTGCTCCACTGTTTCCGCACGTCTTCCGCACCCACATTTCTCAGAAAATGCACGATCAATTCCTGGGGGCCGTCCGAGTTGATCAACGCCTTGGGATCGCTAGATGTCGCGGTCACGTAAAGCGCGGCCACATACACATCGACCTTCAGGAATGTGGCCCTTTGCAAGCCGAGCCCATTGAGCGTCAGATCGCTGCCTCCCTCGTCCACGTGGTCCGGGAAGTTGACGCCTTTGCATTCCTTGCCCTGCGCTACTGCCATGGTCAGGGTCAACAGCAAGCCGTTTATAGCCGAGGCCGTTCTCACAACACTCTCTTGAGGAAGGGTGAAATTCTCGCATACCTCTCGATGCACGGAGCACCTTATGCATGCTTTGGAGCGGTTTGCCGACCCCAGAGATGTACAAGCGAACCAAGCTCTTACCCGTGTATGTGCGATATGGCGCGCTTGTGCGCCGCTCGGAGAGCGAACCAACATTCCAGCGTAACTTGAGAATCCCGTCGAAGTTCGAAGGATTGATCAAAATGGCGAAAAAAAAGAGGGCTGGAAATTGGAGTCGATGTGGAAATGGATCGACCTTGGGCGGCGGCGGGTAGGATGGCGTGATTTATCCTGGATCAAGAACCTGAGCTATGGCGACCGCAGAAGGGCGCCAGCTTTCGGCCCAACCGGCGGCGCGATAGCGTAGTTGAAAGTTGAAGGTTTGCGGTCGAAGAAAATTTCGTGGAAAATCAGGTGTGTAGAATTCCGAATCACGCCCACGATTTGAACCTACGGAGGTGGCAAACGATACCGTCTCCGCGAACGCCCGGTTCCACCCCGTGGCGCCTGGAGTGCTCGATACAGTTGGGGTACCTTTCGGGGTATGCGGCTAAACCGCAATGTCGAAAACACTTCTAAAGCGCCTCATTTTGCAGGGAATGTGGTGCCGAGCCGTGCGATCGCAAGTCACGAGTTCCGGTCAGGGTCGCCAATCCATCCCTCCCCGGACTTCGGATTGATTCGCCTGAGACATAGCTGCCGCGGCCATTGGGGAACTTGCGAAGACCGAAACCGGGCAGGGCGAGGTCCCAATAAATGCATTGCGACTTGCCTTGCGCGGCGCCAACATAGCGTAGCGAGCGGATGGTGTCCTGGCGAAGTTTTGCTTTGGGCATCAGGGAGTCGAACCGTTTCGGGAGTGACCGAAGAGCTCCCCACTCCCACCTCCACCACCATCCGGGGATGTCCATCGAACCAAGGCATACCGTTTCAATCGACGTCCGGAAACCTCTGGCTACTTCCTTTGACGTCCGCGCGTAATTGACACCTAATTCGCACCTCAAACCTCATGCCCCTTCTAGGATGTGACTGTTAATGGCTCTCGAGGACCGTTAAGAGATTCTTACACGCGCCCACCATTCGTCTAAAGTGGGTCCTCTAGGTCAGGGGGATGCCACAAGATGGCAACGGCAATCGGGAACGTCAGGGTCAGCACTTCGGCGCAGGGCCGTTCCGGCTTGGGGCTGGAAGCGCAACGAACGGCGATCGCCCGCTTCGCCGAAGCAGCAGGCTTGGAAGTCCTCCAGGTTTATGAGGAGATCGAGACCGGGTCGGGCGCCGATGCCTTAGACCGCCGGCCGCAGCTTGCAGCTACGCTCAAGATGGCGCGCAAAGCAGAGTCTCCCGTTCTGGTCGCCAAGCTCGAGCGCCTGTCGAGGGACGTCCATTTCATTTCGGGCTTGATGTCGCATCGAAGTGCTCTCCGCTCGAGTGGACGAGCACCTCCGACGGATGGGGGCGACGTGGAACTAAGATAAGCCGACAGGACCTGGCCCGACGTCGCGTTCGGATCGCTCTATGCCGTTCCGTCGAGAAACGGCGTGTACAAGTCTGCGGACTTCCATGGCCGTGGCTGGCGAATCGTCAACATGGGAGAGATGTTCGGGTACGACTTCATCTCAGACCAGGAGATGAACAGTGTGGCGCTTACTTCCAGCGAGATGGCCGTCGCGGCACTCCAGGACGGTGATCTGCTATTTGGGCGACGCTCCGTGGTCGAGTCTGGCGCAGGAAAGTGCTCACTAGTCGTGTCGCCAAAGACTCCGCTCGCGTTCGAATCATCGATCATTCGCGCGAGACTTAAGACTGACGTCGCGCTGCCGCTCTACTTCTTTTATTTCTTTCAGTCGCCGCCCGGGCGACGACGCATCCGCGGCATTGTCTCAGGTACCAACGTCAAGGGTATCCGTGGCAGCGAATTGCGCGATCTGTCGGTGCCCTTACCGTGCCCAGCTGAGCAACAGGCCATTGCGGCGGCGTTGAGCGATGTGGACGCGTTGCTGGGCGGGCTGGACCGGCTCATCGCCAAGAAGCGCGACCTCAAGCAGGCCGCCATGCAGCAGCTCCTGACCGGCAAGACGCGCCTCCCCGGTTTCAAGGGGCAGTGGGAGGTAGCCAGCCTCTCGACACTATGCGGAATGAAAAGTGGCGAGGGAATTACGAGCGCTGACATCGACTATTTCTCGACCTATCCTTGTTATGGTGGCAACGGACTCCGCGGATATACGTCGCGCTTTACTCATGATGGGGGCTTTGCACTGATTGGGCGGCAAGGTGCCCTTTGTGGGAACGTTGTTGGAGTTGAAGGCAAGTTTTTTGCGTCTGAGCACGCGGTTGTTGTGACGCCGAACTCGAAGACAGACATCCGATGGCTCACCTATGTCTTGGCAACGATGAACCTCAATCAATATTCGGAGTCATCAGCCCAGCCAGGCTTGTCAGTCTCAAAGATTTTAATACTCGACGTAAACTTTCCTCCTGATAAAGCCGAGCAGATAACCATCGCCGCTGTCCTCTCCGACATGGACACCGAACTGTCGGCGCCGGATGCCCACCGCGACAAGACCCGAGCGCTCAAGCAGGGGATGATGCAGGGGCTGCTTACCGGCAGGACGCGGCTGGTTTCCACCGGAGGGGCGAATGCCTGAACAATCGCGCTCCGAACGCCGCACTCAGAACCGAGTGATCGCTCTGCTCACCGATCCGGCGCGGGCCGACCACCTCGGCTATCGATATCTCGGCGAGTGGAACAAACGCGAGAGCAATCGCCACATCGAGACGGCGCTGCTTCGGGACAATCTCGCCTCCCGTGGCTACTCCTCTGCTCACATCGCCGCCGCGCTGCAGAAGCTGGAGACGGCCGCGGACGCTACCGGCATCACGCTACATCAAGCGAACTTGCGCACCTATTGCCCAGCAGCAAGCAGGAAAACCTAAAGAAAATGAACGGGGGGGCACATTGAAGGGTGGGGGGGCACCTCGGTTTAAGTTGGCCTGGGGGCACGAACGGGCCGTCTTCAAGTTGGGCGCGCGGAACAACTGAAGTGAGAAGCCAGATTAGGCCGTTATGCACGCATAGCCACTCTTTTGCGCTCCCGTCTTGAAATCGGTTCGATGTTCTTAACAGTCCTGCCAAGTTTTCGGCGCGCGAGTGCGAGGTCATGTTGTGCCTGAAGACCCTGCCAAAGCTCCGCGCTAGTTTGAAAGTAGCGCGAGAACCGAAGCGCCAATTCTGCTGTGACCGCACGGCGCCGCTGTACGATTTCGTTGACAGTCGGGATAGAAACACCGAGCTCTTTGGCTAATCGGCCGGGGAGGGAACCGAAGCCGAGGACCATCCCGGAGCGGATCGGAGCAAGGCGGAGCCCCGCGGCAGTCGGGATTATTTTCAAGAGCGTCGCCCGGCATATCCAGATGGCGGCGGAAGATATCCGCGCCATGCAGGAGAAAGCTATTGATGGCAACCGCTTTCGCCATCCGGCTTCGTTCCGCGGGGGCGAGACTGGAAGTCATGGCCAGATAGATTGGCGCGCCCCGAGTGGATCAACGATTGGCAATAATGCGCCTACTGCCAACATGACAATTGATCCGAAATGTAGCAAGGCGTTCAAAACCGAGATAACTGCCATAGCGCCCGGCCTCCGAAGTAAAGCTTCGGCTCATTTGGAGGACTCACAACGTTCGCGTCGCCAGGCGGCTGGGGTTTGGCCGATACATTGTCGAAATAGCCTGCACAGATGAGCTTGGTCGGTAAACCCACACATGAGAGCAATATTGCTGAGCGACTCGTCGCCGACGCGCATGAGATGGCTTGCATGTTCAACCCTGCGCCGAACGAGATAGGCATGCGGAGTCTGCCCAAGGGTCTGTTTGAACGCGCGGGCGAAGTGCGCGTCACTGCGCTGTGCAATGCGGCTCAGATCAGAGATCAATATGCGTTCGCCAATGTGCGCGTCGATGTACTCGCGAACGCGGCAAGCTTGCCAGGCGAGCAAAGGCCTGCCAACGCCATGGTTGCTACTCGGCGTCTCACGATCGATTTCGACCCGCAGCAGCGAGGAGGCCCTGGCGATGGTGGCTTTCGCGGCCTCCGGGCTCTTATCGAGCTCCATCTTTGCAATATCGAGTAACGTCATGATGCTACCGACCAGCGCGCGCATCTCCGAGAACGACGTTTCTACAGGGGTGGGTGCTGCTAGTAAGATCGAATCCACTGTCTCTCCTTACTGGCGTCGCACGCGATGCCGATCTACCCCGCTGTTCGTCATCTCGTCAGGTTGGTTCGTCGCAAATACGCTTACGAAGGAAATCGACAAACACCCGCAGTTTCGGCGCCATGTGCTTCCCGGACGGCCACATGAGCCGGAATGTTCCGAGCTCAGTTGTGTAGTTATCCAGCACAGTTGCGAGCGTCGCTTGATTTAGTGCATCTCGAACAGCGAACTCCGGTAGATATGCGATGCCGAACCCTTGAAGCGCGAAGCTCAGCCGCGCATCAAGGGTATTGCAAATCATTGAGATCGGGACACGAAACTCCAGCTCACTTTCGTCGCGTTGGACACCCCACGCTTGTAGCTTGCCCGTATTTGGAAAGCGAAACTGAATGCAGGTATGATTTCCCAGGTCGGAGGGACGTTGTGGGGTGCCGTGTTTCACAAAATAACTAGGTGAGCCAACCAACAACATCCGATAACTGCAAAGGCGCGTGGCCATCAAGCGCGAGTCCTCTGCGTCTCCGGTGCGCACAACGGCGTCAAATCCCTCTTCGATTACGTCCACTTTGCGATCGGCAAAGTCCAAATCGAGCTGAACGTCGGGATACGTCAATTGGAACTCGGCGAGTAGGGGTAAGAACGGCTTACTGACGAGCGGTAGACTGATTCGCAGACGCCCGCGTGGCGTGACTGAAGATTGAGACAATTCCGCTTCGGCGGCGAGGATCTCTGCGAGGATATGCCGACTGCGCTCTAGGAACTTCGATCCTTCGGCAGTCAGTGAGATACTTCTTGTGCTCCGGTGAAACAGTCGAACCGCCAAACGCGACTCTAGTCGACTTACGCTTTTACCGACTGCAGAGGCGGACACTCCGAGCAACTGGCCGGCGGCGACGAAGCTTCGCGTCTCGGCTACTCGCACGAAAACATTAAAAGCGGTTACGCTATCCATGGGCACCTGTTGATTGGAAGACAGAACACGGAGGCGATCACACCAGAGGCGCGCAAGTGAATCGATTGCACGATGGTATCGGTCGATATCTTGGTATCCATCGAAGTGACCACCGGTGTTAGATGACGCAAGCAAGATAGAGTGCGCGCGACGCCTCGTCGCTCTGCGTGCCACGAAGGTCTCCCGATACCATCGTCTTATAGCTTCACCTCCGCGCTTCTTGTTTGATGAACTCCTGGCGGCAGATTCGATCGGATATGTGCAACGCCAATCTAATTCCAATACTACGGTGTGGAGCTCGATGTAGAAGCGGGGAGCAAGGCGGCTTGCCTCGCGGCGCTGAACGCCCTCTCTGTCGCGCGGCAGAATTGGGGGTCGCTCGACAGGGTGACACGGATCGTCGGACTGGGCGTGTCTGTGGCCACTTCGGGAGGATGTCCGCGATGAGCCGAAAGTCGCGGATGCCGCTTCGGGGTTGCCGCAGGACGTCTTCGGAAAAGACAAGAACCCTTGCCGCTTGGTGTATGGCGTCGCGAGTCTTCCGCTCGGGACCTCGGTCCAGCTAAATTATGATCTTGGAGGTATCGCCTGATGTTGGCCTCCGGGAATAGGTACCGACCTCGGCGAAACACAACGGATCAGGATATATGTCGCAGCTCGTACTCTATCGCGCGGTGAAGGTTGACGGACTCTCGATTGTTTATCGGGCCAAGGACGCCCCAACGATTCTCTTGCTCCACGGACTACCATCTTCATCGCGAATGTTCGAGCCTCTCCTCGCCCGGCTTTCCGATCGCTACCGCCTTGTCGCGCCCTATTATCCGGGCTTCGCACGCAACGACTGGCCCGGACCCGAGGACATTTCCGTGCACATTCGATCACTACGCCGAGATCATGAATCGCCATACGGAAATTCTCGGGCTCTCCCGCTACACGCTATACATGCTGGATTACGGTGGTCCGGTGGGTTTTCGTTTGGCCTTGGTGCATCCGGACCGGATCGAGTCTCTCATCGTTCAAGACGGTGTGGCGCGTAACGAAGGTCTGGGGCGAATTGGAAGGCGCGGTGCGCCTTTTGGGCCGATCGCGGCGCCAATGAAAGCACCCTGCGCATGGATCTCCTGTCGCTGCCAACGACGCGGACGCGTCATGTCGGGAACGACCTCGAGGTAGAACGCTACGATCAGGACCTCTGGACAGATGAATTTGCCTTTCTCAACCGACCCGACATTCAAAGCGATCTCTTCTACGACTACCGCACGAACGTCGACTCCTACCGTCGATCAATATCCGGCGCCGAAGCGTATCGTCCTTTACAGCGACGCGTGGGACCATTATTCAGACGGCTCTGGCGGATCTCTTGGCAGCGGTCGAGGCACAAAGGGATCTCGTGCGCTCGACGGCCCTGTCTTCGAATATTATTTGTCGGGAAAAGTCTTTGTGGGCTTACTGCTCAGCCCGGCAATAAGACTGTTGCGCTATTCGCAGTGGGCATGGCAGCTGATGAGGTCGCCGCATTGATACGCGGCTCTATTGGATCCTAACGCTGACTCGCCGTAGTTGCGGGAGTGCGGCTGAAGACTCAAACGGTGCTCCCTCTCGCGATACTCTTGAGGTGCACGCCGACGAGTGAGTTCACGATCCCACAGTTCTGCGATCAGCACTCGCTTTCTCGTCAAACTCCTGTTGTCGCGCCGACTGATAGCAACGTATCGACCAATACCATCGTGCAATCGCTTTGCCTTCACGCCTCTGGTGTGATCGCCTCTCGTTCCAGCCGATTGAATCCGAAGCGCGCATCAGACAGTTAATTTACCAAGGAGCTTGCCATGATCGTCGACAAAGTGAAGCGCACACCAGGCAGGATTTCGCGTCGGGCAGTCGTCCAGGCTGCACTCGTCGCCGGCGTCTTAATATCAACAGTGGATCAGATGGCCGCTGCCGTCGGGCCCGATATTTCACCTTTGGATCCCAACGACCCCACTGCCAAGGCCCTCGGTTTCGCAATCGATACGACCGAGGTCGATGCCGGTGCGAATCCCACGCACATATCTAGTCAGAAGTGCGGGACGTGTGTTCAGTTCCAGGGCAAACCCGGCGATAACGCCAGCGGCTGCAACATCTTTCCGGGCCACAGCGTGCCTCAAGGCGGTTGGTGCAAAGTCTGGGCGCCAGGGCCCGGGGCGTAAGGGCCTATCCCGGATTTCGCTTCTTTTCGAGGAAACGGCACAGCGTGGTCGTGATGAACAATCTAGCGAAACTGGCAATCCTCGCCCAGCGTAGTCTCGGGCGCCGGCGCCAATTCAAACACGCGTCGGCGCGACTGCTAAACAGAATCTCGTGGGCCCTTATGCACCATGGTGACGTTCGCAATGTCCACCTCCGGGCTGATCGGAATAGGGACCGGAAGTTGCACCGGCGGATCGCGGGCTGGAATCTGCGTACATCCTTCGAGCCAAAAAAAGAGGAGTGTTCCTTGGTCGCGGAGCAGGAGCCTTCGTTGGGATCCCACGTTGTGACTCCGGGTCGTAGCTATCTGCATCACGGAATCTACGTCGGCGAGGGCAGGGTCGTGCACTACGCAGGGCTGGCACACGGTTTGCGCAGAGGGCCGGTGGAGGAAATTCCGCTCGCTGATTTCACGTGCGGCCGCCCAGTCTGGGTCAGATTCAATGCGCCGTCGAATTTCGATAGTCGCGAAGTGATTCGTCGCGCAAGGTCCCGGGTCGGGGAGGACCGTTACCGTCTGCTGAGCAACAACTGCGAGCATTTCTGCGAGTGGTGTCTGCGCGGCGAGCATCGTAGCTACCAGGTCGAAAATTGGCTAGCGCACCGCGGACGCGCGTTGCAAGCGATGATCCGCTTAATCGCGAAGCCGTTTTCGGTGCCGGAAGGAATCGGTTTGGGCTCTGATGAATTAGGTCTTGACACCTATTGATACCAAAGTATCGAGCAATACCATCGTGCAATCAATTCGCCTTCTGGCCTTTGGTGTTATCGCGTCAAGACGTTTCAGCATTCGCATCCATTGAATGAGTGTGCGCGATAGCCAGTTAACTTATGAAGGAGATGACCGTGGCCGAACTCGAAAAAATAGCGTACACCGCCACCGCGCAAACCACGGATGGGTGTGACGCCGTCTCGCGTGTAATTGATGACCCCCGCCCTGTTCGGGCAGCCAAAAATGCGTACTACCTGAGCGGCGTGCGGATCACTGCGCCGGCTGGTGAGAGGTGGAAGGCAAGCATTGCGTGTGCCGGCAACCCAGCGCCACACGCGGCAACATCGATGTTGCGAGCAGCCTGGAAGAGGCCAGATCGGCTCCGAATGTGGCCGGCTCGGGGCTAATGCCAATTGAAGGGGAGAAACATGTTCGACGCAATCAACCACGAGCGCGGTCACCTTTCGGGCGCTGTGGCTATGACCATAGCGGCCGTCCAACTCGGCATGACGAGACGTGCCGCAGCACTTGCCAACAAGACAAGGGGGACAAGCATGTCTCCTATAAAGTCGGGGGCGAATACCCCGTTCGCCACTCTGAAGCAGATCGATGCCGTGGCGAAAAAGAGCTAACGAATCCGGAACTATAGACATGCGCGTCTGCACATCAGGTCAACGTGAAGGGGCACGACGTGATTTTTATGCGATTCGCGCCCTGTAGCACGCGGCATGTTCATCGAAACGTCCGCGGTGCGTAGATGACGGAGTTACTCAACGGTTCGGGATGGCGGGCCGAGGTTCAAGAAGGCAACATGGTGGTCTTCTTGAGCGGGGATTGGACTGCCCGCAATGACATCTCTCGTGCGCGCCCACCCGAATCGCTTCTGCGGCGCTTCAGCGTGCAGACGATTCTCTTTGACACGAGCAATCTCAGCCGTTGGGACAGTTCCCTGCTCGTTTTCTTGGCGACCCTACGCGAGGCCTCGAGGGGACATCACGTCGCTTTCGACCAGACGGGTCTCCCGGCGGCGGCTAGCTGCTTGTTGGCACTTCTTCCGGACGAACCACAGGCGCCGACCGCAACGCTCCGGCGTATCGGGCTGGCGGAGCGGGTGGGGAAATGGGCCATTGAAAGATGGTCCGACTGGGTCGCGCTCACGACTCTCGTCGGCGAGGCCACACTGCGGGTTGTGCCTGCCCTGCGCGGAAGAGCGCGCACGCGGCCCGCTGATCTTCTGGCCTTGATCCAAGAGGCCAGCTCCGCGGCACTTCCCACCGTGGTGCTCGTTAACATTTTGGTCGGTGCGATCGTGGCCTTCGTGGGCGGCATCCAATTGCGCCGATTGGGCGCCGAAATCTACGTGAGCAACCTGATCGGAGTCACCGAGGTTCGGGAGATGGCGCCTTTAGTCACGGCAATTGTGATGTCGGGGCGAACCGGCAGCGCCTACGCGGCGGAGATTGCGGCCATGCAGGGTAGCGAGGAAATCGACGCCCTTCGGGCTCTCGGAATCCCGATCTTCGATTACCTGATTCTACCGCGCGTGTCCGCGCTCACCGCCGTGATGCCGCTACTGTGTACCTACGCGGGCGCGCTGGGGGTACTGGGCGGCTTCGCGATCGCCGTCAACACAATGAATGTGTCAACGGCAGCCTTCTTGGCCCACCTTCGCGCCGCTGTGGCGAGACCGGATATTTTCTTGGGCTTGACCAAGAGCATCGTCTTTGGAAGCTGGATTGCCATCGCAAGCTGCCGAATCGGCCTGAAACCTGGCCGCAGTTCCACTAACGTTGGCCATGCGGCGACCACTGCTGCGGTGAGCGGTATCGTTGGCGTCATTGCACTCGACGCTTTGTTCGATGTGTGTGCGGACGCGCTGGGGATCTGATCCGATGAGCGAAACTCACGGTAACCCGATACTCGAGGTACACGGGCTCGCGTTCGGATACGGCGCCGAGCGGGTGCAGCACGACGTGTCATTCGCCGTAAAGCGCGGTTCCATCTTTGCCATTATGGGGGCGAGCGGCAGCGGCAAGAGCACGCTGCTAAAGGTGCTAATCGGGCTGCTGCTTCCAAGTGCAGGCGAAATAAATTTTGGCGGCGTGAATTATTGCTCTTTGGACGACGCGGCACGCGCAGAGGTTGGGCGTCACTTCGGCGTGCTGTTTCAGAGAGGCGCATTGTGGAGCTCCATGACCGCCGCGGAAAACGTCGCACTCCCGCTCCAGATGTTCACTGAACTCGGTCAGCCGTCAATCGATGCATTGGTTCAATTGAAGCTATCGCTGGTGGGGTTGGACACAGGAAGGGACCGCATGCCGTCGGACTTGAGCGGCGGGATGCGCCAACGCGTCGGGCTCGCCCGTGCGCTAGCGTTGGACCCGGAGATTCTATTCCTCGATGAACCCTCAACAGGACTCGATCCGATATCCGCCCGACACTTCGACGATTTGGTCAAGGGATTACGCGATGGCTTCGGCGTAACCGTCATCATGGTCAGCCATGAATTGCCGAGCCTATTCGGAATCTGCGATGACGGGGTGTTTTTGGATGCCGAGAGGCGAACCGCAATCGCGCACGGCGCACCGCAATTTCTGCGGGATGAGTGCACACATCCCACCGTGAAAGCCTTCATGCATCGAGGCGCGACCGCGAGTGACTTGGAAGGAAGGGGTTGCACATAATGCTCACCAAACCCGTCATCGTCGGCGGCTTTGTATTGGGGGCATTAGCGCTCGGAGTGATCGCGATTCTCGTGTTTGGCGACATGACATTGTTTACGAAGAACCTTCGCGTAGTAGTGGTATTTAAGGACTCGATTGCCGGCCTCGACGTCGGCGCCCCTGTCAGTTTCCGCGGCGTACGGATTGGACGAGTCGAGGGGGTGCGATTGCACATTGACGTGAATCATCAAACAAGCTGGATACCAGTCTATTTGGATGTAGACCTCAAGCGCATCTCTTGGGCCGACGGTTCCGTGGGAGGCAAGCGTGCCGATTTGCAGACGGCCGTTGCCTCAGGACTGCGGGCGCAACTCGTCTCGCAAGATCTGTTGAGCGGACAGATGAGCGTTAATCTCGACTACCATCCGGACACGCGCGCACTGCTGTCCGGGCAGTCGGAGGATGCTTTCGAAATCCCGACGATCCCCTCCGATATCCAAAATCTCAAAGACGAGTTGCGCCAGCTCGATCTCCCAGCAATCGGACTGAAGGCTGAGCAGATGTTAGTCAGCATGCGACATGTTTTGGACGAGCTTAACGGTAGGATCGGACCTCTTTCGGAGGGTCTCAATGCGACATTGGCCACTACCAAGGTTGCGGTGCGCGAATTAGATACGAGTGCGGTCCGGGCGATGGCGGATTTTGATCGGCTTGCGAATGAGAGCCGCAATCAAATCGCGACCAACGGTAAAGATCTCGCCCTATTGCTTCAGACTGCGGAGCGAGCCACGAGTGAGGCAGATTCACTCGTGACATCGTTAAACGGCATGGGCTCCCCGCGTGGAGATCTTCAAGCATCGCTTCGCGACCTCGCTGCAAGTGCGAGTTCATTGCGTAGTCTGACTCATGATTTGGAACGCGATCCGTTAGGAACGCTATTGCGGAGAGAAAAATAGTGAGCTGGCGGTCGATAGTGCTCGCGGCATTGATTTGCATCGTTGCTGGTTGTATTTCCAGTCGAGTACGACACGTCTATGCGCTTAACGACGCAATGGATACCTCATTGGATACTATAGCGACCGCGGGACGGCCCGAACTCCAGCTCCAGCGCGTCTTAGTTCCTGAGTATCTTGATACCACGGACATTCTTTTGCGCGTCGGGGCGCACGAAATACACGAAAGCTCCTCAGGCCATTGGAGCGAAAGGCTCTCATTGGGGATTAGGAACGCTCTGCGCGCTGATTTAGCCGTCCGGCTACCGCGGGATGCCATCACACTCACCGAGCCCGCCGAAAAGTCCACGCGGCAGATACGGGTCAATGTGGATGCCTTCGATGTTTGGCCTAACGGACACTGCGTGCTTGTGGCGAACTGGACAATACTAGACACAGATCATAGGGCGGTCGTATCCACCGGCCGCGGGACCTTCATGACAGCGCCCGTTGGTAGCGGCAATTGGAGGGATGGCGAGGTTGTCTCGGCCATGGCCGATGCGGTGGAACAGCTTGCTGAAAGCATCGCGTTAGCGGCAAAAGCGCTCCCGCCATGAGGAGACACCACGGCAGACCGATACCAAAGTACGATGGACGTTCGCCCATGTCGGCGTTCGATAATCCCTTCTGACTGGAACACTGCGAGGTAAGGTCAATGATGGGACCGTCTGTCCGATTCTGCCGAGTGTCCGCCGCCCCGACTGGAGTCAGCGGATGACACTACTCGAGATTTTGAGCATCGATCTGCCGATCATTCAAGCGCCGATGGCCGGAGTGTCCTCGCCCGCGATGGCCGCGGTTGTCTCCAATGCCGGCGCGCTTGGGTCCATTGGCGTTGGGGCGACTGATGCGGCGGGCGCGCGCCGAATGATTGCGGCGGTCCGCGAGCGCTCCAAGCGCTCCTTCAATGTAAATGTCTTCTGCCACCAGCCGGCGACAGTCGACAACATGCTTGAGGCGTCCTGGCTCGAGCGCCTATGTCCTCACTTTGAGCGATTTGGTGCAGAACCTCCCTTAGTGTTGAAGGAGATTTATCGGAGTTTTGTGGAAGACGATGCCATGTTGGCAGCGCTGCTCGCGGACAAGCCGCACGTTGTAAGTTTTCATTTTGGACTGCCCTCCTCTGAGCGCATTCATGCTCTACGCGAGGCGGGCATCGTACTCCTGGCCTCGGTGACGAACGTCGCGGAGGCTCGCGTTGTTGTGAAGGCCGGCGTGGATGCAGTCGTGGCGCAAGGATATGAGGCGGGCGGTCATCGCGGCGTGTTCGATCCCGATGCCGAAGATGACTGTCTTGGAACCATGGCCCTCACGCGTCTTCTGGTCCGCCAACTTGACGTTCCGGTCATCGCCGCCGGCGGCATCATGGATGGCGCCGGCATTGCCGCGGCGCTACGCCTGGGCGCGAGTGCCGCGCAGCTCGGCACGGCCTTCATCGCCTGCACCGAATCGGATGCCGATGCAGGTTACCGCGAGACCCTCGCCAGCGAGGCCGCGAACCACACCGTCATGACACGCGCCATCTCTGGGCGCCCCGCCCGTTGTCTCCGGAATTGGTTCACCGTGTTGGGTGCGGGCATTTTGCCGCGCCAGGTTCCCTCGTACCCAATTGCCTACGATGCGGGCAAGACGCTCAACGCGGCTGCAAAGGCCGCGCACGAGGCAGGATACGGCGCACAGTGGGCCGGGCAGGGCGCGCCGCTCGCCCGGGAGCTACCGGCGGCTGAGCTCGTGGCTGTCTTGGCGGCGGAGCTCAGACACGTCTTTTCAGACCCACCAATCAAGGAGTTCCAATGGCAACCGCAGCAACAATCTCCGCACCGCTGAGCCTAGCAGCGCTTCCCTACCCAGAAAATGCCCTCGAGCCGTTAATTTCCGGCAAAACGCTGAGCTTTCACCATGACAGGCATCACCGGGCATATATTGAGACCACGAACAAGTTGATCGTGGGCACTGAGCTCGCCGATCTGCCACTCGATCAGATCGTGACCGCGACTGTCGGCAAGGCGGACCACGAGGGCATCTTTCACAATGCGGCGCAGACGTGGAATCACAATTTCTACTGGCATTGTCTCAAGCCCAAAGGCGGCGGTGAACCACCCGCGGTCCTGAAGCATAAAATGGAAGCAGCATTTGGCAGCGTGGACGCCTGCAAGAAAGAACTGGCCAATCATGCTGTCGCCCAATTCGGAAGCGGGTGGGCCTGGTTGGTGCTCGAGGGCGCCAAGCTCAAGGTCGTGACAACCGGCAACGCGGACACTCCGTTCACGCAGGGCCTGAAGCCACTGCTGACAATCGATGTGTGGGAACATGCCTACTACCTGGATTACCAAAACAAGCGCGCAGACCATGTCAACGCAGTGATCGACAAGCTGGCGAATTGGGAATTTGCAGCAGAGAACCTCACGCAAGTTTAGGACTGGTCACGGTTGACCGGCGGAGGAGCGTTCTTCACCGATCAGATGACCGCAGGGTTGAGAAACTGGTGTACTGCGTGGACCACCACGGAGCCTTCTTCTACCGCCGCCGCAACGCGCTTGATGGATCTCGAGCGGACGTCGCCGATCGCGAATACCTCGGGCATGGTCGTGGCATAAGGAGAGGCGAGTGCGCTGCCTTCGGAGTTGGCGACCGTCAGGATGAAGCCTGTAGACTCAAGCGCCAAACAACCGTTCAGGCACTCCGTGTTGGCGCCGCTCCGATCATCAGGAAGACGTTCCTGACCGAGGCGACCTGGGCCTCGCCGGTGGCCCGATTGCTCCAGGTTACCCGCCGCAGAGTCCTGGGGTTTCTCTAAGCGGCAGCTTCCAGTGGGAGCGCACGAAATGACAGGTGTAGCCGGCGGAATGCCGTTCAAGATAGTCCTGGTGTTCCGGCTCCGCCTCCCAGAAGTCGCCAGCAGGGACGACATCGGTCACCACCTTGCCAGGCCAAATTCCGGAAGCGTCGAGATCGCCGATGGTATCTTTCGCGATTCGCTTCTGTTCATCACTCGTATAGAAGATCGCGGATCGATAGCTCGTCCCGGTGTCGTTGCCCTGACGATTCCGCGTGGTCGGGTCGTGGATCTGGAAAAAGAATTCCAAAATCTGCCGATAGCTGACCTTGCTTGGATCAAACATGATCTCGATCGCCTCGGCATGGTTGCCGTGATTGTGGTAGGTCGCGTTGGGCACATCACCCCCCGTATAGCCGACCCGCGTCGACACCACGCCGTCATAGCGGCGAATGAGATCTTGCATGCCCCAAAAGCAACCGCCGGCAAGAATCGCTCGTTCAGCTTTCATCGAATATCCTCCACCTGATCCAAATAACGCCCATAGCCCGCAGCTTCCATGTCGTCGCGGTGAATGAAGCGCAGCGAGGCCGAGTTGATGCAGTAGCGTAATCCGCCGCGATCAGCCGGACCATCGGCAAAGACGTGACCAAGATGACTGTCGCCGTGCACCGAGCGCACCTCGGTGCGGATCATGCCGTGAGTGTTGTCTCGCAATTCGCTCACGTAGGCCGGCTCGATGGGCTTGGTGAAGCTCGGCCAACCGCAACCCGAATCGAATTTATCGGACGAGGCGAACAGCGGCTCGCCCGACACGATGTCGACGTAGATACCCGGCTCTTTATTGACCAGATATTCACCTGTTCCGGGCCGCTCGGTGCCGCTTTGCTGCGTCACGCGATACTGCTCAGGAGAGAGCTTTGAAATCGCCACCGGGGTTCTTTCATACTTGGGCATGTCTCCTCCATTCTCGATCCCATGTCACCGCGAGTTCGCCAACGCGCTTTTGCCACTGCGCGGATCATCGTTGGCATGAATGTAAGACAGGCCCAGCGGACCAATCGCCGTCACCTGTGTAACGTACTCGCCCGATTTTGCCCAGTGGAAATGAGGTTGATCGCCCGGAAGAACGATCACGCTGCCCACTCCGAATGCCGTCAGCTTGGTCTCATCAAACGTGTCCCCGAGTCCGATGTAAAAGACGCCATCCAGCACCGTGTAGACGCGGTCCTCCGGATGCTTGTGCGGCATCATTTTTGTACCTGCTGGCAAGCGAACGCGTATCAGATAAGGTCCCGGCTTTGTCGGGTCGCCGATTAATATTGCGAGTCGCGCGTCCGGCGGAAAGGCAGCAAAGGGCTGCCACCTCACGTCTTCAGGGTGAATCGCGTGGAACATGCCTTCGTCAGTCTGGTGGGGGTGTAACATACCATTCTCCTTTCGCGCAAGGTAGCGCGCTTGTTCGATCACAGTAAGAACGCGACGTCACGGATTACAGGCCGGGCGAGCAGGGAGGTGCGCGGCCGCCGCGTACGGGTCTCACACCACCTAACGATCGTACGTTTCAAGCTCTCTTCATCGAGCCCCGCGGCCCGGAGGCAGTCGTCCCGCGAACCGTGCTCGATGAAGCGATCGGGAATTCCGCAGTTGAGGATCGGGATCTGAATGCCGGCCGCGAGGAGCAGTTCGTTAACGGCACTCCCCGCGCCGCCGGCCACGACGTTCTCCTCGACCGTCACTAGGGTATCGTGCAGGGCCGCTATTGCAAGAATCGTTTCTTCGTCGAGCGGCTTGATGAAACGCATGTTAATTAGCGTCATGTCGTGCGCTTCGGCCAGGGCTCGGCACGTGGACACCATCGACCCGAAGGCAAGAATGGCTGTTCCGCGGCCAGCACGCCGAATTTCCGCCTTGCCGATCGGACAGCCTGATAGCTGCGATTCAATTGGCGCGCCCGGTCCCATCCCGCGCGGGTAACGTACCGCGGCCGGCTGACCGGAGCGCAGGGCCGTATGCAACATCTGTCGGCACTCGTTCTCATCGGCGGGAGCCATGATGATGAGATTGGGTATACATCGTTGAAATGACAGGTCGAAGCTTCCTTGATGCGTCGCGCCGTCACCTCCGACTAAACCTGCTCGATCGATCGCGAACACCACGGGCAGTCTCTGCAGTGCCACATCGTGTATTAGCTGGTCGTAGGCGCGCTGCAGAAAAGTCGAATAGATAGCCACCACCGGCTTCAGGCCGTCGCAGGCCATCCCTGCGGCAAGGGTCACTGCGTGTTGCTCGGCAATCCCGACGTCGAAGTAACGCAGCGGAAATCGCTTCGAGAATTCCACTAGACCCGAACCCTCGCGCATCGCGGGGGTGATCGCAACTACCCGCTCGTCGCGCTGCGCGCTCTCGATCAGCCATTGACCGAACACCTGGGTGTACGTCAGCCCGGCGCTGTTCTCTTTAAACACTGTACCGGTACGCGGATCGAAGGGGCCGGGCCCATGCCAAGTGATCGGATCGGCCTCGGCCGGCGCGTAGCCCTTGCCCTTGGTGGTCACCACGTGCAGTAGCTGAGGTCCGCTGCGCTCGCGCAGATTCTTGAGCGTGGCGACTAGCGTACCTACGTCGTGGCCGTCGATGGGACCGACGTAATGCAGACCCATGTCGTCGAATATTGTCTGTGGCCGCACGATTTCGCGTACGAAAGCTTCCGATCCCCGTGCCAACGCCAGCGCCGGAGGCACGCCTCGCAGCATGCGCATGCCGCGCTCGCGCAGCTTCGCGTAGTACTGACCCGAGAGCAGCTCCGCCAGGTAGTTGGAGAACGCGCCGGTCGCCTCGGAGATCGACATGTCGTTGTCGTTGAGCACTATCAATATGTCGAGATTCATCGAACCGATGTGGTTGAGCGCTTCGAAGGCGATACCGGCACTCATGGCGCCATCGCCGATCACGGCCACGATGCGACGTGGCGTCGCCGTTCGCGTGGCCGCGATGGCCATACCGAACGCTGCGCTCAGCGATGTACTCGAATGGCCGACGCCGAAGGCATCGTATTCGCTCTCCTGGCGAGCCGGAAACGGCGCCAGCCCGCCCTTGAGTTTGATACCGCCCAATCCTTCACGTCGCCCTGTCAGTACCTTGTGCGGATACGCCTGATGACCGACGTCCCACAGCAGTCGGTCATATGGCGTCTGATAGACGTAGTGCAACGCGACCGCAAGCTCCACGACACCAAGTCCAGCAGCAAAGTGGCCTCCCTTCTGACATACCGTATCAATGAGGTAGCAACGCAGCTCCGACGCGACACGGTCGAGAGCGCGGAGCGGGAGTCGACGCAAGTCGTGCGGCGAATCGATTGAGCGCAACAGTGGGCAATTCGCAGCATCCATAAGTCGTACCTCGCGCTTAGCCACATCGTGCATAAGTAAACTCCGCCGGCCCAACCCCAACGTGGAAGTTCGTCAAAGCCTAGAGGCGAATGTGTGACGGAGAAAGAGGTTCGAGTTCCGTAGTGACCGGACATTTGGTTCCCTAATGCCGGTTCCGCCAGGGAGCATTCGCTTGAAATCGGTTATAGGGCTAGCAGTCCAATCCAAGAGGCAACAACTTCCTCCAAGAATTCATTCGCGCGCGATCGTACGCTATCCCGAGGTATCAATTGCCGGTTGTACGACATGAGGATCTGCATCCATGGAGAAACTAGCTCTGTACTTCGACTCAAGAGAATTCGCAGTGGCGTTTCGCGCGGCCACAGGTGATTCGAGATCTGCCGCAACGAAAGCTCAACCGGACGCCACGGTGTGGCCGGAGGACTTGGCGGTGGCGGCGGGAGCGACAGTGGCCGGCAGCGGCGGTCATCCGCGGAATTCTCTCCAATCACACCGACCGATCTCCGGCCGGGCCAGTCGAGGAAACGATGAAGGAATGGGTTCTCTACGTCATGACATGGGCCGCCCAATTATCCGGCTATCCGTTCCCCGATAGCCTGCCCGAGGTGCAGTGGAAATCGGAGAGCTGGTTCAGTCACCGGGCATGCAAGGACCACATTCCATGTCCGGTCTACGGGCTGTACGATGACCGCAATGTCGTCTTCCTCCGGGAGGACTTGACCGACTCTGCCAAGGATCACATCGCAGTCCATGAGTTCGTGCACTATCTACAGCATCACAGTGGTCGGTTCGACCTTCACTCCTGCATCGACACCGACAAACGGGAGCAGGAAGCCTTTCGCGTGCAAGGTCGATTTATCGCCGAGGTCCGGGGAGGGTTTACGATGTTCGGGAGTCCCCGCATGCCCTGCGGTGGCTAGAATGACGCCGGCAGCGGTCTAAGGGATCAGCAGTAGCTTACCGATGGAGCGACGGGACTCGATGTCGGCATGGGCCTGAGCAGTCTCGCTTAGCGGATAGCGCTTGCCGATCTTTACCTGGATCTCGCCATTCTTGATCCAGTCAAAAAGCTGCCGGGCACGGGCGAGCAGTTCATCCCGAGTTGCAATATGATCGGAGAATATCGGATATCCAATGAGAATGCTTCGGGGAAGAGCGAGCATATTAATTGGCTTCGGTGCTCCCAGCGCCGGCCCGCAATAGGCCATGACGCGGTGGCGACGAAGCGAGGCAAGAGAATCGTCAAAGGTCACGGCCCCCGACCCATCAAAGACGACATGGACGCCCTGACCGCCCGTGAGACCGAGAATGTCTTGAGCAAAGGAGGCGCCGTTCTCGACAATGACGTGGTCAACTCCCGCGCTGCGCGATTTCAACCTTCTCCTCACTTGAAACACGCACGATCACCAGTCCACCACGCAGTTTGACGATCTGGGTCAGCGGTGTCCCGAAACCGCCGGCGGCAGTGTGAACAAGCGCGATGTCGCCCGGCTTAACAGCATAGAACTGCGTGGCGAAATGACTTGCTGTGACGCCTGCGTCATCGCAGCGCGGCGGTTTCGTCGTCAATTGTATGCGGGAGTGGGACCAAAACGTCCGCGGCCGCGACGATTTGCTCGGCGTAACTGCCTGGAGCCTACACCCAAGCGACGCGGTTGCCGACGCTGAAGGTTTTAACCGCCTCGCCGAGGGCCAGAATCCGTCCCGCGCCTTCGACACCTGGGACGAGCGGGAGCGGATCGTCGCGCCAAAACATGCCCTTCCGCACGCCCGTATCCATGAAATTCACACGGGCCACGTTGATCTTGACCGGGATCTGGCCTGGACCGGGGAATCGGTGCGGGTATGTCCAAAACCTGGAGAGTGGCTCTGGTCATCCATGGGAATTGAGGGTGGCCATATTTGGGTAGCAGTCAGCAGCAAGCATCGATTGCACCAAAGTATCGTCGATACCATGGTCTACATGTCTCGTCGCCGCGGCCGTGGCGTAATGATGATTGACTACTTGCATCGCTGCGCGAAGCGATTCTCCGGAGTCCGAAATGATTATTGCCAAGGTCGACGCCTTTCCGCTGCGTATTCCCGTCAAGCGAGGGAGCACTGCAGACGCCGCTGCATGGGGTGATTTGACCGCAGGAGCGGTGGACTTCGTCCAGCCGAGTCCCGCCAAAATGGGGGGCATCAGCGAATTGGCTAAAGTCTTTCCGATCGCCGCCGTCCACGATGTCGCAGTCATGATTCACAGCTTCTATGACGGCCCCGGCTTATTGGCTGCGATCCATGTGGCGGCCGCGCTCGGGACGGCGGATGCGATGATTGAATGGCGCCATTTCAATCTTGAAGCACAACTCTATGGCGGCGCGCTCTCGCCGGGCCACGGCCGAATCTCGGTGCCGCAAGGCCCGGGCCTCGGAATCGAGCCCGATCAGAACGTGATCCGCACCTATTTGAGAGTTTAAACCACTCTAAGGCCGCGTCATCGCCGGAGGCTTAAGTTCCATGAGTACAAGTGCACTGTTCTTATCCCGACTGCAGTTCGTGTGGGTAATCGGGTGGCATATTCTCTTGCCGGCGTTTACCGTCGGAATGACGTCCTTCATCGCACGGCTGGAAATTCGTTAGTTCGCCGGTTTTGAATTGTGCTCGCCCATAGCCAAAGCTCCAATCGGCGTCCGAGTTGCTGACAATAGATACAATTACATCGCTCGGTTCAATTCCGCAACACACTCCAAGGCGCTGGCAGAGCTCCGCGAACAGTTCTAGCTTGGAGGCCTCACTACGTGCCCTCGTCGTTATCGACACGAGCACCACTTGATCCGTTCGCGGTATTGCAAGGCCGCTGTCCTGGAAGATTACGTTGTTGCGCCGATGTTCGTGCACGACCTGATACCTGTCGCGCTCCGGAATACCAAATGCGGATACGAGTGCTGCGTGTGATGCATCGAGAAGTGCGGCGATCTCTGCGTCGCTGCGGCCTTCAATGAGATCAATTCGTACCAAGGGCATATGTGTACCTTCATTCGTCGAGTATAATGCGTGGGCGAAAATGGGCCAACGATTTGCAGCGCGCTTAGCTGTCACGGGCCGCAGCTCCCGGCGCACACCGCCAGTTGACCCGTGAGGTGCGCTTCCGCACCGGCCGCGAAGGCGGCCACCTCCTCGTGCCTGACGTGGATCCAGTCGATCTTTCCTTGGCTAGCGCGTCGGTGAGACCGTTGAGTGTGTCGCCGACGATGCCATAAATCCTTCTTACACCAGCCAGCGCAAGGGCCTCTGCAAATTGATCTGCGATGGCCCTCGCCATTTAGGTTACTCCGGCATCAATTACAACCGTGTCCAATTGAATGGAGTAGATGCGATGCGTATAGCGTCTACCGGCAATTCGATGCTATGCACTGCGTCCGCGCCGGTCTATGGCACCTTGGTATTGGCCGGGGTCGCGCCTGTACTCGAGGTGCCGATCGGCGGCCCATTTGGAAGATACCGATCACTTCTATCGACATCACCGATGTCAGTTTCAACTAAGAGGATCCTAGTAAATCATTCAGGTACAAATCGCAGCTAGATCGTCCAAGACGTTGCCCCAGCTCTCGTGTCAACGTCAATGTCGATAGTCAACGTGAGTTGTGGCATTTGTGAGGAGTGTAGGTGATGCCGAGAAACGATTCCAATACGCAAGACGAGATGATGCGCCGTCGCAGAACTCCTCTAATCACACCGACCGATCTCGGCGCAAAGGCATCCATCGACATCGCGGGTGGATTGAACGGGATTCTTGCCGACGTGTTCGCGCTCTACCTTAAGACCAAGAATTTCCATTGGCATATGAGCGGGCCGCATTTCCGCGACTATCATCTGCTGCTCGACGAACAGGCGGACCAGCTATATGAAATGACCGATCCGATCGCCGAACGTATCCGAAAGACCGGCGGCTCGACATTGCGGTCGATCGGGCACATCGCGCGAATGCAGCGCATCAAAGACAACGACGTTGAGTACGTCGATCCGCTCGATATGCTTGCTGAGCTGCGCGAGGACAATATGACTTTGGCGGCTCGCCTGCGCGAGGTCCATGATGTCGTCGACGAATTGCGCGATATAGCAACCGCGAGCTTGATCGAAAACTGGATCGACGAGACTGAGCGACGCACCTGGTTCTTATTCGAATCGAGCCGCCACGGCGATCCCACAGGGCATTGAAACCTCGTTAGGCATGAGCCTGAAAGATCGAGCTCCGCCTGAGACATGCGTGCTTCGGATCGGGCTAGTTAAGGGCACAAAGTGCCGCGTCTAACACATAGAGAAACAATACCATCCGAGAAGTCCGCGGCGCTCCATGAGCGCTTTCTGCGCCTCTCACCAAGGCGGACCCTACTTCGCTCGAGGCGCACGTTTGATCTCAAGCACAACGGATGACTGACCCTAGCTGTGACGCTTTGCGATTCGGCCTTTGTGCTCAACGATGTAGTCACTTGTCCTCGCGCGAGTTCGCGGCCGACGGGCTACGGAAGTCGGGGATTCTCGTCGCAGGACGTCCAGAAGAACGCGAGCATGATTAATGAGAGGATCCTGCGCACCATAAACGAGGGTGACCAATTTGCCGCCACCGAACTCGCGCAACCTCGACATCAGGGCGTTCCGCGACAATTCTCGTTCATAACGGCGGCGAAATTCGACAAACCGCTCCGGGCGATGACCGAACCAAGTCCGCAACTTAGGGCTTGGGGCAATATCTTTCATCCAGCAACACAAGTGAGCCGAAGTTTTCTTAACGCCCCGCGGCCACAATCTATCAACCAATATGCGTGCGCCGTCCGAGGAACTCGCGGGTTCGTAAGCGCGCTTAATCTTGAATGCCATTTGTTCGCCTCAGGCGGTCTTTAGGCATCGGAAGAGGGGAATTCGCAAGCCGTGGGTCAGTCACGATGCTCCTGCGCCAGTCGCGAGTTGTGAGCGCAACACTGCGACAACATGGCCGCCGCGTGCAACGTTCCTTGCCGCAAAAAAACGGAGTCGATGTCGCCGAGTGAAACGCGGCTCGTCATTCGGCGCCCAATAACAGAGTGCATCGTCGCGTCGCTTCCTAACCAACAGAGGCGTCGATGCCCCGACTTTCACGACATTCAAGTGAAAGCCGGGTGGCGCTTTTGCCACGCCTGCCTGTGCGCAGACCTCATCCTTATCCCCCCCCCGCGGACTCCTCCTACACCGCGGGCGGCCACAATCGCTTTCTTCGACTTGAACGCCACGGCGCCAGGGAGTGCCATAACATCGCTGACGGTGGCGAGCCGCGGCGCGTATGGATTGGCTTTCACCAGGTTGAAGAACTCACCCGAGGTATCGAAGTTGAACATTGGCCCCAACGTCACCACAGTAAAGGTCTTCTGGAAGCTCGATTCTCTCGTGTTGACCGTGGCCCCATCGCCGCGAAGTGCTACCTGCGGCGCGGCGGCCATACCAACGACCGTCGCGGTCACTCGATATCCGTCCTCGACACGCAAACGTATGGCCTCGGAGGCGGTCGCGAGTGCAAGATTCAATGAGAGAACGTAGCGACAGTCGGAGGTTTGCGGGGATTGCGGAGACGCGGCCCTCCTCAGCCCAACATCGCCGCATAGAAGTGCGATTGGGATCGTCCATTTCATTGCCGGCTCCACTTGATTGTAACTACTGGCTACCACAAATTCGCCCCGATTAGACCGTCGGTCAGCGCGTTGAGTTATTGAACGATGGTGTCGGTCGAGTGCTTCACTTACGTTCATCGATATCGTTGCGTGGCGGATCCAATCTATCCCCGGATCCGCAGTTCGGTATGGGGAACGCTTTGAGTGATTAGAGGGCATCAATTAGTCGCGCTGGGGCAACTGACGGGGTGGGCAGGTTCATACAGCACGATGACGCCGTAGCCGTCGGTCAGGACCGCAGCGGCTTGCCAACTCCTGTCGCGAGTTCCGTTTCCGCATGGCGGAGGGCGCGTAGAAGCCCATTCACCGAGGTCAACGTACCGCCAGTGTCCACGTCGCCAAGCAATCTCACGGTAACTTCCTGGAACACCCAGCCGTTACCGTCTGGATCGCAGAATGAAGCGTAGGAGCCGTAACTGTGTCGCTGTGGCTGCAGGCCGTTGCGAATGCATCTTCGATCGGCGTGGTGGAATAGGCCGCCGGGGTCGTGGAATAGTTCGCCTACTTTTATGCCGCGCTCGAGTAGCTGGGTGCGCGCTGCGACGATGTCGGGCACAATGAGATGGAGGTTTTGCGCCGACCCGGGAGCGGCAGTTGTAATCCCTCGGCCAAACATGATCGAGCAGGACGAGCCGGGAGGCGTGAACTGCACGGCCCGATAGTCTTCACCCGTGGCGATATCCAGATCAAGCCGCCAGCCCAACTCGCCGTAAAAGTGCTTGGCCCGGACCACGTCCGAGACGGGGATGACGATCACCTCTATTTTCATTTCGATCGTTTGCGATCTGGGGCCCTCCATTGTTGCTTCGATGTGCGACTGCGGGCTGTTCATGCAGGGTTCCTTGGGTGAAAGTAACTGACCAAGGTTCATTCCAGCAGGAGTGATCAGCCGAATCGATTGCACGATGGTATCGGTAGATCCGCAGAGAAACAATTAATCAGATAAAGGAGCGACGCTCGTCGCATTGTCTCGAGTGGCGTAGATACGGATGTTGTCGGCAGTGTCTGCTGCAGCTTCATTGGACTTTGCCGCAACTGCGCTACACCTTCGATCTTGATCGCGGAACGTAGTGCGCCTCGCGATTCGAAAACAGTCGGTCGGAGTTGAACCGCCACGGAGCGCGCAATCGCGCGCGTCAATACCTTCGTACAATCGACGCGCGCACCTGCTCTAGTGATAACTGTAGCCATGTGACACCCGGCCGAAACTACGACGGCGCTGGGTTCTGGTTAAGTGGTAGTTACGATGTGTCGAGCGCAACGAGCATGAAGCAGAGGACGCAAGCGCTATTGTTTTTGTTAATCGCGTGGTGCTGTGGCGCACAGGCGGGCGTGAGACAACCGTTCGAAGAACTCGCAGAAGACTGGGGTGGCATCCGCAGCGTTCTAGGCGAAAAGGGTGTCGACTTTCGCATCGGTTACGTTTCCGAGACGGCCACGAATGTGCAAGGGGGCGCTCAAGAGCTCTGGCGGTACGCAGACCAGTGGACTTTCGCCGCAGCACTCGATTTGCAGAAGCTGTTGGGAATCGATCAGGCCCAGTTCAAAATAACAATTACCGATCGGAACGGTCGAAATCTTAGTGCGGACGCTAATCTCGGGTCACTGCAGGAAGTGCAGGAAATCTATGGTCGCGGGCAGACATGGCATTGGACGCAATTCTCTTACGATCAGAAATATTGGAATGGAATGCTCGACTGGAAGATCGGACGTCTGGTGAGCGGCGAAGACTTTGCGGACTTCTCGTGCGACTTCATCAACCTGGCGTTATGTGGGCCGCCGCCGGGAAACATGGTCGTGAACTATTGGTACAATTGGCCGGTGAGCCAATGGGCGACTCGGTTGAAAGCGGCGTTCAAAGGCTTTGGTTACGTCGAATTAGGTGTCTTCGAGTTTAATCGAAACTACCTGCGGACCAGGAACGGCCTGAATCTCGGTGACCCAGGCGGCGCCAGCGGCGTACTGGTGCCGTTCGAAGTAGGTTGGCGACCGACCGTTGGCGAGCGGCTGAATGGAAGCTACAAGTTTGGTGCTTGGTATAACTCATCCAAAGGCCCGGATGTCGTCGAGAACGCTGCTCGCCAGTCGCTGGTGATCGATGGCGGTCAGCCCTACATGCGCGACGGTGAGTACGGCGAATACGTCAATTTTAGTCAGCAACTGACGGCGCCCCTGAGCGATTCAAAAAGAGGGCTAAGCGCGTTTTTCAACGCCACGTTTGGGGATCGACGGACCTCGACTCTCGATAGCCAGATCTCTGCGGGCTTGCTCTATACCGGACTGTTTGATTCGCGAAGCGCCGACGTGTTGGGCGTGGCGTTTGGACGCACCCACGTCAATAACCGTATCGCCGCCGCCGCGTCGTTATTCAACGAAGCGAATGCTGGCACCTTGCCGATTCGCGGATCGGAATTTGTGGGCGAGGTGTTTTACGGCGTGAAGATAGCGAGGTGGTTGGAGTTACGCCCCGACATCCAGTACATCGCCCAGCCGGGAGGTGTTGCTCACACCAGAGACGATGTAATTGTGGGGATGAGAGTGTCAGTCAACCTATGAGGTCACGTAGTATCGCGATGTGCGTACGTGGCTGGGGCTTGCGCGTTTAAAGAGGAGAGCAGCATGAACGAAATATCACATTCAGAAGTCACGCGCCGCGCCTTCTGCAGCGGGGGCATTGCGGCGGCGGCGAGTATTGGTGGAATATCGGCTGCGGTTGGCGCGTCGGCGGGTGGTTTAGCCAACGCCTAGCCCGATGTCGCTTGTAAGCTCATCCGCGCCGATGGAATCGATATTTGTTATCGAGAGGCGGGCGCAAAACATTCGCCTGTATTGCTGTTGCTGCACGGATTCCCGAATTCTTCGCTGATGCTCCAACAGCTCATGCCGCGCTTAGCCGATCGCGTCCGGCTCATAGCGCCGGACATCCCTCATTCGGTTTTACCGCGATTCCCGCGGAACGCCGCTACTCGTATACCTTTGAGAGTTTTGCGACGACGATCGGCGCTTTCACCGACGCGTTGGGCTTGAAGCGTTACGGCATGTATGTGTTCGATTTTGGCGCTCCCATCGGATTTCGGCACGCGCTTGTGCGCCCGGAGCGCATCACAGGCATTATTTCTCAGAACGGTAATGCCTATGAGGAAGGCCTGGGAGAATCGTTTTGGAAGCCGGTACGCGCGGCATGGAAAGATCCGAGCGATACGAATCGCGCCTTGTTGCGTGGACACATAGGTTTTGAGGGAATCAAAAGCCTATACTTGATGGGCGTGCGGGAACCTCTGTCGATTCCGCCAGAGAATTATTGGCTCGACTCCGCACTCGCGGCTCGGCCAGGTATTACGGAAATTCAAGTCGATCTCAAGATCGACTATGAGACAAACATTGCGATTTGGGGCGAGAAGGATCTTGCTTTCATTCCGGCGGGGGCGCGCGCGTTTCAACGCGACAATCCTCACGCGGTCGTGCGCCTGCTCGACACCGGGCACTTCGCGCTGGTAACCCACCTCAGCGACATTGCCGCCGCGATCCGAAGCTGGTTGCTTGCCAAGTAATAAGTCCCGAAAGTATCGGGCCTGGGATTCAGGTCCGTTTGATCAATACCCTTGTCAAATGTCAATTGACCGTGGTCCTGGCGTAATAGTTGAGGAGAATGTTACGGGGCGGCGTTGGTTTCCACGCCTATCACGCCGTTACTCAAATGATGCGACTTTCCATGAATGTGAGGTGATTGACGTGACAAGCAACAAAATTCGAGTCGAAATGCGCAGCCCCGGTTACTAGAGTGCGACCTTCGATCACCCGCCGATTAAGCTGATCGATCCGCAAACAACCGAAGAATGAGACCCGCTGAATTTGCAGATGGAAACCGACGATGACGTGCGAGTCGTAGTCCTTGATAGCGCGAACGAGGACCTCTATCTGGCGCACTATGATGTGCTCGCGGCTACGGAACCAAACAAGGCATTGATGGCTGGACGGACGGGGTTGACTCCTTGGCTGTATGCGTTGGTTCGACTGAGTCGGGGGCCGGCGATGTCAATTTCCTCGATCCGTGGGCGTGCCTTGGGTGCGGGAAGTGAATTCGTGTTGGCGAGCGATTTACGCTTCGTCAGCCGCGAGCGCGCCGTGCTGGCGCAAATTGAAGTGGGGCATTGATGTCTCGCCTGGCGGTGGGCCGATGACGAGACTGCCGAGACTCGTTGGACGCGGTCGAGCGCTTGATGCCCGTGGCTGTTCGAGCTGTGCAAGGGAGGTCGCGCCCGAAAATCGAAATAAATGGGGGCGAGACGGAGCAAGGCTCTGAGGGGCCTCGCGAGTCCGGGAACCTAATCAAAAGCTACAAAATGGAGATGCCGGTCTAACCTTTCGCGGGGGTACTAATCCCAAGCTCTCCCGCCATATTGACAAGGTCCACAAAGGTGACCGCGTGCATTTTTTCCATGACTCTTCCGCGGTGTGCCTTCACAGTAATCTCACTGATATCAAGCTCGCCGCCGACCTGTTTATTCATGAGCCCCTTAACAACAAGAGTCATGACCTCGCGCTCGCGCTTGCTCAGCGAAGCAAATCTCTCCTGCAAGTGTCGTTTGGAACTTTCTCGTTCAACTGCTACTTGGCTGCGGAGCAAAGCACTGCGAATCGCTCCGATGATCACACTGTCATCAAACGGCTTGGTCAAAAACTCGGCGGCGCCGGCTTTCATTGCCCGGACCGACGTCGGAATATCTCCATAACCGGTTATAAATATGATCGGCGTTGATGACGTCTCGCCTGTTATGCGCTGTTGCAGATCAAGGCCGCTAAGGTCGGGAAGATTGACGTCCAATATCAAGCAGCTCGGAGCCGATGTTGGCGATCGGGCCAGAAAGTCCTGTGCCGATTCGAAAAGCACTGGCTGCCAGCCCTCGTTGAGGACCAAAAGCTCGAGGGACTCGCGAACCGAAACATCGTCATCGACGACAAAGACAATAGGCATCACCGTTGGCATGGCAAGTGACCTTTTGAGGCGGTTCGTAGGATCTATTGAACTCATGTACGCCTCCTCTGCAAGGGGGATTAGTGATGTTGTCTCACGTTCGGAGCTTGCTTGCAACAACGCCCTGTCGTCGAAAAGCTTGATCAGACACGTGATCGCACCCTCCAGCAAATCCGGCCGAGACGCAACATCTTCGTGGGCGGTTATAAAAATAGTCGGAGTGGCGTCTCCCAGGCGGCAAATCCGCCAACGGCAGTGTCGACGAGGACACGGCTGCCCTGGGTGATCGGCGCCGAGAGACGCTATGCATGTCGCGTCTGGGGAAATACGGCGATTTCTTTAGAGTGATGGAAGAATCCGTGTTCGAAAGAACTGGTTGCCAGGAGCGAGCCACCAATTGCGGAACTACGCGACGGCTGCGCCGAATGGCAGCAGACACGCAGCGCAGAATCGATTGGACGATGGTATTGCCTAATACTTAGGCATGAAGCGCGAAGCTGCAAAAAGTCATTGAATCAACCATTCCGCTGTCGTAACAATGTCCTGCGGCGTGTGATACAAGTCGAAAGGGCAAACAACAGTATTGCGCCAACAACGAATTCCGGGCGGAATCCCTCGCCACGCAGCAAATGCCGCCAACCACGGGCTTGGCGGCATTTGCTTTGAATGCATTTATCTTGACGCCTCGGTGGCGTAGCTCTTCAAATTTCGTCGGTATGTATTTACGTGGCGTTCGCGGCACTCAAGTAGTTCAGGAGAGTTTTCGCCGCAACAGTCGAAGACGCCGGGTTCTGTCCGGTTATAACTCGGCCATCTACTATCGCGAAAGGCTGCCAGTTTGGAACCTTCTCGAACAACGCGCCCACTCGCTTAAGTTCATCCTCGACCAAGAAGGGCACGACTTTCGTGAGATGAACCTCTTCCTCCTCCCCGTTGGTGAAACCCGTAACACGTTTACCTTTGACCAGCGGAACTCCCTGATACATCACGCGATGAAACACAGCCGGCGAGTGGCAGACAGCGGCCACTGGCTTACCGGAGTTGTAGAAGGATTCGATCAGCGCAATCGAGACAGGATTGTCGACCAGATCCCACATCGGACCATGCCCGCCGACGTAAAAGATGGTGTCAAAGTCCTTAGACCGCATATCAGCAAGCTTCACAGTATTTGCGAGGACCTTTTGTGCCGCCCGGTCTTGCTTGAACCGCGTCATGGCCGGAGTCTGATTCTCCTGAAGATCGCTCTTCGGATCGATTGGTGGCTGTCCGCCTTTGGGAGAGGCAAGTGTTAGGTCGACGCCCGCGTCGCTGAACGTGTAATACGGCGCCGCGAATTCCTCTAACCAGAATCCCGTTTTTCGGCTGGTGTCGCCGAGCGTGTCATGCGATGTCAAAACCATCAGGATTTTCATTGCGTGCTCCTCTGTTGTCACTTCGATCAATATATCGAGCATGGAAGAGCGACGCGCATGTACGTTGGTATGCATGTACGTTGGTATGGTAGATACCAACGTACTGGTTCTACGGCTCGCGGTCGCAACACCGCGCGCGAGCACGCCTGGAAGCATTCATTGACCGGGTCTCTCACGCGAAGTAGACGCTATGAAGACGAGAGTCAAATAGGCTAACGTGAACGAACGACTCGCGCAGAGGCCGGCGGGTCGTTGTCACAATAATAGTTGCGCTGACGGGAGCGAATTCCGGCATCACTGTTGTCCCGTTGGCGCGTTACCAAAAAATAAGGGGATTGTTGTCGCAACCCTATCGATACGCAATAGCATTGTTCTCCAAGTTAAGATAGTTCTGTACAAGCCATTCCGGTTGGCCATCGACAAAGTATCATTCGCGCTGACGCACACCGCGACACGCCAAACTGAGTTGCTGTACATAACCTTAAGAGTAGAAAATCATGCGGAAGTTCTTGCTGAGTTTCTTTGCTAGCGTCTTCGTGTCCGCTATTGCGGCGGCGGCAGATGGTGCCTCCTCGCCACCCCCTGTCGCGGAGGGAGCTATACCGTCAGCCTACGTGTGGCTCAGCGGCGGCTCGGTCGCCATCGGCATAGGATACACTTGGGGTCACGGCACCCTTTATTACAGCAAAGACCAAAAGCAGTACAAGTTCAAACTCTCGGGCGTCTCGATCGCTGACGTAGGGGGCGCCGGCATTACCGCCGAGGGTGAGGTCTACAATCTGGCGGGTCCGGAGGACCTCAGCGGCAACTATTCGGCGGTAACGGCCGGCCTGACGATCATTGAGGGCGGCTCGGTCGCCTACCTCAAGAGCGAGAAGGGCGTCGTAATCAAGCTACACTCACAGACCGGGGGGCTGCGATTTAACCTGTCGGCCAACGGCATGCACATCACCCTCCAACAGTCGTGAAAGAAACGGGCGATCTATGGGCGATGTCGTTGCAGCAGCGCAGGTGCCGCGGCGTGGATTCGGGCGACTCTCGGGCCCAGTATAATTGCTAGCCGCAATCCGGCTGGATGGATTGCGTCGGCGCTTGTGGCCATTCTCGCGCTTCCAGGTTGTGGATCGCTGCCGCGGCTTGTCGGCGACGAAGTTGAGATCGCGCTCGACGGGACCTCCGAGTTCGCTGCGGATGCTATTCAACTCGCGAAGGTTGACGTAGCCGAGGTAGGGGTGCTCTCGTTTTCCGTGCAATGACATACGGTAGCTTCTGCCGGTAATAGCAGAGGTCGATCCCGATTCGGGTTGTTGATTCAATGACTTGCTGATCGTGTTCTCCGACCGTGTATTGTGCGCCCCTCAGGGGGTGCGAGATGGATAGCTGGCACGCGATATTTCTCGGTCGGCGGCACCTTCCGCGCGAGCTAACGGCGTTCGAGGTCGAGGTGTTCTTCCAGTTCTCGGCTGAGGAAGCCTGGATTATCGAGGAGCGTCGCTGGCCCGAGCTCAAGTTGGGACTTGCGTTGCAGATCGGGTTTCTGCGCATGAGCGGGAGGCTCCTCGATGCGTTGCGGATGCTGTCACCGCTGCTATGGCGGCATTTGGGCGCGCGATGTACCGGCGTGGCTCGACCTTGATCGAACATCAGCAGATCGCCTGCGATGCGCTTGGATTCCAGTGGCTCACCGGTTATCTGTCGAGCCACTCAGAGCGTAGTGGCGCCATCAAACGACGAGTTGTATTTGCAGTGGGCTGCAAGGGGTACGAACAGTCGAATGCAGGTGCCGCCATTAACAGCGGTCGATACCTCGAACTCATGGCCCAATATCTCTGCGGTCTTTCGTGCGATGGACAGTCCGAGGCCCATCCCTTCATTCAGTCCGTCCACGCGTGAGGAGAGACTGAATGACCGACGTAAGTTTTCGTCGGAGATTCCGGGGCCAGTGTCAGAGACTGATAGAATCAAATATTGACCTTCGATCGCTGACGCAACCGTCACTCCTCCTTGGGCTGTGTGTCTCACGGCATTGCCAACCACATTGTTCATGATGACGGCCAACAGACGCCGGTCACTCTCCACTAAGCAATCTGCCTGATCGACACTGAACTTTAGATGCTTGGCAGCCGCTTCGGACTCCCAGTCATCTTGTATTTGCCCGAGAAGATTCGATATTACGAAGCAGCAATGTGCCGAAGGGCTGGCGCGGCGGTGGTCCCGCTCCGCTTGAAAGGCGAGTTGTTCTAATTCTCCCGCCAATCGAAAGATAAGCGATTTAGCGCGTTGACCCAATTCAGCGCTACGGACTTCACCCTTCGTTGAGATGAGAAGCTCGACGGTACCTAACAACATGTGCAACCGTTGTCGAAGGTCATGCCCAGCGGCCGCCATTGCGAGGGTTAGACGCCGGTTATTCAACTCCAGTGACTGAAGCTCGGACATCATTTTTGAAAGCAAATCCGCCGCGACGCAGATGTAGTCAGTATCGGTAATTGGCGGACAGCTAACTGCTTGTCTATTCATGGCTCGGGGTCTCTTTTGTATATGACATCACGGGAAAATATGATTGGACGCTCGCCATGCGTCTGAAGTTCGATGCGGCGCCCGATCGTGGGCAACATTTTTCGCGCTGCCGTATAAACCATAGTGTTGGTCGATACCTTAGTATCTTCCAGATCTACGTGCATTCTTGGTGTGATGTTCTCCGCCAGAAACACAATTGTATTACTTTAGCGAGGAATCGATCATGCGCCAGAAAGGTTATCTGCATTTACTCATGCGGCTGGTCTTCGGAATAGCGATTACAAGTTTTCTACACGGAGGGAACGTTTTCGCGGAGTCACCGATGAAGCAGGGCGCCGCGTCGAGGCAAGAGGTCCGAATAGAGCGGCGCACGCCAGCATATTGGCGCATTACGTTCGACATCCCTCCTTTCAACATCTTCGGGCCGGAGACCATCCCGCAACTAAACGAGGCGATCACACAACTCGAGACGGATCCACAGGTAAAGGTAGTGGTATTCGATAGCGCGGTGCCTGGATTCTTTCTCACTCACTACGACCTGGTCCCGCCTCTCTCGGACACAACGAACCTCGCCCCGGGACCAACTGGCTTGCCTCCTTTGGACATGTTTGTGCGACTCAGTCGTTCGCCGGTCGTATCAATCGTCTCAATTCGAGGTCGCGCCACTGGCGTCGGCAGTGAGCTGTCACTCGCGAGTGACATGCGTTTTGCGAGCCGAGAGAAAGCAATATTGTCGCAATGGGAGGTCGGCGCGGCCTTGGTACCCGGAGGGGGACCTATGGCGCGCCTTCCCCGCTTGATAGGACGTGGTCGAGCGCTTGAAGTGCTGCTTACCGGCAATGACATAGATGGTGATCTCGCCGAGCGGTATGGCTATGTCAATCGCTCGCTTGCGGACGCTGACTTGGACCGGTTTGTAGATTCGCTCGCCCGTCGCATTTCCAAATTTGATAAGCAGACAATCGCGGACATCAAGGGAATGGTCAATTCCTCGAGTCTGCCGTCCAATGAAGATCTCAAAGCTCAATGGGGCGCATTTATTGCATCG
>WNFR01000199.1_pt1 | contig 63031 bp, 55 predicted proteins | sample 5400221 | NCBI WGS metagenome assembly WNFR01 (sample SAMN13153357, study PRJNA577476) | soil metagenome | isolation source: 40 cm soil under Madrone tree | place: USA:California | collected 2016-06-14
GGTTTGCGATTAGAGTTTGAAGGCGTGCTCTATCACCTTGTGCCTAGGGCAATCGCCGGGAACGGATTTTGGCCGACGACAAGGATCGCGTGCGCTTGCAACCTTTTCCTTTCGTCCTTCCGGACTAAGAATGCTGGGAAACGTTGTCCCAGAGCTAAAGCTCTGGGCTATTTTCGCTAATCCTGGACGACACGGGAAGTCGTCTCTCCCCATCATCGGCTAGCGGTTGAATAGGAACGCGTTTAGTACGCTGTTCGCGGCGGGACGAGCAATTGCGCGAAGGTGCGCAGAATGATTCCACACTCGAGCGAAAGATTCCAGTTTTCCAAATACTCGATGTCGCAGGCGACCCGATTTTCGATGTCGGAATTGTTGCGCGCTTCTCCGCGAAAGCCGCGTACCTGAGCGAGGCCGGTGATGCCGGGCTTGACAAAAGCGCGGACGTGATAGTTGGCCATGAGTTGGGCGAACTGGTTGTTGTGTTCGATGAGATGCGGACGCGGGCCGACAATGCTCATGTCGCCGAGCAGCACGTTCCAAAATTGCGGCACTTCATCGACGCTCAACTTGCGCAGCCATTTTCCAATCGGGTAAATGCGGTCATCGTTGTCGCGCGCCTGGCGGCCGATGTCGATGTGGTCGGGCCGCATGGTGCGAAACTTATAGATCGTGAAGAGTCGATTTTGCATCCCGGCGCGCGTTTGCACATGAAAGAGCGGCCCGGGCGATTGCAAACGCTGCACGATCCAGACGATGGCGGTGAGAATCGGGAAGACGAACAACATCACGGGAAGCGCGATGGCGAGATCGATGGCGCGTTTGAAAAAACGGTTGAGCGGATTCTCGAGCGGTTCTTCGCGCAAACCGATAAAACGAAAGCCGTCGTCTTCGAAATGGGTCACGGAATGCCGCAGCTTTTCTTCGAGATCGCTGACAATGAGCAAGCGGATGCCAAGCTGATCGCAGACCCGAATGATCTCCCAGTTCACCTCGGCGAAGAGCGGAAATTCGAGGAGAATTACTTGAGTAATACCTCGCTCCCGAATGATTTTCTCGAGATCGCCCGATGTGCCGAGCACGGGCATGCCCTCCTCTGTCTGGTCGATCTTATCATCACAGATCAATCCGACTGCGCGCAATCCGATATTGGCCTTGCGGCGAAGCCAGCCGCGCAGTTGCGTGGCTTTACGCGGGGAACCGATGAGCAGAGTTTTTTCTTGGCGACTAAAAATGCGGCGCGCTAGGAATGAAGGCAGATAAAAATGCGACAAGAGCAGCGCGACGTAGAGCCACGGGACAAAGTTGAAAAAGAAAATTCGCGAAATGAACGCGTCCTTGGTGGCGACGAGATAAAGCACGAGCATCCCGACGCTGGCGAACGTTTGCCGAAGACTGAGGCGATGTTGCCGGAGCAATTCGTTTTGCAGAAAATAATTACTCGAGCCGCTGCGGGTGAACGATTCCAGGAGCATCCCAAGAACGAGCAAGCCACAGTAAATGCTGTAACGTCGCCAGGTAAGCTCGGCACTGGGCGAATAAAAAGTCACCATGATCCAGACGCCGAACCAGAAAAGCGCGGCCACGATCACGCTCTGGCAGAAGAGGAAAAGGCGGTAGAGACCTTCCGTGCGTTGCGTAACCATGGTTATTGCGCTGCGCGCGGCCTGAGAGTACGCGATGGCGGGCAGCCTTCAACTCGTGCTAAAGTCGGGGCAAACATGGGCATTCCGATCGGCAAGCGCGATGCTCGTTTCATTTAATAGCTACTCCCATACCATGGCGATCTTTGTTGGTTAATGCGAAACTCCGAACCGCAACCACGTTCGCGTAAGAGCGAACCGGCAGGCGCGCGCTGGCTTGGCAACGCGGCGGTCGCACTCCTGCCTGTGCTGGCTTGTTTTTTAGGGGGCGCGACCCAGAAGCGGGGCGAAGCGATCGTCGTTGCCGTTCTCGGACTTTATCTTCTCGTTCGCCCGCCTCGTTTATCGCTCGGGATGTGGATCAATAGCGTGCTTATTGGTCTCATTGTTTTGGCGACGCTCGCATTCCTACCGCACTCATGGTTTTTCGTGCCCTCGTGGCGAACGGCGCTTGTGAGCGATTTCGATATTCAACTTCCGTCGTCGCTCACACCACAACCGTGGATCACGGGAAGCTGTTTGCTGAGTTTTATCGCGGGGCTGACCTGGTTGTATTTTATATCTACGCAGGAACTCGATTTGCGCGCCACGCGTTTGCAGCTGCGTCTTTTCGCAACCGGAATCGTGGCCCTGGCCGCTATCAGCATCTTGTTTTATTGGAGGCATGTGGCGCCGCCGTTTTGGATCAATCAGCGCGGGTTCGGGCCCTTCCCAAATCGTAATCAAACCGCGGACCTGTTTGCCATCACCGCGATCATACTTCTGGCCAGCGGCCAGGATGATATTCGGTATCACCGCAAGCGCTGGATCGTTTGGTTTGCTGCCTATGCAGTTATTGTTACCGCGATCATTCTGAATTTCTCCCGCGCCGGCGTCGTTATCCTCGTGCTCGGAAGTGCACTCTGGATTGGCGCGATTGCGCTGCGGCAACGCTCCTCCGCGCGGCTGGCTCTTGGTTCTTCCTTCGTGCTCGTTCTATTGTCGATCTTGCTCCTGATGGGAGGACAAACGCTCGAGCGTTTTCATCTTCGCGGATTTCACGGCACCGGTATTTCATCGGATTTCCGCTGGCTCATATTTCAAGACGTCTTTCAACTGATTCGCTCCTCTCCCTGGTGCGGAATCGGTCTGGGGAATTTCGAGCCCGTCTTCGCAATTTTTCGTGACGCGTCTCTCGGCGATACACGTGCTCTCCACCCGGAAAGCGACTGGCTTTGGCTCTGGGCGGAACTGGGTTGGCCAGCGGTCCTGTTGGTTTTAACGGGCGCCGTTCTTCTCATGCGCCACGTCGCTCCATTGAAAGAAGGAACTAATCAGCGCTTTCGTATGGCGGCGCTGATTGCTGCCTTGATGTTCGCTCTTCACGGACTTGTCGATATTTCCGCGCATCGCGTCGGCACTGCGTTCTCCGGGGTTTTCTTACTTGGATTGTCGCTGCACCGCCCGTTGCCGTTCAAGACCAGCCGATCGATTTCGTATTTCTTTCGGCTTATCGGACTCGTTTTGCTTGTTACCGGAATTTGGTGGGCCTTGGCGGTTAGTGGCGCCAATCTCATCCCGGGACCGATCGGAGTAGCCAATGCGAAAAAGTTGGCGAACATCGCCAATCGCGGCCGCAATTTTGCCGAGACAATCACTTTGACCAGCCGCGCACTGACGTGGGCGCCGCTCGATTGGCAGCTTTATTTTCAACGCGCTCTGGGCGAGGTCGGGGCGCGGCGACCGGCCAAAGCGCTTGACGATTTTCGACGCGCCCGGTTTCTTGAGCCAAACGCCTACGAAGTTCCGCTCGCGGAAGGAAACCTCTGGCTATCATCGCATCCACTGCAAGCGGTCACGGCGTGGCGGGAAGCGTTGCGCCGGGCGGGTCCGGAGCAACGCGGAGAAGTGTATTCGAGCATGCTCTCAAACGCCTCGATGCAGAAGAATCCGGAAGTCAGCCGCATTCTGGAACAGGTCGGGGTAAACGAGCACGATCTGGCATTGACCTTTCTCGGTCGCGTTTCCGGCGAACCCTTCAACCATGGAGTGGGAGAACTTCTAAAACGGGATCCGACCTTGAAGATGCTGAACGAGGAAGAAAAGCTCGCGTTCTTTTCACTTTGGTCTGAACGCGGCGACCTCGATCAGCTCGCGCAAGGTATTGAGCAGCATCCGGAATGGCTTCGCTTTGCCTGGTTGGGCATGGCCACCTATCACGCCAAGAGAAAAGATTTCCGCGCGGCCTACGACCTAACGCAACGTTATGGCGAGGCGATCGCGTTGCCGCGCGTAACAGGCGGTTCCTCGCTCGAAGATCTTAAGAAACGCTATTACGCGGCCCCCGATAACTATGGTGTGGGGTACGCTCTCTATCGCGAACAAGTGCAACGAGGACTCATTGACGATGCGCTCATGACCGCGCGGCATTTTAGCGAACGGTCGAATTCACCGGCCTATTTTCATTTTCTCGAAGCACAATGCTGGGCGGCGAAAGAAAATTGGGAACGCGCTTGGTCCGCGTGGCAAGCGTTTCGCGGCGCCGCCCGCAAGTAATCAAAGCGCCGGAGCGATATGCGAGCGCGATCGGGCCATTGGATTATTGTTTGGCTGATTGCGCTCGGCAGCCGACTGACTGCGGCTTTTCTTCTGCCTAACCCTGAGCAAGACGGATATTCTTACGCCGAAATTATCGCGCGCTTGAGTTCCCAAGTTTCGGGGGGGAACTTGCAATTGGTTGATCTCTTTGGTTTTTGGTTCCCCCTGTTTCCGCTTACGGCCGCGATACCGAATGTTTGGATCGACAATTCACTCGTCGCCGGAAAGGTTTTGTCTGCTTTTTGTGGCGCGGGGAGTTGCGTAATTGTTTTCGCCATCGCGCAGAGAATCTCGCGCAGCATCGCGCTCGGGTATCTCGCGTTCGCTCTCATCGTCTTAAATCCGCTCCATCTTCTGTATTCGGCGGCTTGCATGACCGATGTGCCGAGCAGCTTTCTGGTTCTGGCAAGTCTTTGGTCTCTTCTACGAAGACGTTGGGTGCTAGCCGCCATTTTCGCTGCACTAGCGGGGTGTGTTCGCATCGAGCCGTGGGCCTTAATCCTTCTATTGCCGCTCGCCCAATTTGCCTACGAAAAACGCATCTCCATTACGGCCTTAATCATCTTGATCATTCCGCCGCTGGCCTGGCTGGCCGTCTCGCATCTTGCCACCGGCGATCCGTTCGCCTATTTCGCAGCGCGCGCGCGTTATCACGCGAATTATCTCGACTTTTATCCCACCCGGCACGGCTTCGCGCTCGCCGACATTCGGCAGGACGTCGACTATTTTTTGTTGGGCGCCAATCGCATCGTTGTTCTGGCCATTATCGCGACCGCCATATTGTCGATCTTACGAGTGGCGCGCCGTCATCAGCTCATACCTCTCTCGTTGGCCGCTCCTTTCGCCTACGCGGCCGCGCTCTTCGGATTTCTCTTTCTCGCTTACGTGACAAAGCGCCAACCAGTTATTCTTCCACGTTATGGCTTGATCCTTTTTCCGCTCGGTCTGCCCCTGCTAACCTGGTTGATTGGATTGTCGATCAAACACTGGCCGCGCTCGCTCTCCGTTAAATTGGTTGCGCTCGCCGTTATCGGTCTCTGCCTGCGCGAGACTAAAGGCCAGGTCGACACTGTCTGGAAAGTTCGTGCCGATTTTCGCGCGCATCAGCAAGTCGCGGACGCGCTGAGGGCCGCTTTCAGCCAATCCTCGAATACTGAGCAACGTTGTTTTTCTGATGACGTGGGCGTGCGCGTTTTGTCGCGCCTTCCCGCGGATCGCTTTGCTCATTCCGCCGTCGCGCCCGCTTCCGCCTGGCAAGATGCCGCTGTTTTTGAATCGTATTTGGAAGAGAACCACGTCACCTATCTCGTGTTCACGCGAATCGAAGACTCGTTGCCGCCGAAGTTTTTTCCGCAATTAGGGAGCAGCGCGCAAATTAACTCTGAAAAATTCCAGCTCATCGCGTTCGCGTCTTCACCTTTCGCGTCCGATGTGTGGTTGTATCGTTTGCGCGACACCGAACCGCCTCGCTAAACGAAGGGCGCGCTAATCTTCCAAAGCTGCTTGGGCGGCGGCCAGGCGTGCAATCGGAATTCGGAATGGACTACAGCTCACATAATCCAAGCCGAGATGGTGACAAAATTTTACGCTGCTAGGTTCGCCGCCGTGTTCGCCGCAGATTCCTAATTTAATTTTTGGTCGCGTCGTGCGTCCTAAATCGCGCGTCATTTCCATGAGCTGGCCCACGCCTTTTTGGTCGATGGAAGCGAATGGATTCGTATCGACGATATCCAGCTCCGTGTAAGCGGGGAGGAAACTGGCGGAATCGTCACGACTCATTCCCAGCGTCGTTTGCGTGAGATCGTTTGTGCCGAAGCTGAAAAATTGTGCGTCGCGCGCGATTTCATCCGCCACGAGGGCGGCACGCGGGATTTCGATCATTGTTCCAACCAGATAATTGAACTTCGCTTTCTTCTGCTTTGCCACTTCACCGGCCACGCGATGGACGATGTCGATCTGAAGCTTCAGTTCGCGCGGAAAACCGACCAGCGGAATCATGATTTCGGGATGCACCTTTATGCCTTTACGCTGCACTTCAGCGGCGGCCTCGAAAATGGCGCGCGCCTGCATCTCAGAAATTTCCGGGTAAACAATGCCGAGCCGGCAACCGCGATGCCCGAGCATCGGATTGAATTCGTGGAGCTCGTGGACGCGGCGCGCAATTTGTTCGACCGGCACGCCAAGTTTATTCGCCAACTCGGATTGCGCCGCGTGATCGTGCGGGAGAAATTCGTGCAGCGGGGGATCGAGAAAACGGATCGTGGCGGGCAATCCCTTTAACTCTGTGAAAATCCCTATGAAATCTTCGCGCTGATACGGAAGCAGTTTGGCCAAGGCGCTAGCTCGGTCTGCTTTGCTTCCCGCCAGAATCATCTCCCGCATCGCGTCGATTCGGTTGCCCTCGAAAAACATATGCTCGGTGCGGCATAACCCGATGCCTTGGGCACCGAATGCGATCGCGTTCGCTACTTGCTCCGGCGTGTCCGCGTTCGTGCGGATACCGAGCGTCCGCACCTCGTCCGCCCACTTCATCAGCCTGGCGTATCGCCGATAGGTCGCGCTCTTTTTCGGATCGAGGGAACGATCCACCAGCACTTGAACAATCTCGGAAGGCGCGGTCGGAACTTCACCGGCAAAGACTTCGCCCGCCGTGCCGTCGATCGAAATGTAGTCGCCTTGTTTCAGCGTAACGCCGCTGGCGGTCAATGTGCGCTTTTGATAATCGATCTGGATACCGGTCGCGCCGCACACGCAAACCTTGCCCATTTGCCGCGCGACCAATGCGGCATGCGATGAAACGCCGCCGCGGGACGTGAGGATTCCCTCCGCCGCAATCATGCCTCGCAAATCTTCCGGAGACGTCTCGATGCGCGCGAGGACGACCTTTTCGCCCTTGGCCGATCGCGCGACCGCTTCCTCCGCGCTGAAAACTACGTGACCGGAGGCCGCGCCCGGACCGGCCGGCAAGCCGCTTCCGATTTTTTTTGCTTTACTGGCCGATTGTCGATCAAAGATCGGGGCGAGGAGATGCGCGAGCGAGTCGGCCGGGATGCGTTTCACGGCGTCGCGTTTCGAAATCAGTTTTTCGCCGACCATGTCAACCGCGATGCGCACGGCCGCGTGACCGGTGCGTTTGCCGTTGCGCGTTTGCAGGATATAAAGGCGGCCGTCTTCCACCGTGAATTCGAGGTCCTGCATGTCCTTGAAATGTTTCTCGAGAATGTCGCGTACCTTCATCAGGCCTTTGTGCGCGGCAGGCATTTCCTTCGCCAGATCGGCAATTGGATGCGGCGTGCGCACGCCCGCGACTACGTCCTCGCCTTGCGCATTGATCAGATATTCACCGTAGAAAACTTTTTCGCCGCTGGCCGGATCGCGTGTGAATGCCACGCCGGTTGCGCTTGTCTGGCCCATGTTGCCGAAAACCATCACCTGAACGTTCACGGCCGTGCCCCAATCGTGCGGGATGCCGTACTTGCGGCGATAAACAATTGCGCGGTCGTTCATCCACGAACCGAAAACTGCGCCGATCGCTCCCCAGAGCTGCTCCTGCGGATCTTGGGGGAACGATTTTCCAGTCCGCTCTTTGATCAAGGCTTTGAAGCGTTTCACCAGCTCCTGCAAATCGGGCACGCTTAATTTCACGTCCGGGAAATCGTGTTTTCCGTAACGCTCATCCTTTAAATGTTCGATCGCGGCCTCGAACGGTTCGTGATCTTCGCCCGGCCGCTTTTGCACACCCATGACCACGTCGCCATACATTTGCAAAAAGCGGCGATACGAATCCCAGGCAAACCGCGCGTTGTTTGTTTTCCTGGCCACGATCTCAACGACTTCGTCGTTCATGCCAAGGTTCAAAATCGTGTCCATCATTCCCGGCATCGAGTCGCGCGCGCCCGAACGCACCGAGACAAGAAGCGGTCGGTCGTTGTCTCCGAGTTTTTTGCCGACTGATCTTTCGACTTTCTCGAGCGCAGCCTGGACCTGCGATTTCAATTCCAGCGGATACTTTCGGTTATGCTCGTAAAAGTACGTGCAAACTTCCGTTGTGATCGTGAACCCAGGAGGGACGGGTAGGCCGATGCGCGTCATCTCGGCGAGGTTCGCGCCTTTGCCGCCGAGCAACGGCTTCATCTTTCCGCCGCCGTCAGCGTGACCATCGCCAAAGTAATAAACGTACTTGTGTGACTTCGTGCGTCGTGCGGACGGATGCTTCGCCGCGCCGGAGCCTTGGCGAAGGCGGGTCGATCTTCTGAGAGCCGCCCGTCCCGCTCGGACCGCTGCCTTACGTTTCGGTGCCGATCTACGTGTAGAAGAATTCGTTTTGTAAGCCATAAGAAAAGCCCCGACGAAGCTGCGCGGAAGCGCAAACTAATTCCCAACGTTTGAGTGTCAACGCCGCCACTTTTAACATCGAGCAAGGGCCTGCTCGATCCACCTACTGCGTGAGCCCGATCCCGCTGCTTTACTCAAGACTAAAATCGCAGTTGCGACTCTAGTTACTGCGCCACCGCCCGATCGGGGCGCTCGGCGCCGTCGAGAACTTCACCGATAGCCGCGGTGAATTCTTCCACCCCGGTGCTCGGCACAATGATCGTGTTGCGTCGCCCGTGGGCTTCCTCGGTAATGCGGAGGAATTTCCCACGATCGTTCTCCCGGAACTCGACGTGGAAATGCTTCCGCTCGATTTGCAGCTCTCGCGCCTCGATGATGTTATCCATTTTCTGCAAGCGGTGGAGTCTAGGGGTGTCAAGTGGCAAAATGAAAGCGCAAAATCGCTGCCTCGACCGACTTCTGCTGCGCTTTGCGTTAAAAGCTAGTTATGCCTCCCGCGACTCTTGATTCGCGGTGCACCGGCCAGAGCGAAATCGATCTGGCGTTTGAATTGATCGACTCGTGCGACGAAGACACGAACCTCGTCGCCGACCGCAAAGCGTTTGCGCGAACGCCGGCCGATAAGGCGGTGGCGCGCAGCTTCGAAAACGTAAAAGTCGTCCGCGAGCGATGAGACGTGAACGAGTCCGCTGGTGAGAACATCGGGCAACTCGACGACTAATCCGTAGTTTCGAACATCGACAATCGTCGCCCGAAATACCTGCGGAGCGCGCGCGTCGAGCTGTTGTTGGAAAAACTCGAGCTTCTTCATGCGCACGGCGTCGATCTCGGCTTCGGCCGCATTGCGCTCGGTATTTGAAATGTGCTCGGCGATGGAAGAGATCGATCCCATGTCGGTGCCAGCGCGCCGTTTTTCGTTTCGGTCGGCCAGTCCGCGATGCACGACGAGATCGGCATACCGCCGGATCGGACTGGTGAAATGCAGGTAATTTGTTTTCGCTAATCCGTAATGCCCGAGTGGCGTCGGCGCGTAGCGCGCGCGCTTGAGACTTTTGAGCAATCCGATTTTGAGCGCTTGTTCCTCCGGTTTGCCGCGAAGTGAAGCCAAAAAGCGTTGTAACTCGCTGCGGTGTGTCAGATCGCCGACTTTATAATTATGGCTGAGGACGAGCTCGCGGTACTCGGCCAGTTTTTCGGGATCGGGATTTTCGTGGACGCGATAAACTGTCGGGATCTCGCGGTGCCGCATCTCGCGCGCAACCGCTTCGTTCGCGGCAAGCATGAATTCCTCGATGAGTTGATGCGATTCGTCGTTCTCGACGCGCTCCAGTTTCACGGGCTTGCCGTTAAGATCGACGTGTACCTTCACCTCAGGAAAATCGAGATCGAGGGAGCCGTGCTCGAAACGTTTCCGGCGCAGTAACGACGCCAGTTTCCACGCCTCATGCAATCGCTCCCCCAATTCATTTTTGGCAGGATTTTGCAGAAATTCGTAGGCTTGTTTGTAGGTGAGTCGATGTGCGCTGCGAATGACGCTGCGGGCGAACCGCACAGTTTTGGCGCGGCCATTTTTATCAAACTGAATGAAAACCGAATGGGTGAGGCGATCGACGCCGGGATTGAGACTGCAAACGCCGTTGCTTAGCTGCTCGGGCAACATTGGAATGACGCGATCCGGCAGATAAACGCTATTGCCGCGTTTGCGCGCCTCGCGATCGAGCGCGTTGCCCGGTTGCACGTAGGCCGCGACGTCCGCGATGTGCACGCCGAGCTGCCATCCTTGATGGTCGATCTTCTCCACGTTGATGGCGTCGTCGAAATCGCGCGCGTCATCCGGATCGACTGTGACAATGAAGTGCTTTCGCAAATCTTCACGGCCTTCGAGCATTCGCGCTTCGACGCGCGTGGGGATCCCGCTGACTTCGTCGAGCACGTTTCGCGGAAACTCAGTGGGCAGATTGAACTTCCGAATGATCGACAGCATGTCGACACCGGGAGCCGAGGCGGGCCCGAGTACTTCGATGATATCGCCTTCCGGATTAACGTGTCGCGATTCCCACGGTTCCAAACGGACCACGACTTTGTCGCCGCGTGTCGGCGCTTTGGGTAATTTCGTGCGCGGCGGAACTTGGACGTAAACGTTGTGGACGAAGCGCGGATCGTCCGGCACGACGTAGTAAAAATTCTTCGAGTCCTGGAGCGTTCCGACGATGGTGTCGCGGGCGCGCTCCAAGATTCGGATGACGCGTCCGTCCGGAAGTGTATGTCGATCTTTCCCGCGTCGCGGAGGTTTGTCGCGCGAAATGCGCACAACCACGCGATCGCCATGCATCCCAGTGCCGATGTTTTCCGCAGCGACAAAGACATTTGTTTGCCCGGGCTTGTCCGTGTCCAGAAACGCGAATCCCGCCTGATTGATCGACAATGTGCCGGTAACGAGATCGGCCTCGGCAGGCAGGACATAGCGATTCTTGCGAATGCGTGCGATCTCGCCGGAATGCTCGAGTTCACGCAGTGTGTTTCTGAGCGGGACGCGTTCGCTGCTCGGCAATTTGAGCTTGCGCGCAATCTCGATCTGATCGAGCGGCCGATAATCGCGGGCCGCGAGCAGCTCGAGAATCTGTTCTCGAATCTTACGTCCGTCTTTTGTCATGTGAACGAAACCATAGTGTTAGATGTGATTGTCGATCTAACGAAATCGAATTGAAGGTTCAGAGATGAAACTAGCGATTATTCGCAGCTGCGCGATCACGGCAATGGCAATCGCGGTGTCCACATTCGCTGCTGGAGGAGGAAAGATGAAAATCACAAGCTCGGCTTTTCAAGAAGGCGCGAACATTCCATCTAAATTTACGTGTGACGGTGCGAACGTGAACCCGCCACTCCATATAGAGCAGGTTCCCGCGCAAGCAAAAAGTCTCGCCCTGATCGTGGACGATCCGGATGCCCCCGGTGGATTGTTCATTCACTGGCTTGTTTGGAGCATCGACGCGAAGACAACCGAGATTGCCGAAAACGGTGTGCCGCCAAATGCGGTGCAGGGTAAAAATGGCTTTGGCAAATCAGGCTACGGCGGGCCGTGTCCGCCGTCCGGCACGCATCGTTACTACTTTAGAGTTTACGCACTCGATCAAACACTGAATTTATCGGCCGGAGCAAGCCGCGGCGAACTTGATGGCCGCATGAAGGGACACATCGTCGGGCAAGCCGAATTGATGGGCCGTTATTCCAAGCAGAAATAGCTGTAGCGGCGGTCTACGACCGCCGACCTATTTAGATTCGGCGCTCATAGAGCGCCGCTACAAGCCCTTCGAATAACTGCGGCGATTTGCTAGTCTCAACCTTGATGGTTGAGAGACCCTGGAAAATCGCCGACCGCGTGGTCGATCTTTCGCGGCGCGGCATGATCATGGGCGTGTTGAACGTCACGCCGGATTCTTTTTCAGACGGCGGCGAGTTCTTTTCCATGGAAAAAGCGGTCGAGCACGGCCTGCGCATGGCGGCAGAGGGCGCACAAATTGTCGATGTTGGCGGCGAATCGACTCGACCCGGCGCAGAGCCAGTTTCGGTTGATGAAGAGTTGCGCCGTGTTATTCCGGTCATCAGAAAATTACGGGGGAACGCTAACTTTATCTGCCAGCACCCTCACCTCAATCCTCTCAACGCTCCGCCCGGTCGCGACCCCGGGGCGGCCGCGTCAGCGCCGGGTGAGGGTGAAAAATTCATTTCGATCGACACGTCGAAGTCCGAAGTGGCCGCGGCGGCGCTCGAGGCGGGCGCTTCGATTATTAATGACGTAACGGGCGGACGAGGCGATAGAGATATGATGTCGCTCGTGGCAAAACGAAACGCCGGTTTCATCATCATGCACATGCAGGGGGATCCGCGCACCATGCAGAACGAGCCGCGCTATGTCGATGTTATCAGCGAAGTGGCCGTTTTTTTTAGACAACAATACGAGCGCGCCCTAGACTGCGGGATTGATCCCATGGCTATGGCGTTTGATCCGGGAATTGGTTTCGGCAAAACGCCGGCGCACAATCTCGCGCTCATCGGAAATATCGAACGTCTTCGGGTGCACGATCGGCCTATCGTAGTAGGCGTTTCCCGCAAATCTTTTCTCGGAAAGTTGGTCGGCTCCGCCGAGATGGGCGATCGACTCGCACCGACAGTTGCGTTCACTTCGTTGCTTCGCGGTCGAGGCGCGGACATTTTTCGCGTGCACGACGTGAAAGAAAATGTGGAGGCGTTGCGCGTAGCCGAAGCGATCCTGGAGCAGTAAGATGTTGCAACAACTTCTTTATCTTTGGCTGAAAAGCTGGCGCAGCATCTTCGAGATCATTCTGCTCAGCGTCGTCATTTATTATGGTTATCTCTATTTCCGCGGGACGCGCGGCGCCAAAGTTTTGACCGGTCTGGCCATCGTTTTTCTGACCCTGACCTTGATCTCGACCCTGCTGAACTTGGTCGTGATCGGCTGGATCGTACGAAGTTTCTCCGTCTTTCTGGCGGTCGCGCTGGTCGTGATTTTCCAACCGGAGCTGCGCCGCGCGCTGGCCGAGCTCGGCGGCCATCCAATTTTTTCGCTGACCAGTGAAAAGCGCGAAACCGTTCACGATCTGGCGGAAGCGGTCGCGCAACTGGCCAATAAACAATTCGGCGCACTCATCGCGATCGAGCGCGACACGTCCATTCGTGTTTACGAGGAAACTGGCGTGGCCATGGATGCGGATTTTTCGGTGGAACTAATGCTCACTATTTTTCACCCAAAGGCGGCGTTGCATGACGGTGGTGTGGTTGTGCGCAACGGCCGGGTGGCGGCGGCGGCCTGCATCTTTCCGGTGAGTCAACGCGAAACACTCGATCGCAGTCTTGGACTGCGTCACCGTGCCGGTCTCGGCATTACGGAAGAATCGGACGCGGTCGCGGTGATTGTTTCGGAAGAGACCGGAAGTATTTCCATTTGTCATCGTCGGCGAATTGAGCGCAATTTCACGCCGGAGACGTTTCGGCAACGGATCGCCGAAATCTTGCTCCACGGCAACTATGAAGAGACTACTCCTGAAAAACTGGCGGGCGAAGTTGATCTCCGTGCTCCTCGCGACAACGCTTTGGTACCTGATCAAAAAGAACGTCGCGACGACCCCCTCGCCGTCTGAAGGCAGTTCCAGCCCTGTGGCGACGGAACGGCGCTGAACCTCTCTAGCGAAGAAAGCGCGCGAGATTTTCTTCTTCCCAGCGACGCGCCCGCTGGTAGCTGCGAAACTTCCGTTCGCGCCGATTGAACTCGTCGGTATGAATGCGTCGCCGACCACGGGAGGCAACTTCATCGGGCACGACGGAGTGCAACATTTCGTGATAGAGCACGTATTGCAGAAACCAAAGCGGGACGAATGGTTGATCGAGCAACGGATTGATCCGAATGACGCGGTCCTCTTCCTGAATGGTCCCAAAAGTAAAATAATTTTTCGGACGATGTTTCCGGCGGCGGCCCCACATCACTTGGTAACCGCGGAGGCGGCCACGGAAATAACGCTGATTTAACCGCTCGAAAATGGCGCGCAGATCAAAATATTTCCCTTCATGCCGCAAATTGAGCTGACGCTGCATTGGCAGTTTTAAATGAGCCAGTTTGCGTTTCGTTTTTTTCGCGGCCATGACTTTAAATCCCAGCAAGTCTGAATGTGTGGAGGAGCATTTTAGTAGGCTTAGACGGACTGACAAGCGAGGTCGTTTATTTATTTATTCTGAATTCGTAAAAGTCTGTGAATTAACGACTTATGCCAAACAGGCTGCCAGCAAAAACAGACCAACCTAACCTTGTCCGCCCCTGCATTTTAGGCGGCCATGGTCGATCTTGCCTGGAAAATCGACCGGGCCCGCAAGAGCCCATTTACGAATTGGAAAACGTGATTATAATTGGGCGAATCGCCGCCTTGTTCGGGTTTTTTCCAAGGGTAAGGCGGCGTGCGAGATGACTCCGTTTCTTCGAAAATTACTGGGCCAAAACTGGCTGCTCGTCGCAGTCATGGTTGCGCTCGCGATTTTCGGCGTGATTGCAATCTACAGCGCGACTTACATGCGCGAGGATCCGGTCTCGGCGGAATTCTGGCATAAGCAAGCCAACTGGGTGGTGGTCGGTTTCTTCGCCTTCATGATCACAAGTCTGATCGATTACCATTGGATCCGTTGGGGCGCATTACCGATGTATCTCGCCGGCATCGCCTTCTTGATCCTGACAAAGTTTGTCGGCCAGCGAGTTTACGGCGCGCGTAGTTGGCTTCATATCGGCCCTCTCAATTTTCAACCGGCCCAACTCGCCGTCGTCGCCGGGATAATGGTTCTCGCTTTGTTTCTTAGTCAATTTCGCCAGATGCACCCGATGCTGCGCGTTTTGCTTTGCGGCGCAATTGTCGGCGCTCCGTGTCTTTTGATCTTGATGCAGCCGGACCTGGGCGAATGTATCATTTGGGTTCCGGTATTGTTCGCGCTTTTTTTCGTGGGGGGGATCCCATTGCGCTATCTGATCTGCATTCTCTTGATCGCGGTGGCGTTTGTTCCGATCGCTTATGTGGGGCTAAAGCCTTATCAACAGGAACGTATCACGGCGTTTCTTCATCCCGATGTCGATAAGCAGGGCGCGTCGTGGGCGATCAATCAATCACTCATTGCCATCGGCTCGGGCGGTTGGTCGGGCAAAGGTTTCAAAGCACCGAATACGCAGATCGAACTCGGCTTTCTCCCCGCCACCGCCGTGCACAATGACTACATTTTCTCCGCGATCGGCGAGCAATGGGGATTTGTCGGAGGAATGTTTCTTATCGGTGCGTTTGCTCTGCTCCTGCTCACGTGTCTTTTCGTGGCGTTCTTTGCCGGCGACCAATTTGGTCTGCTCCTCGTGGTCGGAATCGGCACGCTCATTTTCACGCACATTTTCCAGAACATCGGTATGACCATATCGATCTTGCCCATCACCGGCGTGCCCTTGCCACTCGTCAGCTATAGCGGTTCGTTCGCTCTCATGATCATGTTCGCGCTTGGAATCGTGAACAGCGTTTGGGTCCATCGCAAATCCGCGATCGATTTGTAAGATCGACCCGCTGCGCGCCCAAAGGCAGCCGATTGCGGCAATCAGCTCGCCGTGGCCGGTTTCTTCTGGCCCTATCTCGCACGGATCTTCCATTTGCCACTGGCCGCGCGTTTACTTATTCATCCGGCTGCCTAAACTGGCCGCGGCCATGGAAACCGATTACAAGGTCAAGCTCGAGATTTTTGAGGGCCCGCTCGATCTTCTGCTTTACCTGATCAAGCGCGACGAGATCGATATCTACGAAATCTCGATTGAGCGCATTACCCGTCAGTACCTCGAGTATCTCCAGGCCTTCAAGGAACTGAACCTCGACATCGCGGGCGAATTTGTGGTGATGGCGGCGAACCTGATTTATTTGAAAAGCCGCAGTCTGCTTCCGGTCGATCAACAACCTCCCGATGAAGAGGCGGAAGAAGACGATCCGCGCTGGGATTTGATTCGGCAGTTGATCGAATACAAAAAGTTCAAGGAAGCGGCCGCACAACTGCATGTGCGTGCGCTTGAGCAGGAACGCATCTTCACTCGTGATGGCGGCGCGACGACGACAACTGCCGATGCGCCGCTGCGATTGGCCGAAGTTGGCATCTTCCAGCTCATTCACGCATTTCAAGATGTCATCAAACGGGTAGAGGCCCGCGAGAACCTGCAGGAAATGTTCGGCGAACATTTTACCGTCTCAGACAAGATCGACATCATCCTCAAACGAGTTGCGGACGGCGCTTCCGTGCGCTTCACCGAGTTGTTTGGCGACATCGCCTCGCGCGTCGAAATCGTGGTCACATTTCTCGCGCTCTTGGAATTGATTCGGTTGAAACAAGTCCGCGCCATCCAGCGAAATGTTTTTGATGAGATCGAAATCGCGGCCGCGGCAGCGTGAAACGCATCCTCATCGCGGGTTGCGGTTATGTCGGTGAAGCGGCTGCACAACTTTTTCATGATGCAGGCTGGGAAGTGGAAGGATGGACGGCTTCTGCGGAATCTGCGGCAAAACTTTCCGGCAAGGCTTACCCCGTTGCAGCGGTGGACATCGCAGAGCGCGATCAAGTGTTCGCACGCGTAAAAGAATTGCACTCGGTGATTCATTGCGCGAGCACGCGGGGCGGCGGTGTCGATCTTTATGAGCGCGTTTACCGGCAAGGTGCGCGCAATCTTCTCGAAGCGTTTGCCGGATCGACAATCGTATTTGCCAGTAGCACGAGCGTTTATGCACAAAAGGACGGTGAATGGGTGACGGAGGAAAGTGAAGCCGAGCCTCAACATGAAACGGGAAAGATTCTGCGGGAAACGGAGAATCTCCTATTGGCGCGCGGCGGCATTGTCGCGCGTTTCGCTGGTATTTACGGACCGGGACGATCCGCGTTGTTGAAGAGATTCTTGGACGGCGACGCAACCATCGACCCGGAAAACGATCGCTTCGTCAATCAGGTACATCGTGACGATATCGCGGCCGCGTTGCTCCTCTTGCTCGATCGAAATGTTGTCTCGGGGCAAATTTACAACGTGGTTGATGATGAACCGATCCGGCAAAGCGAATGTTATCGCTGGCTGGCCGGGAGATTAAACCGTCCCGCTCCGCCCCTCGCAACTCCGGTTCGCCTCAGGCGGATCGCGAGCGCAGGATCGACATCGGAACCAAAGCGCGGCCGGAGCAATAAACGCGTAAGCAACGCGAAATTACGGCGCCTCGGTTGGGTACCGCGTTATCCTTCTTTTGTTGAAGCGATGGAGAAAAGCGTCTTGCCCAGCTTCCAAATTCTCACCCGTTAAGCACCAGAGTCGCTTCCTCGGCGCGCGAAATCATTGGCTTGGAAGCTGCTTTTTGGAGAGCATGCGTTCCATTAAACTTACCGGCCGCGAAGCGACGGTTGTTCGCGCAATTGGTTTCACCGAGTCAATGCTCGGCGCGGAGATCCAGGATTTCACTCACATGGAATTGGAAGACGTGACCGACACTTTGAATGGACTAATGGCGGCGGGTTTTGTCGAGAGCGTGCCGTATTGCGAAGAAGTGCAACTGGCCGAGATGCCGGTAACGGCTTTCGAGCTCAATCCTGCTTTTGTGCACGAGCTAAAGCACGCGATCCAGCGTTAGGCGGTCGTTTCGGCGCGCGGTGCCAAAGCATTCTGCGAAGCTCGTTCGCCAAAGAGCTGGCGGATTACTTCTTCGACCGGCAATTCGTGCACGTTAATGTCGCTAATCTCGCAAGCGTCGAGTAATTGGCGGCAGGTTTCAGTGACTCTGGCGCGCGGCACTTTCAATTGCACCGAGACCGGCGTTTGTTCCACGATTTCACCAAAGGCTGAGAAATCGCGCGCGGCTTCTTTCTCAAAAGTAAGGCTAATAATTTTGTGCACGGAGAAACGATCGATGATCTGAGTGAGCGGGCCGTCGAAGAAAATTTTGCCGTGATCGATGATGAGGACGCGATGACAAAGCTCCTCGATATCCTGCATGTAGTGGCTGGTTAGCATTGTGACAATGCGATGCTCCTCGTTGTAGACGCGCAGAAATTCGCGGACCCGTTTTTGACTGACCACGTCGAGGCCAATAGTGGGCTCGTCGAGAAACAAAACCCGCGGCTCGTGAATGAGGGCGGAGATGAGCTCCATTTTCATGCGCTCACCCAGAGATAATTCGCGCACCATCACATTCATTTTGTCCTGCACTTCGAGAAGGTCGGCGAGGCCGTTGACGACTTTCTTGAAGCGCTCGCGATCGATTCCATAGATGGCGCGATTGAGCTCGAGCGATTCCTGCGCGGGCAAATCCCACCAGAGAGCATTCTTTTGACCCATGAGCAAAGCGAACTGGCGCTTCATTTCGTTGCGCCGCTCCCACGGGACGAAGCCGAGAACGCGCGCATCTCCCGACGTTGGATTGAGCAGGCCGGAAAGCATTTTGAGCACGGTGGTTTTGCCGGCGCCGTTCGGGCCGAGGAACCCGACGAACTCTCCGGTCTCGATCTGAAACGAGACGTGATCGACGGCGCGCGTTTCATCGTAGCGCCGCCGCACGAGCCCCTTGATCGACCCGCGCAGACCGCTCTCCTTGCGATAGGTACGGTAAATCTTGGTCAGGTCGCGGGCTTCAATGGCAGACATAGAAGGGATGAAGGATGAACGATGAAGGATGAAATTATCATAGGCGCGCGCGAACTTTCTTCACAGTCGAGGTCAGGATCGCGTTCAGTTGGGAGGTTTCGTCTAGCAACGGTTCAAGCTTCTGCTGAGTAACCGCTCCCGATTCGACCAGTAGTTCAAACCAATAAGTGGTTTCCTCGAGTTCCTTTAGCGAATCTCCGACTTTTGAAACAAACTCGGCGTTAGATCGTGCCCGACGCGCCTCCCGAAAATTCGCACCGAAGGAAGTCCCCGATCTGAGAAGCTGATGACCTAAAACTTGAGCAGAACCAGACCCGGGCAATGCTTGGTAAACTTTGATGAAGCGTAGCGCGAAACGCTTGGTTCGCTTTCGCGAATCATCTTTTTCATCGGTCATCCCTCATCCTTCATCCTTTGATTAAGCCACCGAGGATTGCGCAGCTGGTTTCTTGTGCAGCAGCGGCACGACTTTTTCAATGAGCGCATCCGCCGTGATGCCATGTTTTTTGCGCAGGGCCGGGACGTTGCCGTGTTCGATGAATTCATCGGGCCAGCCGATGCGCACCATCGGTGTATGGATGTCCCGTGAGTAAAGATGCTCCATCACGGCGCACCCGAAACCGTTGTGCAGAACGTGATCTTCAATCGTGCAGACTACTTCCACGCTGCGGGCGAAGAATTCGAGCGTGCCGGTGTCGAGCGGCTTGATCCAGCGTGGATTGATGAGCGCGACGGAGACGCCCTTTTCTTCGAGCTTCTTCGCCGCTTCTTCAGCGACTTCGAACATGTTGCCGAGGCCGAAGATCGCGACGTCACGTCCATGTTGGACGACTTCAGCCTTCCCGATCTCGAGGAGCTTGGGTTCAGCTTTTGGTTTTGCGCCCGTGCCGGCACCGCGCGGATAACGAATGGCGATCGGTCCGGCGTTGTAATTCGCCATTGTCCAAAGCATGTCGGCGAATTCGTCTTCGTCCTTTGGCTGCATATGGATCCAATTCGGGATATGACGCAGATAACCGATATCGAACAGGCCATGGTGGGTCGGGCCATCGTCGCCACTCAAACCGGCGCGATCCATGCACAAACAAACGTTGAGTTTTTGAATCGCCATGTCGTGAATCGCCATGTCGTAAGCGCGTTGGAAGAACGTGGAGTAGATCGCCAGAAAAGGTTTCAGGCCTTGCGTGGCGAGTCCACAAGCGAAGAGCGCGGCATGTTCTTCGGCGATTCCGACATCGAAATACCGATCGGGATGAGCTTTGGCGAAATGTCCGAGGCCGGTGCCGCTTGGCATCGCCGCAGTGATCGCAACAACCTTTCGATTCGTGTCCGCAAATTTCGCCAACGTTTTGCCGATGATCTCGGAATAGGTTGGCGTGGGTGCAGGCGCGGTCTCGCCGCTCTCGATCTTGTATTTGCCGAGGCCGTGAAATTTGTCCGGTTGTTTGATCGCCGGCTCGTAGCCTTTGCCTTTCTTCGTCAGAATGTGCAGCAGGACGGGTTCATCCTGCGTCTTGAGAAATTCGAATGTGCGGATGAGCAGGGGAATATCGTGTCCGTCGATCGGTCCGTAGTAGCGAAGGCCGAGTTCTTCGAAGATTACGCTCGGCACGAGCAAGCCTTTGACGCCTTCTTCGACCTTGTGGGCGAATTCAGCGACAGACTTTCCAGCGACCGCTTCGATGAAGCGCCGCGCTTTGTCGTGCAGATGCGTGAAAGTGGGGCTCGTGGCGATGTTGTTCAGGTAGGACGCGATCGCGCCGACGTTTTTGGCGATCGACCACTCGTTGTCGTTTAGGACGACAATAAAACGCTTGGTGTGGGCGCGAACATTGTTGAGCGCCTCGTAGCTGATGCCGCAGGTGAACGCCGCGTCGCCCGCGACAACCACGATATTTTCATCCCCACCGCGCAAATCTCTTCCGACGGCCATGCCCAACCCGGCGGAAAGTGCCGTGCCCGCGTGACCGGCGCCGTAGCAATCATGTTCGCTCTCCGTGCGCAGCAGAAAACCGTTCAGACCCTGATATTGACGCATGGTCGCGATGCGATCGAGACGACCGGTAAACATTTTGTGGACGTAACCCTGATGACTAACGTCCATGACGAAGCGGTCGCGGGGTGTGGTGAAGACACGATGCAAAGCGATGGTTAACTCGACCACGCCGAGGTTGGGACCGAGATGTCCGCCGGTTTGCGACAACACCTTGACCAGCTCGTCGCGGACTTCCTGGGCGAGTTGCGGCAGATCCTGTTCGCGCAGCGCTTTGATATCCGCGGGCGAACGAATTCCGTCCAAAAGGCGCGCTGCGGGGGCAGTTGCTTCAGAAGAGTCTGACTTCATCATTTTGCTTTTCCTTTTTATCGACCGGTTCGGTCGCCGATGCAATCTCCTGGGCTGGCTCGAAATCTTTCACGAACGGTTTGCCCGCGCTATTGCGAGCGATGATGTCGATCTTTTGTTCGGCGCTGGCCAGACGTTCCTGACAAACCTTGACCAGGTTCATCCCTTCTTCGTAACGCACGATCAAGTCTTCCAGCGCAAGCTTTCCGGATTCCATTTGCTCGACAATCGACTCGAGCCGGTCCATCGCGCTTTCGAAATTGGGTTTCGCGTCTGAGGGTTTGGGCTTGCTGCTCATTACCTGAACTCGCAATTAAGCACAGCGCAGCGGAAGAAAAAGCGCGACTTCTTCGTGCGCGCACCGTTCCATCTGCCGCGAATTTTGGAGAAAGAGCGGACGTCGCGTCACGCGCGGAGTTCATCCAACGCCGCGCCTAATCGTTCAAGGCCCGCGGCGAGCGCTTCCATCTCGCAACCGATGCCGATACGTATGTGATCCGGCATCTCGAAGAATCTTCCCGGCACAATCGATGTTTCGTACTTCTGCGCGAGCAAACCGCACAGCTTCTCAACGTCGGCGCGCAAGACACGCGGAAACGCGACCGTTCCGTACTCCTGCTCGGCCCACTCCAGGTCTTGGCGCGAGCGCAAAAACGAAATGAGCAATGGACGATTCGCTTCGAGTAGGCGACGTGCTCGCGCGGCAGGCACTTCGATGTTTTTCAGCGCGATAACGCTCAAGCGTTCGGCTGCGTGAACTGGCGTGCTCGCAAACAGATCGTTCAGACGCCACATCCTTTTTGCCAAATCCGGCGCGGCGAAAATCCAGCCGCAGCGCAGGCCACTCAGTCCGTAAAATTTTGTCAGACTGCCTGTGACTACGAATTCCTCGCCGAGATGAAAGGATGAACGCGGAGAGATCTCATACGCAGCTTCGAGATATGCTTCGTCCACAAGAACGCGCGCGCCAACCCGACGCGCGACTTCACGAATTTCCCTCACCGTTGAATCATCGATCAACGCGCTCGAAGGATTGTGCAGGTTCGTTAGGACGACTAGTCGCGTCCGCGGCGTTAATTGTTCTGAAATTTCCTCGACATCAACCGCGAAGCGATTCTTGATCTTGCGCGAGAATCTTTTTACCTCCGCCCCGAGGTAGCGCGCGACTTCAAGGAGCAGGCCGTACGTCGGCTGTTCGATTAACACTTCGTCGCCCGGCGCGATCAAAGTCGCCATCGCGAGATGATTCGCCATTGATGTTCCCGCAGCCGCGACGACACATTCCTTCGACACCCCCGACTTGGCCGCGAGCGCTTCCAGGAGCGGCGGGTAACCGTATCCGCTCGTTCCAGTGATCTCGAGTTCTTCAATCTTCACGGGCAAATCTCTCAAAGGGAAGTTTGGCATTCCACTCGTTGCCAGATTGAAACGCGCGTTCGCTTGGGTTTTTGACCAGTGCATGTAATCGCTGCTCAACACGCGACCCTGCTCGTCTTCTTTATTTGTCATCGCCTTTTTGAATCAATTACCAGACAGGATTTACTGGATTAAATGGATTACGGCGGCAGAAAAAATCTTTTCAACTCAATCTTGTGAAATCCTGTCCGTCCGGTTCACGTCTCCACCAGCGCCAGAAGAAATAGATCGGTACTCCCGTCACGAGAATTATCCACCCGATCACACTGTTCCTCGGATAATTGTAAACCGTTGCCGCAACCACAAGCGCGCACGCTGCCACAAAAAATCCCGTCGTCCATGGATGACCGGGTACGCGAAATTCTCCGGGCTCGTTATCGATCTTAGCTGAAATGCCAGTCCGGCTCGGACCGATCTTGCGAAAGACAAAAAGCGTAACGGCGGTCAATCCGAACCAGAGAAAATCAACCGCGATGACGTAGTTCAAAATCTGTTCGTACCGGCCGGAGAGCGCGATCACGACCGCGAGCACGCCCTGCAGAGCAATCGCTACCACCGGCACGCGCGTGCGCGGATCGAGCCACGCTACGCGTTTGAAAAACAATCCGTCTTCGGCCATCGCAAAATAAACGCGCGGCGCTGTCAGCATTCCCTGACTCAAGAAACCCAAGGTTGAGATCGCTATTCCAACTGCGATCAAACTCGCGCCGCGTTCGCCCAGCGCCAGTCGCATGACCGACGAAGCCGGTGTGGTTGTTTGCGCCAGACCATCCGCACCGAGCGCGTGCAGGCAAACAAAGTTCACCGCCATGTAGAGCAGCATCACACCGATTACGCCGAAGATTATTCCGCGCGCCAGATCGCGACGCGGTTCGCGCATTTCACCCGCGACAAAACTCGCCGTCTGCCAACCGCCGTACGCGAACATTACCGGAGTCATCGCCGCGCCCATGCTCGCTACCAGTCCAAGCGACACATGTCGATCTAACAGCGGCGTCCATTGCGCGTGCGAGCCGCCGCCGAACACTAATCCGCAAACGACCAGCGCCGCGATCGCCAGGATTTTCAAGACCATCAACGCGTTTTGCACACTGCTCCCCGCGCGCACGCCCAGACAATTGATGATGGTCAATACAGCAAGCGCCGCGATCGCTACCGCCCAATCGGGCATTGGCACATGCGTGATTTCCAGGAAGTAGCGCGAGAAAGTGACGGCGACCGCGGCCATGCCGCCGGTCTGTGTCACGAGCAGTAGCGTCCAGCCGTAAAGAAACGCGACCGACGGATGAAAAGCTTCCCGCAAATACGCGTACTGTCCTCCGACTTCGGGACGTCGCGCGGCCAGCTCCGCGTAAACAAATGCGCCGGCCAGCGCCACGATTCCACCGGCGAACCACACGCCCAGAATCAGCGCTGGCGTGTGCACCTGACGCGCGACCACGTATGGATTAATAAAAATCCCCGACCCAACGATCCCGCCCATCACGATCATGGTCGCATCGAACAAACCAAGACGGCGCGCTAACTTCGGCGCTGCATTCGTCTGCGATTCCACGGCGTCAGTATTTATTTTCATCGAGTGATTGTCGATCTTCGGTGGGCCGAGACTCTGTCGAGCCGACTAGAAATGTCCGTGCGACTTGCACTGGCACAGGCGATGCTTTCTGCCGTGCCAGCAACCCGATGAAAGTCCTCAAGAAAATTCTTCTCATCGATCACGAGCCCGCGGTCACGCGGCTCATCAAACAGGCCCTGGAAAAGACCGGCCGTTATTCCATCAAAGAGGAATGCGACATCAAGTTCGCGCTGCATTCCGCAAAATGGTATCTGCCGGACCTGATTCTGCTCGATGGCGCCAGCGCCCTTTCCGATCGCGACATGCTCGCGCGCCAGATCCAGGCCGACGCTGTGCTGCGCGATACGCCAGTCGTTTGTCTAAGTTCTCTTCGTTCCGAAAACCAGATGATGTCCGGCGGAATTCTCAGCGGTTACAGCTTCTTCGCCGCGCCTATTCGCCTCGATGAAGTCCTCTGCGGTGTCGAACAGCTACTCTTCGGCAAAGATTGATCAGGATCAATCTAGTGACCGAACCTTGGTTTAAATTCCGGGGTTTCGTAGTGAAATATTATGCGCGTGTGGACAGGGACTGGCCGTCCATTTTGTTGCGCGGGCTCAAAACGCCACGTTCGCATGGCAATGATGACGTGGTAGCCGAAGTAAATGTAGTCCGCTTTTAAGACCTTAGCGTCGCGGATTAGCCCGTGCTCATCGATCGTGTATTCAACCGTGGCGTCTCCAGATATGCTGTCTCGCAGACGGCTGAGCGGATACGCAGGCGCTTCTCCACTAATAAATTTTGGTGCGACGTCATATTGGCGCGTCGGGCCGGGTGGAAGACCGACACTAGACATTGGGTAACCTGCCCATTGGCGGCGCGGCGGGCCACCAAGACAGATCGTCGATGTGGCCATGCAAAGAAAAATTAGACGCAATATTGTCACGGCAATGACAGCTCTGGTCAGGCAGTATCGGGGTCTGGGCCGCATTGGCTTTGGGGAGCCGTTAATAACATTGAGAATTATCAACTCCGGTGAGCTTTGCAACGCTATCCAATTTGCGTCTTTCAAATTCTCAAGATCGTTCGCGTTGTCGATCTTGAGGAAATAGGGCCAGAGCTGGGACGAGGAATAGAAAGACAATGATTATCCGCAGTTGCATAAAGAATAGCAGCACGAGCCTACCAAATTCTTTCTCATCGACCTTAAACCACGAATTCATCCACGTTGTCCACGTGTTCCAAAATGTGTAGGTGGCGATTAAATAGAGAAGTCCGAAGGCGACGCGATGACAAATGCGCGGAAGAAAAAGTTTCGAAAGAAAATGATCTTCTCGGGTTCCATCGATCTCTAACCGCCGATTTGCTTTTTGTAGGCGCCCGCGTCTTTCAGATTCTTGAGATCATCCGGATTGTCGATCTTGAGGATGAAGATCCAGCCTTTGCCGAATGGATCGGTATTGATGAGCGCGGGGTTCGATTCCAATTCCTTGTTCCCTTCAACGACTGTGCCTTTGACCGGCGCGTAGATGTCGCTCGCCGCTTTCACCGATTCGACCACGGCAATTGCTTCCTTGGCGTTCACTTGTCGATCTTTCTTAGGTGGCTCGACATAAACGACGTCGGTCAGCTCGGCCTGCGCGTGATCAGTAATGCCGACACGGATGTTGTCGCCTTCACGTTTAATCCATTCGTGACTCTCGGTGTAAAGCAAATCGTCGGGAACGTTCATGATTTCTTGTAGAGCGGTTTCTTTTCGATCGTAGCTGGAAATTTTTGTAAGCGAATCTCGATCTCGATCTTGCTGCCGATCTTCGAGTGCGGCGTGTTGATGTAAGCCATTCCAACGCCGTAGTTCAAGCTTGGTGACAGTGTGCCGCTCGTCACTTCGCCAATGCATCCGCCGTTGCTGAACACGGAATAATGCGGACGCGGCGGAGGACCTTTCCCGTCCATGCGAAACGGAACCAGTTTTTGCGTCGGTCCGTTCTCTTTCACCTTCAGCAAAACTTCGCGGCCGATAAACTTCGGCTTGCTTAGGTCGACAAAGAACCCGAGGCCGGCCTCGATCGGGTTGCGTTCCGGCGAAAGATCGGAGCCGTTGAGCGGGTAACACATTTCAAGGCGCAAGGTATCGCGCGCGCCCAGACCGCACGGTTTGATCCCAAATCTTTGTCCTTTTTCCAAAACAAGATTCCAAAACTTCGTTGCATCAGTGGCGCGAAAGAAAACTTCTACGCCATCCTCGCCGGTGTACCCGGTACGCGCGATCGAGATCGGCATTCCCTCAATCGTAAGATCGACAATCGCATTGCGCGTCGGGAGTTCGGTCCGAGCCGGACGGCCATTTTCGAGAAGATCAATAAACAGCTCAGTCACTTTCGGTCCCTGGATGGCGACGCCGCCGAAATCCTCGCTGCGATTCTTTAGCGAACAAGGAGATCGCCCTTCCTTGAGATGTCGATCTAACCACGCGAAATCTTCTTCCGTGCGCGACGCGTTCACGACAAGCAGGAATTTTTGGTCGCCAATTCGGTAAACAATCAAATCGTCGATGATTCCGCCGTGTTTGTTCAGCAGAAAAGTGTATTGGCCAGCGCCGACGGTGAGCTTGTCGATGTTGTTGGTCAGCATCTCGTTAAGCCATGGCCCGGATCCTTTACCTTCGACAATCAATTGGCCCATGTGCGAGATGTCGAACATACCGACGTTCTTTCGCACAGCCTGATGCTCATCCATGATGCCGGTGTATTGCACCGGCATGATCCAATCGCCGAACGGGATCATCTTCGCGCCGCGGTTCACGTGTTCGTCGTAAAGCGGAGTCTTTTTTTGCGCGGCCTCGCTCATGCGGATCATCCTAGACTTCGAGTTGGGAGTGTCAAAGGTGGATCGGTCGCTCCGCGAGCGATGATATTGATCGCGGCTTCGCCGCCATTTTTTGGCATCGAGCAAGGGACTGCTCGATCCACCTTGAACCGTTGCGCCGTTATTCTACCGTCAGCGCGACATGACCTGGCTCGATAAACTCGAAAAGCGCATCGGTTTCATCGCGATTCCAGGACTCATCCGCATCGTTGTCGCGTTCAACGTTCTCGTTTTCCTGCTCGTGCAGTTGAATCCGGACTTCCGTTTCGTACTTGCTCTCGATCCGGTGCGCATTCTTCACGGTGAAGTCTGGCGCCTCGTCACCTACATTTTTCTGCCGCAATCGTTCAGCCTATTGGGAATGCTGCTGCTTCTGTGGTTTCTCTGGTTCATCGGCGAAGGCCTCGAACGCGCCTGGGGAGCGTTCCGGCTGACACTTTATTATTTCATCGGAATGATCGGCACGACGATCGCAGCCTTTTTCTTTGGCAGCAATTTCTCGAACATGATGTTGATCTCGTCGTTGTTTTACGCCTTCGCGCGTTTCTATCCTGACGTCGTCATCTACCTGTTTTTTATTTTGCCGGTGAAGATCAAATGGCTGGCCTGGGCCTACGCGGCCATTTTGCTGGCCGGATTTGTCGTCGGCACCAACTCTTATCGGATGGCGGTGGTCGCGGCCCTGAGCAACTATCTGATCTTCTTTGGTCCCGAGATCATTCACGACGCCCGCCATCGTCATGAGGTCACAACGCGACGCCGGCGTTTCGAAGGCCAGTCGCGCAGTGAAACGGAATCGATTCACAAGTGCGCCGTCTGCGGCGCGACGGAGTTGAGCGATCCGAATCTCGAGTTCCGCGTCGCGCGCGATGGCGAGGAATATTGCGTGCGGCATCTTCCCAGCGCGCAAACGGCGCCCTCGTCAGCACAAGATCGACATCCTCCGGCGGCGGATTAACCTAGGGCAATGACCGATAAGAATACGGCGCTTGTTCCGGAAGAAGGCCGGCATTGCCTGCATTTGTATTACCGAATCGAGCACGGCCAATGGCAGTTGCTTAGCCGCGAAGAACAAACGGCCGCGAAAACGAATCTCGCGTCGCTCGTCCAGGACATCCGCGCGATGGAATCGACGCAGCTTGTCACGATGAGCGTTGTCACACCGAAAGCCGACCTCGGCTTCATGTTGATCACGCCCGATTTGCAAACCGCGAACAAGATCGACAAACAACTCTCGTTGTCTCTCGGCCCTGATGTGTTGACACCGGTTTACAGTTATCTTTCGCTCACGGAAGAAAGCGAATACATCACGACCGACGAAGAGCACGCGGAGATTTTAGAGAAGGAGCAAAACCTCAAGCCGGACTCGGAGAACTTTGCCGAAGCGATGAATTCGTTTCGCGACCGGATGAAAAAATACCGGCAGGAGCGCGTTTACCCGACGCTACCGGACTGGCCGATCGTTTGTTTCTATAATATGAGCAAACGCCGCGGCGAGCAGCGCAACTGGTACGCCCTTCCCCACGACGAGCGACGCAAGTTAATGAAAGGCCACGCGAGCGTCGGCCGCGAATACGCGGGGAAGGTGAAACAACTCATCACCGGTTCGACCGGCCTGGATGACGCGGAGTGGGGCGTGACGCTCTTCGCGCGCGACACCTTCCAGATCAAGGCAATCGTTTATCAAATGCGTTTCGACCCGGTGAGCGCGGAGTACGCGGACTTCGGCGAGTTTTTCATCGGCGTTCAACTGCCGCTCGACGAATTGTTCCGCCGCTTGCAGCTTTGAACCTGTAGCGGCGCTCTATGAGCGCCGGAATCTAAAAAGAAGTGCGACGGTCATAGAGCGCCGTTACAGAATAAACGGATGGGTGACAGAGCGGTCTATTGTGCACGCCTGGAAAGCGTGTGTGCCGCAAGGCACCAGGGGTTCGAATCCCCTCCCATCCGCCAGCATAATAAGTAATTCCTCATCGCGCCCGTGGGGTCTGGCCCTGTTTCTTCGCGCGAGGGAGATTCGAACGCCGTTCGACCGGTGGGGCGCGTTACGCGCAAGGGCGAAGCTCTAGACCTCGAGCCAAAGCGCAGCTTTGGATAATCCCCTCCCATCCGCCAGATTTGGAAGGCGGCTCCGTCCCGCCACGGCGGGACTCGGCGTGACAAGAGCCGCGCCCCACAGGGCGCGACACACATCGCTACGCGGAAGCGCGAAATGATTACTGCTTGTCGCGTCGCTCCAGAATCTGAAGCTCTTGTCGTACCTTCACGATACTGGAGTCCGGCAACACTCCGCGGAAGTTTACGCCTGGATAAACGATGCAGTCGCGCCCGATGAGCGCGCCGGGGTTGATCACGGCATTGCAACCGATCTCGCTGCGGTCGCCAACCACTGCGCCAAATTTCGCCAGACCGGTGGGAATGTTTCCATCCGCCGACATCACCACAATTTCGCGATGATCGAGTTTGACATTGGAGAGAATGACGCCGGCGCCGAGATGCGCATGATGCCCCAGAATGGAATCGCCCACATAATTGAAATGCGGCACCTGGGCTTCGTTGAAGAGAATGCAGTTTTTGAACTCGCACGAATTGCCCATAACCACGCCGTCACCCACGATCACATTTTCGCGCACGTAGCACCCGCTGCGGATATGGCAGTTTTCGCCGATCCACGCCGGTCCCTTCAACACCGCCCCTTGCTCGACAATCGTTCCGCGTCCGATAAACACGCTGTTGCTGATAAACGGTTTTCCGACGAGCTCGCCGAAGACCGCCGGCTTTAATCGAAACTGGAGATAACTCGTGATTTGTTTGAGCGCGTCCCAGGCGTATTTCTGGCTCTCAAATAATTTTGAGTGCGCGGTCTGTTCGAGGTTTAGAAATTCGGAAGGCGCAAACATGTTTTTGTTCGGAGTTCAACATGATCAAAACGCGCACATCGTGCGAGCGTAAAAAGTGCGCGATCGCGAGGACGCAATCGCCAACACGCGAGAGTCGTGTGCTACCCAGATCAGGATCCGGAGCGCTTCGTGATCTTCTGCCCGTCCTTTGTGTCCCGCGCTTCCCATCCGCGCGCCATCAATTCGTCGCGCAATTCATCACTCTTGCGCCAGTCTTTTGCAAGCCTGGCCTGCGCGCGCGCTTCCGCCAGTTTGGCGACTTCGGCCGGAAGTGGATCTCCTTTAATATGAACTGTGCCTAGCGCACCCTCCATTTCCAGGCCGCCTACCGTAACTACCGCCGATGTAGATTTCTCCTCTGGTTCGAGGCCCAGGACATTGTTTATATGATTCCACCAATTCAACCATTCGTTCGCGGACGCAGCCTCGAGTTTGTTCTGATCCATTGCGCGGTTCGTTTCGCGAATTGTTTCGAACAAAAGACCCAGTGCCGCGGAAATGTTCAAGTCGTCATCCAGTGCGTCTTCGAACCCAGAGTTGTTTTCAGTTGGTCGTTGGGCGTTGGGCGTTGGACGTTGGACGTTTCCTTTTTCTGCTGCGTCCCGCAGACGTTCCAGCCAATCGTCGATCCGGCCAAGCGCCTGCCGCGCTTCTTCCATTCCTTCCCAGGTGAAATTGAGCGGCGCGCGGTAGTGCACGCGTATGAGCGCATAACGAATCTCGCGCCCGCTGTATCCTCTTTCGAGAACGTCCGGGAGCGTGTAAAAATTCCCAAGTGACTTCGACATTTTCTGTCCATCGACCAGCAGATGCGCGCAGTGCAGCCAGTAGCACACAAATCTTTTACCGGTCACCCCTTCGGTTTGCGCGATCTCGGCTTCGTGATGCGGGAAAATGTTATCCACCCCGCCACAGTGGATGTCGATCTGGTCGCCCAGAATCGCCGTCGCCATCGCGCTGCACTCGATGTGCCAGCCCGGCCGACCGGGTCCCCAGGGCGAATCCCATTTCACATCACCATCTTCTTCGTCCCACGCTTTCCACAGCGCAAAGTCGCCGATGTGCTCTTTGTCGTATTCATCGTTCTTCACGCGCCCGGTCGGTTGCAACTGCGTGAGATCGAAGTGCGCGAGCTTTCCGTAATTGGGGAACTTACTAATCCGATAGTAAACCGACTTGTCGTCGGCTTGATAAGCGAGGCCGCGCGAGATGAGCGCGGCGATCATCTCAATCATCTTGTCGATGTAATGCTGATCGGTCGCGGACGGAAAATCATCCGCGCGTTTGATTCGTAATGTGTCGATATCTTCGAAAAACGCTTGCTTGAATGGCTCAGTGAATTTCCAGAGTGGGATCTTCGCTTCGCGCGCGCCGTGAATCGTTTTGTCATCCACGTCCGTGATGTTCATGACGCGGTGGACTTTGTAACCGCGCAACTCGAGATGACGCTGCAACAAATCTTCGAAAACATAGGCGCGAAAATTTCCAATGTGCGCGCGGCTGTAAACGGTCGGCCCACAAGTATAGATGTCGATCTTGTCCGCGGGCCGGCCGGACTCGTCTCGTGGCGAGCGCGAAGCGGTGTCGCGCGGTTCGAACTCTTCGAGTTGTCGCGAATAGGTGTTAAAGAAGCGAATCGGCATCTTAAAGCGGTGTCATTCCGGGCGGAGCGAGGAACCTCACATAGTCTCGCGCGTTTTCAGACCGGAAGACCGTCGCTGCAGTTGAGAGATGGTTCGCTCCGCTCACCATGACAGTTTAGGGCGTGCGCTGGCTTTTAGCTTTGCTAGAGATCTTCGACTACGGCGGTCGCGATACAAGCCATACCCTCGCCCCGACCGAGCGCACCCAGACCTTCATTCGTCGTCGCCTTTATGTTGATGCGTGAAGCGTCGCAGCCCAATGCTGCTCCGATTTTGGCGCGCATTTGCTCGATATGCGGTTGCAACTTCGGCGCTTCCGCAATCACGGAGACGTCGACATTGGTGGCCCGCGCGTTTTTTTCTGCGAGCAACGACCGTACGTATCGGAGAATTTCCAGGCTGCTGATTCCGCGAATCCCTTCGTCCGTATTGGGAAAATGATGACCAATGTCGCCTTCGCCCATCGCTCCAAGAAGCGCGTCGGCAATCGCATGCGAGAGGACGTCGGCGTCCGAATGTCCATCGAGTCCGCGATCGTGCGGAACTTCCACTCCGCCCAGAATCAATTTTCGACCCGGAACAAGTCGGTGCACATCGTATCCAACTCCACAACGAATCATAAGATCACAATCCTAAGTCGATGACACCATTGGAAGCAATGATGCTGTATTTATCTTTCATATCTTTTCGCGGACGCACGTCGACCATGCCGCCGGCGGTTTCAACCAGGATCCAACCGGCCGCGATGTCCCACAAACTGATGCCTTGCTCGATGTAAGCATCGAATCGCCCGCACGCGACGTAAGCCAGGTCGAGAGCCGCGCTGCCCATCACCCGGCATTTACGCGCGCGATGCACCATCTGTTGCAAGAGCGGAATATTCGATTCGATCATAATTCCGGTCTTGGAGAGTCCGACGGAGATGACGGCTTCGGCGAGATCAGCGTGTTCGCTGACGCGAAAATGGTGACCGTTCAAGCGGGGTGATTCACCTTTTTGTCCGGTCCACAATTCCTCGCGCATCGGATCGTAGATTACGCCGACGATGATCTCGCCCTTAAAGCGCAGCGCGATCGAAACGCAAAAGTGCGGGATGCGGTAATAATAATTGACCGTGCCGTCGAGGGGATCGACCACCCACTGATGCTGGCTCGATTGATCACCGACGGTCCCTTCCTCGCCGTAGAGCGCATGATGCGGAAATTTTTTAAGCAACAACTTTGTAATGAGGTCCTGCGTCTGCACATCGATCTCGAGTTTGATGTCGTGGGCCTCGGCTACATTGACGCGCAAGGGCCGCTTAAAATTCTGGCGCAGGAGATCTCCCGCGGCGCGGGCCGCTTCCACAGCCGCGTCGAGATAATGCGTCATGATGAAAGACTAATAGAATTCGGCGCGCGCGCTGCCAAATGAATGTTTGTCTTGTAGCTGCCGCTGTCCTCAGCGGCAGGACCGATTGCACTGAGCGCTTCTGCCGCACAGGCAGCGCCGCTACAACGCTTCGGCGAGCTTCCGCAACATCGACATGTTATTTTCTGGCAAAGAAAAAAACCGGGAGGAAAACTGATTCTCCTCCCGGGTTGAAGTTAGGGGTTATGACCGCGAATGACTTTCCGCGGTCGTTAACAGCGCTAGGCGCTAATGCCTTTTTCTCTTGGCTGATTTTTTCTTGGCAGCTTTTTTTCGCTTTTTGGCCATCGGCTTTTCCCCCCTTTCAATCCGCAAATGCGGAGGGTTGTGTGAAGATTTGGAGTAGCATGAGCTTCACTTACAAAGAACGAAGTAATCGTCACGATTTTTTTGTCAAACATTTTTCTCGCTCATTTGCAAATATTTTTATGAGCTCGCGCGCGAGAATTTTTTTTGGTGCGCGCGAAATTTTCTTCATTTCGCCGCCGCGAAAGAGAATCGTCACTTCGTTTTCGTCGGTCTCCATTCCGGAATTCGGATCGCTCACATCGTTTGCCACAACGATGTCGCAAGCTTTGGCGCGAAGTTTTTTCCTCGCGTTTTCTTCCACGTCATTGGTTTCGGCAGCGAAGCCGACGGTAAGAAATTGTCGATCTTGCGGAAGAGAAGCGAGAATGTCACGCGTCGGGATTAGCTCAAGAGAGAGAGTTTCGTCACGCTTCTTGATTTTCTGCGCGGAAACTCTCGCCGGCTTGTAGTCGGCCACGGCCGCACACATCACGAGCACATCGCAATCGCCGACATGTCGATGGACCGCGTCGTACATCTCGTCGCTGGTTAAGACCGAGATCAACTGTGCGTCGCGCGACGGAGTTAGATTTACCGGACCGGAAATCAAGACAACCATGTGGCCGGCTTCAACTGCCGCTTCGGCCATGGCGTAGCCCATTTTTCCGGAAGAACGGTTGCTAATATAACGAACGGGATCGATCGCTTCGCGCGTCGGCCCGGCCGTGATGAGAAATCTCACGCGATCAAATTTTCCTGGCGATCGAGCAGAAATTGCGCGCGGAAGGCGATGTCGTCGACTTTCCAGAGCCGACCGAGGCCTTCGTAACCGCAGGCGAGCATGCCTTCCTCCGGCCCGATGAACTCGACGCCGCGCGCTTTCAATGTCTCAACATTCTCTTTTGTGGCCGGGTTCTCCCACATCTTGCCGTTCATGGCGGGTGCGACCAGAATTTGCGCGCGGGTAGCGAGGGCAATAGCGGCGAGGGGATGGCCGGCCAGGCCGTGCGCGAGCTCGGCGATGAAGTGCGCGGTGGCCGGCGCGATCACCAGCAGGTTCGCGCGATCGGCGAGTTGGATGTGACCGGGCCGCCAATTCTCCTTTTCATCGTAGAAACTCGTCATCACCGGATTCTTGGAAAGCGTTTGCAAAGTGAGTGGTGTGATGAACTCGGTCGCGTCCTGCGTCATGACAACAAAAAGTTCGTGACCTTGTTTGACGAACAAGCTGGCGAGCTCAGCCGATTTGTAAGCGGCGATCGACCCGGTGATGCCGAGCACGATCGACTTCGCGCCCGGCCGAATCCGCACAATGTTGCGCGCGCCCGGTTTTCCGTTTCCGCGTTTGAAGCTCTTTTTCATGCAAGATCGACAATCTATTCACGAATCGCTGTAGGGGAAACTGTTAGCTTCCCGTCTATCGGCTGGGACGCTAACAGTGTCCCCTACAGTTGCATTTCGGAGTCACTTTTGGATGAGGCGCCGGCTCAGAAAACTTTCTGCGCCCATAATGTGGCGGAACTTTTGCAGGTCTTCTTCCATTGATTTGCTGATAATGGTGTAACGATAATCGCGCCACAGCTCCATTTCACGCGCGGCCGTTTTCAGGCGCGATTCGATTTGCTCGGGGGTTTCCGTTCCGCGTTTCAAAAGCCGGCGGCGCAGTTCTTCGAGATCGGGCGGCATAATGAAAACATCGGCCAAGGCTTCGCGGATGATTGGATCGTCGCACTTGCGAATCGTTTCCGCGCCTTGCGTGTCGATGTCGATTAAAACATCGATGCCGTTCTTCAAGTTCGTGATCAGCGGTCCGCGCAGCGTTCCATAGAAATCGCCGTGGACTTGCGCGTGTTCCAGAAAATCGCCGGCCGCGACGCGGGCCCGGAAATCACGATCGGACAGGAACTGATAGTCTTCGTTTTCGATCTCGCCCGCGCGCGGGGCGCGTGTTGTGCACGAAACCGAATAAAGAAAGTTCGGCGTTTGCCGAAGCGCTTCGACGAGGGTGGTCTTGCCGGCCCCTGAAGGTGCGGAGATGACAAAGAGAATGCCGTAGCGTGTGAACTGTTTATTCAAGGTTTTGAATTTGCTCGCGAATCTTCTCCAGCTCGGCCTTGCACGCGACGACGCGTTGCGAAATGCCAGCGTCGTTCGCTTTGGCCCCGAGGGTGTTAAGCTCGCGAAATATTTCCTGGGTGATGAATTCGAGCGTGCGACCAACCGGCTCGTTCTTGCGCAAATGGTGCGCAAACTGCGCGAGATGACTTTCCAGGCGCGTTAGTTCCTCGGAAACATCCGAGCGATCGGCGAAGAAGGAGATTTCCTTCATGAGCCGTTCGTCATCAGTCTGGATTGGCAGTCCAGACTTCTGAATGCGTTCGAGGAGCGCAGCGCGATATTTTTTTACAACATCGGGATGGATCGCGCGGATGGCCTTGAGTTCCTTGCGCATGGTCTTGAGGCGATGAATCAAATCCTTCGCTAAATGTTTGCCTTCGCGCTCGCGCATTTTGATCAACTCGGCGAGAGCGGTGCGTAATGCCTTTTCCACGGCCGGCCAGACGTCCTCCGCTTTGAGCATCTCTTCCGAAGGACGCATGACGCCGGGCGCTTGTAAGATCGTGTCGATCGTGATCTCACCCGGTGCGTTGAGTTCCTTCTGCAAGGCGCGCATCGCTTCGTGATAGGATTGCGCCAGTTTCGTATCGAGCGCGAGCTTGCGCGTGCCGTTGGCCCTATCGTGATAACTAACGAGCACGTTGGTACGGCCGCGCGAAATGTTTTCGTTGATCGTCTGCCGAATGCGCGGCTCGAGCTCGGCCAGGTCGCGCGGCAAGTTCACCACGATGTCGCTCTGCTTCCGGTTTACGGAATTAAGTTCGACACTGAACCGGGCGCCGTTGTGATCGGTCTCGCCCCGCCCATAGCCGGTCATGCTTCGCATACAATTTTAGATTTTGGATTTTCGATTTTGGATTGTACGCGAACGAAGCGTCTTAATCGAGGCAACTGTCATCGCGATGATTTCTCCGATTTCATGTCGAAGCGGCTCAAGCCGAGACGCAATAATCTTTCTTGCTTCGACCAGTATCTCCAACCAATAAAGCGTTTCATCTGCTTCTTCTTCGACAATCGAGAGCTTCGAAATCATATCGGAGGGTGAGCGGCTCCGACACGCGGCGCGGTAATTAGCTCCGATGGATGTGGCGGAACGCAAAAGCTGACGGCCAATTACATCCGCCGCGCGGGAATTTGGCCATGAATCAACGAGCTTAATTACACGAAGGGCAACATCTCTTGTTCGCTTCTTGAATGTCGTTTCGTCCACACCAGCAGTGTGAATCCAAAATCCCAAATCTAAAATCCAAAATGCTTGGCCGCCGTATCGACATCTTTATCTCCTCGTCCCGAGCAATTCACGACGATAATTTGATCGGCCGCCAGAGAAGGCGCGATCTTAATGACGTGGGCGATGGCGTGGGCGGTTTCGAGCGCGGGAATAATCCCTTCCGTTTCGGACAACGTGCGGAAGGCGGCGAGAGCTTCGTCGTCGGTCGCGTAGGTGTATTCGACGCGGCCGAGATCGCGTAGATAACTGTGTTCCGGCCCGACGGCGGCGTAATCGAGTCCGGCGGAAACGGAATGCGTGAGTTCGATCTGGCCGTCTTCGTTCGCGAGCAAAAACGTCTTTGTGCCTTGCAGGACACCGAGTCTTCCGCCTTGAAACCGGGCCGCGTGTTTGCCACTGCGAATCCCTTCGCCGCCTGCTTCCACGCCAATCATTCGTACTGGTCGATCTTGCAGGAAGGGATGGAACAGACCGATAGCGTTGCTGCCGCCACCGACACAGGCGACGAGAAGATCGGGCAAACGTTCCTCATGCTCGAGGATCTGGCGGCGCGCTTCCGCGCCGATGACGCGCTGAAAATCGCGCACCATCATGGGGTATGGGTGGGAGCCGAGCACGGAGCCCAATATATAATGAGTGGTGCGCACGTTGGTGACCCAGTCGCGCATCGCTTCGTTGATTGCTTCCTTGAGCGTGGCCTGACCGGCTGTAACCGGGACGACTTTCGCGCCGAGGAATTTCATGCGGGCGACGTTCAACGCCTGGCGTTTCATGTCGATCTTGCCCATGTAGATCACGCACTCGCAGCCGAACCGCGCTGCCACTGTGGCCGTGGCGACGCCATGCTGACCCGCGCCCGTCTCGGCGATGATGCGGCGTTTGCCCATGCGCGTGGCGAGCAAGATTTGTCCAAGCGCATTGTTGATCTTGTGCGCGCCGGTATGGAGAAGGTCTTCGCGCTTCAGATAAATCTTGGCGCCGCCGAGCTTTTGCGTGAGACGCTCGGCGAGATATAGCGGCGTGGGTCGGCCGGCGAAATCGTGCAGCAAGATCGACAGTTCATTTTGAAAAGCGGGATCGCCTTTGGCCTTTTCATATTCGCGCGCCAGGTCTTCGAGCGCCGAGATGAGAGTTTCGGGCACAAACATTCCACCGTACGGCCCGAAATGGCCGCGCGCGTCGGGAAGTGTGCCTGGCTCGGGCATGGTGGCAAATTGAACGTTCAACGCCCAACGCTCAACGTCCAACTTTCAATAGGGCAGCGACTGCACGGCGGTGGGGTGAAGGGATTGGAATGGACTCAAGGTCGCGGGTTGAAAACCATCGTTGCCGGTCGTTGTCGATCTTATGAGGCGATTTGCGAAAGACTCGGAGGGTTACTTTATGATGCGTGAAAGCAAAGATCGACATGTGGATTGGGTGGCCGGATGTCGATCTTGCCGACGGCAGTATCCACAGGCCGGGCCAGCGTTTGGTTGATTGCTCGAGAAGAATGCGTTCGCCGCGGCGAATCCAAAGATGCGACTCGATCAATTTTCTGAGAGATAGGCGCGATTTTTTTCTAGGCAACATTTCGGGTCTCGTGGCGCGACAAAAATTTTGGACGGGACAAATCCGACACTTCGGTTGCGGCCGGCAGACAAGCGCGCCCAGCTCCATCAGGGCTGAGTTAAAAATCCGAGCACGGCGTTTCGGGACGAGTGCCGAGGCCAACTGCCAGATAGCCTCGCGTCCTCGGCTGGTATCGATGGGCTGTTTGTAATTGTAAATGCGTGCGAGCAGGCGCGCGATATTTGTCTCGACGATCGACACGGATTGATCAAAAGCGAAAGTTGCGATGGCGTTTGCCGTGTACCGGCCGATACCGGGAAGATCGCGAATCGCGGTCGGATCGATCGGCAACCTGCCACCATGTCGATCTCGCACAATTTTTGCCGTAGCGTGCAGATGGCGAGCGCGCGCGTAATAGCCGAGTCCTTGCCACGCGTGCAGGACGTCATTTTCCGAGGCCGCGGCCAAGGCGGTGAAATCGGGGAACCGACGGAGCCAGTCCCTATAATATGGGATCACGGTAGCGACCTGTGTTTGCTGGAGCATGAACTCGGAGACGAGGATGGCGTAAGGATGGCGGGTCTTGCGCCAGGGAAGCTCGCGTCTGTTCAGCCGGTACCAGCGCAAGAGGACGCGGCGAAAGGAACCAATGTTGGGGAGCGCTTGCACTTGTGACAGAAAAGGTTCAACGCCCAACCCGCCTACGCAAGGCTACGGCGTGGCAGGCGCGCACTTGTCTCGCCGTAGCGAAAGCGAAGGAGGAACGTCCAAGGCCGAATGCAGAAGATCATTGAACGTTGAGCGTTGGAAGTTGAACGTTGAGCGTTTTCCGTTTTCAGGGAATGAATTCCTACACGCACGCACTGACGAACGATCAAGCGACCAAGCTTCGGGGAGTGCTCGAGGAGCTTGGGTTCATCTTCGCGCCCAAGCCGTACACGATTTTTTTTGGGCAGAAAAACAAGCTGAGCGTGGCGGTTTATGAAAAGGGACCGAAGGTCCTGGTGCAAGGCAAAGGGGTGGAAGAATTCGTGCAGTTCGAGCTCGAGCCGAGAATTCTGGGCGAGGCGAAGCTGGGATACGAAGAGGTGCACACGCCGGAAATGTTTCAGCCGCACTTCGGCGTGGATGAGAGCGGCAAGGGCGATTTCTTTGGACCGTTGGTGATTTCCGGAGTGTATGTCGACGCTGGAATTGCACGGAAGTTTCTCGACGCCGGTGTGCAGGACAGCAAACGGATCGGATCGGACGCGCGCATTCGCGCTCTGGCGGACTCAATTCGAAAAGATTCGCTTGGCCTCGTCGATACCGTGCTGATTGGTCCGGAGCGTTACAACGATCTTTACGAGAAGTTTGGGAATCTGAATAAATTGCTCGGTTGGGGTCATGCACGGGTAATCGAGAATTTGCTGGAAAAAAAGCCGGACTGTCCGCGGTCATTATCCGACCAATTCGCAGATGCGCGGGTTATCCAGCAAGCACTTTTGCAACACGGTCGCAAGATCGAGATCGAGCAACGAACGAAGGCGGAGTCCGATGTTGCGGTAGCGGCGGCGTCAATTCTGGCGCGGGAGGCGTTCATTAACTGGCTAGAGCGACGGGGGAAAACGCTGGGAATGAAACTGGGCCGCGGCGTTTCGACCGACGTAAAAGAGGCTGCGACCAAGCTAGTTGAAGCAAAAGGAGCCGGCATTTTGAGGGAGGTCGCGAAGGTTCATTTTCGGACGGCCCACGAAATTGCGCCGGCGACGTACGCAGCGCCGCCGGCGAAGCGAGCCTGGGGAAGATAATCGGGCGATCAGCCCTCAGACAGGCAGGATTCCTGCTTTTATTGTTTCCACGGGAAATTTCGCATCTGTGGAAACAAGGCTCCTCATTTTGAATGCTGACCCGGTCTTCCAAGATCGGGCTCTGTCTGTCGTTGGTATGTTCAATGAGGTCGAAAGCCGCATCGTGCGGTCCCTCCCAGAAGCGATATCGGTTCTTTTAGAGGAACACTTTGATGGTCTCATGGTTGAGGGAGAGGCCGCCCTGGCCGTGGATCAGGCGACCAATGTGCGGCAGCACTTTCCCTCGCTTGGGATCACATGCTTGGTGCCACCCCGCTATCACTCGGAAATCGATGCGTCGGCCGAGAAACAAAAGATTACGTTGATTTCAGACCCGCGAAGCCGCCAGTACCTGCGGCGAGAGCTGGAAAAATTTGTTAGTTCGCTCGGAAGGCGCTCATCGCCTGCGGCCGAAGGAATCGACCCCTGTCATTCTTTGATTGGAAATTTGAACCAGTTCTCGGCGGCAGAAATTCTGCAAATGAGCTGTCTGAGCCAGCGCAGCGGGCGTTTCACTTTCAAATCAGGACGCGGTAACAGCGAGATTTTCCTGCAACACGGTTCGGTTCGTCATGCCGTTTTTGGATCACTGGAAGGCGAAGCGGCCGTGGCAGAGATTTTCCGATGGCGGCAGGGGCGGTTTTATTTCGAAGAAGGAATCATCAGTCAGGTGCAAACGGTGGATCGGCCGTGGGCGCATCTCTTGATCGACAATCTGCAAAAACTTGATGAGACGCTGGAGTTAGTGAGCGTACCGCAATCATGAAGGACCAGGCGCTCGAGACGAAGCTGCGACTGCTTACCCTTCAGCTGGAGAACTGGAAGAAGCTCCACGACCTTATTACGTACGGGCTGGACAACGCCAAGCCAACCATCTCCGCCGAACAAGAGCGCCAATTCACCGAGATCCGTGCGAATCTGCTGCAAGAGACGGCGCACATTCTTAATGAACTGGGAATTCTCGACGGGCTCTCGGGCAAAGCGATGGTTGTTTTACAGCGCGGCGTTTCCGTTCGTGGCGTGCGTGAGCTATCGATTGAAGACGTCCGCCGGCTGGAGGCCGAGTGGAACGCGGTTTTTACGAAACTTGGGACAATACAAGGCCAGTTAAAGTCGCAGCGCAAGCATTTGGCAGGGCAGAACGCGCTGACTTACTATTTTAACCGGCTCTTCCGGCGTCCTGCCCTCGCTCATTAGGTCCGGGCGCCCTGGAGCAGGCGCCGTCTTAGATCCTCTTCGAGAGGAATTTAGTCCGGGAAAAAGTTTCCTTTTTGTGTTTATTTTTCCGCCCATTGGAGGACTGTGACACGATTCCTAATTGAGTATGGCAAAACTTACGAAACGCGACATTGTCGTCGCCATCAGCAACCAGACGGGGATGGTGCAACACCAGGTTTTCGACGTCGTGCAGCGCACGCTCGATCATATAACCGATAGTTTGGCCAATAACGTGGCGGTCGAGTTACGCAACTTTGGCATTTTTCAGCCGCGCCTGACCAAACCGCGGGTCGGACGAAACCCGAACCAACCGGGCAGCAGTTTTGTAATTCCGTCCCGCGCGACGGTAAAATTTAAGGCTGGCAAAATTATGCGCCAGCGCGTGGAAAAATTGTCACGCGAGTTAAAGGAAGCTGCGGAAAAAAAGGGAACGACAACTCGCAACGGTCAGTAAAGGATGGGCTTCGCGCTGGGGCGCGCAGCCGCGATTAGGAAGTCGGTTCCAGCTCGATTAGGCTGCGGATGGCCTCTTCCAATCGCTCGAAGTTAATCGGCTTGGTCAAGTGTTCCGAAAAGCCCGCCTCGCGCGCTTTGCTTACGTCGTGCTCTGTGCCAAAGCCGCTCAGGGCGATACCACGCAAACCTTTGCTGGCATGCAATTCGCGCATTAGTTCGTAACCGCTTCGATCGGGCAACCCAATGTCGCTGATGATGAGATCGAAATTTTCCGTGTGCGCCTTTTCCACCGCTTGGTCCGCCGAATGGGCGAGCGTGATTTCATATCCACGCCGCTCGAGCATCATTTTCATGCCCGTGCAAGTATCGTGGTGATCGTCGACGACGAGCACGCGTCGGGGCCGGGCCGCCGCAATCTCTTTTCGGGCCGCGGCCGGGCGCGCTTCATCCGCGCCGTTTTGCGTCCCAACAGGCGCCGCGACCGTTTTCAAAATGACGGTGAATGTGGAACCCTTATCTTTACCGGCGCTGGCCACGCGGATTTTTCCGCTATGCGCATCAACCATCGCCTTGGAGATAGCGAGCCCGAGGCCCAACCCGCCGAAGCGACGCGTGATTGAACTTTGCCCCTGCTCAAAGGCGTTAAAGATCTTGCCGATCTTCTCCTGCTCGATGCCCAGACCGGTGTCTGTAATCCTAATTTCAATTTCGTCGGGCGCAGGATTGAGCGTTTCAATCATGATGCGTCCCTTGGCGGGCGTGAATTTCACGCCGTTCTTAATAAGATTCCAAAATACCTGCTGTAAACGCGCCGGGTCACCCTCGACGTGCGAGTGCTCGGCGTTCAACCTGAATTGGCTATCGAGTTCCTTCTGCGCGATTTCTTCACGGCAAATCTCGAAAGCGCGCTGCAGAATTTCGTGCACACTAACAATTTCAAAACTGAGTTGAAGCTTGCCCTTTGCAATCCGTGTGACGTCGAGCAAGTCATCGATCAAGCGCGCTTCCAATTCCACGTTCCGTCGAATCACCTCCAGGGCCTGGCGGATTTCCGGCGAATCCGGTGCGCCCGCCTCCAATTCTCCGACCATCGCAATAACGGGTGAGAGCGGATTGCGTAACTCGTGGGAGAGAAGCGCGAGAAATTGATCTTTGGCCGCATTCGCGCCGATCAGCTCCTGGCGCAACGTGACGTCGCGCGTCTTATCTTCGACTAAATAGAGAACGCCTTGAACAGTTTGTTGGGAGCCTTGGAGACGCAGGAGATTGATGTTAAGGAAACGCGTTCTCCCCTTGATGTCCTTAACCGGATGCTCGGTCAGCTGAAACGGTGTGCCGAACGAGAGGACCTTTTCGATCGCGCCGGGCGGCGCCAGGTTTACTTCGTCATATGTCGCTTGGGTGATATCACGTCCCGCAGGTAAACCTCCAAGTTGCCGCGCCATCTTGGCAAAAGCGTCATTTGCCTGAAGAAATTGTCGCGTGGCCGGATCGACGAAAGCGATGCCGCTCGGCATGTTCGCGAGTATCTTTTCGTTGAAAATGACTTCGCGCTCGAGGCGACGCGCGGATTCGGTCTGGCGCCGATAGAATCGGCCTCCGAGCAGGGCGAAAACGAAAGTGAGCGCCATCAGCCAAATGGCGAGCACGGCCATCCGCCCGACCAAATCGTGCACGGGTTTGTAAGCCACCGCCTTTGGCTGCTCCACCACCGCCACCCATCCTGTCGATTCCACCGGACTAAAGGAATAGAGATTGCCATGACGTTCGACATGTCCGCTCTTGCTGTGACCAATTTCTCTCAAGAGTTTTTCGCCGGCGGAAATCGCGGTGTTTGAATTGGGCTGGAAATCGCGAGTAAAAAGTGCATTCCCCTGTTGATCGAGAACTTGGCAGATCGACTGATCGGCAAATTCGATCGTGGAAAGGCGCCGGCCAATTCTCTCAACCAAGACAGACAGACCCAGATATCCGGCGATCGATCCATCGGCCGCGCGAACAGCTCCGACAATGTCCGTAGCCATGCGTTTGTCGGAAAAACGCGGATGGACAGGGGAAACGTACACCTCGCGGGTCGCACTCGCCGAGTCACGCCAAAGTTCGGAACCGAAGTCTTTCCCAATCAACGTCGGTGTGGACGGGATCGCGCCGATCAGGCGACCGCTAGAATCCGCCATAAACATGCCGTCGATTCGCGGGTGTGAGTAGAATGTTGCGCCCAGCCATTGTTGCGCGGCCGATGTCGCATTGGGGGACGTTAGAATTTTGGCGACTTCGGGAAGGTTCTGATAGTATTCGATGATGCCGCCGGTCCGGCTCAAATCGTCTCCCACCAGGTGAGCAATCAATTGCACAAAGGTTTGGCGATCGCGCAGGATCTTCGATTCGAGAGTGTTCGTCAGAATCGTATACGATACGACGAGCGTGAGAATGGAGGGCACCCAGCCGGCCAGAAGAATCGGGAAGACAATGTTAAACCGCTCAAAGCGGTGGTGCTCGGTTTTCAATTTGGCTGGAAGATGCATTCCTTTCGCCCGGGAGCTGGTGATAGCATTATCCGTTCGCTTCCCCGCGTGGGCAAGGGCTGGGCTCTCAGCAATATCGACAGTGGGAACGGCCGGAGCCAGTGCGGTGGACGCGCGGGCCCCGCCGGGTTTGGCGGCCGGCTGGCAACCCTCATTTTCGCTGCTCATTCCGGCAGTCCTTCATGGGCAGAACCGGCATTTTTGATTGACGGACGCGCCGGAAACGCCATCATGTCGCCCTTACCGGCCTTAAATACTCGGCAGCTGTAGACACCTTATGCAAGGAAGCCTCGGTTACATTATTTGGACGATTTGCTACCTCAGTGTTCTGATCTGCCTCTCCGCGTACGGGATTCATCGCTATTTCATCGTTTACCTGTTTTTGAAGAACCGTAAGAGGGCCTCTATCCCGCTGCGCCAGTTTGATCGCCTGCCCAAGGTGACAGTACAGCTGCCCATTTTTAACGAGATCTATGTGGTCGAACGTCTCCTGCGTTCTGTCAGCGAGCTCGATTATCCGCGCGAACTGCTCGAGATTCAAGTGCTCGACGATTCGACCGACGACACCCGCCAGATTACTTCCACCTGTGCGGCCGAGCTGCGCCATCGCGGTTACAACGTTGAGCTGATTCATCGCGCCGATCGCACCGGTTTCAAGGCCGGCGCGCTCGCCGTCGGTCTCGAATCAGCGCACGGCGAGTTCGTTTGCATTCTCGACGCTGACTTCGTTCCGCAACCGGACCTGCTCAAGCGCACGATTCATTTCTTCACCGACCCCAAAGTCGGAATGATTCAGACGCGCTGGGGACATTTGAACCGCGGCTATTCGTTGCTCACCCGGGTTCAGGCGATGTTCCTTGATGGCCATCTCTTGCTCGAGCAAACCGCTCGCAGCCGCAGTGGCCGCTTCTTTAATTTCAACGGCACCGCCGGATTATGGAGAAAATCCTGCATCAAAGAAGCCGGCGGCTGGCAACACGACACGCTCACCGAAGATCTCGATCTGAGTTACCGTGCGCAATTGGTTGGCTGGAAATTCATCTTTCTTCCGGACGTGGTCACACCGGCCGAATTGCCTGTTGATATGAATGGCTTCAAGTCACAGCAGCATCGCTGGACGAAAGGCTCCATTCAGACATGCAAAAAATTGCTTCCTACTGTCTGGCGCAGCAAGCTGCCTTTCGCCATAAAACTGGAGGCGACCGGCCATCTTACTTCGAACTTCGCTTACCTCTTGCTCGCGTGCTTATGTGTCCTTCTCCATCCATCAACAGGTGGTCCGCCTCCCGGTTGGATTCGGTCTTTCCTCATTGATGTTCCGATTTTCCTGACCGCATCGGTCTCCGTGGCCGCGTTCTATATTTGTGCGCAGCGCGAATTGCATCCGCGTACATGGATGAAAGAAATCTTGCTGCTTCCTTGTTTACTCGCGCTCGGCGTCGGCCTTTCCCTCAACAACGCGCGCGCCGTGCTCGAGGCAGTTTTCAATCATAGGTCGGACTTCACGCGCACGCCGAAATATGGAATCGAGCGCAAATCACAACCCTGGCGTACGTGCAAGTACCGGCCGCTCAAATCCATCCTGCCCGTGGCCGAAATGGCTTTTGCCATTTATTTCACTTATTTCGTCTGGTTCGCATTAGAACATCGACAGTTCCTTACGGTACCCTTCCTGCTCATGTTCCAAGGTGGGTTTTTGTATGTCTCGCTCTGCTCTCTTAGGTCGTGGCTCCCTAGGATCACCCTTGGTGGCTCGCGTGCTCCCGCCGCAATTCCCGCGTGACAAAACGGCTTTCATGAGTAAGAAGTCGCACATGTTTCGTCTCGGCTCCCTCCTGCTCACCCTGTCTTTCGTCTCCAGGCTCCACGCTACCAACGTCGTGGAGATGCCGAATCGCGTTATTATTAGCGTGCACGATCAAAAACTCATGCTCTTGCAAAATGGCGCCAAAGTCGCTACCTATCCGATTTCCACGTCCAAGTTTGGCGTTGGCGATAGTTCAGGTCGAATGACCACCCCGCTTGGTCTATTGCAGGTCGCGAAAAAAATTGGAGATAACTTTCCGCCGGGCGCCGTGTTCCACAATCGTCGCTGGACCGGCGAAATCCTGAAGGCGAATGCTCCGGGCCGCGATCCGATTACCACGCGAATCATCTGGCTGCGGGGTTTGGAAGTCCAAAACGCGCACGCCCTGATTCGCTGCATTTACATTCATGGTACGCCGGAAGAGAAGACGATTGGTCGACCTGCGAGCTACGGCTGCATTCGGATGAAAGCATCCGATGTCGTTGCCCTCTATAGTATGGTTCCGGTGGGCGCATTTGTGCAGATCATGTCCGATCGTTTGCCCAAGGCGCCGGTCTTTAAACCGGCGAAGGCGGCTGTTCAGGCACAACAAGTGGAGTCGGAAAGCTGGATGAACTCCGCGCGTTCGCGCAAGACCGGGTCAAATCCTCCGCATAAGAGTGCGGTCGTCGCGCAAAACATTCCGCAGGCGTAATTGCTTTGCCGCGCCGTCTCGTCTCGCCGTAGCGCAGCGGATGCGGAAGCCTTGACGGAGCCGGGCCAATTTTGGGGCGAATCGTCCACCTCGGCATCTTGACAATCTTGCATGGCTCCACGAGCCTCCTCGCCCACAGCTTTTCTAAATCATGGCCAACACCAAATCCGCCGCCAAACGCGCCCGCCAAAATATGCGCCGAACACTTCGCAATCGCAGCGCGATCACGCGGCTACGCGGCATGCAGAAGCGCGCGCGGAGCACGGCCAAGCCCGATCCGAAAGACGTGCATGCTCTTATTTCCGCGATCGATAAGGCGGCCAAACGCGGCATTATCCATCGGAACGCCGCGCAGCGACGCAAATCGCGCTTGAACAAAATGCTCGCGGGTGCGGGCAAGAAGTAAATTTTTGGAGGACGCCGCCCCGTCGGCGCCTTTTTTGGACACGACAGCGCGTGTCCCTCCAATGCAGGATCGGCATTTCATTCGCGCTTCCGCGCTTGAACGCCTCATGGCGTCGGTTATCGTCGTGATCAATCGAGGTTACCCATGATTCCTGCTCTCCTTCTTGTCATTGCCGCTGTCGCTTATCGCATCGCGGCCGGGCTCCTAATCCAGTCCGGCACAACCTGGTTGTCGAACTTCGCGCCCTTCGCCGCTATCGCGCTTTGCAGCGCCGCGTATTTTCCGACGAAACTTAAGTTCTCTCTTCCGCTCGTCGCCCTTTTCGTCTCGGACGTGATCCTTAATTCGTATTACGGTGCGCCGCTTTTCACTCCATTAATGCTATGCCGGTACCTCGCGCTCGCGGTTGTTGGGTGCATTGGCTTGGCGCTGCAAAATCGCGCTTCGTTCAAAACGTTGCTGCCCGCGTCGATTATTGGGTCGGTAACGTTTTATGTCATCACCAACGCATTCGCCTGGTTAAGTGATCCCGGATACGTAAAGAATTTCGGCGGATTGATCCAAGCGCTCACCGTTGGTCTTCCGCAATACAGCGCCACGCCCAGCTGGATGTTTTTTCGCAATTCACTTCTGAGCGATCTCTTTTTCACCCTGCTCTTCGTCTTTTGCCTGGGCTTTGATCGGGGCGCCGAACGCTCTCGCGCGAAAGAGCTGCCGCGCGCTGCGTGAGTGCAATGCTGCCCGAGCAGCGCGACGAAGTCGAGATGCTCGCGCTGATGTTGTTGATCCGGCGTTTTGAAGAACGCGCCAGTCAACAATATCAGGCCCAAAAAATCGGCGGCTTCTGCCATCTTTACATCGGCCAGGAAGCGGTTGTCTGTGGTGCGGTCGCGGCGACGCGACATGACGACTACATCATCACGGCGTACCGCGATCACGCCCACGCGCTCGCGCGCGGAACCAGCCCCGACGCCTGCATGGCCGAGCTCTTCGGCAAAGAAACCGGCTGCTCGGGCGGTCTCGGCGGCTCGATGCATTTCTTCGATCGCCAAAATCACATGTATGGGGGGCACGCCATTGTCGGTGCGCACGTGCCACTCGCGACCGGACTGGCGTTCGCGTGCAAATATCGAAATGAAGATCGCGTTACGCTTTGTTTTTTCGGCGACGGCGCGATTAACCAGGGAGCTTTTCATGAAGCGCTCAATCTCGCCGCGCTTTACAAACTGCCGGTTGTCTTCATCTGCGAAAACAATCTCTTCGCCATGGGCACATCCGTGAAAAGATCGACATCGCTCAAACAGATTGTCGATCGGGCCGAGGGTTATGACATTCCCGGCGAGATTGTCGATGGAATGAACTTTCGCGAAGTGCGCGATAAACTGACTGAGATCATCACTTCGATTCGCAAAGAGTCGCATCCGGCATTCGTGGAGGCGCGCACTTATCGGTACCGAGGCCACTCCATGTCCGATCCGGCTAGTTACCGAACCAAGGAAGAATTGGAAAAGTACCGGCTCGACGATCCGATCACGCGTTTGCGCGCGCAACTCACCCGCGAAGGCAAACTGACGAACGAACAATTCGATCAACTCGACAAACGCGCCAAAAAAATCGCGCTCGACAGCGTCAAGTTTGCCGAGGAAAGCCCGGACCCGCCGCTCGAGAAACTTTACGATTACACTTACGCGAACGGAGCGATGGAGTCGGGTCACCCTCGGCCCGTTGAACCAGCGCAAGAACGGCGCGAGGGCGCGCCGTCTCCAGAGAAAGCTAAACCGTGAGAGAGATCACTTACCGCCAGGCGCTCAACGAAGCGCTCGCCGAAGAATTGGAGCGCGATCCAAATGTTTTCCTCATGGGCGAAGAGGTCGCGGAATACAATGGCGCTTACAAAGTCAGTCAGGGGTTGCTCGATCGTTTCGGACCGCGACGAATCATCGACACGCCGATCAGTGAAAACGGATTTGCCGGACTCGGAGTCGGCGCAGCCATGGTTGGACTTCGTCCGATCATCGAATTCATGACGTTCAGCTTTTCGCTGGTCGCTTTCGATCAGGTCGTGAACAACGCGCCCAACATGTTCACGATGTCGGGCGGGCAGTTCAACATTCCAATTACTTTTCGCGGCCCGAACGGACCGGCGCACCAGCTCGGCGCGACGCATTCGCACGCCACGGAATGCCTTTATGCCAACGCGCCGGGACTGAAGGTTTGCACGCCGGCCACGCCGCGCGATGCCAAGGGACTATTGAAAACGGCGGTGCGTGACAATAATCCTGTGCTCGTTCTCGAAGCGGAATTGCTTTACAGCTCCAAGGGAATGGTCGAGCCGCCGGATGAAGAGCTGCTCATTCCGCTCGGGCAAGCGGAAGTGAAACGTGAAGGCAGCGACGTCTCCATTATTTGCTACGCGCAGACTGTGCCGCTCGCGCTCGCCGCCGCGCGGCAACTCGAAGAGGAAGATATTTCCGCGGAGATTGTCGATCTTCGCTCGATCAAACCGCTCGACGAAAAGGCGATCTTCGATTCGGTCGCCAAAACGCACCGGGTCGTGATTGTCGAGCAAGACCGGCCCTTCTGCGGCGTGGGCGCGGAAGTTTGCTATCGCATCCAGAAAAATGTTTTCGATGAGCTCGATGCGCCGATCATGCGCGTTTCCCAGGAAGACGTGCCCATGCCGTACAACGAAAAATTGGAAAAGGCCGTGCTTCCGAACATGGACAAGCTAATGGCCGCGGTGAAAAAGGTTTGCTACGTCTGATTTCCGATCTTTCCATCAACTATCAACCATCAACTTCGCAATGCCTGAAATCCAAATGCCAAAACTCAGCGACACGATGACGGAGGGAACGCTTGTCTCGTGGAAGAAAAAGAAAGGCGACAAAGTTTCCGCGGGCGAAGTGATCGCAGAGATCGAAACCGACAAGGCGACGATGGAATGGGAATCGCCGGAGGACGGAACGCTGACGGAGATTTATGTCGAAGAAGGCGGCAAGGTAAACGTCGGCGACAAAATCGCGTTCATCGGTGAAGAGGGCGAAGAAGCGCCAAAGGAAGAGAAAAAGGAAGAGAAAAAGGAAGAGACGTCGAAGGCCGAGCCGAAAGCAGAAAAGAAAGCGCAAGCGGAAGCGGAAAAGCCGGCGCCGGCTGAAGAAGAGGAAGAAGAAACCGCGCCGCCGGAGGAAAAAGAAAAAGCAGCGAAGCGCGCTGAACCAAAGAAGGCGCCGGAGAAGCCAAAGGCGCCCGCGGAAAGATCGACAAGTACGGAGGAGGCGCGCGTGAAAGCATCGCCGGTTGCGCGCCGCGTTGCGGCCGAGCTTGGGGTCGATCTTGCCAGTGTCAATGGAACCGGTCCCGAAGGTCGTGTCACGGAAATGGACGTGCGCGCGGCCGCGAAATCAAAATCCGCGCCGGCGCCAAAATCGACACCTGCTGCGCCCAAGCCCGGCCAGGGCACGCGCATCAATCTTTCCGGAATGCGCAAAGTCATTGCCGAGCGACTCGTTGAAAGCAAAGCTCCCGTCCCACATTTTTACCTCAACATCGACATTGACGCTGGTCCGCTCATGGCCGCGCGCGCCGAATTGAAATCGGCGGGCGAAGGCGCGGATGCTTCGAAGATTACGGTGAACGACTTTGTTTTGAAAGCGTCGGTCATGGCCGCGGTCAAAGTTCCAAAGGTGAACGCGTCGTTCGATGGCGACGCTCTCGTGCAATATGCCGATGTCGATCTTGGCATCGCCGTTGCGATTGAGGACGGGTTACTCACGCCGGTGATTCGCGCCGCGCAAAACAAATCGTTGCGCGAAATCAGCGAGATGGCGAAGGACCTGGCGCATCGCGCGTGCAACAAACGGATGAAGCCGGAGGAATTTCGGGGCGGCAGCTTTACCGTTTCAAATCTCGGCGGCATGGGCATCGACAGTTTCTCCGCCATTATTAATCCGCCGCAGGGTTTCATTCTCGCCATCGGCAAGATTTCAAAACGGCCCGTGGTCGATAGTTCCGAACAAATCGTTGTCGGCCATCGGATGTCAATCTGGATGAGTTGCGATCATCGCGTCATCGATGGCGCTCTCGGCGCCGAGTATTTAAAAGAGCTCCGCCACTTTCTCGAAAATCCGGCGTTGCTGCTGGTTTAGAGCAAAGCTCGTCGCTAGCTCGCGACGGTTTCCCAAGTCATGAAATCGTCGAGGTCGTCCTTTGTTTTGCGCACGGCAAATTCCATGACGGTGGCATCATCGAGAAAACCCAGGAACGGAATTTCGTCGGGAATCAAATCGAACGGGTCGATGAGATAATTGAGCGCGGCGATAATCGTGAGGAGGGAGTTTTGTGAGATAGCTCGATATTCGCCGCTTGAATAGGCGCGCACGAGCCGCAGCATCGCTTGCAAGTAGGGCCACGTTTCTCGAAACGATGTCGTTGGAATCGAAGCGGCTTTCTCCGCAGCCTCTTCAAAAAGAGTGCGCAGACGTTTTGGATCAGTGACGTATGGTTTCGCGTCGAGTATTGCCCGGGCGAACGCCCGGCTGCGAAGGGCCGCCTTCTGATATGGCACCGGCTTTTCCGCTCGCCTCGAAGCCCGAGTTTTTTGCCTCCGGCGCGATTTTGTTTTTCTCATCGCGCGCCTATCAAAGCAGCAAGCTACACGCGTTGGAAGCCGATTTGTTATCGACGTCCATCCCCAGGCCGATTCCAGTTTGTCATGACGATGTTTGCCTTTGAAAGGGTCGAACGCTAAGAGTCAGCAGTCCAAAAGTACGGGATGTTTAGTGACAAAAAGGTCGTTCGAGAATGGAAGAGGTAGTAATTGAAGGTGTAGCGACGGCACGCTCCGCCAGAATGCGATCGGGTCTGATCGCCGTCCTTCTGTTCGGCTCCGGGATGTGCGCGCTAATTTACGAGACGGTCTGGTTGCGCGAGTTCAGACTTATTTTTGGCGGATCGACTGCAGCTTCGGCTGCAGTTCTGGCCATCTTTATGGGTGGTTTAGGCGTGGGCGGAATCGTGCTGGGAAAGAGGATCGATAAAAAGGAGCGTCCGTTACGATTCTACGCTTACTTGGAGTTTCTAATTGCGATTGCGGCTGCGGCCTCGCCAATACTCCTGGCTTTAGTGCGCGCAGCTTATCTTTGGTTAGGCGGATCAGCAACACTCGGAAGTGGTCTGGCGACGTTTTTGCGACTGGTGCTCTCGGCGTGTGTAATTGGCCCAGCGACGTTCTTGATGGGCGGCACCCTGCCGGCTGCGGCGCGTGCAATCGAAACAAACTTAGACATGGCGCGCGGTAGGCTGGCATTTGTTTACGGGACAAACACGCTGGGCGCGGTAACCGGTGTATTGTTGCCGACATTTTTCCTGCTCGAAAAGATCGGGAATAAGAACACTCTCTGGTTAGGCTGCTTGGCGAACGGATTAGTTGCGTCCGGAGCGTTCCTTCTTTCACGGTTTGGACGACACACCGCGAAACAGGCAGCTACTTACCATCAAAAAAGCGGAGTCGGAAATCAAGAGGCTCCACTATGGTTGGCACTGGGCGCGGCAGCGACAACCGGATTCGTTTTCCTCCTTATGGAACTGGTTTGGTATCGAATGATGACACCCCTGTTGGGCGGCACCACCTTTAGCTTTGGCTTGATTTTGGCGACAGCGCTGTTGGGGGTTGGGCTCGGCGGCTGCGCCTATAGCGGGTTGTATCGCAATCGACGACCGACAATTCGCGACTTCGGACTAACGTGTGTGCTCGAGGCATTTCTTTTGGCGGTACCATTTGCGGTCGGGGACCGGGTCGCGGTCTATGCGTTGTTGCTTCGGCCTTTCGGTGCACTCGGATTTTGCGGCGACATTTTCGCTTGGACGCAACTCACGGCATTCGTGGTTCTCCCAGCATCCATTATAGCGGGAATTCAGTTTCCGCTTGTGATTGCGCTCTTGGGAACAGGCCGAGACAAAGTAGGGACTCATACCGGTGTCGCCTACGCCTTTAATACGAGCGGAGCAATTGCGGGGTCGCTGGCGGGTGGGTTTGGGCTGCTACCAGCTCTTTCCGCAACAGGCGTGTGGAAGATTAGCGTAATTGCACTGGTAATTCTGGCAATAGCAAGCTGGATTATTTCTTATAGGCGCAACGGGCGTGTAGCTTCACTTAGTGCTGCCAACTTGATTACTGTCGCCGCGCTTTTGATGCTTTTGGCCAGGGGGCCGACCGCGGCGTGGCGGCAAAGCGCAATTGGTGCAGGCCGTGCCGACGAGCAATTTGTCGCGGACCAACATAAGAAGGAAGAATGGCTTCGAGGACTTCGTCACAGTATTCTCTTTCAACAGGATGGGACGGAGAGCTCACTCGGAGTCTTAGTTAAGAATGGCATTACGTTCTTGATCAATGGCAAATCCGACGGCAACGCAATAACAGACGCCTCTACGCAAGTGATGATTGGCCTCCTCGGGGCTATTCTTCAACCAAAGCCAGCTCGTGCTCTGGTGGTGGGATTGGGCACGGGAAGTACAGCCGGCTGGCTGGCGGATGTCCCGTCAATGGAGCGGGTCGATGTGGTCGAGCTAGAGCGAGCTGTGACAAAGGTCGCGGATCTTTGCGCACCCGTGAACCGCAACGTACTAAAAAATCCCAAAGTTCACCTTACATTTGGTGATGCACGCGAAATGTTACTAACAACGCGAGGCCAATATGATTTGATTATTTCGGAGCCTTCGAACCCTTATCGCGCGGGTGTCGCTAGTCTTTATACCAAAGAGTTCTACCAGGCGGCAGCACAGCGCCTGCGGAGCGGCGGGCTGTTTCTGCAATTCGTCCAAGCGTACGAAGTCGATAATGCAACTATTCGCTCGGTTTACGCGACATTTGCTTCGGCGTTTCTGAACGTAGAGACCTGGCAGACTAATAGGGCCGATCTTGTTTTCGTCGGCTCAAAGGATCCTGTCAGTTATGATGCTCAGGAGCTGCGCACGCGCATCGCCGGGCTCCCATTCAACACTGCTTTAGCAAATGTATGGCGTGTTACGGACCTCGAGGGGTTCTTCGCCCATTATCTGGCCAACAATTCGTTTACGAAGACGATGGCAGGCAATCCGAAAAGCGTTGTGAACACAGACGACCAAAACCTTATTGAATTTGGTTTTGCGCGCAGTGTTGGAAAAACGAATGAAACCAAGATTCCAGAATTGCGTGAAGCGGCGCATCGTCGCGGATCGGATCGTCCGGCAGTAGTTGAAGGCGAAGTCGATTGGAGTCGAGTTGATGATCAAAATGCTGAAATGGATCTATATGTCGGAGTGACCCGACTTCCGCCTTTTGGCTTCCTTAACGAAGAACAACGCCTTCGTTTAGCGGCCAAGACTGCATATGTAGCGAACGATTTGCCGCAGGCATTGGAGCTGTGGCGTAAGCAACCGCGCGAGCCGGAATCGCTCACTGAGCTAGAGATGCTGGCCGACATACTTGCTTCGTCTGGCGACAAGGAGGCAATAAAATATATCGATAAGATAAACGAACTGAACCATACGGAAGCTTCAATGCTTCTCGCCTCCGTCCGGTTTCATCAGGGACGATTTGTGGAAGCCGCTCAAGCGCTCGAAGGCGCTTTTATTTCATTCCGAACCGATCCGTGGGTGATGTTTACGATTGGTAGGAGCGGTTTTGTAGTCGCTCGAGACTTAGCGTCTCAAGACAAAAGCGGCTCGCTCGCGCCAGCATTATACCGCGCTCTTGAAAAGCCGTTTTCGGTCTATGCGTTGGAAGCCGACCGGCGAAGGGCCGCTGTTTTGATGGCCTTTTTTGTGGATCGCGGACTTGGCGAGGAAACGCGGAAAGCGGTCGCGGCATTTGAGCCAGACGCCCTATGGGATCGTCAGTTTCTAGAGATTCGCAGAAATTGCTATCGCGCCCTACAGGATCCGCGTGCGCCAAAAGCGGAGCGGGATCTTATTCGGTTTATAAGGAACGAGCCTGCGCCAGAAACCTTTGAATAAGAAATAAGACTCGGAAGTGTGTCGCTGCAATTAAGGTCTCGTCGCGAGGACCAATGGTGAAGGGCCAGGCGCTTCAACTGTGCGAGCATTCTTGAATCCCGCTTCCTCGAGCCACCCTTTGATCTCGTTAAAGCTGAAGGTGTCGCCTTCCTCCGTGTTCACGAGCATGGTAACAGCGAAGATGAGCGCGGGCAGCGGTTCGGTGCGTTCATCGTTTACGAGCCAGTCGCCAATGGCAATAGTGCCTCCGGGTTTTAATGCCCCGAAAGTTTTCTTCAGCAATTGACGGCTGCGTTCTTTGCCTTCGCTGTGCAAGATGTGACCGAGCGTAGCGACCTCGTAGCCATTTCCGAAATCAACTTCGCCAATATCGCCCTCGATGAATTTGAAACGATCCGATACGCCGAATTTCTGCGTGATTCGCTTGGTCGTGGGAATCATTCCCGCCCAATCCACCGCCGTCACTTGCACTTGAGGTGATTTTTGCGCGAGAGCGATTCCCCAAATTCCTGAACCGGCAGCAATATCGAGTACGCGTGTCGGTTGCTTCGCGTTCGCCAATTTTAAGTGATCGGCGAGCGCTTGTGCGCTGCCGTAACTCATCGGGATAATGTTTTCGACCAGTTCGGTAAAAAATTCTGTCCCGGGATGTTCTTCGTTGCGCGCTTCTGCCGGCTCTCCCGTGCGCACGATATCGTCAAGCGTTAGCCAGAGGGGAATCGAGCGCTTCATGTTCATCGGGAAGAACCCGGCGAGCGTCCCTGGTTTATTGCTTACGAGAAAAGCTTCGCTTTCAGGTGTGAGCGAATAATTGTCGCCGTTCTTTTTGAGCAATTCGAGTCCGACCAGTGCGTTCAGGATGGCGCGTAAACCACGAACGGACGCCCCAGTGTCCTGACTAAGTTGCTCCGCGTTTTTTGCTCCGTTCGCTAGGGTGTCGAAAAGCTTGTTGCTCACCGCTGCGCCGATGATGAGCGGTGGCTGGTAGGCGGAAGCAAGTTGCATCAGACGCTCTGGGGTAAGTTCTTGGTCAACCTTGATGGACATTTTTTGTTTTGTTGGAATCTCGGCCTGAAAATCGACATGTAGCGAGCACATTTGCGCTGGCAAATTGAAATTGCATTACCGTGAAAGAAGTCGTTTAGCTTCCGCGAGCTGCGGCGCGTCGAATCCGTCTGGGAGATTGGCACACAGATCATGCAGGGGTTGCAAGCCTCCTTCTGGTTGGCCCATTGAATTCGTCGCGTTTGCCATGTCGATTGCAGCTTTGAGTTGAAACAATGCCGCGTTTTGTTGTTTGGCGATGTCTACGGCCATTTGCAGCGAACTCATCGCTTCTTCCTTTTTGTGTGAATCGAGGCGAAGCAGACATACGCCTTGCAACCGATAGAGTTCCGATACGCAGAAGCCAATCCCGGGCTCTGTGACAGTGTCGAGCGCCCACCGCAGAACAGTTAGCGCCTCTGGCACCTTTCCGAATTTCGCCCGGGCTTCCGCCAGAAGTGCGGCATAATATCGAAATAATGGTCCAATCGCGACAGCCCGGGCGTATTCGGCCTCGATCAATTCCAGACCCGCATCGGAATCTTGTCCGACGGCGCGTGCCCAGCCGGAGAGAATGAGCGCGTGCGCGCGTTGCGGAGGAAAATTGTACTTGTCTGCAAACTCGAACGCGCGTTGCGCTATTCGATCGAGAGCTTCGTGGTCACCGGCCACTTGGAGCATTATCGCCGCATTCTGAAGGGCGTGCGCCAGACTATGCGGATGTTTGAGTGTGTCGGCCAGGGAAAGCGATTGGTCGAGGGATGTTTTGGCCTGTCCAACACTACCCGAGAGGCAAAGAGTCATTGCCTGGATGCAATGGGCGCAAACGCCAGGATCGTGACCTCCGAATACCGGGCCCATCCAGGAATGCTGGGCTCGATCGTAACGCGCGACGCCTTCACGACTGTCTTTGAATGCGGTTGCCACGTCCCCACGGAAAAACGCCGTCGACCAGCGGCAATGAAAGGCCTCTAGCAGCAAGTCTGTGTCAGGTGACTGTCGACCGAGGGCGACGAGCTCTTGGGCCCGATCGCGCGCCTTTGTCAGGTTGCGGCCGACAATAGCGGTATACCACATGCCCCAGGTCGCTTTGAATACCCCAGCCTGGTCGCTTAATGTCATGCCCACTTTGCATGCGCGTTCGTAGACTTCCTCCAGTTCCGGATTCTGCTGGCCTTTTATAATTGCAAGCGCTGGTCCCAATTTAAGCAGGAGAGCAAGTTCACGCCGCGATCGATCCGGACTTTCCGTCAGTTGGCCGGCCTGCGTCCGGGCGGCGCGGAAATGGGCGACGGCTTCGGCAAAGTTAGAGCGAGTTGCAGTTCGATCACCAGCGCGCTCATAATAACTGCATGCGAGATCGGCAAGGTCTGCTTGAGCGAAATGTTGTGCCAGCAGTTCCGGTTCGCCCTCGGTCACTGCCGGAAAGTGGTCCTCCAGCGCCCGCGCAACCCGTTCGTGGATTTGCTGGCGTCGTCCCCGCAGCAAGTTGTCGTAAGCGACATCCCGCATCAAAGCATGTTTAAAGCTGTAGCTGGGTTCGGTCGCCTGGCTCTGGGGGAACGCCAGTCCGGCATCGACGAGACGCGCGATTCCCGTCGCAACGTCACCCGCGGAAGCAGGAGTCACCGCCTCCAACAGCGCGTAAGAGAATTGTTGCCCAATCACGGCGGCGACTTGGGCGATCTCTTTCGCCGGTCCGAGCCGATCAAGTCGCGCCATTAGCGAATCCTGCAACGTGGCAGGGACGGTCGGCCGATCAGGCGTGGCAGACTCCATGATCGCTTTGGTCAGCTCTTCGATGAAGAGTGGGACCCCATCGGTCTTGGCCACGATGTCTTCGATCAAAGCTGACTTGAGCACTCCATCCGTGGCGACGCCTGCAATTAGTTCAGCGCATTGCGTTTTGCTGAGGCGACTCAAGGCGAGCGACGTGACATGATCCCGGCCGGTCCACGGTGACAAGAACTCCGGCCGTGCGGTTATGAGAGTGAGCACACGCGTCGACGCGATGCCATCAATCAGGCGAGTAACCAGTTCCTGGGTGGTCGGATCGATCCAGTGAGCATCTTCCAATACAAACAGCACTGGTTTTTGTTCGGCCAGCCGGGTTAGTTGATGCACGATTGCGGCAATCGTTGCGGCTTTGCGCTGGGCCGGTAAAAGCTCAAGTGGCGGATAACGAGTATCGAGAGGTATCGAGAGGAGGTCGGCGAAAAGACTCCGCGTTGAGTCAGTGAGATTGTTTGTTGCACTGAGCAGCGCTTCCAGTTTCTCAAGCTTGATCGCAGCAGAATCCTCCAACGTAAAGCCGGCGGACCGCTCAAATTGACCGATGACGGGATGAAGCGCGCTATTCGTGTGATAGGGCGAGCACTGGAAGATCAAATGGTAGTAAGGATCGCCAACGATTCGCTCAAATAAGGCGTCAACGATACGTGATTTGCCCATGCCAGGTTCGCCCGAAAGAAAGACAACCTGACCCTCCCCCTCTTTTGCCAATCGCCACCGATCAAGAAGGAGTCCCATTTCCTGCACGCGGCCAATGAACGGGCCGGTTCTGGCGCCACGTCCGGCGGCGAAGCGACTTGCGACCGCTGCCTCGCGCAGCACCCGCCAGACATTGACCGGATGGGCGAATCCCTTCAGCGTTTGTTCGCCGAGACTCTGGTAGTCAAATTGTCTCCCAAGCAAATGACGAGTGCTCTCGCTAACAACGACAGAGTTCGGTTCGGCCAGCGTCTGAAGCCGTGCCGCAAGATTAGGTGTTTCTCCGACGATTGAATGCTCGCGCGCCGCTCCGCTCCCGATGATGTCGCCAATCACCACCAAGCCAGTGGCAATTCCGATGCGGGTCTCGAACGCTCGGCCGCTGGGACCTTTCAACTGCCTGAGGCCCTCGATGATCGCGAGTGCGGCGTAAACTGAACGTTCGGCTGCATCCTCCTGCGCTTGGGGGTAACCGAAATAAGCGAGCACACCGTCGCCCATGAACTTGGCGATGAATCCGTCGAACCGGGCGATTGCCCCAGCACAAGCATCTTGGTAGCGTTTGATCAACGCGCTCATGTCTTCCGGGTCGATCTCGTTAGCCAGTGCTGTTGAGCCGACCAAGTCGGAAAACAAGACCGTCACCTGGCGTCGTTCCGCTTCCTGCGCCTCTGACGTCGTCGACGGCGCTTCTGATTTGACGGCTGCCGGCTGCAATGCCGCGAGCGCTCTCAAGAGCTTTCGGCGATGACCAAGCGAGAAGCCTAATTTCTCGAAATCACTTTCCTCAAGATTGGAGAGAATATCGAAATCGATATCATTGTCGGTCAAAACGCCGGCGTATTGTTGAAGGCCCAGCTCCGTCAGCAATTCCTGCAGTTTCGTCATGGGACTCTTAACCTCTCTGGCCGGAGGTGGTGCGCGCATTGACGCGAGAATGGAGAAGGCGAATTGTCACTTCTTTTCAAAGGAAAAGCCCGGGTGCAAAGACTGGTTCCGCTCGCAGCCCGCTAAGCTAGTGTGCCGCAAGAAAATGCGCGAGCCTTTAATGATTAGGTGGCCTCCTCAATGCGAGATTACCAGGGCCGAAATTCCTCAAGAAACCTATCCGCTGCGATTTCCGTGAGGTTATAATTGACATTTCATTCGGGCAGAGCCCATTGTGCACCAAATACAAAAAAATGAGGTGAATTCTTGACCAGCAATATTTCCCTCGCGCCAAAAGCGAAGTTCCGGCTCGGTTGGTTAGTTGTCGGTTTGGCACTCTTACTTCCCGCGCATCCGCTTTTATCACAGGGGTGAGGCGCGGGGCGAAGCCTGGCGCCCAGTTGGGGTGCCCTCGACCGTTACTCTTCGGGTGCTAAAGAGACGCCGTATTTGGAGCCGTGCCAGTGGGTGGCGACGGTCGCCTACCGCTATTTTCATTCTTTCCGCGATTTCAATGCGAACGGCGACGAGGTAAACATACCCTTTATCAAGAATGACACTTATGTGGACCTTTGGGATGTCAGTGCCACGTATGCGGTAACCAAGAGAATCAGCTTAACTTTGGAACTTCCGATTCAGTATGGGAGCCGGACAAACAGTGCTGAACATGATGGAGTGCATGTCCACACCATGCGGGCCGCCGGCATCGGAGACATGAGATTATCCGCCAATTTTTGGCTGCTGAATACGGACAAACATCCGGACCAAAACATCTCCTTAGGCCTGGGTGTGAAGGCACCGACCGGCGATGACGCAGCGTCAGATTATTCATTCCGCCCTACTGGACCTGAGTTGCGACCGGTTGACCCGGCGATACAGCCAGGAGACGGCGGCTGGGGCATCATTTTGTCAGGTAACGCTTTCGCCAAGCTGTACAAAAATACTTTTGCCTACCTAAATGGCTTTTACTTGATTAACCCGCGCGAGACGAATGGCGTTCACACGGTCAATTTCGACGTTCCGCCGTTTACCCACGGCGACAAGGGCTTAATGTTCGATTCCGTGCCGGACCAAAGTATGGTGCGGGGCGGTTTAGCTGCCGCCATTTGGCCGAAAAGCGCGGTGGGAGGGCATCCCGTCCCACGATTTGATCGGTGGCAGCGACGGATGGCGCTTGCCTGGATATTCGGTCTCGATCGAACCCGGCATCTCCATTTCACACGGCAAAGAGTATCTTTCCGTAACTGCGCCGCTCGCCCTCTATCGCTACGGCATCGTTAGCGTCCCTTTCGCTCGCACTCACGATCCACTCGGAGGCGTCGCGAGTTTCGCGGATTTCCAGATCAACGTGACCTACTCACACGAGTTTTGAAGTGCGGTTTCTTCTTTCAAGGAGCGGCTGTTTCCAAACCGCTGTAAGGAGAATACGAGGCGCTTGAGAAAGCGCGTTTCCTTGATTGCAAGTGCTCCGTCGGCGAGCATGAGATCGTAAATGGACGAGCCGCCGGAGAAAACTTTGCGCAGCGTTTCGTTCGTGGTGCACGCCACGCGCGGCGTTATTCGCGATCAAACGGCGCGGCGCAAGACCATGTTTGTTCTTTTGGTAGTCGCGCTCGTCCTCTTGTTTGCCGGGTCGACGTTGTTGCGTTCCATCCTCAATCCGCGCGGGCACCCGGTTTGGTTTATCTTTTACTGGCTTGTGTGTGGCTGGCTAACGGTCACGGCGATGCTGCTCGCCTTGTTCGATTTACTCGTGGTCCGCGCGCAGGCGCGAAAAGCGGAAAGACTTTTGCACCCCGAGTTACCCGAGGCGCAAAATCCCGACTCGCCAAGATCGACAATCGACGAATGAAGCGCGGCGCAAGCAACGGTTGGAAATCGCGCGCGCAGATGGAAGAAACCGAGCGAACGACGCTCGCGCTCTTCGCGCAAAAATCCGGCGAATCGCGCGGCCGAAAATATACCGAGCCAAGTCACGCTTATCGCACAGAGTTTCAACGCGATCGGGCGCGCATCATCCATTCGCGCGCGTTTCGCCGCCTCGAGTACAAAACACAGGTTTTTCTTAACGGCACAGGCGACCATCTCCGAACGCGGCTGACGCATTCAATCGAGGTTGCTTCGATCAGTCGCACGATCGCGCGCGCTTTGTCATTGAATGAAGATCTGGCGGAGGCGATCGCGTTGGCGCACGATCTCGGGCACGCGCCGTTCGGGCATTCCGGCGAAGAAATGCTGGCCCAGTGCATGAGCGACCACGGCGGATTTGAGCATAACCGGCAAAGTCTGCGCGTGGTGGAGGTATTGGAATCGGCGTATCCGCAGTTTCCGGGACTAAACCTGACGTTTGAAGTGCGCGAAGGTTTGCAAAAGCATCAGGCGTTTTACGATCCGCCGACTCCTAGCGAGGAGAAGTATCGTTGTCCATCGCTTGAAGCGCAGATTGCGAACCTGGCGGACGAAATTACATACTACAGCCACGATCTCGATGACGCCGTCGATTTCGAGATTCTCCAGGAAGCGCAGCTGGAGGAGAATGCCGTGTGGCAGCGCAGTCACGCTGCGGTAAAGGCGCGTTATCCCGGCGCGCACGAGCCGGAACTGCACAAGTTGATCATTCGGGATATCATCGACGTGCAGGTCCAGGATGTCGTGACGACGAGCGCTCAGACAATTGTCGATCTTGGAGTGCAAAGTGCCGATGAAGTTCGCAAACAAGAGCGGCCGTTGATTCGTTACAGTGAGAGACTGCTGGAAGCGAACCGCGCTTTGCGAAAATTCTTGTATGAAAATGTTTACTACCATCCACGCGTCGCGGAGGTGAACCAGCGCGCATGCGAGATGTTGCGAAAAGTTTTTGAGGCATATGTTTTCGATCCGGCGAGGTTGGGCGAGGGAGCGACGCGACGGATTGAAAGCGAAAGTCTGCATCGCACCGTTTGTGATTACGTTGCTGGAATGACCGACCGCTACTTAATGGAAGAATACGTGCGCATAGCGGACGCGCGGTAAGATCGACAATCGGTGAAAGGGCTTACGGTTTTTCGGTTCGTTTGGGCTGCGTTCATTGTCGCCGCGACATCCGCTCCGTATTTGCTGAATGCGTTATCAACGCCGCCGGGGTATCATTACACTTGGATAATTCCTCCTTATCCCGAAGATTCATTTGGTTATGCTGCCTGGGCGCAGCAAGCAGCGCACGGAGCCTGGCTGTTTAAGATCAAGTACACTGCGCTGCCGCACAGCGCGTTTCTTTTTCATCCATTCTTTTTGATCTGCGGCTGGCTCGCTGCGCTTTTCTCCTGCGATGTCGGGATCGTCTTTTTTGTCGCAAAAGCGCTGGGAGTGATTCTGTTTTTCGCGATTTTCTATCGCTATATCGATTATCTCGGGCTTGATACTCTGGCTTCCGTTTTTGCCGCTGTTCTCGTCGGTGTTTCTTCCGGACTCGGAGGACTTTTCGGCTTTACCGGCTGGAGCGAACGATGGTCGATCTTTCCGGCGGATCTTTGGATGCCAGAAGTATGCACTTACTGGTCGCTGTTGTGGAACCCGTTATTTCCTTTTTCGCTGAC